>Ga0247813_10001888_pt1 | contig 15090 bp, 15 predicted proteins | sample UWRJL169409C1_FD_180719 | JGI IMG/M metagenome (GOLD analysis project Ga0247813, IMG submission 180719) | Plant litter microbial communities from Arlington Agricultural Research Station in Wisconsin, United States - UWRJ-L169-409C-1 | ecosystem: Environmental > Terrestrial > Plant litter >... | reverse complement strand
GTCAGGTTTTGATGATTCAGATCAAGCGTAGTTCTGATAGTGAGTATCCTGTTTAAAAGCTCACTGATAATTATTGACGTCGCTGTCAGATTACGGTTAGTTTGTGCAGTTCCACGATTGGTAAGCACGCCATCACTGGCAATCACAAAATCTCTCTCAATATTGGATAGCAACTTGGCAGTCCCCAGTGTATCAATACCGCTTTTTAAATATAATGTCGCTTTTTGCAATACTTTTTTTATCCCGTCCAGTGCCTTATCCTGACCAATTGCAGCCTTGTCTGCCTCCACATCTTGAGCACTTTCTTTTGCCATTTTCTTCGCAAAGTCTTCGATCTGTCTCATATAAACACCACTTCCCTTTTTTTTGACTTGAGGTTTGGATACGTTCGAAGAATCGTTTACAATTTGGGCAGATACCTTATCAATGCGAAATAAAAAAACGCACAGACAAATAGAAAAAATGAGGAGAGTTTTTTTAGGCATACCCGAAAATTTACCAGACTAATGATATAAAATTAAAAAATTACAATTATAAACCAATATATAACAAGTTTACAGCGAGGTTATTTGATTCATAATTCCGATAGCATCCAGCTTCCAGGAGTCCAGTATATACTGGATGAACATATCATCAGGTGATTTTTTAAAACATAAATCCACAAAGCCTGTTAGTATATTATCTATTGACACTTGGTTCATTACATAAATAAAAATTACAGTTATGAAAAATCCACAAGATTCAAAGCATGCAGAAAACGGACAAGGGAACCCAACATCTGACCGTGCGCACCACGATGTGAAAAACGACAAAAAGCAACAGGGAATAACTAACGGTGGCGGTCAGCGTTCTGATCAGACATCAAATAAAGACAATGAGCGAAAACGCGGGCAATAATCAGTCAACAACGTATAGATGAAGCCTCTTCCTTAATCCGGAAGAGGCTTTATTGTTTAAACACAGCAGTGGTAATCCAGTTGTTTTGATTTGTGATTATGGTAGAGCAGAGCAGATACTGTAGTTTTTTCGGCGGATCATGACCAGAATCCTTTTACACGGATCTGTCTGTAACCCATTTTCTTCAATAACTTTCTTAAGGTCGTCACCAGTTCGTTGTTGCCATTGACGTAAAACGAGGTATTGGCGATACTATATTGCTGTTTAACCAGCCAATTCGCAAGATCATCATAATTCGAAAGGATATTTAGTACCGGAGAAAAAGTATCACGAAGTACTTCACTTTGGGGACTATCCAGCACTATTGCCATATCAAAGCGACTTACAGGTACAGTCAACTGCTGCAGGGCAAGCAGGTGCCCTACGCTGCTGGCATCACCAAGACCCACCACGCAATCTGTGGGATGCGGAAACTGTCTTGTACTTTCCGGACCAAAATAAAACACAGTATCACCAATTGACAGGTGTTGCGCCCAGCGGCTACCTGGCCCCTTATGCGCTGAGTTGACCAATATTGAGCAGGTTGATGTTTCCGCATCCCATCCGAAGGGGCTGTAATCACGGAAACTAAATCCGTCAACACGTAGTTTAATATATGGGATCTGTTTCCAGTGAAGCATATCTACGGAGGGCAAATGCAAGTCGATTTCTATTAATCCTGAAAGTTCCCAGTAACGGATAGCCAATACACTACCCGTATTCAGCAACTGGTTTTCCAGTATTTCGCCAGCTTTATTTTTGATCTTTTTTAAGATAGATAATTCCATGTGCCATTAAATTTATTAACACAAAGAAACTTGATTTACAGAGTCTTGAAAATAGCAGATTCGGTGTATTGATAGGACTATTCCCGGTATTGCTGTCTGAAAGCACTGGCAGATATACCTGCCGCCTTGCGAAAAAACCGGGAGAAATAGGAATGGTCGATATAGCCCAGCTGATTTGAAATCTCCTTAATACTCAGCTCAGTATAATATAACAAACGCTTAGCTTCCATCATGACTTCCTGCTGGATCCAATAACTTGCGGGAAAACCTGTTTGCTTTTTAAGCACCTCACTTAAATAGGCATCTGAAATATTCAGCATGGCCGCGTAACCTGCCGGACTTTTATCGGACTTCAGATATTGATTGAGCAGTTGCTTAAATTGACTGGTGATTTGCACCACACGTGATACTTTTACACTGGAACCACTGGTATGATTATAGAATCCCGCAGCGATCCCAATGAATGAATGCAGCAATGCATGGATTACAGTGATATGAAAGGGGTTGGAAACTTCTTCACTGTATTTTTCAAGAAACAGACGTAGTAAACTACTGCATTGTTCCAGTTCGATTGCGTTTAATGGATACGGCTGTTGTAATAATAACTGACTTTCAAATACATTTCTGCATTCTTGCGGTATAAGCGAAGCATCTACCGCCACAAACCATCCCTTCGCCGAATAATGGTTCAACAAACTGTGTACTTGTCCGGGTAATACGTAATACATTGAACTTCCAGCCAGATGCACTTCAGAAAAATCGATCATCATGGCGCCTGCGCCTTCTTCTAATACAAAAAAAATATAATGATCATCACGGTGTACTTTAAGTGCTGAATCATTTTCTTTTATGGTATGCTTATCCATATAACGGATCTGCAGGCCCTTGTTTGTTCTCTCCTTTAAAATATGGATCGGGATATGATTCATGATCTAAAGTTAGTAAATACTAAAGATGCCTATTCATTTAATTTCAGCAGGCGTTAATTAATTTTGCTTACAATGTATAAGCAGCATATATATAGCTAATCTTCTTTTTTATTGCTCAATGTACGGTCGGTATAGTACCTCCATCAATTACATATTCTGTCCCTGTTAAGTAAGCCGCTCTCGGGGAGACCAAAAAACCCACCAGTTCAGCGACATCCTGCGGATCAGCTGGTCTGCCCATAGGAATTCCGCCTAGCGCATCCATTACACCTTGAGTGGCTTGCTCAATGCTGACACCTGAACTTTCTGCCAGGCGTTCCATCATCCTGATCGCTGAAGTAGTTTTAATCCATCCCGGAGATACCGCAAGCACTCTTACACCTTTTGGAGACACCTCGTTAGAAAGGCTTTTACTGTAATTGATCAGACCGGCCTTTGCCGCCGCATAAGGCAATGTAGAATCGTACAAAGGCAGACGGGCTTGAATAGAAGCAATATGAATGATGCATCCCGAAGCTTTTTTCAGCATAAAAGGCAAGAGTCCTCTGTCTAATCGAACCGGCGCTAATAAATTAGTCTGTATATTTTCTTCCCAATGTTCATCTGACAATACGCCAAAGCCTCCCCCAGGGGTTTCTGAACTACCCATATTGTTAACTAAGATATCGATTCCGCCAAATTCTCTGGTGATCCGTTCAATCACATGTGCCGTACCCTTAACCTTACTTAAATCTGCTGCAATAAAAGTAAAGTCTTTTGTAAGGGTGTCGGGCTCATTACGTGCAGTGACAATCACTTTAGCACCTGCCAGAGCAAGTCTTTCCGCAATCGCTTTTCCTGTTCCTTTCGTACCACCTGTTACCAAAGCAATTTTGCCTGATAGTTCATTATTAAAGTTATATTGTTCCATTTTTCAGTTGTTTATACGGCAAAATTGGGCAATACGTATGTTTGAAACAAGTACGGAAAAACGATTCGGATAGGGACAAATTTATCCGTATGGCATCATTCGGTGTAATCATTTATATTTGCATATGGCTTACGAAAAGAAGATTCCGGTGTCACTGAACTGCGGGCTCGACCTATTGGCTGAAGTTCTTTATGGAAAATGGAAAATACGGTTGTTATATTTTATTTACCAGGGCCACATCAGACCCAGTGAATTACAACGTAAAATTCCGGACGCATCAAGACGTATTTTAAATCTTCAGCTTAACGCACTGGAATCACATGAACTCGTCCGAAAAAAGATCTATGCGCAGCTTCCCCCTAAGGTAGAATACAGCCTTACGGATCTTGGCAAAAGCCTGATTCCAGTAATTTGCACACTTGGAGAATGGGGCGACGAACATCAGGATAAACTCAGAGAAGTAATTATAAAATCATCTTCCGCCAATCTGTGATCATTGGTATATCTGAATAATCTGAGCCATATGATTAGAATTAATGATCGACATGATTAATTCTCGTTCACAGCACTACGTTTTCTTTCCTCCTCCGCACCATTGCTCTTTTTCGTATTTCTGATCGTACCCCCAAAACTGTAACTGAAATTCAGTTTTACCATTCTGGTTTCCAATTCATATCGCCACGACTGCCGGACGGTTCCGCTATTTTGCAGATAATTGTTTCTGTATGACTTAAAAATATCTATAAAGTTCAGCTGGCAGGAAGCCCGTTTATTCAAAAATTGCTGTCTTACACCCGCAGTAACATAGGCATAGGCCTGATTAGTAATTGTTCTTTCCATACTTTTACTTCTGTAATTCATAAGAACCATGAAGGAAAAGTCCTTTGTTAAAGAGAAACTATTATAAGCTGTTGATGAAAGCGCTGTGAGGCCATCATTCTTTAATAACGATCCATTTACTTCTCCTTTAAAAGAACGGCTTGATAAAATGGCATTGGTACTGATATACCACCAGAGGAAAACCTGTTTCGCATAAATTGCCTGGATAGTTTTGTACCCCGAGTAATCAGCATTCCCGGGCAGGGTTGTAATGATTCCCTCTCCCAGTGGTAAAGCAATACTGGTAAAATCATGCAAACTGTAACTGTAGGTTACTCCTAAGAAAAACGCACTTTTATAGCTATACCACAGATCTGCATTGTAAGCAACAACAGGCTTAAGCTCAGGGTTACCCTGTTGCAGGTTAGTCGTGGTTATGATACGTATCAGCGGATTGAGGCTTTCATAACCTGGCCGCTCAACCCTTTTGTTGAGCCCCAAACTTAAACTATGGTTTGGTGTAATTTTATAATCAAAGTGCATTGATGGAAATGGCTGAAAATACCTTCGTTTAAAACTGCCTTTGTTCATTTGCTGTCCCCCTTCCCCATAGGTATATTCACCTCTGATTCCCAGCTGATAAGAGAATTTTTTATCATTAAAGGCATAGTTTAAATAAAGTGCAGAGATACTTTCCCTGTAATGAAAAATGTCAGTTCGCAGGGAAACTAAATCGCTGTAAAAGTTCGAATTATCAGAATTGACATAACTGGATTTGAGGCCCATCTCCAATTGCCGGCCATTGTCCAACGGTCTTGTATAATCCATTTTAAAGGCATAAACATTAAAAATTCGATCTTGAACAATGGTGCTCGGCACTCTTAATGTTTGGTTAATAGAGACATTATCCTGGTTATTATGATTTGCATAACGGTAGTAATCAAAATCGACTGTTAGATCGCGCCCCGAAGTGTCAAGCTTATGCTGTAAACGCAAGCCCGATGAAAAATTACTGGTAAGTATATCCACACCATTGATGAATTTTGATTGGTTAGTGATGTTTCCCCACTGATCCGCATCATTAATAAATGCGGAAGCATCCCGGTTAAAAAACTGGAATCCTGGTTTCACATAAACAGATAGTGTACTTCGCCTGGAAAGATAAAAATCAACACCCAGATTAGGTGTATAATTGGCGTTTGTTCTTATGCTTTGGATAGCTGATCCGGATTGGCGAGCTGACTCTCCATTAGTGTTAACAAGATCAGAAATGATCAAACTGTTATTGAAGTACTTGTTATAATTATAATCCAGGTTTAGTAAAACATTGAAATACTCTGCTTTATAATTCAGATTCAACCCTCCGTTTGCCTTGCCAAACATACCTTTTCCAGCACCCGCATAGATGTTTCCGTTAAGTCCGGCTTTGTAGTTTTGTTTCCGGATGATATTGATAATTCCTCCGTTCCCGGCAGCATCGTATTTAGCTGATGGTTGGGCGATCAGCTCGACTTTCTGGATAGAAGAAGATGATATCCCCTTCAGCAGACCTGTCAGTGCTTCTGCAGATAATGTGGTCGCTTTTCCATCAAGGTAGATCTGAACAGATCTACCATTCAGCGTTATCCTGTCATCTGGTGTAATACTGACACCCGGAAACTGGTTCATAATATCCATTATCGGTGCACCCGAACCCGCCCCGTTCAGGTTGACGATAAGCATACCAGCTTTCCTTTGTATAATTGGCCGTGGTGCGGCAATATTTACGGTATCTAATTGTATAGTCGTTAACTTAACTGTTTTAACTGTGTCTTTACTGGCGACTTTCTGAGCATTTGTCAGCACCGGCAAACAGCACAAAACGATAAATAAGCAATAGTAAAATTTAACTCTGATTAAACGCATAATATCCGGATTAATATATTAATCCAAACATATAACTAATTAGTTAGTCATACAACTAATAAATTAGCTGTAGTAGCTAATAATAATTTATTTAACGTTAAACGCCTTGTTGTCAGACATATAATTTACACCAATTTGATATGACGAACGTACTTTAGTACCATTCAGCACTGCCGGTGTCCATTTCGGACTTAGCCGAATCACCCTAAGTGACTCCTGATCACTTGCTGCGTCGACACTGTTTTCAATTCTTGCATTGGTAATCTCTCCATCTGTCTCTACTACAAAGCTCACCATCACCTTACCATTTTTAGCAGATACTTTTTTTGCCGCCCGGGCCAGATACTTACTAAAAGCTTCAAATCCTCCAGGGAATTCGGCGGCTTTAAATGCGGGATTAGAAATACCGGAGCTGAAACCCGGTACACTGAATGAACAAAAAAGACAAAGCGCGACAATTAATGGTATACAGCATGCGTATTTCCATATGCGGGAACGCTTTGATTTTTCCTGCTGAAGCATCCTGATCCTGGATTCTAGCAACGTACTCGTATGGAAGCTATTCGATAATGCCGGTCCAGCCTTAAAGGCTTGTAAGAGCAACAGTTTTGCATACTGCTTCCTGCTGTCAGCAAAGTTCACCGCATATTCATCTGCCAGATACTCATGGAGTGCTTTTAAGTTCCGCCTGTAACAATAAATTACAGGATTAAACCAGAAAAATAGAGCAATGACTTCGATCAGCAGGATATCCAGCGTATGCAGTTGTTTCACATGTACATCTTCATGCGCGGCAACTGTCTCCCTGCAGGAAAGTTCCGGATCAATAACTTTGGTTTTCCAGAAAGAGAAAGCGGCGCCCTTCAATGGTGACCTGAGCTTCCTTTTTATCCTGTATAGTTTATTTAATAATAAGGCTGAGCTTACCCCTACTCCTACCCAGTAGGTCATAGCCAGGACATTCAGCTGCTGAGCATCAACTGGCATGAACTGTTCAGTTGATACTGCTGAAAGTGTGGCGACAATAAGTTCTGTTCTGGGGATAACAATTAAGGCCGACAAATCAAGAAAAGGGACTAGGACAGCTATAAAAACTACAGTAAGCAGGTAAATCCTGTTCAGTACAAAAAATGTTTCATGCTTGAGGAACACACGTTAAAAAAGATGAAATACCATCAGAAAAATGCCCGACCAGAAAAAGTAATGTGTAAATTCCATGATCAGTCCTTAATATTGTCAATCATCTTCAGCAGTTGTTCGGCATCTTTTAAGTCTATTTTCTTTTCGCTTACAAAAAAAGTAAACATATCCTGCACTGAGTTTGAAAAATAATTGCCCAGAAACTTATCTGCTTCATAACGTGTGTATTCTTCCTTGCTAAGCAAAGGATAATAGCGGTGTGTTTTCCCAAAAGCTTCAAAACCGACTACTTCTTTGCTCTCTAAAATCCTCATGATCGTAGAGACTGTACTGTATGCCGGTTTAGGATCAGGAAGTTCATGGATAATCTCTTTTACAAATGCTTTTTCGAGTTTCCACAGCACTTGCATTAATTGACTTTCTACTTTAGTCAGATCCTTTATTTCCATATTCACAGTGTTACACTCAAATATCAACTAAAAATTCAGCTGTAACAACTAAAATGATTTGATTCATTTATCAAATTGAAAATATCAGATGATGAGTCAGCAGTTCTCTTTTACACAAGCTGAATACTTTTTCAGACATACTTTTCCAGATATCATGGTGTTGATTGTAGCTACTCTAAATCATGCTGCATTTGCTAAATATAGCCGTTTCCAGCAGTTTTACTCAGTTTAGAAAAGGTGATGCTGGATAGTATAGTAATGACAGCCAGCGTAATAAATGTATAATGAAACGATTGTGAAAGATTCATTGAAAACGCATCTGAACTATAAACCGAAAGTACGAGACTGGATATTGAAACTCCGAAACTCACAGAAAGTTGCTGTGTAATTACCAGCATCGTGTTACCTCCGCTGGCGGAATTTTCATCAAGATCTGAAAGTGTCACAGTGTTCATCGCTGACATTTGTATAGAAGTAAAAACACCATAAAAGACCATGAGCAGTACATAATACCCGATGGGCGTATCCTTCTCTACAAAACCTAAAACGATTAACACTACGCCTAATAAAATCGTATTACTGATTAATACCGTTCTGTAACCCAAAGCTTTTATAATACGTATAACAAATGGTTTAATAGCCACATTAGCCAAAGCAGATGGCAATAACAATAATCCTGATACGGATGCTGAATATCCGAAACCCGTCTGCAACATCAGCGGTAACAGCAACGGCAGTCCTCCGATACCCAACCTGGTAATCAAACTCCCGGATAAGCCGATTTTCAGGGTATCAATATTGAGCAAACGTAAATCAATGATAGGCGTTTTCGTCTTTTTATAATGGATGTAATAAAATACAGATAATAAACCCGCAAGGAACAGTCCTCCTAAAATCCACATCCAATGTGTAAGTCCGGTACTGATTAATTCCAAAACCATTGTTATCAGTATCAGCGCAAGGCTGAAGTAAGCTAAACCCCTGAAGTCAAACCGACCCACAGCATGTTTAAAGTTAGGCATGATGCGGTAGGCCATAGAAATTCCGATCAGTCCAATGGGTATGTTAACAAGAAAAATCCAATGCCAGGATAGATGATCTGACAAGAACCCACCCAAACTGGGTCCAACTACCATACCCAGTAAACCGAATACAGTGATAAAATTCATGGTTTTTAACAGTTCACTGCGAGGATACTGGTATAAAATAGCCAGACGGGCAATTGGTACCATCATCGAAGCACCAATTGCCTGAAGAACCCTGGAAAGGTTAAAAGTCAGGAGATCAATAGATAGCGCACAACATAAAGATCCGGTTACAAAAAGGGCGACGGCGATCATAAACATAGTCCTTGTGCCAAATTTATCTGAAAGCCAGCCTGACAGGGGAATAAATAACGCCAGTGTTAATGCATAAGTAACAATCACAGAATGCATTTGTGTTGGTGAGTACTGCATATCACGTGCAATAGAGGGCAGTGATGTATTTAATATGGTGCCATCCAAAGACTGTATAAACATTGCAACAGCTGTAACCCAAGGCAAAAGCCTTTTTGCATTAGCATCCTTATTATCCTCTATAGTATTTTGCATCTGATCTAAGTTCTGTCCACAGGGATATCTGTATTTAAGGCCCCTTCATTTCAATAATGTGATCAGTGCAAATTTAGTACCTGTTTTTTTTATCTGACAAATTAGCGAATAGAACCGATTTGCCCGCAGTTAATACCCGAGCGTAAGCAGGCTGTATAGGCCGCATCAAGACGTACTCGATTTTTACGTAGTAATTAATATGATACAATAAATAATGATAGTCCGGCGTTAGCATAATCCGGTCATATATCATTCAATAAACGCTGATCAATCAAAGCAGGAGAAATGTTTACAGCAGAACAAATCATAACCGCCCACAGCAAAGTAAAGTCAGGCGCAGACTTTACTGCCTTTATTCAGGAAATTAAAGCATTAGGTGTTACGCATTATGAAGCATATGTATCTGACGGGCATATTGATTATCATGGAGCTGCTGGCTATACAATAGAGATACCTCCAAAATATGCTCCGTTAATCATTGCTGATCACTCAAATAAGAAAAGTTTTAAAGCCGAGCTGGTCGCACATCAGCAGGGCAAAACCAATTTCCTGACTTTTATTAAAGCCTGTGCGTCTTATGGAGTTGAAAGATGGGATATCTGTACAGATAAAATGACCTGCATTTATTACGATAAATCAGGAGATCCGATTTTGGTCGAAATTATCCCTCACTAGTCTTCTTTACTTACCTTGTTCTATCTCTTTTAAGCTGTTCATTTTCTTGTAAGCCAGGAAACCCTTGATATCTTCAAAGTGTTCACGAACCCGCTTGTTACCAAATTCAAATACTTTTGTCGCTAAACCATCTAAGAAATCCCTGTCGTGCGACACTAAAATTAAAGTACCATCAAAATCTTGTAAAGCATCCTTGATAATATCTTTGGTCTTCATGTCCAAATGATTGGTAGGCTCATCCAGGATCAATACATTAACCGGTTCCAGCAGTAGTTTAATCATCGCTAAACGGGTTTTCTCACCGCCAGAAAGTACTTTCACCTTTTTAGTTGTATCATCGCCGCTGAACAGAAAAGCACCTAAGAGGTCTTTGATCTTCAATGTTCCGCTGGTTAAGGGAATCTGATCAACGGTCTCGAATACAGTTAAATTTTCATCCAGTAACGCTGCCTGATTTTGAGCAAAATAGCCAATCTTCGCATTATGGCCCACTTTTAAACTTCCCTCGAAATCAATTTCGCTCATAATAGCTTTGATCATGGTCGACTTACCTTCGCCATTTCTACCTACAAAAGCTACCTTTTCTCCTCGCTCAATCACCATCGATGCTTTTTCGAAAACTACATGCGCACCGTATGATTTTGTCAGCTCCTCTACAATTACCGGATACTGGCCCGACCGTGGTGATGGCGGAAATTTCAAACGCAATGCCGATGTATCTACTTCATCAATCTCAATAACGTCGAGTTTTTCGAGCATTTTTACCCTCGACTGCACTTGCAGTGTTTTTGAGTAAGTACCTCTGAAGCGGTCAATAAATTCCTGGTTATCGGCAATAAAACGCTGTTGTTCCTCGTAAGCTTTTAGTTGATGCACACGGCGGTCGGCCCTTAGCTGCAGGTAATGGGTATATTTGGCTTTATAATCATATATACGGCCCATGGTCACCTCAATTGTACGATTCGTAATGTTATCCACAAAGGTACGGTCGTGTGAAATGACCATCACAGCTTTTGCTGAATTGATTAAAAAATCTTCCAACCACTGGATGCTTTCAATATCCATATGGTTAGTCGGCTCATCCAGTAAAATCAGATCAGGCTTTTTCAGTAAAATCTTGGCCAATTCAATCCGCATGCGCCACCCTCCCGAAAACTCCGAAGTCTGACGGGTAAAGTCTTTACGTTCAAACCCTAAGCCTTTTAATACTTTTTCTACTTCCGCATCGTAATTTACTTCTTCCACGGAATAAAACTTCTCACTTAACTCCGATACACGCTCAATTAACTTCATGTAGTCGTCAGTTTCGTAATCAGTCCTTATAGTAAGTTGCTCATTCAGTTCATCCAATTCTTTTTGCATTTGATGCACCTCTTGAAAAGCCTTTAAGGTTTCTTCAAAAACAGTTACGTTGTCCTGCGTTAAGAAATGTTGTGGTAAATAAGCAATAACAGCATCTTTTGGTCCTGTTACGCTTCCCGAGGTCGGTTTTGCAACGTCGGCGATTATTTTTAAAATGGTAGACTTGCCCGCACCATTTTTACCCATGAGGGCTATTTTATCGTTTTCGTTAATTGAAAACGTAACATCACTGAACAAGGTTGTTCCGCCAAATGAAACGGAGATATTATTTACATTAATCACAAAACAGAGTATTAAATTGAGCGGCAAAGATAATGGAATTGATAGAAATAATCAGTTAAATTTCAGCCCGCCGGATCTTGTTCTGTACATCTCAGCAGTGATGTACAGGCATGATCAATATTTTATTCTTCAATAAAACAGATTTGATTATTCATTTAGGGCAGTCGGCGACATGCCGAACTTTTTCTTGAAGGAATGTGAGAAATGTGAAAGGCTTTCAAACCCCAGGTCGAGGTAAATGACCGATGGTTTCTGATGTTTGGTTTCGATCAGGTGCTTAGCTTCAGACAGTCGTTTGTCCTGCAACCAATGACGTGGAGGGGCGCCGAACGTCTTCAGGAAATCTCGTTTAAAGGCTGCAAGACTGCGGCCGGTAAGCTGCGCAAATTTTTCAACAGGAACATTAAAATGAAAATTACTGAGCATGAACCTTTCCAGGTCGATCTTATGGGGTTCTGTAAAGTCAAATAAAAAATCACGAAGTGCCGGCAGTGCCAGCAGTAGTAATTTAACACCTTCTTTCACCTTCAGGATACCCATTTCGTCAGTCATATTTGCTCCCGAATTTCGGGCGTATGGAACGATAGATTGAAAATATCCCTGCAGAAATTCATTAGATGGAATTAAAACATTGGGCGGACCGATATATTTGCGGTCCGCTCCGAACTTTTCTTCCAGGACAATTTTGCGTAACAAATCCTCTTGCAGGGATATCACTATAGTTTCATAATTACCTCCGGGCAGCGGTGTTTTCATAATCGTGCCCAGCTGGTTTTTGCCGATCAGCAGCATTTCGCCTCCGTTCATTGAAATCTTTTGTACTGAGGTTTCCAAAGTAAACTGTCCTGAAACCTGTAATATTAAAGTATGATGGTTCCACACACAGATTTTCTCTTTCCGCTCGGTGGAGAGATAAGAATAAAAGATTACACCTGGGAGGATTTCTGCTGGACTCGTCATTTTAACGTTGTAAGTAAGTGCCGCCAAGAATAGCACCAATAGCAAATGTAGTGTTTAAGGTATTCATTTCTTCCGCTGTAAAGACAATATCCATCGCTGCGGTATTTTCTGGCAAACGCGACCTGCGGCTCATGCTTACTAAAGGCATAATATGCTCTCCCTGCTCCTTCACCCATGCGATCGCAATCTGTGTTGGAGTAAAACCCTTATCATTCGCCAGGTGCTTTAAGACCTCAACTTTTTCCAGGTTATGGATTAAGTTTTCACCTTGAAAACGACTGAAGTGGTTACGGTAATCATTTCCGGGAAGCGGAGCTTTCATTTCACCAGTCAGTAAGCCTTCGGCAGTATTGGCGAAAGCAACTACGCTGATGCCTAGTTCCTTTGCTGCAGGCAGCAGTTCAGTCTCTATCTGACGTTCGGCCAGCGAATAGCCTATTTCCAGTGCGCTTATGGGGTAAATTGCGTTGGCTCTACGAAGTTGTTCGGCCGTAATTTCAGATACGCCAATGTAACGGACTTTACCTTCTTTAACCAGATCAGCAACTGTTCCGATGATATCTTCCACCGGCACACTGTTATCCATCCGGCAAGGCTGGTAGAGGTCAATGGTTTCGATACCCAGACGGGTCAGGGAGTAGTTTATAAAATTCTTGATAGCTATAGGCCGCAGATCCATTCCCAGCGGTTGACCGTTGTGAAATATAGCACCGAATTTTACGCTGATAAATGCATCGTCCCGCCGGCCTTTAATAGCTTTGCCGATCAGCATTTCATTATGACCTGAACCATAAAAGTCTCCCGTATTCAAAAAATTAATACCACTATCCAAGGCTTCATGAATTGTAGCAATACTTTCTGCCTGGTCAGGCGTAGAACCTCCCCAGATAGAAGACATACGCATACAGCCTAAACCAAGCCTGGAAACGAACGGGCCATTTTGACCCAACTGAATTTTTTTACTGTTTTTCATGATACAAATATCCATCATCAAAATTGGAAGCAGTTGCTTCCACGGCTCAAAACTTTTGCCTGTACGGCTCAGGCAGGATCACTATTATATGCCGGACTGTTAATGTATGTATCTTTTTTCGTCTCCAGATAAGCAGAATTTTGTAGCGACAGAAATGATTCTACCTATGGTACCACGCAAAAAGGTAGTCCAGATAAAAGAGGAACTATCGTCCGGAAAGGTCTGCCGACACTTCTTACTGATAGTAATGACACGAGTTTGTAACTCGTGCCATCATAAAGTCAACTATTTAGACAAATAAGTCATACCACCATCAACAAGAAGTTCAACACCAAGCATAAACGATGAATCATCAGAAGCCAGGAAAACCGCTGTTTTACCAATGTCAGCCGGTTGCCCGATTCTGCCTACAGGCATTGAATCCGCAAAGTGTTTTTTTACAGCTTCAAGTTGTTCCGCAGGAACAAACTTTTCAAATACAGGCGTATCTGTTGTTCCTGGTGATATTACATTAACTCTGATTTTTCTATCCAAAAGATCGTTTGAAAAGCCTTTCGCAAAATAAATCACAGCCGCTTTTGCCGCACCATAAAGCGTAAAAGTCGGATATGCGCGATGCGCTGCGTTTGAACCAATAAGAATAACAGAAGCACCATCATGCATATAGGGTAATGCTTTATGAACAGTGAAGTAAACACTTTTCAGGTTTAAATCCATCGTTTTGTCATAGAGATCTTCGCCAATATCTGCTACAGAACCAAATGTTACTCCCGTAGCCGCCCCCCCTGCATTGACTACAAGGGTGTCTATTTTACCAAATTTTTCAGCTGTTTCTTTAAATACTCTTTCCAGATCCGCAAGGTTGGTCACATCGGCACTTAAGCCGATAAAATCTTCTCCAAGTTCGGCCACAGAACTAGCTAAACTTTCCTGATTTCTACCTACAATAACTCCTTTAGCACCCTCATTTTTAAATTCCCGGGCAATGCCAAAACCAATTCCACTATTTCCACCTGTAATAACTGCTACTTTATTTTTTAATCTGCTCATTATTCTTTTCTTTAGATTGAGTGACAAATATAGACGGACTTAGTTATTTATAGTAACTTCGTACTGATAAATAACAGTATCATCGGTGTAACCAAGTAACATTATGGGGTGTAAAATACAAGAGTTTCAACAGGAACAGAAGAAAAGAATAAGAGCTGTTCAGGATTCAATGGATGTGCTCAATGGGAAATGGAAAATCGCTATTATTTCCTCTATTTGCTGTTTCGGAAAAAGACGATTTTCCGATATTTCGAATGATATAGAAGGCATTTCAAACAGGATGCTAAGCAAAGAATTAAAAGAATTAGAAATAAACCAGT
>Ga0247813_10001887_pt1 | contig 15099 bp, 13 predicted proteins | sample UWRJL169409C1_FD_180719 | JGI IMG/M metagenome (GOLD analysis project Ga0247813, IMG submission 180719) | Plant litter microbial communities from Arlington Agricultural Research Station in Wisconsin, United States - UWRJ-L169-409C-1 | ecosystem: Environmental > Terrestrial > Plant litter >... | reverse complement strand
GAAGGCTACGACCTCGAACTGAGCCACCGCCTGGATACCGCTTACGGCACGTTGAGCACGGGGTGGTCGACGACCTATGTCAGCTCGTACCTTGAACGTACGACCAACGACCTCGATGTGGTGCCCGAAACGAAGAACGGCATCGGCAGCGGTTTCCGCGTGCGCTCCAACCTGACCCTGGGCTGGGACATGGGCGATTTCGGGGTGAGCTGGACCGCATGCTACTACTCCGGGGTCAAGGAACGCTGCCTCAACGCCAAGACGCGTCCGGACGAATGCTCCGACCCGGGGGTGCGGGCGCCGTGGTACGCCGGTACGCGTGACTACAACCAGCGTGGTTCGGTGACCTTCCACGACGTGCAGTTCCGTTACAACCTGCCGTGGGATGCCACGGTCTCGGTGGGCGCCAACAACGTGTTCGAGAAGTACGGCCCGATCATGTACAGCCAGCCGAACTCCAACTTCTCCTACTACGGTGGCTACGACATCGGTCGTTTCATGTACATGAAGTACCAGCAGCGTTTCTGATCGCTGCCGGGCAACACCGTTTGACCGCCACGGCCCTTCGGGGCCGTGGCTTTTTCCGTGGCGGCACGGGCGTCATGCCAACGTCATACGGCGGTCATGTCGGCTACATCGCCCGGGCCCAGCATGCGTGGCATACCGGAGGCCCGCCATGCGCTATGCCATCGTCACCGAAACCTACCCCCCTGAAGTCAATGGCGTTGCCTTGACCGTGCAGGGCCTGGAACTGGGGTTGCGTGCCGCCGGCCATCAGGTCGACCTGGTCCGGCCCCGGCAACCCTCCGACACCGAGGCGATCAACAGCACCGTGCTGGTCACCGGTGCCAATCTGCCACGGTATCCCGGCCTGCGCTTTGGCCTGCCGGCGCCCACCCGGCTGACCCGCCAGTGGCAGCATCAACGGCCGGACGCGATCTATATCGCCACTGAGGGTCCGCTCGGCTGGTCGGCGCTGCGCACCGCACGGAGGATGGGAATCCCGGTCGCCACCGGCTTCCATACCCGCTTCGATGAGTACCTGCCCGACTACGGCGTGGCCTGGCTGCAGGCCGCCGCGCTGCGCTGGATGCGCCGCTTCCACAACCAGGCCGATGCCACCCTGGTACCAACCCAGGAGCTGCAGCAGTTCCTCGGCGAACAAGGCTTCGATCGCGTGCGCCTGCTGGCACGCGCCGTGGACAGCAGTCAGTTCGAGCCCGAGCGCCGTGACCCGGCACTGCGCGAGGAATGGGGCATCGATGGCAACGGATTCGCGGCGATCTATGTCGGCCGCATCGCACCGGAAAAAAACCTCGGTCTGGCGGTCAAAGCATTCCGCCACCTGCAGCAGGTGCGACCGAAGGCGCGGTTCGTGTTCGTCGGCGATGGCCCGTCACGCGCCAAGCTGGCCCACGACAACCCGGACTTCATCTTCTGCGGCGTGCAGCGCGGCGATGCGCTGGCGCGGCACTTCGCCAGTGGCGATCTGTTCCTGTTCCCCAGCCGCAGCGAGACCTTTGGCAACGTGACCCTTGAAGCGATGGCCAGCGGTCTGGCCACGGTCGCCTTCGATTACGGCGCTGCCCGCGAGTACCTGCGCACCGATGAAAACGGCATTGCCGTGAATGACGACAGCGAGTTTGTGACCGCCGCCGTGCAGTTGGCCGGCGACGACGCCCTGCGCCACCGGCTCGGCCGCACGGCCGCCACCGCGATGAAGCGGCTGCATCCCCAGCACGTGGTGGCCGAGTTCGATGCCCTGCTCGCCGAGCTGGCCCAGGCCCGGAGGCCGCATGCCGACCACGCCGCTTGATGCCCTGCGCGGGCGCGAAACCCGCTGGTGCCGCCGCGCCAACCACTACTGCCGGCACCGCCGGATCCGCCATGCCTTCGCGGTGATCAGCCGCTTGGGCGACGGCGCGGCCTGGTACGCGCTGATGGCCGCACTGGTGCTGCTGGACGGCTTCGACGGCCTGCGTGCTTCGTTGCACATGGCCGCCACCAGCTTGATGGCACTGCTGCTGTACAAAGGCCTCAAACGCTGGACGCGGCGCCCGCGGCCCTTTGCCGCCGACCTGCGCATCCGCGCCTGGGTGGCGCCGCTGGACGAGTTCAGCTTCCCGTCCGGGCACACGCTGCACGCGGTGTCCTTCACGATCGTGGCACTGGCCTACTACCCGTGGCTGGCCCCGTTGCTGGTGCCCTTCACCGTGCTGATCGGCCTGTCGCGGGTGGTGCTGGGCCTGCACTACCCCAGCGATGTGCTGGCCGCGACCGGCATCGCCGCACTGCTGGCCGCCGCCAGCCTGCAATGGCTGCCGTTGTAGCCGGGATCGCCGCGCCTCCTGTTGACCCGGCAAGGGCGATTCACCCTGTAGCGATGCCTCGCCCCGTGATCCCGTTTTACAATGGGTCCATGACCACGCTGTTCATCTCCGATCTGCACCTGGACCCGAGTCGTCCAGCCATCACCGACCTGTTCCTGGCCTTCCTGCGCGATGAAGCGATGCAGGCCGAGGCCCTGTACATCCTGGGCGACCTGTTCGAAGCCTGGATCGGCGATGACACGCCCTCCCCGGCCGCCGATGCGGTGGCGATCGCGCTGCATGCCGTGGCCGATGCCGGGGTGCCGGTGTACTTCATCCGCGGCAACCGCGATTTCCTGGTCGGCGAGGACTATGCGCGCCGCGCAGGCTTCACGATTCTCCCCGACCCGAGCGTCATCGATCTGTATGGCCGTCCGGTACTGCTGCAGCACGGCGATCTGCTGTGCACCGACGATATCGCCTACCAGCAGTTCCGCACGCAGACGCGCGACCCGGTGTTCCAGGCACAGTTCCTGTCGCAGCCACTGGCCGCGCGCATCGCCTTCGCACAGAAGGCGCGCGATGCCAGCCAGGCGCGTCAGTCGGAAATGAAACAGGGCGACCGCGCGCAGTTCGAGACCGTCACCGATGTCGCACCTGCGGAAGTCGATGCCACGTTCGGCCGCTATGGCGTGGACACGATGATCCACGGCCACACCCACCGCCCGGCCATCCACACGCTGCAGGCCGGCGGGCGCGACTGCACCCGCATCGTACTGGGCGACTGGTACGAGCAGGGTTCGGTGCTGCGCGTCACCCCCGAAGGCTGGACACTGGACGCACTGGCGAACTGAACCGCCCCCGCGACGACGCAGTGGCCGCCGTGGAGCCGATGCCCGAGGCCAGCCCACACGAGCTGGCGTTGTTGATCACCAGCACCGCGACATCGGCGCGGGTGGTGTTGCGGCTGGCATGGATGCTGTCCATCACCCCATCGCTGGTGTTGCGCAAGCGCGACAGCCACGGGCAGGGTGTTGTAGTCGGCTGGATGATCGGCCGGCATGCGTGCCTCATCCACTTCCAGCAGCACTTGGCGACCATCGCTCAACGGACACAGCCGGTACAGCTGGCCGTCCTTCCGGATCGAGCCGGTGATCGTATCGCCCGAACGCACCAGGATCACCGCGTTCATCGGGTGATCGACCGCATCTTGGTTCAGCCTGGTCCACTGTCCCGCAGCGCCGGTTGCAGCCCGACCGGCCACACACGCTGCAGCCGCTCCCGCACTTGCCTGTCCAACGCGACCGGGGCGGTAGGGGTGTCCAGCTGGAAGCCGAACATGCACCCGGACAGCACACCGCCGTAGCCGGCCGCCGTGCCGAAGCCGATCACACTGGAGAGGTGGTGGTCCGGAAAGGCCAAGCGGGTGACCGGCCGACTGTTGCCGTGGCTGCCCACCTCCGCAGTGCGGCCACCATCGCCGTACTCCAGCACCAGTGTGTCCACCGCATAGCCCTGCCTCACCAGCACGGCGCGGATATGTCCACGCTGGACGATGTCGTGATACCGGTAGGCATCGCCCCCGGGTCCACCCACGTGCACGGCATCGACGTGGCCTGGCCCCTGTCCGGCCGCGTAGGCCAGCGTCAACCCATCGACGAACACGAATCCCTGCAGCGTGATGACGCGGATCGGGCCGGTGGGCGGTGGTGGCAATGCCAGCCGCATCGGCTCGGGGACTGTGTTGTCGTAGTAGGAGCCGATCAGCATGCTGAAGAGCTCCCGGTCCAGCCGTACCTGCACGACATCCGGATACTGGGCGGTATCGAAATAAGCCCAGCAGTCGCGCGTATCGCCCAGGCTCGCCTGCAGTTGGCTGCGCAGGGTGTACACCGCGGCCAGTGGCTGGTTGCGATGGTCCCACGCATCATGCGGATGGGCCTTCGCCGCCGCCTGCAGCTGCAGTTCCACGACGTCATCGTAGTACTGGCCGTAGTCGCTGATGTTGGCCTGCAGCTGCTGCTGGTAGTCCAGAATGACCGCCGGTGGAAAGCCGCCCTTGCGTCCCTGCTGGACAGCCTGCCGCAGCAGGCCCAGATGCAGGTTGGCGACCGGGACGAACAGCGGCAGCAGGCGCGCCTCATGGTCCTTCAACATGAAGCCCTGGATGGAGGCGGTGAAGGCCACGTTCATGGCATCGATGACGCTGCGGATGTGCTGTGCATCCCCGCTCTGCAGCGCCGAGAGGAACAGCCGGGTGGTCCGGGTGAACCCCACCAGCGACGCCTGCACCTGAAGGTAGATGGCATCGTCGATCTTCTCATCGACGATCCGGTTGATCGCCTCGACGTACTGCTTCCATTGCGCATCGTCGCTGTCGAACAGGTGGCCGGGAATGAACAGCCCGCCAAAAAAGGACAGGATGCCCCCCACCTCCGGGACCGCCGCCAGAGCTTTGAGGGTCAGCGAGCGGAAAACGCCCCACCACCAATCCGCATCGAACGTGGCGGCGAGCGCACCGTCCAGATGCTGCCCCAGTGCGCGCCCGGGCAGCGCGAGAGACGTACCGCCCAACGCGGCCAGACCAAGGAACCGACGGCGGTTCAGGACCGCGGGAGAGCGCATCATGGCGAGGACCGGCAGCGGAAATGGGCTGCAGAATAGGCAGCGGTCGGCGCGGAGAGGTAAACCTTGCGTTATGTCGGCTGCAGTATCAAAACAAAATGCCGATCGCGGCATCTCGATCATTGCCACGTATTGAATTATCGTCACACCGAGGCCGTGGAGACGTGCGTTCCGTGCCGCGACACGGACCGTGGCCACACACAGGTGGATGTGCATGCAGACCCCAACCAGGCGCCGGCTATGAGCCCTTCCGATCGCGATGGACGCGGCAGCACGCTGCACATCGGCCTGTTTTTTGATGGCACCCGCAACAACGCCGACAATCTGCAGCGCGCGTCGCGCCCGGCCGGCGCGACCACGCCGGTGCCACGCCCGCCCGCGGTGATCGCCGATGACGCTTCGCCGTACCAGAGCCGGCTGACCAGCAGTTACAGCAATGGGCTGACTAACATCGCGCGGCTGCATACGCTGTATCCGGACCATCGTCATGCACCGCCCGCCGACGACACCCTCGCGTTGTCCATCTATATCGAGGGCGTGGGCACGCGTACCGGTGAAGAGGACGACCTGATGGGGCTGGCCTTCGGGATCGGCCGCACCGGCGTGCGCGCCAAGCGGCGCCGGGCGCTGGAGCAGCTGCTGCCCGAAGCACTGCGCCAGCTGGCCCGCGTGCAGCCCGGGCGCGCAGTGGCCAGCGTGCACGTGGATCTGTTTGGTTACTCGCGTGGCGCGGCGAGCGCGCGCGATGCGGTGGCCTTTCTCAACGCACCGGGTGCAGCGGCCTGGCTGGCCGAACAACTGGTGCGGTGCGGCTGGTCGCTGGCACCGGGCTTCCCGGGCACGGGGCGGCGGGTGCGCTTCGTCGGCCTGCTCGATACCGTGGTGGCGATCGGCCGCCAGCATCGCGCTGAGATGCCGGTAGTCGCACTGCCCGCCGGCTGCGCAGACAAGGTGGTGCAGCTGGTTGCGCGCGATGAACATCGCGAGCATTTCGCGCTCAGCAGCGTGGCACCCGAGCATGAGGAAATCGTCCTGCCGGGGGTGCACGCCAACATCGGCGGGGGTTACGACCAGCGCATCGAAGGTCCCAAGCTGCTGAGTCGCCCGCGGGGGCAGGTACTGCGCAGACACGCCCTGCGCATGGGCGAGGTCCCGCCGCTGGCGCTGCTGCGTGCGAGCACGGTGTACCGAGATGCACAGGCCGCCTGCCGTGACTGGCAGGCAACACTGGGGCTGGGGGATGAGGCAATCTGGGTCGATGTCTGGCACCAGTGGCAGCAGCAACGCCGCGCCGGCAGCGCCAGCGTGCTGCCGGCGCCCACCCTGCGTGTGTACGCCGCAGTGGTCCTGCGCCGGGAGATCGATGCACGTTACCAGTTCATCGCGCTGCGGCTGCTGCACCAGCGTGCCGCGGCAGCAGGGGTCGCTTGGACGACCTCACCGGACGCATTGCCCGCACTCGCACTGCCCGCGGAACTGCAGCCCATCGCGGCGCGGTTGCTGGCCGGCCAACCGCTGGAGGTCGCGCAGGAGCTCACACTTCGCCAGCACTACCTGATGCAGTCGGCGCATTGGAACTTCGATGCCTTGGGCGATACCGCCCTGCTCTATGCGGCTGATGCGGGCACCCAGGAGCTGCCGTATCGGCCGGGCCCGGGGCTGTTCTACGTGAACCGGCCGACCGGAAACGGTCAGCGCGTGGTGCTGGCCAACACCTGACCGCGCAGTTCGGTCTGTTCGATCAGCTCGGCCAGTTCTTCTTCGTCGAATCCGGCCAACAGGCGCGCTTCCAGGTTGAACGGGCCATAGAGGAAGCCGCCGGCGTACTCGCGCAGCAATGCCATGAACCGCGGGCGTGGCTCGACGTTCTCGCGCGTGCAATACCAGCGGTACCACCGCGAACCAGCGGCCACATGCGCCACCTCTTCGCGCAGGATGATCTCCAGCACATCGGCGGTGGCATGGTCGCCACCAGCACGCAGCTTCACGATCATCCCCGGGGTGACATCCAGCCCGCGCGCTTCGAGCACACGCGGCACCAGCGCCATGCGTGCCAGCCCGTCATGCGCGGTCTTCTCGCACATTTCCCACAGGCCGTTGTGCGCGTCGAAATCGCCGTAGGCATAGCCATTGGCCTGCAGCCGATCGTGCAACAACATGAAGTGGCGCGATTCGTCATCGGCCACGCTGACCCAGTCGGCATGGAAGGAGCTCGGCAGGCCGCGGAAACGGTAGACCGCATCCCAGGCCAGGTCGATCGCATTGAGTTCGATATGCGCGATGGCGTGCACGAACGCGGCACGCCCTTCCACGCTGCCCAGGCCACGACGCGGCAGATCGCGCGGGTGGACGAGTGTGGGCCTGGCCGGGCGGCCCGGCATCCGGATCGGCTCCGGTGGCGGCGCATCGGCCGGTGCCTTCAGGCAACCGGCGCGGAACTGCACGGCGTAGTGCTGGGTCAACGCGACCTTGCGCAACGGATCCGGCTCGGCCAGGCACTGCTGCGCGGCCTGCAGCAGATCACCGGCCGCGCTGTCCAACACGTCACTCATGCCCTACCCTCAGGCGCGACGCTTGTGCTTGGCATCGTCCGAACGCAGCTGCTGGATGCGTTCGAAATAGCCCGGCTCGATCCCGGTCGGGTAGACGCCGTTGAAGCACGAGGAATCGAACGACTTCAGCTCCGGGTTGCCTTCGCTCACCGCCGCTTCCATGTCCTCGATGTCCTGGTAGATCAGCCAGTCGCAGCCCAGGTGCTTCTCGATTTCTTCGATGCTGCGGTTGTGCGCGACCAGTTCTTCGGCCGCCGGCATGTCGATGCCGTAGATGTTCGGGTAGCGCACCGGCGGCGCGGCGCTGGCCAGGTAAACCTTGCGGGCACCGGCGTCACGCGCCATCTGCACGATCTGCTGGCTGGTGGTGCCGCGCACGATCGAATCATCGACCAGCAGCACCACGCGGTTGCGGAACTCCAGGTGGATCGGATTGAGCTTGCGGCGCACCGATTTCACCCGCTCACCCTGGCCCGGCATGATGAAGGTGCGGCCGATGTAGCGGTTCTTGATGAAGCCTTCGCGGTACTTCACCCCGAGCGTGTTGGAAATCTCCAGCGCGGCATCGCGCGAGGTATCCGGGATCGGGATGATGGTGTCGATGTCGTGATCCGGGCGCAGGCGCAGGATCTTCTCACCCAGTTTGATGCCCATGCGCATGCGCGCCTTGTGCACCGAGACGTTGTCGATCATCGAATCCGGGCGTGCGAAGTACACGTACTCGAAGATGCACGGGCTATGCTCGACCGGCTCGGCGCAGACTTCGGAGAACAGCTCACCCCGCGCGGTGATCACCAGCGCTTCGCCCGGGCGCACATCACGCACGCGCTGGAAGCCGAGCACGTCCAGTGCGGCCGATTCGGAGGCCACGATGTATTCGTCGCCTTCGGCGTGGGCACGCTTGCCCAGCACCAGCGGGCGGATGCCGTGCGGATCACGGAAGGCCACCAGGCCCAGGCCCAGCACCACGCTGATCACCGCATAGCCACCCTTGACGCGGCGGTGCACGGCGGCCACGGCGCGGATCGCCGCTTCCGGGGTCAGCTGGCGCTGCGCGTCCAGTTCGAACGCGAACACGTTCAACAGCACTTCGCTGTCCGAGTCGGTGTTGACGTTGCGGCGGTCCTGCTCGAACACCTGCTGGCGCAGGGCTTCGGTATTGATGAGGTTGCCGTTGTGGGCCAGCGCGATGCCGTACGGCGAGTTCACGTAGAACGGCTGCGCCTCGTCCATGCCTTCCGAACCGGCGGTGGGATAGCGCACGTGTGCGATACCGACGCGGCCTTCCAGCGTGGACATCCGCTTGGCATCAAACACGTCGCGGACCAGGCCATTGGCCTTCTGCACGCGCAGGCGGGTGCCGTCGGCGGTGGCGATGCCGGCCGCGTCCTGGCCACGATGCTGGAGGACGGTCAGGCCGTCATACAACTGCCCGGCGACGTTCTGGTTGCCGACGATTCCGACGATGCCACACATGGTGCGAACTCTCCGCTGGGCTGCGCCCATCTACAGTGAAGGTGGCCGTGCCTGGCCGGGGGTACCGTTCCGTGCCGGAACGGTGTCGTCCGGACGCGGGTGCGCCGGCTCGATATTGACTGGCAGTGTGGAAGCCGGCCCGCGCGCCGCAGCGTCGGCAGGTGCCGTCTCCCTCCCCTCGTCAACGGGACGCGGCCATCCGCGCCCTGCCACTACTTCGCCAAGGACGCCATTATCGCCTGTCGCGAGCGGCTTGCCCAAATCCATCGTCGGCAGTTGCGGCAGATTCACCTCCGGCAACGCCATCTCCGGCAGCTGCGCCTGCATCCAGCGCACGCCCGGCTGCAGCAACGGCCGCACCTGCGAGGTCTGCCAGGCCGGCTCCTGCGGCAGCGGTGTGAACGCAGCCAGCATCAGCAGCACGCAGCCGAGGAACGCGCCGCGGACCAGGCCCAGCGCGCCGCCCAGCAGGCGGTCGGCACCGGTCAGGCAGGTGACCTTCACGGCGGCCTTGATCAGCATGCCGATCAGGCCGACGGCGATCATGACGATCAGGAACACCCCCAGGTAGCCGGCAACGTAATGGCCGGTGCCCGGTTCCAGCGGCGCCGCCCACCACTGGGCTGCGTCATTGCCGAACAGGAACGCGGCCCAGCCGGCCAGCAGCCAGGACAGCGTGCTGACCACGATGCCGACAAAGCCGCGCATCAGGCCCAGCAGGACCGAGGCCCCGATCAGGACCAGCAGGACGATGTCGATCATGCCGGCAGGCCGCGCGGCAGGCGCCGTCCAGCGGGTGCGGGGCGGCGCAGCTCAGGCATCAGGGGTGCGGGCGGACCATGCCAGCCACACCGACCTTGGCGGCCACCTGCGCCTTGAGGTTCTCGGCATCGGCGCGGTTGGCGACCGGCCCGACGCGGACCCGGTTGAGGGTGCCCTTGTCGGTACGGACCTGCTCCACGAAGGCGCTGAAGCCGGCGGCGCGGACTTTGTCGCGCAGCGCGTTGGCCTCGGCCGCCTGGCCGAAGGCACCGAGCTGCACGGCGAAACCGACGCTGCTGGCGGCCGGGGCAGCCGGTGCAGCCGGTGCCGCGACGGCCGTCTCGGGCTTGGGCGCCGGGGCCGGTTTGGGCTCGGGCTTGGGCGCGGCCGGCTTCGGTTCCGGCTTGGCGGCCGCGACCGGCTCGGCCGGCAGGGATTCGGTTTTCACGGTATTGCCCGCCGGCGCGGCGGCAGCGCTGGAGGCCGACGGGGTCGGTGCAGTCGCAGCCGGCGTGGCGGCAACCGCGGTATCGGCGCGGGCATCCAGGGTGATGACCTCGGCCTTGACGTCGTTGCGCACCTTCACTGCCTGCAGGCGGCCGGCTTCGGCCAGCGCGCGATCGGCGTAGGGGCCGACGCGCACGCGCCAGGCCTGCCGGCCGTTGATCGTGGCCGGCTCGCGGAAGCCGGCCAGCTGGGCGCTCTTCAACGAGGCGATGACGCGGTCGGCATCGGCTTCGGTCGCATAGGCACCGAAGCTGACGGCGTAGTTGCCCGCGGCCACGGCCGGCGAGGTATCGGCCGGCGCCGGATCGGCGGCGACCGCAGCGCTGTCGGCCAGCGGCTGCGTGGTGGATGCCCCGCTCTGCAGGCCGGTGGCGCCACCAGTGGGGGCGACCAGCGGCAGCTCGCGGGTTTCGAACTGGCCATCCGACGGCGCGGCCGGTGCACTGATCGGCACGTTGGCGACACCACTGTCAGGTGCGGGACCCTTGACCAGCATGGGCAGGAAAATCACGGCCAACGCCACCAGGACGATGGCACCAATCAGTCGCTGTTTCAGAGGAGTATCCACGTGAAGGCAGGCAGGCGGCGCGGCGGAATGCCACGGCGATTATACGGGTGCGCGCGTGTGCGGCGGCTGATGCGGCTGAACGGCGCTGCAAAGCACCCTCAGGCGCCGGGATCGAGGGTCTGCAGCGCCTGCGCGGCGGTGTGGAAGGAGCCGAACACCAGCACGCGATCGCCGGCCTGGGCCTGCGTCACGGCATGCTGCAGGGCGTCCACGACGGTGGCATGCGGCGTAGCCCCGGCCGCAGCCGTACCGGCCAGGCGTGCCCGCAGTTCATCGGCGCTCTGCGCACGCGCCCCCTCCAGCCCGGCCAGGTGCCACTGCTGGACCTGATCGGCCAAGGCCTCGACCACCCCGACGGCATCCTTGTCCTGCAGGGCGGCAAACACCGCGATGGTGTCGCCGGTGACGCGACTGGCCTTCAGTGCGGTGGCCAGTTCGCGTGCGGCCTGCGGGTTGTGGCCGACATCGACCAGCACCTCCACGCCGTCACGATCGAAGGCCTGCAGACGGCCACGGATACGCGCGGCGGCGACGCCTTCGATGAAGGCGGTGCGCGGCAGCGGACGATCCAGCGCACGCAGCGCGGCGATCGCCGTCGCGGCATTGGCCCGCTGGATGGGCCCGCGCAGCGTCGGGTGCGGCAGTTCGATACGGAAGCCGACATCGCGCCAGCGCCAGCGCTCGCCATCGATGGCATCGGCGAAGAAATCGCTGCCGCCACGGATGGCGTTGGCACCCACCAGATAGGCACGCGCGAGCACACTCGAGGGCGGATCGATTTCGCCGAGGATCACCGGCTTCCAGCCTCGGATGATGCCGGCCTTCTCGGTCCCGATCGCTTCACGGTCCTCGCCCAGCCAGTCGCTGTGGTCGATATCGACGGTGGTGATCACCGCCACGTCGCCATCGACGATGTTGACAGCATCCAGGCGGCCGCCGAGGCCGACCTCAAGCACGGCCAGATCCAGCCCGGCCTGCGCGAACAGCTGCAGGGCGGCCAACGTGCCGTACTCGAAGTAGGTCAGCGTGGTATCGCCACGCGCGTCCTCAATGGCGTTGAAGGCCGCCATCAGAGCGTCATCGGTGGCGTCCTGGCCATCGATGCGCACGCGCTCGTTGTAGCGCAGCAGGTGCGGCGAGGTGTACGCACCGACCTTCCAGCCGGCGGCACGCGCGATGGCCTCGATGAAGGCCACGGTGGAGCCTTTGCCGTTGGTGCCACCGACCACGATGCTGCGCTCGGCCGGCGCGCCCAGCCCCATCGCCTGCGCCACGGTACGCACCCGGTCCAGCCCCATGTCGATGGTGGCGGGGTGCTGCTGCTCGATGTAGCTGAGCCAGTCGGAGAGGGTCTGCGGGCGGGCGGTGGTGGTCATGGTCGTTGGATCGGAATCGTTGAGGCGGACGGCGGGATGGGACGCAGTGCGTTACAGCGCGCGGTGTTTGGCTTCGCCGAAGAACGGGGTGTGATGCGCACAGTCGTTGAGGCGCACGACTTCAAGCTGGTCGAGGTCGGGACCTTCGAGCAGATTGAGCGTGGTCGGTGCCTGGCGGAAGGTCCACAGGCGCGAGATCGGCAGGCCGAGGATGCGGCACAGGATCACGCGGTTGACGGCGTCATGGGCGACCACCAGCAGGGTGTCGTGCTCGCCCAGGCCTTCAGCGGCACGGGCCAGGCCACGCCAGCTGCGTTCGAGCACCAGGCGCAGCGATTCGCCGCCGGGCATCAGCACGGTGTCCGGTTCTTCGCGCCAGGCGCGCAGGCGGGAGGGATCCTTGTCGTGGATTTCGCTGGCCAGCAGGCCTTCCCATTCGCCGTGGGCGATTTCCTGCAGGTCCGGCTCGGTCTGCAGCATCGGGGCGCGTTCGGCACCGAGGGCGAGCTGGGCGGTGAGCTGGGCGCGCGAGAGCGGTGAGGCAACGGCGCGGGTTATGTCGACGGACTTCAGACGTTCCCCCAGTGCCTTGGCCTGGGCTTCGCCGATCGGCGACAACGGGATATCGATCTGGCCTTGGTAGCGGCCTTCGGCATTCCACGGCGTTTCGCCGTGACGGGCAAGCAGGATGCGCATGCGGACAAGGGGTCCTTGGGGGAGGAGGTTCCGGCGCTTCGTTCACATCCTGTGAAAGCACGCGGAACAGGGATGATACCCGGTCGCGGCTGTGAAGCTGTGTGGCGGCTTGCTCCTGATTGCTCGCTTGCTGACGGATGGCTCGTAGAGCATGGCGCCTGATTGGCCTGCGCTGGCTGAGGCCGGGCAGCCTCTGGCAGGACGCGCCGTGAACCCATCCCTGGGGGCTCGTACGACGGCATCCATGCCGTCGAACGGTCCTGCCAGAGGCTGCCCGGCCTCATCCACCAAGGTTTCCGTCGCTGACGCGGACACGAGGGCAAATGCAACGACTGCTTGCTCCCTTCCGTCGAACGGTCCTGCCAGAGGCTGCCCGGCCTCAGCCATCAAGCTTTTCGTCGCCGGCGCGGACGCAAAGAGCAGGTGCAGTGCCGCCTCGCCTTTTTGTCCGCACGCAGGTATCTGTCCAGAGCGCTTCGGGCAGGGCTGGGCGAGACCGTTCGACCGCATGGATGCGGTCGTACGAGCCCCCAGGGATGGGTTCACGGCGTGTCTCGCCCAGCCCTGCCCGGGGCGCTCCCTCCGGGAAAGACGAGACGCCGCGCTTCGATTCAGAGACAAGACGCCACGCCTGGATCTCCATCTCAGCCACAACAAAAAACCCCGCAGATTCCGCTGCGGGGTTCTGGAAACCGGCGTGTCGGCTTACTTGCTGAGGTTCAGTTCTTTGAGCAGCTGCGGCGCCGGCGCCACTTCCTGCATGATCCACTGCATGTAACGGCTGTCGACCGCGATCATACGGGTCATCACCGGATCGAACACCCAGTTCGAACTCACCGACTCCCAGTTGCCATCGAAGGCCAGGCCGACCAGCTTGCCGTTGGCATCCAGCACCGGCGAACCGGAATTGCCGCCAGTGATATCCAGGTTGGACAGGAAGTTCACCGGCACCGAGCCGATGCGCTTGTCTTCCAGACCGCCGTAACGCTTGGCCTTGACCGCCTCCAGCAGCGCCTTGGGCGAATCGAACGGGTCTTCGCCGGTTTCCTTCGCGGCCACGCCTTCCAGGGTGGTGAACGGGGTGTAGTTCACGCCGTCCTTGCCGTAGCCCATGACGTTGCCGAAGGTGATGCGCAGCGACAGGTTGGCGTCCGGATAGACGAACTCGCCCTTGCTCTTCTTGTAGTCGGCCACGGCCTGCAGATACAGCGGGCGCGACACCAGCGACTCGCCTTCGCGGGTCTTCTTCTGCTCTTCCTGCTTGAGCAGCGCCGGCATCACCGCCACCGCGTACTGGATGGCCGGGTCGGTGCTGGCTTCGAAGGCGGCGCGGTCGGCCTTGAACCACGTCAGGCGCTCATCCAGGCTGCCCAGCTTGGTGGCCGAGAGCTTGCCGACCAGACCCTGCACGGCGGCCGCATCGCTGCCTGCCAGCCACTGGTTGAGCACCTCGTTGCTGCGCTGCGCAGCCGGCAGGGCCACGTACTGGCTCAGCCAGTAGGTCTGCAGCTGCTGGTCCATGCGCGGCACGTAACGGCGGTCCATCTGCTTCAGGCCGCCTTCGATGGAAGGCAGATCGCGCTCCTGGTAACCCGCTTCGCGCTCGGCATCGGGCTTGCTGCGCTCGATCGAGAGGCGGTACAGGCTGATCGCCGAACCCACCGCCGAGGTGCTGTTGAACTGGCTGACGAACAGGTCGCGCTCACGCGTGCTCTTGCTGGTGTCCAGGTGCTGGACCAGCTGCGCGTGTGCGGCCAGGGCCGGCTTGCCGGCGGCGCCACGCTTCTTCAGCCAGGCCAGCACGGCGGCTTCTTCGGCCTGCTTCTGGCCGGCCGCGTCGATGCGCTTGAACCCTTCCAGCTGGCCGGCGTAGTTCTTGGCCACGTTGTTCATGCTGGCCGCGGTGGCGGCGTACTTCACCTTGATGTCCGGATCGGCCTTGCCGGCCTCGTCGATCATCTTCAGCACCGCGTTGTAGTGGCGCGCGATGGTCGGGTAGGTCCAGCTGGCGGTCTCGTTGAACTCACCGGCCAGGGCGTAGCGGTTGGTGCGGCCCGGGTAGCCGGCCACCATCACGAAGTCGTCGGCGCCCAAGGGCTGGTCGGCGAACTTCAGGAAGTGCTTGGGCTGGTAAGGCACGTTGTCGGCCGAGAAGGCGGCCGGCTTGCCGTCCTTGCCCACGTAGGCGCGGTAGAACGAGAAATCACCGGTGTGGCGCGGCCACATCC
>Ga0247813_10001886_pt1 | contig 15112 bp, 15 predicted proteins | sample UWRJL169409C1_FD_180719 | JGI IMG/M metagenome (GOLD analysis project Ga0247813, IMG submission 180719) | Plant litter microbial communities from Arlington Agricultural Research Station in Wisconsin, United States - UWRJ-L169-409C-1 | ecosystem: Environmental > Terrestrial > Plant litter >... | reverse complement strand
CGGGGTAGTTCTCCGCAAAAACAAATACCTGACTGATAGCTTTTCCCAATTCATTTTCTGTCGCTATTCTTTGGTTAACAGAGGTACTTTGCATTGCTGCTGTGCGTAAAACCGTAATCTTTTCCAATAATTGCGTTTCATGTGTCGTATATCCCTTTACTGTGCGCACAAGGTTTGGAACCAAATCATATCTTTTCTTCAGAAAGACATCTATACCGCTCCAGGCTTCTTTCATCATATTTTTTTTTCTGACCAGCTGATTGTAGCAAATGATGATGCCAATAATAATGACCAGTGCAAGAATGAATAAAATATAGCTGAGACTCATGTTTAAAAGGAAAGAAAGAGGTTAAATATTTTGTGTGTAATATAGGATATTGTTCGCCAAACAAGAAATCACACATTTCGCCAGCACTAGTTGTTATCAATTAAAATATAGCTTATGAGCCTTCAATCTATAAATCCATTAAACGGAGAGAAAATACAGGAATATAATGAAGATGCAGCTGCGGATATTAATAACAAGATAGAAAAGACGCATCAAACCTGGCTGAATTACCAGCATACAGGTTACGCACAGAGAGCAGTATTATTAAAGAGATTAGCTGAAATACTTGCACATAAAAAAGAAGAGCTGGCTAAACTGATGGGATTGGAAATGGGCAAACCATTTAAACAGGGCATGGCTGAAATAGTTAAATGTGCTGCGGTTTGTGTTTATTACGCTGAAAACGGTGAGCAATTTCTGGCAGATCAGTATATTACTACTGATGCAACAAAAAGTTATGTGAGCTTCAGACCAATAGGGGTGGTGCTGGCGATCATGCCCTGGAATTTTCCTTTTTGGCAGGTGTTTCGCTTTTTGGCGCCGGCATTAATGGCGGGTAATTGCGGAATTTTAAAACACTCCTCGAATGTTACGGGTTGTGCCCTGGCTATCCAGGAGCTGGTGAAGGAAGCAGGTTTTGAAGGTGATGTATTTACTACCCTGGTCTGTAAGAGCAAAGCAATTGCGGATGTTATCGCGCATCCTCTGGTTAAAGCTGTCACACTTACGGGAAGTACTGCTGCAGGAAAAGAGGTGGCGGCGCAGGCAGGGAGGTCACTCAAGAAAACGGTGCTTGAACTGGGTGGCAGTGATCCGTATTTAATCCTGAAGGATGCCGATCTGCCAATGGCAGCGAAAATCTGTGCCGAAGCAAGGTTGATCAATAATGGACAGAGTTGTATAGCCGCCAAGCGCTTTATTGTAGTTAAGGAAGTGGAAGAAGAGTTTACACGATTATTCAAAGCCAATATGGAACGCAAAATTACAGGTGATCCGTTTGATAGTCTCACTGACCTGGGACCGATGGCGAGGGCAGATCTGAGGGACGAGTTGCATCAGCAGGTTTTAGAATGTATAGCTCAGGGCGCCAAATGTATTTTAGGCGGTAATATTCCCGAAGCTGAAGGAGAGCATGCTTTTTATCAGCCTACTATACTTACCGGAGTGAAAAAAGGAATGCTGGCCTACGATGAGGAGATCTTTGGACCGGTAGCTGCCATCATTACTGCACAGGATGCAAATGATGCGATAAGGATAGCTAATGATACTGACTTCGGATTGGGAGCTGCTGTATTTTCTCAAAATATAACACTTGCAGAGAGTATTGCCAGAAATAAACTTTCAGCGGGTTCCTGTTTTGTCAACGCTGGTGTAAAATCAGATCAGGCATTGCCTTTTGGAGGGATTAACCAGTCGGGATACGGTCGCGAACTAGGCATGTTTGGTATCCACGAATTTGTGAATATCAAAACAGTATATATCAGCTGATAAATTTTAATGATTTAAGGCGTTAAATTAATGTGATTAAAAGCAGCTGCTTTCAAAAAAGCTGATTACCCCTTTTTTCACATTTACCTACTGCATAGTAGTGCGCACATCATTACCCAACCCATTCAGAATAGATTATCGTGATTTAAGTTGGTGCTCGTATACGAGGATGGGAGGAAACATGTCATTGGAAAAGTATTGAAATTAGTTTACACCGATATTGAAACTATATGTGATAAGAGTTTGGTAAGTGTTTGATAAGGGTTTGGTAAGCCTAAAAGGCTTACCAAACCCTTATCAAACACTTACCAATGATTAACTAAAGATTTATTAAACAGCTTTTTATACTAATTTTATTTCAAGTCAACACTTGTTTCTTAATTAAGTATCCTGTATCTTGTATTGAGCAAAGGGAGTGTTACACTTAAACTTTTTGTTATGGGAATTAATAATGGCGGTCCGGGCGGACCGAGTATAGGTAAAAATAAGAATTATGTTTCATATTTTCGTATGGGACAATATATCACCAGAACGATTGGTGAAATCACCTCATGGACTGAACCACAATATGAGAATCAAATGAGGATGGGTTTAACTACGGCCTTCCTTAAGCCTGTAAAGCAATTTACAGATGTGGGATTTAGATATTGCTCTAAGCCAAAATCTACTTGGGGTGCTTATACTATGGCTTTGTCAGTTAATCGTAAAGCAATAACTACAGGAATATATCCGAATTTGGACATCGATTTTTCTAAAGCGGTGCTGAGTATGGGTGATCTTCCTGTCCCTAAAAATGCGGAAGTTAATCTGACGGATAGTATCATAAAATTTTCTTGGTCAGCAGAGCTGGAGCATGCGAAAGCCGACGAATCGGACAGGGTGATGTGTGTTGCTTATTTTCCGGAAAATGGACAGGCACTAACAGTTTTAAGTGGCGCAAAGAGAACAGAAGAGGAGCAAACAATAGTGCTCACTTCATTCACAGAAGAAATGGTCATTGAAACTTATATCTGTTATATTTCAGAAGACCGTAAAAGGGTTTCCAACAGTGTTTATACAGGACAGCTCCTTTGGAGCAAAAGTTAGAAATTATGGCCAGAGTTGCAAAAATAGGTCCTTTAGGTAATCTTAGAGGCAAAGTAGGTGAGGGGGTAGCCAGTAAATGGCGTAGTTTGACAGTCATCAAAAGTCTGCCGGCCAAAAGAACTAAAAAGCAGAGAAAAAAAAGACTGAGTCAGCAATTGAGTCTGCCTTTGGTATCTGGTTTCCTCGGGAAGTTTGTTCATGAAATAAAAATTGGATTTGATAACAGACTTTCAAAGTTGCCGGCATTTCAAACTGCCGTCAAGTATAATTTTGACAAAGCGCTATTGGGCACATTTCCTCAATTCAGCATTGATTATAAAAAGGTTGTTTTCAGTTTAGGCGATCGGGAGATCGCCTGGGCAGGGAAAGTTGTTGAAGAAGGTGATGGCGCAAGGATAAGCTGGGAAATACCACAAACTTCAAAAATCAAATTAGTTGGGGAGGATATAGCAAATCTGGTGATCTTTAATGCTACAAAAGATCTTCGTCCGGGCTGTGAGTGGCAAGTGAGTACAAGGGCAGATCTTTCATTTTATACGCGCATCCAAAGAGATTCCTGGGGAGATAATTTACATTTCTGGTTGTTTTTTACTTCTCCTGATGGTAAGACCAGGTCTAACTCCCAATATATGGGATCGATAGGAACATAAGCTATCAAATCTGGTTGTTTACACTGCCAATCGGTAAAACTTCTCTTCCATACATTTCATTCAGCAGATTTGCGATGCCTGTATAAATTGCAGATACACCACAGATGATGCCTTCATAACCTGCAATATGTTTAATGGTGGGATTGCCGGTAACATCACCTGCAACCAGCAGAAAAAACAACACCGTTAAAGAAGCAAATACAAACTGCAGGGCACGGTTAAGTTTTAAGGTGCCAAAAAATAGCAGGAAAGTAAATACACCCCACATGCTCAGGTAAGCGATCATCGCTGCATTTGATGGTGCTGCTGCCCAACCGAGTTTAGGTAATACCCATAAGCCAACAAGTGATAGCCAGAAAAATCCGTAAGAAGTAAAAGCGGTAAGACCGAAAGTATTGTTCTTTTTTGCCTCGATAATCCCGGCAATGACCTGTGCGAGTCCGCCATAAAATATGCCCATGGCCAGAATCATGGAATTCTGTTCAAAAAAGCCGGCATTATGAATGTTCAGTAAAATTGTCGTCATGCCAAAGGCACATAGACCAAGAGGAGCGGGGTTTGCAGTAGTATCCATCATACAAATAATTTGGTTAGCAGCAATTTACATTGCTTTCTGTTTAGTTATGAACTAAAATAAATCTTCTTCAAGATCAGGGTATTAAGGTAGGAAATTTATCAGCATATTAAATTAATTTTTCTTAATTGCCCGATTTTAACACTTTTTAACATTTATAACCTATATTTCTCTGGTAAGAAACAGATCAACTGTTTAAGTTTGCTTAACAAAAAAATATAGCATTTAATGGAAGAATTGAAAAGTGATAATGAGCATCTTTCGTCTGGTGTAACGACTGCTAATTCGTATTCAACGGATATAAGAGCCATTAATGAAATGATACAAAGGGAAAGTGCCTTTATTGATATCCTGAAACTGGAAATGGATAAAGTGATTGTAGGCCAGAAATATATGGTTGAACGTCTCCTGATCGGTCTGCTTGCAGACGGACATATACTACTGGAAGGGGTACCAGGTTTGGCTAAAACTTTAGCCATAAATACGCTATCTAAAGCTATTCAGGCAGATTTTAGTCGTATTCAGTTTACACCAGACCTGCTGCCGGCAGATTTACTGGGTACAATGATTTACAATCAAAAGAAAGAAGAGTTTATTGTTAGGAAAGGTCCTCTTTTTTCTAATTTCATCTTAGCTGATGAGATCAACAGGGCACCGGCGAAAGTACAGAGTGCTTTGCTGGAGGCAATGCAGGAAAGACAGGTAACTATAGGTGACAATACTTTTCCGCTGCCCAACCCATTTTTGGTGCTGGCTACGCAAAACCCGATTGAGCAGGAAGGAACCTATCCTTTACCTGAAGCACAGGTAGATCGTTTCATGTTAAAAGTGGTGATCGGTTATCCTACAAAAGAAGATGAAAAAAGAATTGTAAGAGCGAATATTGCCCCGCAAGGTATGTTAAAACCTAATGCTGTGGTGCATCCGGATGATATTATCAGGGCACGTAAAGCTGTGAAGGAAGTGTATATGGACGAAAAAATCGAACAGTATATTATCGATATCGTCTTTGCCACACGTTTCCCAGATCAGTATAAACTTGAAAACTACAAAAACCTGATCAGTTTTGGTGCTTCGCCAAGAGCAAGTATCAACCTGGCACTTGCAGCAAAAGCCTATGCTTTTATTAAACGCAGGGGATATGTGATCCCTGAAGATGTACGTGCCATTTGTCATGATGTTTTAAGGCATCGTATAGGACTAACGTATGAAGCGGAAGCGGAAAATATGACTACTGAAGATATCATTACGGGGATATTGAACGCGATTGAGGTACCATAACCTGTATCCTGTAAATATATAATCTTGTAAATGATGGCGAGAGATACGAAAGAGCTGCTTAAAAAAGTAAGAAAGATCGAGATTAAAACAAAGGGGCTAAGTAATCACCTGTTTTCTGGTGAATACCATTCTGCTTTTAAGGGGAGGGGTATGGCCTTTAATGAAGTGCGTGAATACCAGCCAGGTGATGAGATCAGAACGATAGACTGGAATGTAACCGCTCGATTTAACCACCCCTACGTGAAAGTTTTTGACGAAGAGCGTGAACTGACGGTGATGATCCTGATGGATGTGAGCGGTTCTGAGAACTTTGGGACACTGAACCAGCATAAGCAGGATCTGGCGACTGAACTTTGTGCTGTGCTCGCTTTTTCTGCGATTCAAAACAATGACAAGGTAGGAGTCATCTTTTTTAGTGATAAAATGGAAAAGTTTATCCCGCCGAAAAAGGGGAAAAGCCATATTCTAATGATTATCAGGGAGCTGATCGACTTTAAACCTCAGCATACAGGTACAGATGTAGGTGAAGCACTGCGCTATTTTACGAGTGCGATAAAAAAGAAGTGTACGGCGTTCATCTTGTCTGATTTTATGAGCCCCGAATTTGAACACCAGCTTAAACTGGCAAATAAGAAACATGATATTATTGCTTTAAGGCTTTATGATAAACATGAAGAGGAATTTCCTGATCTGGGACTGATTCCGATGAAGGATGAAGAGACGGGAGAATTATTATGGGTGAATACCAGTGATAAAAAAGTACGGGATGGTTTCAAAGCTGAAGCCTTGAAAAGAAATGCACTATTAAAAGATGTATTCAAAAAATCTGGTGTCGATTTTACGGCTATAGGTACGCATGAATCTTATATTACACCGCTCAGAACATTATTTAAACAGCGGGGACGCAAGCGTTAATTGATCTTATGATAAAGAAATCTATAAATTACATCCTGGTTTTCCTATCGTTGTTATCCTGCTTTAGCTTAAAGACAATGGCGCAGGATATTCAGGCGGTAGCTAAATTAGAACAAAACACTATCCGTATTGGTGATCAGATTCAATTGCACCTGTCGGTGGTACAGGATAAAAAAGAACAAGTTAAATTCCCGGTCTTAGCAGACAGTATAGGAAAAATTCAGGTGGTCAGTAAAAGTAAACTGGATACAATTACAGATCCGGCCAGGGATGGCAAGATTACCGTAACACAAAGTATAGTAATTACCGCTTTCGATGCAGGCGTGTATCCTATACCTTCATTTACATTTACGCTGCAGTCGGGCGCTATCCAATCCAATGCATTGTCGCTGGATGTACAATCTGTAAAAGTAGATACCACCAAAGCTATTTACGACATCAAACAGCCGCTGGCAATTTCCTATACCTTTATAGATTGGCTAAAAGATAACTGGCAGGGGGTTGCAGCAGCATTAGTTGTTGTTTTATTAATTGGATTGGCCATTTGGTACTTCAAAAAACGGCCAAAAGCTATTGAAGTCATTCAGCCAGCAGAGCCACCATTGCCAGTACATACCATTGCCTTAAACAGATTGAACGAACTTCGTGATAAAAAGCTGTGGCAAAGGGATGAGGTGAAGTTATATTATAGTGAACTCAGTGATGTAATGCGCGACTATCTGGAGCAGCGATACCTGGTTAAAACACAGGAAAAAACTACAGATGAGATTTTTACGGGAATAAAACACCTGGATATTCAGCCGGAACAAAAAAATATGCTGCACCAGCTACTGATTACGTCCGATCTGGTGAAGTTTGCGAAGGAAAAACCTGTAGCTACAGAAAATGAACAACAGATGGAGAATGCAATTGCGTTTATCCTGAAAACAAAACAGCAAGAGAACTTGCAGAAAAATGAGAGTCAGGCTACACAGAAACCACTAAAAGCTGATGGTTCCGGCAATATAAAAGGAGGAGAGAAAAGTGGAAATGCTTAAAGGAATAGAATTCGCAAATCCGGTATTTTTTTGGTTGCTGCTGCTCATCCCTGCAATGGTTGCCTTTTACATTTGGAGAGCAGAAAAAATGCAGGGCAGTCTGAGCGTTTCGGCGATTAAAGGTTTTGCCGTAGCACGTAAAAGTATAGTGCCACGGCTACGCCATGCAGGAATTGTATTGAGGTGTTTAGCGTTGATTGCGTTAATAGTGGCTTTAGCGCGACCGCAATCTGCTTTTAGCTGGCAAAACAGCACAACTGAAGGTATCGACATCGTGATTGCATCGGATATTTCGGGGAGTATGCTTGCAGAAGATTTTAAGCCGAATAGACTGGAGGCAGGAAAAAATATAGCGATTGATTTTATAAAAGCGCGACCGGATGATAGGATTGGACTGGTTATTTTTAGCGGTGAGAGCTTTACACAGTGTCCTTTAACGATTGACCATGATGTACTGATCAATCTGTTCGCCGCCATAAAAAATGGAATGGTGGATGATGGTACCGCGATAGGAATGGGATTGGCTACAGCGGTAAACAGGTTAAAGGGCAGTGAAGCAAAAAGTAAAGTAGTGATTTTGCTGACCGATGGCTCAAACAATGGTGGTTCTATACCTCCAGTTACGGCTGCTGAAATTGCCAAACAGTTCAATATCAGGGTGTATACTGTTGGGATTGGTACCAAAGGCCTCGCACCATATCCAGTGCAGACACCGACAGGCATACAGTATCAGAAGATGCCGGTAGATGTTGATGAGGTAACACTAAATAAAATTGCCAGCATTACCGGAGGCAAGTATTTCAGGGCTACAGATAATGAGAAATTAAAAAGTATTTACGAGCAGATCGATAAACTGGAGAAAGCAAAAATCGATGTCACACAGTACCATAAAAAAACCGAATGTTTTTTGCCTTTTGCTATCATTGCTTTATTCTTCCTTTTATCAGAGTTCATTTTAAAAAACACCTTGCTTAAAGGGGCTTTAACTTAATCAGATGCTACATTTTGCACATATAGACTTTTTGTGGGGATTGGCAGCAATTCCATTATTTATCGTATTATTCCTGCTGGTCAAACGCTGGAAAAACAGGGCTATCGCTAGATTGGGAGATCATCATGTGGTACAAATGATGATTCCTCGTGTCTCTTTTTCCAGACCATGGCTTAAGTTCATCTTATTTATCCTCGCCTATACGTTTTTAATTGTAGGTATTGCTGATCCGCAGTTAGGTTCAAAAATGGAGGAGGTAAAGCAGAAAAGTGCGGATATTATGATCCTGCTCGATGTTTCTAATAGTATGCTTGCGCAGGATATTGCACCTAGTCGCCTGGAAAATGCAAAACGTGCTATTGCTCAGCTGATTGACAATCTGCACAGTGACCGGATAGGGATCATCGTTTTTGCCGGTGAAGCCTATGTACAGTTGCCGGTTACGACCGACTATTCGGCGGCTAAACTCTTTTTGAATACGATTAATCCTGATATGATGCCTACGCAAGGTACAGCAATTGGTGCTGCTATTGAGTTGGGCATGAAGTCGTTCGATTTCAAAAACGGCACGGGAAAATCAATGATCGTAATTACGGATGGAGAGAATCACGAGGACGATGCTGTTGCAGCAGCTAAGGATGCGGTGGACAAAGATGTAACAGTAAATGTAATCGGCATTGGTTCTATTGAAGGGGCTCCTGTACCTATTTATCAGAATGGAAAGATTTCCGGCTTTCATACGGATAGTATCGGGAAAAACGTGGTCAGTAGACTAAATGAAGAGATGTGTAAAGAAGTGGCCGCAGGTGGGCACGGTGCTTATGTTAGAGCTACGAACACGAATAGTGGCCTGAGTATCGTAATGGATCAGATTGCCAAAGTGCAGCGGAAGACGGTGGGTTCAAAAAATTACAAAGATTACGAGGATCGCTTTCAGTTATTCCTTGGTCTGTCGCTCTTGTTTTTACTGGCCGAATTTCTCATTTCAACGCGTAAAAGTTTAAGGTTTAGCCATGTGAATCTGTTTGAAGTGAAATCTGCTGCCGCTAATTTAAACCCAACACCAATTAAGAAAAAATGAAACAGTTAATTATCATATTCTTGTTTCTACTGTCTGGCGCTCCAATTTTCGCACAGGAGGGCAAACGTTATATAAAAAAGGGAAACGAACTGTACCAGCAAAAGAAATACAAGGAGGCTGAAGCCAGTTACCGGAAGTCGGTAGGCAAAAAGAGCAAAGCTGTTGAAGGGAATTTTAACCTCGGTGATGCTTTGTATAAGCAGAAGAAATTTGCAGAGGCGGGAGAGCAGTTTTCCAATCTTGCAGGTGCTTCACCTCAGAATAAGGCTTTGGCTGCACAGGCTTACCATAATTTAGGTAACTCTTTTGTAGAGAACAAAAAGCTGGAAGAAGGCATTGCAGCATATAAGAAGGCACTGTTAAACAATCCTAAAGATGATGAAACGCGGTATAATCTTGCTTATGCCCAGGAAATGCTGAAAAAACAACAGCAGCAGAATAAACAAAACCAAAAGAACAATAAGGATCAAAAAAATAAAGACAAAAAAGATCAGGACAAAAATAAGGATCCCAATAAAGACCCGAACAAAGATCCCAATAAAGATAAAAAAGATCAGGATAAGCAAAATCAGGATAAAAAAGATCAGCAGGGGGAGCAGAAACCTCAGCCCGGTCAATTGTCAAAAGATGATGCCCAGAGAATGCTTGATGCCCTGAATAACCAGGAAAAGCAAACTCAGGATAAATTGAAGAATAAGAAATTTAAAGGAGCGAAAGTACGTGTCTCAAAAGATTGGTAAACAGAAAGTGTTTAAGCGAATAAAGATTAGTTATTTGCTAATTATGGTTTTACTGTTCTGCTCCGGTTCATTGTCGGCCCAGCGTGTACAGTTCAATGCCTCCGTGAGTGGAAATGATGTGGCTACAGGTGAGCCATTTCGTGTTACTTTTGCTATTAATGGTAATGGTAGCCGGTTTACACCGCCCGATTTTACAGGTTTTCAGGTGCTATCCGGGCCGAATGTGTCTTCCAGCATTACTTCCATCAATGGCAATACAACGGTAAGTAATTCTTACAGTTATGATCTTGTTGCGGTGAAAGAGGGGATACTGACCATTGGCGCTGCATTTATTATGGTTGATGACCGTAGGCTGAACACTAACCCGATCAGAATCAGGGTGAGTAAGGGGCAGCAGATGCAGCAGAATAATCAGCAGCCGCAACAGCAGCAGGAAGAAATGATTCAGGACAATGCAGAGGATCTTTCTAAAGCCTTATTTATCAGGGCCGAGGTGAATAAAACAAATGTATATCAGGGAGAACAAATTCTGCTGAGTTATAGGCTGTATACTCGTATCGGGATTGTGGACAGTAGGGTGGACAAACTGCCGGATCTGAATGGTTTCTGGACAGAGGATGTTAAAAATCAGCCTCAGCAGGTGCAGTGGCGTACAGAAACCTATAAAGGATTGAAATATAATGTGGCTGATGTGAAACAGATGATCCTTTTTGCAGAACATTCAGGAGATATTAAAATCAATCCCTTTGAAATGACTTTTATTGTTCGGGTAGCGGCACCGGCAAGAGATATTATGGAACAGTTTTTCGGATCATTTAAGGATGTAAAATATGCTGTAAAAAGTATTCCTGTTGTGGTGCATGTGAAGCCTTTACCAGAAGCAGGAAAACCTGCAGGTTTTAATGGCGCTGTCGGAAAATTCTCGATTCAGGCTAAAGTGGATAAAAAAGAACTGAAGGCTAATGAGACTCTTAATTACAGTGTGAAGTTAACCGGTTCGGGAAATATCAAGCTGATGAACACGCTTAATGTTAATCTGCCGACTGATTTTGAAAAGTTTGATCCGAAAATAACCGATACCATTAAAGAAGAAGCGAATGGGGTGCGTGGGAGCAGAACATATAGCTATTTGTTAATTCCGCGTCGTCAGGGCAATTATACTATTGCACCACTGGAGTTCTCTTATTTTGATACCAGCACTAAAAAATACGTAACAATTGCAACAAAAGCCTTTGCAGTGAAGGTGAATAAAGGTTTGGTCGAAAATAATGTTACCGCATTCTCTGACGCCGATCAAAAGGATGTTAAAAAGCTGGACAAGGATATTAGGTCGATTAAAACGGGGAATGCTGGTTTGAATAAAATTGGTGAGCGTTTTTATGGATCGCAGAGATACTGGCTTTTGCTACTGTCCGGACCTGTATTTTGTGCCCTTGCTTTTGTGTTCCGTAACCGGAACAGAAAAATAAATAGCGACGTAGTGCGGGTAAAAAACCGAAGGGCAGGTAAGGTTGCAGCCAAACATCTTGCTAATGCACAGAAACAGCTTGCAGCTAAAAATACTGCTGCATTTTATGAGGCTATATTTAAAGGATTGTATGGTTATTTGAGCGATAAACTGAATTTGACGGCATCCGAATTAAATAAGGAGAGTATCGTTGATAGTCTCAAAGCCCGGGGAATCAGCGATCAGCTCATCACTAAATTGCTGGAGACGCTGGATTTATGTGAAATGGCACGTTACGCACCAGTAACGCAGCTTTCAGAAAGGGAAGTATTTGAAAAGGCAAAAGGTATAATCAATGAAATTGAAGATGAAATTAAATAGCCTGAAGCAGATTTTATATCTGAGTATATTTATGGTACTGCCGCTGTTATCATTTGGGAATCAGCAACCTGATGAATTATATGCGGCAGCTAACAGTTATTATGCAAAAGGTCAGTTCCTGCATGCGTTGGATAATTACAAAAAGATTCTCGCTGGCGGCACCACCTCCGCAGGATTATATTATAACCTGGGGAATGCGAGTTATAAAACCGGTGATATCGCAGCTGCAATTTTATATTATGAAAAGGCCCGGAAGCTTGCGCCGAATGATGAAGACATTCAAGCAAACATCAGGCTGGCGAATTCAAAAACCAGTGATAAGCTCGATGAGGCACCTGAATTCTTTTTGACCAGCTGGTGGAAGGCTATCTATTTAAGTGCTTCTACGGATACTTTTGCTCTTCTAAGCATTGTGCTTATCCTGGCTGGTTCTGCACTGCTGATTACCTACTTTTTTGCACACGCAGTAATGATCAAGAAGGCCTCATTTTACAGCGCCTTGTTATTGTTGTTTTTGGGTTTAGCTGTTATTTTTATCGCCAGCAGGCAGGTAAGTTATTTTGAAGAAAATAGACAGGGTATAGTATTCAATAGTCCAGTTGCGATTAAGAGTGCACCATCAGACGAGGCACGAAATCTTTTTATCATTCATAGTGGCACTAAGGTCAGCATCATTGATACCAAAAAAGACTGGATCAGGATTACGCTGACAAATGGTAATGAAGGTTGGATGAGGCTTTTGGATTTAAAAGAGATTTAGACTAAGAAAAATACTGCGAGCAGGCAAATAGCAGGCACTGAAACCCTGCCAGCAACCAGAATAAAAGGTATCCCGGTTCTGTAGTCTCAGAAATATAGGCTTTGAGTTTGTCGGATATGATAATGGGCAGGCTTACCTTTTCATTGTCAAAATCAATATCGTCAAGACGAATCTTTTTTAATCCATAGCTGATAACTCTTTTATTGATCGGTGAAGTTCTTTTATCCTGCCTGGTTTCCTGTAATAATCTAGCTTTCAACATCACACCATCGGCTATTTTCTTTGTGCCAGTATGTTGACTGGTTGCTCTTTCAACAATATTCTTTACCGCTGGTTCAACATAGTTAATAGCTTTATTTTTCCAGATCTGAAAGATCATATAATGTATGGCTATCTTATTGGCCAGTACAACGTATAATACAATAAATAACGGGGCAGCTAAGAGCAATAAAAAAGCACCGGTATTATCCATGGCGAGATCTACGATGAAAACCGTTTTCTTTCTCTCGTCCTCACCGGTTGTACTGATATTTTGAAACAAGATGATCAGAAAGAAAATAACTGTCAATATCATCCCGCTAACAGCAATAAAAAGCCACCTAAAAAATGATTTGCCAGATATCCGGGCATACAATTTTATATCTTCTTTCATTTGTTTTAAAATTTTTCTAATTTAATATAAATATTAATACGATTGAAGTATTCGCATTATATATTAGTTTAGAATCTTTTATGAAGAAATAATTCAGAGGGATTGTTGCAAATTGGGAATTGATATTGTATTTATTTTTTAATTGTGATTGTTCTGCCTGTTACGAGTTCAAAAGTGTATATTTTGTAATAACCATCATCATTTGTTTCCATCGACTCTACCAAACCTGTTTTACTGAAAGTGTCAGTAACCATGGTTCCTACTTTTACGTTTTGCAGTATCTCTATTGGAGTGTCATTGTTCAGTCTGATCATGGGAGGAATAATAAAATTGTATTGCGAAATTAGTAATTTTAGCCCATAATTAAACGTACAACAATTACTCTACCATCATATGGGCATTATCAACTACCTGACATTTGTGATTACCGCTTTCATTTTTATCATTACACCCGGGATTGACACTATTTTTATTCTGAATAAATCAATTGCTCAAGGTAAAAAAGCTGGTATATATTCATTGCTGGGATTGAATACAGGTGTTTTAGGACATACACTATTTGCAGCGCTTGGATTGTCTCTGATTATTGCAAAGTCGGTCATAGCGTTTTCTGTCATCAAGTATCTGGGGGCTGCTTACCTGATTTATCTGGGTGTTTCAAAACTGCTGTCCAAAGAAAGTTTATTAAATGTGGATCCATTACTGGAGAAGGGCAGTGATTCCAACAGAAAGAATTTCGTTTCTGGTTTCTTTACTAATATCCTCAATCCTAAAGTGGCGTTATTTTTTCTGGCATTCTTTCCTCAGTTTATAGCACCGGAATTAATCAATGATCCTAAACCCTTTATCATATTAGGTCTCACCTGCGCGGTGATCGGCTCTCTATGGTTTTTGCTGCTTACTTTATTTGCTGCTTATTTTTCTTCCTATTTTAAAGAACATCCTAAATCTGGTAACTGGTTAAATAAGATTACGGGGCTTGCATTTGTGGGAATGGGCCTAAAAATCGCTTTGTCAAAAAGATAGAAATCGCTTGATTTGCGATTTATTGCTTATTTTTAACTATGAATTTATTAGCCTTTAATAAGTCTGCCGGCATATTACTTTTACTGAGCTTATTAGCTATTCCTTCTTTTGCACAATCGCCTGAAAAAATGACTGTGCTGACCTTTGCGATCACTGAAAGGTCAATTGCCGATGACTCCCTCTTTCTGCAAAGAATGCGCAAAGATATTACAAATCGTTTGTCAGCAGATCTCAAAATGCCTTTACAGGCGCCGTTGCAGGATTTGAAGATCAGCAATAATCAACTTACCATAAGTTTGAACCGGAACACAGACGCAGCTTTAATCATTAAGCGACTCACACGTGCTATCGACCTTGGCTTTTACGGTGGTTATGCCGATCCTAAGGGGATGATCGGGCGGATAAAGCAACAGTTGCCCGCAGGCCTGCTCAATTTCCCTCCAGAGCAGGTGACCAGCCCTACTTATCTGGCCACATTTATCGCTAAAGATTCCGCAGCGGTGAGAAAAATGCTGAAACAAATAGGTCAGCCGACTGGTCACCATTGGTATTTTCATCCGGATAAAGAAAATATAGTAGAGTTATATCTGCTCCATACTGCTGCTCCTGCCATCTCCAGTAATGAAGTTATGGAGGTGAGTCAGTATGAAGAACAGTGGTCAGATCCGGAGCATA
>Ga0247813_10001885_pt1 | contig 15113 bp, 15 predicted proteins | sample UWRJL169409C1_FD_180719 | JGI IMG/M metagenome (GOLD analysis project Ga0247813, IMG submission 180719) | Plant litter microbial communities from Arlington Agricultural Research Station in Wisconsin, United States - UWRJ-L169-409C-1 | ecosystem: Environmental > Terrestrial > Plant litter >... | reverse complement strand
CTCATGGATGGTCGCTTGACCATCCCAGGCCAGGTCGGTCGTGCTCTCGCCCCATCCCGAGGCGGTGAAGACATAGGCGGCCATCTGTCTGGCCGAATGGCTCGACGAGAGCATGGCCCGGTCGTCTGATTTGCCGATGACGATAGGCGAGGCCGACAGATTCAGCAGGATGCGCGCCCCGGCCAACGCCTGACGCGTCGAGGGCGGCAAAGGCGCCCAGTAGTCTTCACAGATCTCAACGCCGAAGACGAAGCCGGGCCGGTTCTCGGCGGCGAAGATCAGCCGGGTTCCGAATGCGCCCCATTCCCCGCCGAGATCCGGCAGGTGGTCGTCAGCCGGACTGAACCAGCGCTTCTCGTAGTATTCGCGATAGTTCGGCAGATAGGTCTTGGGCACCACGCCCAGAACGCGGCCTTCGCCGAGCACGACAGCGCAGTTGTAAAGACGGTCGCCCGACCGGATCGGCGCGCCGATGACCGAGATCACGCCCGTCTCGGCTGTGACATTCGCCAGATCGTGAATCTGCCGCTCGACCTCTTCCAGCAGCGCGCCCTGCATCAACAGATCGTCGATCGCATAGGCGCTGAGGCTCAGCTCGGGAAAAACGATCAGGTCCACGCCCTTTTCACCCGCCTGGCGGATCAGGGCCTCATGCTCGACGGCGTTGGCTTTCGGGTCGGCGATATGCACGACCGGCGTCGCAGCCGCGACGCGGACGAAACCATGGGTGCGCGGCGAGTGGAAGGCGTGGAGTGTGGCCAAGTCGCGTCCTCGAAGGGTTATGCTCATATAGAGCCAAAGTCCCGGATCTGTAACCTTATCCCGTGACCTCTAACGCGCCGACGTCTAAAGCGGGTTTATGAACGATACCCCGAAGAAGGGCTGGTTCCAGCGTCTCAGCGACGGTCTGGCCCGGTCCTCCAAACAGATCACCGAGACCGTGGTCGGCGGCATGACGAAGGAGCCGCTCGACGAGGCGGCGCTGGAGCGGCTGGAAGAACATCTGCTCGAGAGCGATCTGGGGCCGGCGGCCACCGACCGGATCGTCGCCCGCTTCCGCGACCTTCGCTTCGGCAAGGTGTCCGACGAGCGCGAGGTCAAGGAAGCCCTGGCCGAGGCCGTCGCCGCCGAGCTGCTGCCGCGTCAGGCCAGCTTCGATCCGCTGGGACCGGACGGCGTGGCGGGCGGGATCAAGCCCTATGTGGTCCTGTTCGTCGGGGTCAACGGCTCTGGCAAGACCACCACCCTGGGCAAGATCGCCTCCGACCTGACCGGCAAGGGCGCCAAGGTGATGATCGTCGCCGGCGACACCTTCCGCGCCGCCGCCCGCGAACAGCTCAAGGTCTGGTCCGAACGCGCCGGCGCCCATTTCGAAAGCCGTCGCGACGGCGCCGATCCCGCGGGTCTGGCCTTCGACGCCTACACCAAGGCCCGGGCCGAGGATTACGACGTCGTCCTGATCGACACCGCCGGCCGGTTACAGAACAAGTCCGCCCTGATGGACGAACTGCTCAAGATCGTGCGGGTGCTGAAGAAGATCGATCCGGACGCCCCGCATGAGACCCTGCTGGTGCTGGACGCCACCGTCGGCCGCAACGCCCTCGCACAGGAACAGATCTTCGGCCGCGCGGCCTATGTCTCGGGTATCGTCATGACCAAGCTGGACGGCACGGCGCGCGGCGGGGTGCTGGTGCCTGTAGCGCAAGCTTCCGACGCCCCTATCAAGCTGATCGGCGTCGGCGAAGGGGTCGAGGACTTGCAGCCGTTCGACGCCCGGGCCTTTTCCCGCTCGCTGGTCGGGCTCGAGGACTAGATTATGACCCAGACCCCCGCTTCCGCGCACAAGGCTCCGACCTGGATCCGGCAGGTGGTCGACTTTGGCGCCCTGGCCGCCTTCGCCGCCGTCTTCCTGTTCTTCCGCCTGCGCGGCCTGCCCGGGTCCGAGGCGCTGGTCCATGCGACCTGGGGACTGGTAGCCGGTTCGGTCGTGGCCGTCGTCGTCGGCCTCATGGTCGAGAAGCGCCTGGCCCTGATGCCCCTGCTGGTCGGCGGTTTCGCCCTGGTGTTCGGCGTACTGACCATCGTCTTCAACGACGACCTGTTCGTGAAGCTGAAGGTGACGGTGCTGAACGCCTCCCTCGCCATCGCTCTGCTGGGCGGCGTGGTCCTGGGAAAACAGCCGCTGAAGGCCCTGTTGGGCTCGGTCATTCCCGTCAACGATCGGGCATGGCGTATCCTGACGATCCGCTACGGCGTCTATTTCGCGGCCGTCGCCGTGGTCAATGAACTGGTCCGCAGTGAAGCGGTCGTCGCCTGGGCGGCGGGCCGCATGGGCATGACCGGCGTCGATCCGGCCGACGTCTGGGTCAGTTTTCGTGGCGTCTTGTGGGTCGCGTCGTCCGTCTTCGGCATCGCCAATGTGCCGCTGATCATGAAAAACCTGGTGTCCGAGGACGCCGTCGACGCCTCGGCGCCGGCCCGGCCCGACACCGCCCCCTGAGCGCCTGTCGTCAAACCGTAAAGCCACGCTGATAACCCTCCGTCCACGGTAAGGGGCCTTCGGCCTCCGGAGAGCGCACCATGGTCAAGTCGGGCAAGGCGAAACGGACGGGAACGCTGGCGGAATCGCCCAGCCACCTGATGCACCGCGTGCTGCAACTGGCGCTCGACATCTATTCCGAAGAGGCCGGCGCCGACGGCCCGACCCAGCGCCAATTCGCCGTCATGGAGGCCGTGGCCGCCAAGGAAGGCTTGACCCAGACGGATCTGGTCCGGGCCACCGGCATCGACCGCTCGACCTTGGCCGACCTCGTCACCCGCATGACGGCCAAGGGGCTGCTGGACCGCGAACGCTCGACCATCGACGCCCGCGCCAAGGCCGTCCGCCTGTCTGAAGCCGGCGCAGAACTGCTGGCCTCGGCTCGTCCCCGCGTCGAGGCCGCCGATAAACGCATCATGGCCCTGCTGCCCAAGGGCAAGCGGGAAGGATTCATCGAACTCCTCAGCGATCTCGCCACCGCCGCCGACGCCGCCCCCGATGCCGCCAAGGCCGAGGCCAAGGCGCTGAAAAAGGCCGCAAAGGACGCCCGCAAGGCCGAGAAGGCCGCGCGCAAGGCCGAGCTGGGCAAGAAGCCCAAGGTCAAGAAGGTCAAGGCTCCGGTCGAACCCGAACCCGTTTCCTGAGCCTTACCGACGCTTCAGCGTCACATAGATCGCGCCGTCCCCACCGTGGCGGCGGTGCGAGACCGCAAAGCCCGAGACGACGCCGCGCAGGGCCGGGGCGTGCAGCCATTCGTGGATCGATGAGCGGATAACCCCGCCGCCACGCCGACCCTGGCCGGTGATGACCAGCACCGCCCGCAGGCCTCGAGCCTGGGATGACATCAAGAACCCCCTGAGCTGATCCTCCGCCTCAAACCGGCCAAAGCCATGTAGATCGATCCGGGCCTCGATCGGATCCCGCTCGCGCGACAGCCGCCGCTGGCGGCGGGGCTCCAGCTCCTCGGGGGTGGCCTTGGTCGGCGTCGCCGTGACGGGCGCCGCCTGCGCCGTTGGCGCAATGATCGTGCGGGGCCGGGGTGGGGGCTTGGGCGGCCGTTTGACCGGCATGGCCTCAACCGTTTCCGGCAGAGGGATGGCGCCCGGGGTCACGCGCGCGGCCTTGCGCGTCCTGGGCGGGGTCACGGAGCCGGTGACGCGAGCCCAGATGCGGCGGTCGTCCGGCGTCAGATCCCTGGGTCCGCGCGCCATGGTCAGGCGTCGTCGTCGGAACCGGAATCCATGCCCGTCTCCTGCGGCCCCGGCGTATAGGCGAGCAGGTCGCCCGGCTGACAGCCCAGCTCCCGGCACAGGGCGTCCAGGGTCGAGAACCGAACGGCCCGGGCCTTGCCGGTCTTCAGGATCGACAGATTGGCCAGGGTCACGCCCACGCGGTCGGCAAGCTCGGTCAGCGACATACGCCGTTCGAGAAGGATGCGGTCGAGCTGGATACGGATGGCCATGGGACGCTTCTATCAGATGGTCAGTTCGGATTCGCGACGCAGGCGGGCGCCCTCGCGAAACACTTCGGCCAGCACAAAAACGACCAGGACCGAGAAGATTGGGGTCAGGAGCTCGCCGAGCCCTTGGGAATCCATGACGCCTGGCGCCAATCGAGCGGCCACGAGTCCCTGGGCGACCCAGACGCCGGCGGTCACGACGGCCAGGATCAGGCCGATGGCGCGTAGCCGGCTGACGTTCTCGGGGCGGAAGGGATCGCCGGCGGTCAGGGTGCGGAAGATTTTGCGCAGGTTGCGCAGGATCAGCAGGAAGCCGCCGAACCAGGCGGTGAAGGCGCCCAGACCGAACAGCACCAGCGGTCGGGTCAGGGCCTGCTCGCGTCCGCCTGAATCGTCGGTCACGACGATGTTCAGGTCCGCGAGGGGAAGGAATATGGCGGCCACGAAGGCGATCAGCAGACCGACCGTAATCAGCACCAGCAGGACATAGGCCACGTCCAGGGCGATCTTCAAAACGCTGGACACCGAGCCGGGCCCGAGGGTGCGAAGGGGGTTGGCGGCGGCCAGCTTGCGCGCCGACAGGCCGAAGGTCCCGGATTTCAGAAAGGTCGGGACACGCATGGCGTCTCTGTCAGGCCGGGAGGAAGGGCGCGATCGCCGCGCGGGGTCCGGCGAACCCCGTCGCGGTCTTATTCATCGCGGTCTTCATGGGTCTCGTCAAAGCCTCTTGGGAAAGCGATACCAGTACCGATGCCGGAAGCGTCCGTTTCGGTTGACGCCTCGCGCCGTCTTGCGCGAAGCGGTGTCAGCAGCTTGCCTTAAAAGGCCTGGACGAGGATGGCGACCATGGCGGTCGGCAGGGCGGCGAGCATGGCGGCGTTGACCAGAACATTGCCGAGCTTGTCCATGAAGAGAGAGGCGTTCATCGTGTTCATCGTAGTTCTCCTGAGTGAGGGTCGTTTTCGCCCTCTTGATTTGGCTCGCTGGAACAGAAGTGCCCGTTTCCGGTCTTCAGTGGAACGGTGCGGCCCCCGTTCGTGAGAACATAGATAGGACGTGCTTCACAAAAGATCACGTTACATATCGTTTAACGATATTAAACTTTGGCAATGGATTGTAACGGCGGTACGGTGCGCAAATGAATCTGAGACTTATCAAAGGGATGCGCATCGTTGCGGCAACCCACAACCCCGGGAAGGTCCCGGAAATCGCCGCCCTGCTGGACGGAAATTACGAGATCGTCACGGCCGGACAGCTGAATCTGCCCGAGCCGGACGAGACCGAGACCACGTTTGCCGGCAACGCCATGCTGAAAGCTCGCCACGCCGCACAGTTGTCGGGCGAGGTCTGTCTGGCCGACGACTCGGGTCTGTCGGTCGCGGCTCTCGAGGGGGCGCCGGGCATTTTCTCCGCGCGCTGGGCAGGCCCCGGCAAGGATTTTGGGCTGGCGATGCGAAAGGTGGAGGAGCGACTGGAAGAGGTCGGAGCCAGCGACCGCTCGGCCTGGTTCACCTCAGCCCTCGCCGTCGCCTGGCCGGACGGCCCCTGCGTCGTGGTGGAGGGCCGCGTCGACGGCGCCCTGACCTTCCCGGGACGCGGGACGCGGGGTTTCGGCTATGATCCCATCTTTATCCCGACCGGTCATGACCTGACCTTCGGCGAGATGGAGCCCGCGGCCAAGGACGCCCTGAGCCACCGCGCCCGCGCCTTCGCCAAACTGAAGGCCGCCCTGATTGACTGAACCCTTGGGCCCGGACCCTCTCGACCCGGGCAGCGACGTCGCCGTCTACGTCCACTGGCCTTACTGTGCGAAAATCTGCCCCTACTGCGACTTCAACGTCGTGCGCGATCGGGGGCGGACGGAAGAGCAGGCCGGTCTGGTCGCCGCCATCCTCGATGATCTGGAGGCGCAGGCAGCTCTCGTAGGCCCCCGGCGGCTGGCGTCGATCTTCCTCGGCGGAGGCACGCCGTCGCTGATGCCGCCCGAGGCCGTGGCGGCGGTTTTGGATCGCATTCACGCCCTGTTCGCGACCAATGGCCCTGTCGAGATCACGCTGGAGGCCAATCCCACCGACGCAGAGGCGGCGCATTTCGCGGCTCTCGCGTCAGCGGGGATCAACCGCCTGTCCCTGGGCGTCCAGTCGCTGGACGACGCGGCCCTGCGCTTCCTCGGCCGCAACCATTCGGCAGTGGAGGCGCGGCGCGCCATCGTCATGGCCGGTGCGGCCTTCGAGCGCCTGTCGATCGACCTGATCTACGCCCGGCCGGACCAGTCCGTCGCCGACTGGACCGCCGAGCTCCAGACCGCCGTCGCCTTGGGGTTCGAGCACGTTTCGCCCTATCAGCTGACGCTAGAGCCGACGACGGCATTCGGCCGGGCGCTGGCGCGGGGAACCCTGGTTCCGCCCGACGAGGATCTAGCCGCCGCCCTCTATGAGACCACCCAGGCCGTGCTCGAGGCGGCGGGTTTCGAAGCCTATGAGATCTCCAACCACGCCCGGGGCGTCTTCGCGCGCTCGGCGCACAACATCCACGTCTGGCGCGGCGGAGACTATCTGGGCGTCGGGCCCGGAGCGCACGGGCGTCTGACCCTCGACGGCGTCCGCACCGCCACCGTCGCCCACCGCCGCATCCCGGAGTATATCTCAGGGGTGGCCGCCCTGTCGCCTTGGAACGAGCGAGAGAGCATGGACGCCACAGGGGCAGCAGAGGAGCAGGTCTTGCTGGGTCTGCGCACGGTCGAGGGTGCGCCGATGCGGGCTTTCGAGGCCTTGGGTATCGCCGACAAGGCCCTCGGGCTCGCCGAGGACGGCTTTCTGATGATCAACCAGAACAGAGCGATTGCTTCCTTGAAGGGGCGGCCCGTGTTGGACGCCGTATTGAAGGCTCTACTGACCTGATCCCTCTTGCCGGACTTGGTTAGGATTGTGATCTTCGCCTCCGGCTGGCACGGTCCGCCGCAATGTCAGAGCCCCTCGATACGCCTTCGCCATTCCCCCCGACGGCGCCGCCGCCGCGCCGCGTTTCGCCCGGGCTCTATCTGGTGGCGACGCCGATCGGGAACCTCAGGGATATGACTTTGAGGGCGCTGGACGTGCTGGCTGCAGCCGATTTGGTGCTGGCGGAGGATACCCGGGTCACGGCCAAGTTGCTGGCCGCCTATGGACTGAAGGCCAGGCTCGAACGTTGCGACGATCATGCCTCGGCCCATGCCGCCGGGATCGCCATCGAACGGGTGCGCGAGGGCCAGGTGGTGGCTCTGGTGTCCGATGCAGGCACGCCGGTGATCAGCGACCCCGGCTTCGTTGTGGCGCGCGCCTTTATCGCCGCCGACCTGCCTGTTCATCCGATTCCGGGCGCGTCGAGCCTTCTGGCTGCGCTCTGCATCGCTGGCCAACCCAGCGACAGGTTCCTGTTCGCCGGCTTCCTGCCGGTCAAGTCAGGCGCGCGAAAGACGATGCTGGCCGAGGTCAGGGCCGCTCGTCAGACGCTGGTCTTCTTCGAGAGCGGCCCGAGGCTAGCCGCCAGCCTGGCAGACATGGCCGAAGTTTTGGGGCCGCGCCCCGCCGCCGTAACGCGCGAACTGACCAAACTCTATGAGGAGGCGATCCGGGGAACGCTCGCCGAACTGGCCGTCGATCCGCGCTGCGACGGGCCGAGGGGGGAAATCGTCATCGTCATCGGGCCCGGCGAGGTCGAGGTCGCCTCGGCTGCCGACGCAGACGCAGCCTTGATCGAGGCCTTGGCTCGCTTGCCCACCGGCGAAGCGGCGTCAGAGGTGTCACAGGCGCTGGATCTGCCGCGCAAGGCTCTTTATCGCCGAGCGCTGGAGTTGCAGGGCAAGGGATGAATCGGCGGATGCTCGTCTGATCCTCGCCAGCCCTCTGACCCGGCGTGACGGGATCCTCGTTTCAAGATTGGCCTGCGAGCTAGGCCTGCCGCTGGATGCGATCGCTAAACCGACCCGATACATCTCCATCGCGCGACTAAACGACTTGTGAGCCGGTGATTTCAACGGATCGCTGCAGCATGCTCGGAGAAGGTCTTTGCCGGGTCCGCAGCGCCGGGAAGACCGGCGGAGACATCCAGCGAATTGTCGTTTGATCGAACCATCAGGAGCTGGCCTTTATGATCCCCGGTTCTCGACGTCGTGCCGCCGAACATTGGAACCGCTGCCGCTGCTTCATCACCGATCTCTCAACCCTAGGGAAAGGTATCTCGTAGCGTGGAGCTTCAAAGCCCGCCGAGGTTGCAAGGGCGTTCAGCAGGGGTGGAGAGACCTCAGGCCCTCAGCCCAAGCCAGGTCCATTCGTCCGGCGATCTCAGAGAACGCTGGCCTGTCTCTGGCGTGGGCCGCGAGTTCAGGGCGGGTGTCGGAAACCGCATCGGCGACCCTGTCGAGGATAGTGCGAATAGCGGCCGGGCTTCCAATCTCGCGGGTTTCGCCGAACGTCTGCAGCCTCTTTGCGTCGGGCCAACGCGTCGAGCCGTCCAAAGTCAGCGCCATCGTGTCGGCGGCGATGTAAGCCGTGGTCGTAACGAGATCATAGACGGGCGCCAGGGATACGGTCCCTTCCGGATCGTCATAGACCACGCCGAAATTCTTGAGATGGGCGTCGCCGTTTCGAAGCGCACAGTTCAGGGCCATCAGGGTGAAGAGCTGTTCGCTATCCCGGGTGACGGCGTCAGGGCTCGCGAACTGTCGGAACCGCTTCCAGATCGATGTTTCGTACGAGCCCCTGTATTTATCGACGGTGGAGCGCGCGTTAAGGACGCAGAAGTCCTCCAACCCTCTATAACTCCCATTCGGATTGAGATCGAAACGGTCGATGACGAGCGCCTGTCCTTCCTCCGCCAGGCGGAACTGCGGAACCTCCAGGCCGCAACGCTCGGCCGCTCGCAGGCAGAAATACTCATTGGCCGCGAGTTCGGGATAGTCGGCTTCCCAGAACTTCACGATGTGGGTGGCTCCCCGAAAGCTGGCGCGATCACCGTTCCCTCGTCGTGCGAAGGTCGTCTCGTCGCGCACCATGACTTTGGGCTGCACCCCACTGAGCCCTGAAAAGACAGCGAACCGGTTCAACAGGAAAGAAAAGAGGTCGCCATCGCGCCTGGCGGCCAAGATCTCGTCAACGGACTGAAACGGGACGGCCTCGTCGAGCCCTTCGCCGACGCCGGTGTAGCGTAGGCGACCGATTTGGGATCGGCCTACCACGGCCAAAAGATCGAGGTCGTCGAAGGAGCCTGCGGCCTTGGCGAACGCCAGTCTAAGCCTCTCGCGCAGGGCGCCTTCGGGCAGGTTCATCTCAAAAATCGGGGCCAGTCCGAAGGGCGTGTCCCAAGACGAAAGACGCGTCGGCATGGTCAACGACACCGCGCAATCCGCCTGGGCGTCGGGATCGTAGGCGAAGGTGGATCCACGTGGCGGCGCCCTGTCGAGCCGGCCGGCCTCAACGCCGCTGGTCCAGGCCTTAATCATCATCTTCCATCAAGAGGTCTTCCAGGGTGGGGCGGCGTTGCGGCGACTCGATCAGGCGCAGTCCCATGTCTAGCGCCGAGAGAATTCTCGAAACCTTGGTGAAGCCGAGCTCCCGTGCGCGGCCGTTTTCAAGTTCGTCGATCGCGGTGCGGCCCACCCGGGCTCGACTTGCCAGGACGGCCTGGGTCAGCTTGAGGCTTTTGCGCCTCAAGGCGACGGTTCTACCAAGTTCAGCCAAATCCAACATTCAGCCGGTATAACGGGCATATCGATAAAAATCTATGAAATTGCACGTTATACCGGCATTTTCCAGGGATGTGTTGCTGGAGTGAACCCGCGTCTAGCGGTCGCAGCGTGTTGCGCAGGGGCATTGCCTTGCTACGGAAACCTCACGGCGATCATCCAGGCTTGGTGGGAAAGCGTGATCGTCACACTTGCGTGTGGGACAAACGGCTCTGGTCCGACGGCGCGTTCGTCTGGAACAACCTCAATCCAGCGTGAGCGCGAGTTTCTCGGCCAGTTCCCCCGCCCGAAACGGCTTGTGCACGACCCGCACCTCCGGCGCTTCAGCCAACGCTTCTGCGTCGGCATAGCCAGTGGCGAACAGGATGGGCAGTTCAGGCCGCCGTCCCTGCATTTCGCGCGCCACATCCGCGCCGTTCATGCCCGGCATGGCGAAGTCGAGGACGACAGCCTCAACGTCCTGGCGACGGTCGAGCATATCCAGCGCCGCCCCGCCGCTGCCCGCCTCAACCACGATGTAGCCCAGATCAGCCAGGATGCCGGCCGTGACCTCGCGAACCGCATCGTCGTCGTCGACCACCATGACAACGGTTCCTGGCGTGGCCGCCTTTCTGGGGCTCACACCAACCGAAACCTCCGTATGCGGGAGCTCGTGCGAACGGGGCAGATAGACCTTGATCGTCGTGCCCTCGCCAACAGCCGTATCGATGGTGACGCCTCCGCCAGACTGCTTGGCCAGGCCAAACACCTGGCTCAACCCAAGCCCGGAACCCTTGCCCACCGGCTTGGTGGTGAAGAACGGCTCGAACACCCGGGCTAAGACGGCCTCGCTCATTCCCGACCCCGTATCAGACACAGCCACCATTACATGATCGCCGGCAGGCGGATGCTCGGGACGGGTCGGCTCCGGCATCGTCACATTGGCGGTTCCGATCGTCAGGGCGCCGCCCACCTCCATCGCATCGCGGGCGTTGATGGCCAGGTTAAGGATCACGAGTTCTATCTGCGTCGGATCGATCATGGCTGTCCATAAGCCGTCCGCCAGATCCGGCTCCCGAATCTGGACGCTGCCGCCGATCGTGCTCTGCAAGAGGTCGCGCATGCTGCGAACGGTTTCGTTGAGATCGACAGCCTTGGGCTCCAGCTTCTGGCGGCGGGAAAAGGCCAGCATCTGGGACGTCAGCTGGGCGCCGCGTCGTGAAGCCTCAGCCATCATATCCAGGCGACGGCCGATGCCGGGATCATCGATACGCTTCTGCAGCTGCTCGACATTACCCATGATCACAGTCAGCAGATTGTTGAAATCATGGGCCACGCCGGAGGTGAGCTGACCCACCGCTTCGAGGCGCTGAGCTTGACGCAGGGCCGTCTCGACCTTCTCGCGCTCTGCGATCTGGGCAGCCAGTTGGCGATTGGCCGCTTCCAGCTCAGACGTCCGTTCCTCGACTCGTCGTTCCAGCAGCACCTCAGCGCGCCGGATCTCCTCGATACGCTCGCGCGCCTCATACTGACGGCTTCGTCCCCGCAGCGCCGTTTGCACTGCGCTGACCAGAGTTGTTGGATGGAAGGGCCGCTCCAGGAAACCGATATTGCCGAGGGTTCGCGCTAGCCGCTGGGCGACAGGATTGCGCTCCACGCTGCCGCCGCGCTGCGTCAGGATGACGAAGGGAAAGTCCGACCACGAGGGTTGGGCCGCGACCCAGCCGGACAGCGGGGCCAGATCGGCCGAGCGCAACACGTCATCAACGATGACCGCCAGTCCGGCTCCCTCTTCCATGCGCTGAAGGAGATCGGGGAGGTCGCTACATAGGACTGCGGGACAGTTCGCCTCTCCAAGGATGGCGACGGCAAGTGCACCGTCGCGGCCAGTGGGCGCCAGAACGAGCGTACGTTTGGAAACGGCTCCACCCGCGCTCATGCGGAGGGATCGCCCATCAATCCCGCCCCAGGACCAACGAAGTTGGGCACCCCACGCAGCACGCCCTGAAACTGGCTTAGCGGCTCACCGAGCGACAGGCCGCCATCGCCGATATTGAACTCGCGGATCGTCGTTTCATGGGCGCCGGAACGCTTCTTGATCACCGACACCGCACGCCGCACGTTCCCCATCGCCTCGAAATAGCGCAGCAGGATGACGGTGTCGGCCAGATAGGTCACATCGACCGGAGCCTTCATCTCACCAACCAGCCCGTGCTGGGCCACGGTCAAGAAGGTCGAGGCGCCCTGCCGGTTCAGGTACTGCAACAGTTCGTGGATGTGCAGCACCAGGAACTGCTCCTGCGGCATGGCCGCTTGATATCCGTTCAGGCTGTCGATCACTACGGTCTGGATTTTCTCATCCGTGACGCAATGCCTGACGCGCGATGCGAACTCACCTGGGGACAGCTCCGCCGCATCGACCTGTTCAATGATCAGATCGCCGCTCGCCTCCATGGAGCGAAGGTCGATGCCGAGCTTTGTCATCCTGTCGTAGAGCAGGCCCAGTTCCTCGTCGAAGATGAAGAGCGCCGCCTTCTCACCGCGCGCCACGGCGGCGACGGCGAACTTGATGGCGAACAACGACTTGCCAGTGCCAGCCGGTCCAAGGATCAGAGCGCTCGATCCCCGCTCAATCCCGCCACCCAACAGGTCGTCCAGTTCGCCGACTCCGCTGGACACAGCGTCGCGGACAAAAGCGGTGTGGTGTTCCGACGCCACAATGCGCGGATAGACCTCAAGGCCGCCGGTCTTGATCGTGAAGTCATGATATCCACCACGGAACCGGCGGCCGCGGTATTTGATCACCCTGGCGCGGCGGCGTTCCGCCCCATATTCCGGCGCCAGTTCCTGCAACTGGACGACCCCGTGGGCGACGGAGTGCACCGTCTTGTCGTTGATGTCCGTGGTCAGGTCGTCGAGCAGCAAGACAGTGGCCTGATGCTTGGCGAAATAATGCTTCAGAGCGAGGACCTGGCGACGGTACCTCAATGACGTCTGAGCCAGCAGGCGGATCTCGGACAGGCTATCGATCACGACGCGCAGAGGCTTTTTCGCCTCGACAGACTCGAAGATCATCCGCGTGGTCTCGCCGAGTTCGAGATCGGAGGAATAGAGCAGGCTCTGCTGCTGCTGCTCATCAAGCAGGCTCTCCGGCGGAACCAATTCGAAAATGTCGACGCCGTCGAGCGTCCAACCGTGCGACCGCGCCGTGCCCCGCAGTTCTTCCTCGGTCTCCGACAGCGTGATGTAGAGGCCCGGTTCGCCCAGCTGCGCGCCCTCCAGCAGAAAACTCATAGAGGCCGTCGTCTTGCCCGTGCCCGGAGCGCCCTCCAGAAGATAGACCCGTTTTCTTTCGAGGCCGCCGGCCAGAATATTGTCGAGCCCCTCGATGCCGAAGCCCGCGTCCCTGGTTGTCTCGATCGTCATCCCGGACCGGCCTTTTCCTTATGAGCTGAGCCGTAACGCCTCCGCCGACGATTGGTTACACGATTGGGTTGCTGGAGAAGATCGCCAGCGCACACAACGGGTTGTGGACATTCAGCTTAACCGGAATCGACAGCCTTGCTCACAAACGGCCGCTGGGCCGTCACCGCTTCCAACGGCGCCTAATATGCCCCGCCTCATGGAAGGGGCTTCTCATCGTGCGCCCGCACTATGGAAATCGCGGCCAATGTGATCGACGGAGTGGAGCGCTGCGTCTGCATGCAAATCGTGCGGTCCAAACTTCACAACCTTCGCGGTAATTTTGTCTGTGGAGGTGGTTACGCCACATGATCTGGCGAGACGCACGGGGCCGGAGCGCCTTAGGAGAGGTCGCATCGCAGGGCTTCTATAGTCTCAGCGCGGGTAAGCCAGGTGTTGCGCGAAAAACTCAGCTTGGCCGGGGGTGTGTCGCTTCGGCCTGCTGTGACGCTGGCGCTCATGGCCAGTCCGCGCCATTGTGACCAAATAGGGCAAAAAGGAGGCCTTGCGTCGTGACGCGGGATGAAGCGGAGGTTGTATTGGTTGAGGCCGGTCAGGCGGAGGACGCGGACTTTCCGCTGCTCGAAGCCGCGATCGCCTGCGCCATCCACGACGATCCGTTTCGCGACCCGGAACCCGTACGCATCCTGGCTCGTAACGCTGGTGAACGCCTGAAGGAACGGATCGGAGGCGAAAGCGCCGACGACGCCTTGGCTGAAACCATGGCCGCTGATCTTCGATTGAATGGCGACCTGCTACGCTACGACGATCCGGCCAATACCGACATCATCGATGTGGCGCACCGCCGCCGCGGCCTGTCCGCCGCTCTGGCCGTCTTCTATCTGGACGCCGCGCATCGGGCGGGTGTGGAGGCGCAAGGGGTCGATTTCCCCAACCATTTTTTGCTGCGGGTCGAAACGGAGGCCGGACCCGTAGCGCTGGATCCGTTCAGTCAGGGTCGACTGGTTATGCCGTCCGAATTGAGCCGTCGCGCTTTGAGAGCCGGGCTGACGCCCCACGTGGCCGACCGACTCGACCTGCTGATGGCTCCGGTGACTGACCGGCAGGCCCTTATCCGCCTGCAGAATGTCCTGTTCAGCCGGGCCATCAAGGCTGAGGACTATCTGGGCGCCGAGCGTTCCGCCGTCCGCCGGGCCCTCCTGGATCCCGAAGATCATCGCCCCTGGCTGGACGTCGCCTCCGCCCGCGAGAAACAAGGCGCCCTGAACGGAGCGCTGGAAGCCCTGTACCGGGCCCGCCTCGTCGGTGGACAGGAGATGGTCGTCCAGAGCCGCGCCGTCGACAGTCTGAGGATGCGTTTGAACTAGAGGGGAAGAGCGACGGCGGGCAAAGCCCGCTCACCGTCATTCTGCTTCGAGCCTCGGCCCTATTCCCGCGGTCTGACTTGCGCCTGCTCCCGTCCAGACCCATTACCCAAGCTATCTCCGGCGTAAGGTCTCCAGCATGCTCAAGGTCGCGATCCAGATGGACCCCGTCGAGGGGGTCGATATCGAGGTCGACACGACCTGGCTGATGATGATGACGGCCCAGGACCGTGGTCATCAGCAATGGGTCTACGACTTCCGCACCCTCGCTCTCGAAGAAGGCCGCCTCTACTGCCGCGCCCGCCCGGTGACGCTCCAGCATGTCGCCGGCGACCATGTGACCTTTGGCGACTGGGTGAAGCTGGACCTCGCCGAGGATATCGACGTCATCCTGATGCGTCAGGATCCGCCCTTCGACATGGCCTATGTGACCGCCACCTACATGCTGGAGACGGTCCATCCGAAGACCCTGGTCGTCAACGACCCGGCCGAGGTGCGTTCGGCGCCTGAGAAGCTGATGGTCACAGCCTTTCCGGGCCTGCAGCCGCCGACCCTCATCACCTCCGATCCCGTCGCCCTGACCGCCTTCCACAAACAGCACGGCGACGTGGTCCTGAAGCCGCTACA
>Ga0247813_10001883_pt1 | contig 15130 bp, 13 predicted proteins | sample UWRJL169409C1_FD_180719 | JGI IMG/M metagenome (GOLD analysis project Ga0247813, IMG submission 180719) | Plant litter microbial communities from Arlington Agricultural Research Station in Wisconsin, United States - UWRJ-L169-409C-1 | ecosystem: Environmental > Terrestrial > Plant litter >... | reverse complement strand
TGGGGGACGTCGGTCTCCCGCCGGGCGGCGACCGCCGCGTTCCCGGCCTGCGCCGCGGCGAGGCCGCGATGCTCGCCGGAGTGAGCGTCGAGTACTACGCGCGGTTGGAGCGCGGCGCGGTGAGCGGGGCGTCCGAGGCGGTGCTCGACGGGATTGCGCGGGCGCTGCTGATGGACGACGCGGAGCGTGAGCACCTCTACCTGCTTGCCCGCAGAACGTCCGGCGTCGGCGGCCCGACCCGCGCGAGGAAGACGGCGGCCAGAGTGTGGGAGCCGGCCCCGAGCATCCGCTGGCTGCTCGACTCGATGGACACCGCGGTCGCGATGATCGGCAACGGCCGCACCGACCTGCTCGCGTGGAACCGGCTGGGCGGCGCCCTGATGCACGAGATGATCGAGTCCGCTGCGACGACACCGCCGAACTTCGCCCGCTTCCTGTTCCTCGAACCCGTGGCGCGCCGGTTCTACCCCGACTGGGACACTGCGGCGAGCATGAACGTGGCGATGCTGCGCACCGAGGCGGGACGCGACCCGCACAGCAAGGAGCTGCACGACCTCGTCGGAGAGCTCTCGACCCGCAGCGAGCAGTTCCGGCGGCTCTGGGGCAGGCACGACGTGTGGCACCATCAGACCGGCACCAAGCGGTACCACCACGCGGCCGTCGGCGACCTGACCCTGCACTACGACGGCCTCGACCTGGTCGCCCAGCCGTCGGCGCAGCTCACCGTGCTGACCGCCGAACCCGGATCGGCCGACCACGAGAAACTCGTTCTTCTCGGTGCATGGGCGTCCTCCCGGGCCGAGCCGTCCGGGCTGCGTATGGATTCGTGAACTCGCCGACTGGAGATACAGCATGGAACTCGACGAACTGCTCGATGCGCTCGACGCCTCGCAGCCCATCCGGGCGGGATCGCCCGTGCATCTGGCGATGCACGAGTTCAGCCAGGAGGCCCTGAGGGTCACCGGCGAGCTGAACACCGGCTACCACGAGCCGGAACGGGTGCGCGAACTGCTGGCGCAGCTCACCGGCCGAGCCGTCGACGAGTCGGTGACGGTGTTCCCTCCGCTCTACGCGGACTTCGGCAAGAACATCCTGCTGGGCAGACGCGTCTTCATCAACGCCGGCTGCACCTTCCAGGACCAGGGCGGGGTCACCATCGGCGACGACAGCCTCATCGGCCACAACGTGGTGTTCGCCACGCTCAACCACGACCTCGACCCGGCTCGCCGCGCCGACATGCATCCGGCGCCCATCGTCGTCGGGCGCAACGTGTGGATCGGGTCGAACGCGACGGTCCTCCCCGGGGTGAGCATCGGCGACAACGCGGTCGTGGCCGCCGCAGCAGTGGTCACGAAGGACGTGCCCGCCGGCACCGTCGTCGTCGGATCACCGGCACGGGTCGTCCGCTCGCTGGGAGCAGCATCGTCCTGACGCGACGGGCGTCTCGGCCTCTGCGCCTCAGCCCGCGAGCCTCAGGAATCGGTCGGAGCGGCCTGGCGGTGCGTCTGCGCGTCGCTGGTCGCCGACCAGCTGGACAGGAGTGTGAGCGCGTCGACGGTGGGGGAGCCGGGCGGGGCGCTGTAGGCGATGAGCTGGAGTCCGCGGTCGGCGGAGAGGTCCATGGCCTCGAAGCCGAGATCGAGGTCGCCGACGACGGGGTGGGTCACCAGCTTGATGCCCGTGCGGTGCTCGCGCACATCGTGCGAGGCCCAGAGCGCCCGGAAGGGCTCGCTGCGCGTGGATAGCTCGCCGATCAGGTCGCTGAGGATGCCGTCGTGGGGCGAGCGCCCCGCCTCGCCGCGGAGGAGCGCGACGGTCGCGTAGGCCGCGTCGTCCCAGTCGCGGTAGAACGCGTTCGCCCGGGGGTCGAGGAAGACGAAGCGGCCGAAGTTCGCCGGCCGCTGCGGCTGCACGTAGAGCTCGGAGAAGACGGCGTAGCCGAGCCTGTTGAAGGCGAGGATGTCGAGGCGCCCGTTCTGGATGAACACGGGCACGTCGGTCATCGCATCGATGAGCTGCTGCAGGCCGGGCCGGATCTGCTGCGGGCGGGTGGCACCACGCCGCCGCCGGGGGTGCTCGCCGTCGTTCGCCGCGCGGACGAGGTCGTAGAGGTGGCTGCGTTCGGCGTCGTCGAGCTGCAGTGCACGGCTGATCCCCTCGAGGACCGCCTCCGAGACGCCCTTCGCGTTGCCGCGTTCGAAGCGGATGTAGTACTCCACGCTCATTCCCGCGACGAGGGCGACCTCCTCACGGCGGAGGCCGGGGACCCGGCGTCTGCCGCCGAAATCCGGCAGGCCGATCTGCTCGGGCGTCAGCCTGGCCCGTCTGCTGGTCAGGAACTCGCGAATGTCGTTCGGGGTGTCCATGCCACTGAATGTACGTCACCCGTCGCACCGCAGGGGGTCCCCAGTGTTAACCGGATAGCTGGTGACTGCCTCGATCGCGTGCCTCGCCGTTGACTGGATTCACCACTTCATCGGAACCGGCACGAACGCCGGTTGCACGCTACAGAAGGAACACTCATGGCTGACAACAACGTCTGGTTCATCACCGGTGCGGGCCGCGGCCTCGGCATCGACATCGCCCGGTCCGCCCTCGCCGCCGGTCACAAGGTCGTCGCCACCGGGCGCAACGCCGAGAAGGTGCTCGCCGCGATCGGCGAGCACAAGAACCTCCTCACCGTCGCGCTCGACATCACCGACCCCGCCGCGGCCGCAGACGCCGCACAGGCCGCCGTCGACCGCTTCGGCGGCGTCGACGTGCTGGTGAACAACGCCGGCAACTTCTACGCCGGCTACTTCGAGAACATCAGCGACGAGCAGCTGCGCAGGCAGATGGAGACCAACTTCTTCGGGCCCCTGAACGTGACCCGCGCGATCCTCCCGGTGATGCGCCGCCATCGCTCCGGCCAGGTCATCACGATCACTTCCGCCGCCGGCCTCATCGGCCAGGAGTTCTGCGCCGCCTACGCGCCCTCGAAGTTCGCCCTCGAAGGCTGGATGGAGTCCCTCCGCTACGACGTTGCGCCCTACGGCATCAGGACGATGGCGGTGGAGCCCGGCTTCTTCCGCACCGAGCTGCTCGTGGAGGGCGCCTCCACCATCTGGCCGGAACTCGAGATCGAGGACTACGCCGAGCGCACCGCCGCGACCATCGAGGCCTGGTCGGGCATGAACGGCCTGCAGGGCGGCGACCCGGCGAAGCTCGCCGAGGCACTGGTCACCCTCTCGGACTCCGACGAGCTGCCGCTGCGCTTCCTCGCCGGCGCCGACGTGATGGGCGGTGTCGAGCAGAACCTGGCCGTCATCCAGGGCCAGATCGACGCGCACCGCGCGCTGTCGGCCTCGCTCGGCTACGAGAACTAGCAGCACCTCTGATACTCGACACCTCCCATCGAAAGGAACCACCCGTGAAGAACGCTCACCTTGGCGGCCTCGACGTCTCCCGCATCGGCCTCGGCGCCATGACCATGGCCGGCACGTACACGGCCGAAGGCGCGACCGACGACACCGAGTCGATCCGCACGATCCACCGCGCCCTGGAGCTGGGCGTCACCCACATCGACACTGCGGAGGTCTACGGACCCTTCCACAGCGAGGAGGTCGTCGGGCGGGCCGTTCGAGGCCGCCGGGACACGGTGCAGATCGCCACCAAGTTCGGTCTGGTCAAGCACCGCGGCGACTCGTTCGAGCTCGGCGTCGACAGCTCGCCGGAAAACGTCAGGCTCGCCCTGGACGGATCGCTGAAGCGCCTCGGTACCGACTACATCGACCTGTTCTACCAGCACAGGGTCGACCCCGGCGTGCCGATCGAGGACACCGTCGGTGTGCTCGCCGAGCTGGTCGGCGAGGGCAAGGTGCGCCACATCGGCCTGTCCGAGGCCGGGGTCGACACCATCCGCCGGGCGCACGCGGTGCACCCCGTGGCCGCGCTGCAGACCGAGTACTCGCTCTGGACGCGCGACGTCGAGGCCGGGATCCTCCCGCTGCTGCGCGAACTGGGAATCGGATTCGTCCCGTACTCGCCGCTCGGCCACGGCCTGCTCACCGGACGGATCCGGTCGGTCGACGACTTCCCCGACAGCGACTGGCGCAAGACCAATCCCCGGTTCACCGGCGAGAACTTCACCCGCAACCTCGCGATCGTCGACGAGGTCAAGGCCATCGGTGCGGAGATCGGGGCGACTCCCGCCCAGACCGCACTCGCGTGGATCCTCACCAAGGGCCACGACATCGCGCCGATCCCCGGCACCCGCCGCATCGCCCGCGTGGAGGAGAACACAGCAGCCGACTCCGTCGAGCTCACCCCGAGCCAGATCACGCGCCTCGACGACCTCGCCCCCGCGGCCGGCGCCCGCCACGACGACGCCAACATGTCGTCCGTCGAGAACTAGGCGCCGCACCCCGTCAGATCACGAGAGCCCCGCACCCCGACGGGATGCGGGGCTCTCGCCGTCGCGTGCTACTTGCGCAGCTCGAGGTACTTGGCGATCAGCGACTTGCTCGAGGAGTCCTGCGCCTCGAGGGCGTCGGCGTCGCCGGCGACGGCGGGCGTGATCTGCAGCGCGAGCTGCTTGCCGAGCTCGACGCCCCACTGGTCGAAGGAGTCGATTCCCCAGACCGTGCCCTCGACGAACACGATGTGCTCGTACAGGGCGATGAGCTGGCCGAGAACGGACGGCGTCAGGGCAGGGGCGAGGATCGACGTGCTCGGCCGGTTGCCGGCGAACACGCGGGCGGGCACGACCGACTCCTTGGTGCCCTCCGCGCGCACCTCGTCGGCAGTCTTGCCGAAGGCGAGCGCCTTCGACTGCGCGAAGAAGTTCGCCATGAACAGGGTGTGCACGTCCTGGCCGGGCTCGACGCCGGCTCCGTCGCCCGTCGCGTCCTTCAGCGGATGCGCGGGGTTGGCTACCGCGATGAAATCGGCGGGAACAAGACGGGTGCCCTGGTGGATGAGCTGGTAGAACGCGTGCTGGCCGTTGGTTCCGGGCTCGCCCCAGAAGACCTCGCCGGTATCGGTGGTGACCGGCGAGCCGTCCCAGCGCACGCTCTTGCCGTTCGACTCCATCGTGAGCTGCTGCAGGTAGGCCGCGAAGCGGTGCAGGTACTGCGCGTAGGGGAGCACGGCGTGGCTCTGCGCGCCGAGGAAGTTGGTGTACCAGACGTTGAGCAGGCCCATCAGCACGGGAACGTTCTGCTCCAGCGGAGCGGTGCGGGTGTGCTCGTCCACGGCGTGGAATCCGGCGAGGAACTCGCGCCAGTTGTCCGGTCCGATGGCGATGACCACGGAGGTGCCGATGGCGGAGTCGACCGAGTAGCGTCCGCCCACCCAGTCCCAGAAGCCGAAGGCGTTCTCCGGGTCGATGCCGAAGGCGGCGACCTTGTCCAGTGCGGTCGACACGGCCACGAAGTGCTTGGCGACCGCGTTCGTGCGGGCCTCGTCGCTGTCGTCCAGCGCGCCGGCGGCGCCGAGCCCGGCCCACAGCCACTCGCGCGCGAGCCGGGCGTTGGTGAGGGTCTCGAGCGTGCCGAAGGTCTTCGACGCGACGATGAACAGGGTCGTCTCGGGGTCGAGGCCGACGGTCTTCTCGTACACGTCGTTGGGGTCGATGTTCGAGACGAAGCGCGCCTCGATGCCGGCCTGCACATAGGGCTTCAGCGCCTCGTAGACCATGACCGGTCCGAGGTCGGAGCCGCCGATGCCGATGTTGACGACCGTCTCGATGCGCTTGCCGGTGACGCCGGTCCACTCGCCCGAGCGCACCTTGTCGGCGAAGGCGTAGACCTTGTCGAGGGTCGCGTGCACGTCGGCGTCGACGTCCTGGCCGTCGACGACGAAGCCGGCGGGCGGAACGAGGTTCTCGCCGTTCTTCGGGCGTCGCAGCGCGGTGTGCAGCACGGCGCGGTCCTCCGTGGCGTTGATGTGCTCGCCGGCGATCATGGCCTGGTAGCGTCCGGCGACGTCGACGTCCCTCGCGAGCTGAACGAGGTTCGTGACGATCTCCTCGGTGATGAGCCCCTTCGACAGGTCGACGGTGAGGTCCGCCGCCTGGAGCGTGTAGCGCTCGGCACGGAGCGGGTCGGCGTCGAACCAGCCGCGCAGATCGGGCGAGAAGCCGTCGGCGATGCGCGCGAGGTTCTTCCAGGCTTCGGTCGAGGTGGGGTCGACGGGGGCGGGTTCGGTCAAGGGAGTCTCCTGAGTGCCGGGGCAGTGCGATACCCGCGTCTCTCGCTGCGGTGCGAGGCGGGCCGCCTACAACCCTATTCCTGTGCGGGCGGCTCCGGGACGCGTTGCGCCGCGTCGGTCGCGCTGTGAAGAGAAGTGAAACTGAGAATAAACCGAGAAGTCTCATGCCGATCGCAGTGATCTCGCGGGTTGTCACTCGAACGGGGGCCGTAAAAGCGAAATGTCCCCCATAAAGGTGACAAATTCTGCTAGTTTCCTCTAGTCCCGGTGATGTCACCCGATTCCGCCGGGCATCGTTCGATCGTCTCGGGCGAGACACCTAGCCCCCGCCGACGATCGAACGCGCCTGTAGAAGAACGACCGGCCCGGTTACCCGACCGCGCCGCCAGACGCGGCCACCCCGCCGCGCACAATCGTGCTCGCCCTCCCCGGCGAGCCCTTGGAGTGCCCGAAAATGCCCATCAGAAATCGTTCCGCCGTCGCGCTCGGATCAGGAGTCCTCGCCCTCGCGGCCCTCGTCGTCATGACCCCGGCCGCTGCGAATGCACATACTCCCGCGACATCCGCCACCTGCTCGAGCCTGTCTGTGACCCTCGAGAACTACAGCGGTGGCCGCGGCGGGGAGGAGGTCAACAGCGTGCGCGTCGAGATCGACTCCCTGCTCGTCGAGGAGCGCGAGTTCGGCAGGTCCTTCACCGCCGAGTACCCGCTCGCCGACCCCGCCGTCTCCCACGACTACCTCGTGACGATCGACGCGGCCGGATCCCGGTACGACCGGGAGTTCTCCGGCAGCAGCGTGCCGTGCCCGGCCCCCGTGGCCGCGGACGCCGACGCGCGGCTCGACACCGCCCCCGCGACCTGCGATACCGCCGGCGCACTCGTGCTCGGCGAGACGACGAACTCCACCTGGGGCGCGCCGACACTCACGAACGGCCCCGGCGACTACGCCGTGACGGCCACAGCGGATGCCGGCCACGTCTTCGGCGGCGGCGAGACGACCCGGACCTTCACCGGCACCCTCCCCGGAGTGCTCGCCGGCCCGGAGTGCGCCACCACGACCGTCGAGGTTCCGCCGACGCCGGAGGTCGTGCCGCCGACGACGCCCGCCGACGTGCCGGGCACCGACGTGCCGATCGTCGACGTGCCGATTGCCGACGCACCAGGCACCGGCGTGCCGATCGAGACCCTGGCGACCACAGGCGCGGAGACAGGCGCAGCCGTACCGGTCGGCGCACTCCTGCTGCTGGCCGGAGCCGCCCTCCTCGTCCTCCCGCAGCTGCGTCGACGGGCCGGCGCGCGCCGGCGCAGTAGCTTTGGTGAATGAGCGCCGAACCGTCCCGACCCCGTAGGCGCAGCCGAGGTCGCCGGAGAGTGGCGGTCGCCCTCGGCGCCACCGTACTGGCGCTCGGCGTCGCGGCCGCGCTGATCGCCTCCGGCGTGCTCTGGCCCAACCGGCTCTTCGCGGCCGGACACGGCACACGCGGCATCGACGTGTCGGCCTACCAGGGCGCGATCGACTGGGCCGTTCTCGGCGCGGAGGACATCGACTTCGCGATCGTCAAGGCGACGGAGGGCTCCGGCTCGCAGGACTCCCGTTTCGCGGACAACTGGTCGGCCGCGCAGGAGACCGGCCTGGTGCTCGGCGCCTACCACTTCATGAGCTTCGACAGCCCGGGGGAGACCCAGGCGCGGAACGTGATCGACACCGTGCCGGTTCTCCCGGGCGCGCTGCCCGTGACAGTGGACCTCGAGTTCTACGGCGAGTACTTCGACTCCCCGCCGGCGCGCGAGCACGTGCGCGGCATCCTCGACCCGCTCCTCGCGGAGCTCGAGGCCCACTACGGGGCGCCGCCGATCATCTACGCGACGCCGGACGCCTACGACCGCTACCTGCGCGACGACTACCCGCGGAACCCGATCTGGATCCGCTCGGTGGTGCTTCCCCCGAGCCTGTCGGACGGCCGCGACTGGACCTTCTGGCAGTACTCCCACCGGGACCGCCTGCGCGGATACGAGGGGGACGAGCCGTTCATCGACATGAACGTCTTCGACGGCTCGCTCGATGAGCTGCGCTCCCTCGCCCGAACGAGCGGATGACGCGGGAGGACGCCGCGCGCTGACTAGGCGCCGCGCACGAAGACGACCCCGCGGTAGCGCTCCTCGCCCCAGGCGAGCATCCGGTCGAGCTCGGGCAGGGCGATCGGCACCTCGTGGGCGTCCACCCAGGTCTCTCCCCAGTTCGCGGAGATCCACGGGTCCTGCACCAGTACCGCGTCGTCCGTCGCGGCGTGGGCGAGCACCCAGTGCGGCACGGAGAACCCGTACATGGGCTCGAGGTCGATGAGCAGCAGCGCGAGCTCCCCGCCGCGGATTCTCGCGGCGATCTGCTCGACGCCCACCCGGTCGCGGCGCACGGCCACGTCGGACGCCCGGGCCCTGTGGAGCGAGTGCTCCTGCAGCTCGGCGCGGAACGCCCGGTCGAACCGTGTGGAGTAGGACTCGAGCAGCACCGGGCCCTCCGTGTCGAGGAACACCTCGACGGGGGAGCGCCCCGCGTCGTCGGCGAACGATTCGCGGAGGGCGACTGCGAGGCCGACCGGCTCGCAGGTCGGGTAGTTGCTCGCCCGGCGCCAGAAGTCGAGCTCGATGTCGCGGTTGTCGGCGCCGTCGACGAACCCGCCGGATCCCCGGATCTCCGAGGCCAGGAGGGCCGTGACGGCGCCGCAGCTGAAGCTGCTGGTCTGCGAGTAGTACGGCGGCTCGACGTGGTGGGTCTCGCGCAGCCAGCGGATGTGGCCGGTCGTCGTCCCCTCCGTGCCGGCGCCGGAGCGGTACGGGGTGCGCATCCGGCTGAAGCCGAGGGACTCGGGCGGCGCGACGTCGTCGTCGCACTGCCACTTCACCGCGAGGTCGCCGCGGCGTTCCGCGTCGGCGACCTCCTCCTGCACCAGGCGCGCGAGCGCGTCATCCGCTTCCGGGTCGTCTGCGGCACGCCAGACGTGCGCGATCTTCGTTGCGAGCGTGGCCGGCCGCCGGGTGGTGAGCAGGGCGGCGACCGGTCGGCCGTTCAGGTGCGCCACTCGGATCGACGGGCCCTGCGGACCGCGGTCGATGCCCCATTGGGCGGCGCGGTCGGCTCCGATGGCCGCGGCGAGGTCGTCGTCGACGAGGGGCGGGGTGCTGGAGGCCATATGCGTGTCTACCACGGGCTGGCCCGGAGAAAGGGCGGCGGGACATGTCGACGGCACGGGAAAGGCCAGCTAAGGTAGGACAGCCTTACATAACCTCCCCTCTCTACCGAAGGACTCTCGTGAGCCATCTCCGCAACCTCGGCGTCGTCGCCGTTGCCGCAGTCGCCCTGTCCCTGTCTGCCTGTGCACCCGCGTCCGACGGGGGAGAGGCGGTCGCGAGCGACGGCGTATTCCCGGTGACGATCGAGCACGTCTACGGGACCACGACGATCGAGTCGAAGCCCGAGCGCGTCGCGACGGTCGCCTGGGCCAACCACGAGGTTCCGCTGGCGCTGGGCATCGTGCCGGTCGGGATGAGCAAGGCCAGCTGGGGAGACGACGACGACAACGGCGTGCTGCCCTGGGTCGAGGAGAAGCTCGAGGAGCTCGACGCCGAGATGCCGGTGCTGTTCGACGAGACCGACGGCATCGACTTCGAGGCCGTGGCCGACACCCAGCCCGACGTGATCCTCGCCTCCTACTCTGGCATCACCCAGGAGGAGTACGACACCCTCTCGAAGATCGCCCCCGTCGTGGCCTACCCCGAGGTCGCCTGGGCGACGCCGGTCGACGAGATGGTGCTGATGAACTCGAAGGCGCTCGGACTCGAGGCGGAGGGCGAGCAGCTCGTCGCCGACCTCCAGGCCGATATCGACGGCGCACTCGCGGCGCACTCGGAGCTCGACGGCAAGAAGGTGCTGTTCGCCTACATCGACTCCTCCGACCTGAGCCAGGTCGGCTTCTACACCACCCACGACACGCGCCCCGGCTTCCTCGCCGACAACGGACTGCCCATGCCGACCATCGTCGAAGAGGAATCGGAGGGCACCGACGAGTTCTACGTCTCGGTCAGCTCCGAGGAGGCCGACCGCTTCGACGACGTCGACGTCTTCGTGACCTACGGCGACCCCGATGGCGAGCTCATCGCGCAGATGCAGGCAGACCCGCTGCTGTCGCAGATCCCAGCGATCGCGAACGGCTCGATCGTCATCCTCCAGGACTCCACCCCGCTGGCCGCATCGGCCAACCCCTCGCCGCTCTCCATCATGTGGGGCGTCGACGAGTACTTCGGCCTTCTCGCCTCGACGCTCACCGCCGGTTGAGCCAGACGTCACTCGCCGTACTGCCGCCGGACGCCGCTCGACTGCGGCGTTCGACGGCGGTACGGCTGACCTGGTTGGGCGTGGGACTCGCCGTTCTCGCCCTGCTGTTCCTCCTCTCGGTCGCCTTCGGAACCCGGATCGTCGCGGTGTCCGACGTGCTCTCCGCGCTCGGGGGCGACACGAGCGGCGTCGCCCAGGCAGCGGTGGTCAAGCGGATTCCGCGCACCGTCCTCGCCCTGCTCGTCGGGGCGGCGCTCGCCGTCTCCGGCACCACGATGCAGGCGGTCACGAGGAACCCGCTCGCCGACCCGGGCATCCTCGGCGTCTCCGGGGGCGCCGCGCTGGCCGTGGTGGCCGGGATCGCCTTCTTCGGCATGTCCGACCCCTTCCTCTACATCTGGGTGGCGATCGGTGGCGCGGCCGTGGCCGCCGCCTTCGTGTACACCGTGGGCTCCCTCGGGCGCGACGGCGCGACGCCGCTCAAGCTCGCCCTCGCGGGCGCCGCCATCTCGGCGACCTTCGCCTCGCTGGTCAGCGCCATCCTGCTGCCCCGGATCGACGTGCTGACGGTCTTCCGCTTCTGGCAGATCGGGGGAGTCGGCGGAGCAACCTGGGAGCGGGTCGGTCTGGTGATCCCCTTCCTCGTCGCCGGCGCCGCGATCTGCCTCTTCTCCGCGCGGGGCATGAACATGCTCGCCCTCGGCGACGACCTGGCGGCGGGCCTCGGCGAGAACGTGCTGCGGGCACGCCTGATCGCGGCGGCGGGTGCCGTGCTGCTGTGCGGGGCCGCAACGGCCATCGCCGGCCCGATCGGCTTCGTCGGCCTCGTGGTGCCGCACCTGTGCCGCCTGCTCGTCGGCACCGACCTGCGCTGGCTCATCCCGTTCTCGGCGGTTGTCGGGGCGGCGCTGCTGGTCGCAGCCGACGTCGTCGGCAGGGTCGTCGCGCGCCCCCAGGAGATCGAGGTCGGGATCATCACCGCGCTCATCGGCGCCCCCTTCTTCATCTGGATCGTGCGGCGGCAGAGAGTGCGCGAGCTGTGAGCGCCGCAACGCTCGTCGCGGGCCGCAGATCGCGTTCCCGCCGCCGCACCCTGCTCACCGGCGGTCTCGCCGCCGCCGTGCTCGCGGTCTTCGTGGTCAGCCTGATGGTGGGCAACACCTTCTACGGGCTCGACAAGGTCGTGCGCGTGCTCCTCGGCGAGACCGTGCCAGGAGCCTCCTTCACCGTCGGCGACCTGCGGCTGCCGCGCGCCACCCTCGCGCTGATCAGCGGGCTCTGCTTCGGCATCGCGGGGGTCACCTTCCAGACGATGCTGCGCAACCCGCTGGCGTCGCCCGACATCATCGGCATCAGCTCGGGCGCCAGCGCCGCGGCGGTGATCGGCATCGTGGTCTTCTCGCTCAGCGAGACCGCGGTCTCCTTCGTCGCCCTCGCGGCGGCCCTCGCGACCGCCGCCCTGATCTACCTGCTCGCGAACCGGAGGGGCTTCGCGGGGATGCGCCTCATCCTGATCGGCATCGGCGTCGCGGCGATGCTCGACAGCGTCGTCTCCTACGTGCTCTCGCGGGCGGCCTCATGGGACCTGCAGGTGGCGATGCAGTGGCTCACCGGCAGCGTCAACGGCGCCACCTGGGGAGCCGTCGCACCCGTGGCGATCGCGGCCGCTGTGCTCGTGCCGGTGCTGCTCGTGAACGAGCGCTACCTCGACGTGCTGCGTCTGGGCGACGACTCCGCCTCGGCCCTCGGTGTGAACGTGCAGCGCACCCGCATCCTGCTCATCGTCAGCGCGGTCGCCCTGCTCGCCTTCGCCACGGCGGCGAGCGGGCCGATCGCCTTCGTCGCGTTCATGGCCGGACCGATCGCCGCTCGAATCGTCGGTCCCGGCGCGTCCCTCGCCCTGCCCTCCGGGCTGATCGGCGCGCTCCTGGTGCTGGTCGCCGACCTCGTCGGGCAGTTCGCCTTCGACAACCGCTACCCGGTCGGCGTGATCACCGGGGTGCTCGGCGCCCCGTACCTCGTCTACCTGCTCATCCGGTCGAACCGCTCTGGAGGCTCGATATGACCCAGTCCCACCACCTCTCCGCCGAGGGGATCACACTCGCCTACGGCGACCGAGCGGTCGTCGAGCAGCTCGACATCGACATCGCCCCCGGCAGGATCACGGCGATCGTCGGCGCGAACGGATGCGGCAAGTCCACACTCCTGCGGGCGCTCGCCCGCCTGATCGTGCCGAAGGAGGGAGAGGTGCTGCTCGACGGCACCTCGCTGCAGCGCCAGCACTCGAAGGAGATCGCCCGCACGCTGGGCCTGCTCCCGCAGCGGCCGGTCGCGCCGGAGGGCATCGCCGTCGCCGATCTCGTCGGCCGGGGACGCCACCCGCACCAGCGCATGCTCGCGCGGTGGAGCCCCCGCGACTACGACGCCGTGGCCGAGGCGCTGGCCGCCACCGGCGTCTCCGACCTCGCCGAGCGGCCGGTCGACGAGCTCTCCGGCGGGCAGCAGCAGCGGGTGTGGATCGCGATGGCCCTCGCCCAGGAGACCGACATCCTCCTGCTCGACGAGCCGACCACCTTCCTCGACGTCGCCCACCAGGTGGAGGTGCTCGACCTGCTCACCGACCTCAACCGGGAGCGCGGCACAACGATCGTCATGGTGCTGCACGACCTCAACCTCGCCGCGCGGTACGCGGACCAGCTGGTCGCCATCCGCGACGGCCGGGTGCACGCGCTCGGGAGCCCGGAGGAGGTCATCACCGAGACGCTGGTGAGCGAGGTCTTCGGGCTCGACAGCCTCATCATCGCCGACCCGCTCACCGGCAAGCCGCTGGTGGTGCCGAGCGGCCGGCACCACGTGCGGCAGCTCCGCTAGCGCGCGGAGCCGCCGCCGCGTCTACTCGGCCGGAACGCGCACCGTCAGCGCACCCGGCTCGATCCAGGTCTTGAACGCCACGGCCTCGCCGAAGCCGTCCCCGTCGAGCTCGATCTCCTCCGCGCGGTTGAGGCGCAGCGACAGGGTCTTCCCCGTGGCGTAGTGCAGGGCGTCGACGTCCTTCGTCGCCAGCTTGCTGCCCAGACGGGTGCGGCGCAGCACGCCGTTCTCCCAGAACACCTTCGTGATGATCTGCACCCAGCCGAGAATGCCGTCGGGCTTGAGGATCAGCACGTCGAAGACACCGTCGTCGACCGCGGCGTCGGGCATCAGCAGGATGTTCGCCGGCAGCGAGCCGCAGTTGCCGACCATGATCGTGTGGGCGCGCACGGAGCGGATCTGCTGCTCGTCGAGGCGGTACCGGAAACGCAGCGAGTTGTTGTCGCGCACGACGGCGGCGATCGCCTTCACGTAGGCGAGCCAGCCGGCCTTCGCCTTGAGGTCGTCGTCGGTGTTCGCGATCATCTTCGCGTCGATGCCGAGACCGGCCATCACCACGTAGACGTGCTCGTCGACGGTCTGGTCCTGACGGCGGATGCGGATGCGCCCCAGGTCGATTGCCCTGTCGACGCCGGCGAACGCCGTGTGGATGGAGTGCTCGAGGTCGTTGAGGGTGAGCTTGAGGTTGCGGGCGAGCAGGTTGCCCGTGCCGGAGGGGAGCAGCGCGAGGGCCGCGTCGCTGCCGCTGAGGGCCTCGGCCACGGAGCGCACCGTGCCGTCGCCTCCCGCCGCGATGATCAGGGTGGCCCCGGCGGCGACCGCGTCGCGCGTCTGTCCCTGACCCGGGTCATCCGCTGTCGTCTCGAACCAGAGGGTCTCCGCCCAGCCCTCGGCCGCCTGCTCCTCGCGGGCGACGGCCGCCTTGATCGCGTCGATGTCGACCTTGATCGGGTTGTAGACCACCGCGGCCTGGCGGTGCCCGGTGGCCGTGGTCTCGGTGCTGGCGGCGGGCTGGTCGTCGATGGCGCTCACGGCGTCGTCCTTCGATTTTTTCACGGGCGGATGCCGCGACGGCGGATAAATGTCGAGGCCACGTTACAGACTTCCGCAAGATCCGCGGACCCATTGCACGACGTGTGCTAGTGCGTAGGGTGAGTGGTCTTATCCTCTGGAAGCGGGAACCTGAAACTCATGCCCAAGTCCGTCACACAATACAAGCGCGTCAAACGCGTGCCCCGTGACGCCTACGAGGCCGAGCTGAAGCGGCTGCAGGTGGAGCTCGTGAACATGCAGCAGTGGATCACCCAGACCGGTGCCCGCGTGCTCGTCATCTTCGAGGGCCGCGACGCCGCAGGCAAGGGCGGGGCGATCAAGCGCATCATGCAGTACCTCAACCCGCGCGTCGCCCGGGTGGTGGCGCTGCCGAAGCCGGGGGAGCGCGAGAAGGGGCAGTGGTACTTCCAGCGCTACATCGAGCGGCTGCCCACCGCCGGCGAGATCGTTCTGATGGACCGGTCCTGGTACAACAGAGCCGGTGTCGAGCACGTGATGGAGTACAGCACCCCCGAGCAGTACGAGCTGTTCCTGAAGCAGGTGCCGGTCGTGGAGCAGATGCTGATGGACGACGGCATCATCCTCATCAAGTACTGGTTCTCGGTCTCGGACGGCGAGCAGGAGGCGCGCTTCCGCAAGCGGCTGCGCGACCCGATGCGGCGCTGGAAGCTCTCGGACGTCGAC
>Ga0247813_10001882_pt1 | contig 15150 bp, 13 predicted proteins | sample UWRJL169409C1_FD_180719 | JGI IMG/M metagenome (GOLD analysis project Ga0247813, IMG submission 180719) | Plant litter microbial communities from Arlington Agricultural Research Station in Wisconsin, United States - UWRJ-L169-409C-1 | ecosystem: Environmental > Terrestrial > Plant litter >... | reverse complement strand
GGTAAACCCGGGCCACAAAAAAACCCGCATCGGTCGATGCGGGTTTTCTGGGGTCCGGGCGTGTTGCTTGTACTAGCCCTGGTCGCAGTCCCGCATCGGCCGCGCACGATTATTCGCGCGCAGATTAGTGCGGTTGGTATTGCTGACAGCGGTGGCCGGGAACGAGGACATGGACCGACCGTAACCGGGTTTGGGCGGCGGTGCAACTGTTGCGATGGCAACCAAACCGACCGCCGCGGACAACCCCGCGCTTCGGGGCCGGGCGATAATCACCGCCCTTCTGTACACCTTGGCTGGCATGACCCCTCGCATTGGACGCATCGCTTCACGCTTGGGCGGCATCGCCCTCGCCTTCGCTCTCGTCGCCTGCAGCAGCGCCCCATCACGGACGCCTGCGAGCATCGTGCAGTCGGTCGAGGCCAAGGCGGCCGATGGTCGCTTCGACAGTGCCTGGGAGGCCGCCAGGACCTACGAGACCTTCAACGACCCACGCGCCGTGAACTGGTACGAGCGTGCCGCCGCGGTCACCCCGTGGAGCTTCCACAACCCCCAGGCCGAAGAGGCCTTGGGCCGGATCTGGACCCACGGTGAGCTGCTGCATGGCACCGGCCCGAACATCCTCCAGGGCACTGCGCTGCGCGCCTCACCACGCAAGGCCGAACGCTGGTACCGCGCTGCCGCCGAGCACGGCAACCCGATGGCGATGCTGATGCTGGCCAAGTTCCATCGCGAACGCGGTGACACCGCCAGCGCGCTGCGCTGGGACCTGCGCGCGACGATCTACCACCACATGCCGTCCGAATCCTCGCGGCTGCCGCAGGCGATCGCCGCGCAGCCGGATGGCACTCTGCATCCGCTGGTCGTCGACCTTCAGCGGCGTGCGCAACGGGGCGATGCCGATGCCCAGGTGGATCTGGGTGCGATGTACGAACTGGGCATGGGCCTGCCGCGCGATGGCGTCGAGGCATTGCGCTGGTATCGGCGTTCGGCCGACCAAGGCAACGTGTATGGCCAGTATTTCAGCGGTCTGCTGCTCGGCCGCGGCCGCGCCGGTGTGACGCGTGATCTGGACGCGGCCGCCGGCTGGTTCGCCAAGGCCTATGCGCAGAAGTTCTACCTGGCTGGCGAAACCTATTGGCGCGAGCGGATCAAAGCGCCGTTCTGGACGTTCGACTGACGCCGGATACCCGAAATTTCCGCCCGATCCGGTGGAGCCGGATCGAACAGCGGCATGCGCGCCGGTGACGCTGTACACACTCCGCCGCTGCCTTCAAGACTGCCGCCTGCGCCGCCCATCATCCAGAATGACCGCATGAACACCGCCACTTTCCGCGATGAAACCCTCACCCGCGAGCGCATGCAGGCCATCATCGCCGCGCACCCGCGGGCGGCCATCTTCGAGAGCTGCACGTTCGATCACGGCGACTTCTCGCGGCTGGACATGGATGGGTTCCAGTTCAACCAGTGCTCGGTGACAGGCACGAGCTGGTTGGCGGCCTCGCTGGAAGAAAGCCAGTGGACGAAGTGCCGCGGCAGTCAGTGCGATTTCAGTTCAGCCCTGCTCAGCGATGCACGCTTCTCGCACTGCGATCTCAACAACAGCCACTGGCGCCGCGCGACACTGTCGTCGGTGCAGTTCCAGGACTGCAAGCTGACCGGCGCGCACCTGCAGGAAGTGACCGGCTGGGCGCTGGAATTCCGCGATTGCCTGCTGGTCAGTGCGGACCTGCGTGGGATGTCGTTCCGCAGGGCGCAGCTGGAGGGCATGGATTTCTCCGAGGCCGAGCTGTCCGGCTGCGATTTCCGCGATGCGGTGTTCAACGGCGGCAGCCTGCGCAACGCACAGACGCGGCTGACGCGGTTTGAAGGCGCCGACCTGCGCGGCACCGACATCAGCGGGCTCAACGTGATGGACGCCAAGCTGTTCAAGAAGGCCGTGATTTCACAGCGCCAGGCAGCGGCCGCCTTGGCGTCGTTCGGGTTGATCGTGGCGTAAGGGCGAACCGACCAACGGTCGGCGCAGCCTGCGCATCAGGCCAACAGACGCTCGATCAACCGCTGGTACAACGCCGGCAGCGCCTCCAGGTCCGCGACGCGCACGTTCTCGTCGACCTGGTGGATGCTCGCATTGACCGGCCCCACTTCGATGCACTGCGCGCCCAGCGGCGCGATGAAGCGCGCATCGGAGGTGCCACCGCCGGTGCTCTCTTCCGGCGGCGCACCGGCAAACTCACCGAGCACGTCACGCGCGACACGGCGCAGCGTGCCTTCCGGGGTGTAGAACGGCTCGCCACTGCGATGCCACTTGAGCGTGTACTCGAGCGCATGACGCTGCAGCAGCGCGGCGATCTCCTGCTCCAGCGCCGGCGCATTCCAGTGCGGGTTGTAGCGCAGATTGAACAACACCTGCAGCTCGCCGGGAATCACATTGTTGGCACCGGTGCCGGCATGGATGTTGGAGACCTGCAGGCTGGTCGGCGGGAAGCTCTCAAAACCGTCATCCCAGTGCCGCGCGGTCAATTCGGCCAGCGCGGCGGCCGCCAGATGGATCGGATTGCGCGCCTTGTCCGGATACGCGACATGGCCCTGCACGCCCTTCACCGTCAGCGTGGCCGAGAGGCTGCCGCGGCGACCGACGCGCAGCAGATCACCGAGCACGGCCGTGGAGGACGGCTCACCGGTGATGCACCAGTCGATGGCCTGGCCGCGCTCGCGGAAGATATCGGCGACGCGACGCACACCGTCGATGGCATCGCCTTCCTCGTCACTGGTCAGCAGCACGGCCAAGGTGCCGGGATGGTCCGGATGGGCGGCCACGAACTGCTCGGCGGCCACCACGAAGGCAGCCACACTGCCTTTCATATCGGCCGCGCCACGCCCGTACAGCACGCCATCACGGATCTGCGGATCGAACGGATCACTGGTCCATGCCGAGACCGGGCCGGTCGGCACCACATCGGTATGCCCGAGCAGCACCAGCACCGGCGCGCCCTGCCCGTGTGTGGCCCACAGGTTGTCGACCTCGCCCAGGCGCAGGTGTTCGCAGTGGAAGCCCGCACGCTCGAGACGGCCGGCCAGCAGTGCCTGGCAGCCTGCATCCTCGGGCGTGACCGAGGCGCGCGCGATCAGGTCGCAGGTCAAGGCAACGACGTCGTTCACGCGCCCACTCCGAACCGCTGCTTGAAGCCGTTGTCCGAGAAGCCCTGGGTCATCACGCCATCGGCGCTCACCACCACCGGGCGCTTGATCAGCTGCGGGTACTCGCGCAGCAGGAGCTTCCATTCGGCCTCGGAGTCGGCCGCTTTGCGGTTCTCCGGCAGTTGCCGCCACGTGGTGGAGGATCTGTTGATCAACGCAGGAAAGCCCCCGGCCTGGCCGGCCCAGTCGATCAGGGTCTCCGGCGTCGGCGTGTGGTCGCGGTAGTCGACGAAGGTGTACGGCACCTGGAAACGGTCCAGCCACTTGGTGGCTTTCTTGCAGGTGTCGCAGTTCTTCAATCCGTACAGAGTGGTGGTCATGGCGCGGCGTGCAGCATCGATCAGGAAGGACGCCATGAGGATGTCACAACAGGCGTTCGGACACGACCCGGAACGGCACCTGCGGCACCCGGAAACAGAACGCATCGGCCAGATCGACGCCCATCGCGGCCAGGTGCGGGCAGGACACCGCCCCCTCCAGCCGCAGCGGCTGCAGCTCGGCCTGGGTGATCGGCAGATCGATATGGGTCAGGGCCAACCGACCATCCGGGGCGACCGCGAACGCGGCCTCCTGACAGGCCAGAAAGGTCATGGCCTGCGCTGCATCGGTGAACGCCCCGGCCGCCCACAGCGCCGCCAAGGCCGTTGCCGGACGCACCTGCGCCTGCAGTGCGGGCGCACTGCCCTGCCCTGGCTCGATCACGGTGTGCCCACCATCGGCATCCACGGCATGCTCGAAACGCGCGGCCAGATGCGGTTGCATGGCATCGCTCCACAGCCGTGCACCCACCGCGTGCGCCACGCTGTCGATTACGTTGCGATCAAACAGGACCCGCGGCGTGTCGGACCCGGCCGCTGCATCGTCCGGCACCACATACCAGCGCCAGTTGCTCTGCAGCGGCGACGGAAACAGGCCACGCAACGGCCCCGCCAGCGCCGGCCCGAAATGGCCGTGGCGGTAGGTCAGGATCGTGTAGGGCGTGCGCCCGTCATGCTCGAACAGTCGATGCCCGGGCGGCGGCGGCGGAGCATGACGCACGTCCACCCACCAGCTCAGGTACACCACCTCACGCACATCACTGACCAACGCCGGCACCGGAAGCACGCGGGTCAGCGCACGCCGGGCGGCGGTCAGGTGCGCGCAGCCGAGCAGACGCTGCAGCGCGCGTCCCGGCCACCCCGCGAACGGGTGCCGGTAGCGCGCCGCCTGCGCCAGCGCGGGCTGCGGGGTGCTCAGTCGGCCAGGCCGCGCAGCAGCTCGTTGACGCTGGTCTTACTGCGGGTCTTGGCATCGACCTGCTTGACGATCACGGCGCAGTACAGCGAGTGCGAGCCGTCCTTGGACGGCAGCTGGCCGGACACCACCACGCTGTACGGCGGTACCGAACCGTAGCTGATCTCGCCGGTGGCGCGGTTGTACACGCGCGTGCTCTGGCCAAGGAACACGCCCATGCCGATCACGCTGTGATGGCCGACCACGAAGCCTTCCACCACTTCCGAACGCGCACCGATGAAGCAATGGTCTTCAATGATGGTCGGGCTGGCCTGCAGCGGCTCCAGCACGCCACCGATACCGGCGCCGCCGGACAGGTGGCAGTGCTTGCCGATCTGCGCGCACGAACCCACCGTGGCCCAGGTGTCGACCATGGTGCCCTCGCCCACGTAGGCGCCGATGTTGGTGAAGCTCGGCATCAGCACCACGTCCTTGCCGAAGTAGCTGCCACGACGCGCGATCGCACCGGGCACCACGCGCACGCCGGCGCGACGGAACTTGGCTTCATCGAAGCCGGCAAAACGCGATTCGACCTTGTCCCAGAACGGCGCCGGGCGCGCATCGACCACGGCCATGTCGTTGACGCGGAAGTACAACAGCACGGCCTTCTTCAGCCATTCGTTGACCTTCCAGCCACCGTGGCCATCGGGCTCGGCAACGCGGAATTCACCGGTTTCCAGGCCGTCGATGACGCGGCCGACCAGCGGCTTGGTCGAGCCTTCGATCTCATGCAGGGTCAGCGTGGCACGGCGCTCGAACGCGCTCTCGATGCCGAACTTGAGTTCTTCCACACCCGGCGTGGCCGGCTTGCGCAGCGACTTGCGCGCGATGGTGGCATCCCGGCTGGCACTGCGCTTGGCGGCGCTCTCGGCCGGGGTGGCTGCCACCTTGCGGGCCGGTGCCTTTTTCACGGCGGCCTTCTTCACTGCGGGTGCCGACTTTTTCGCTGCGGCAGCGGTCTTCTTCGCCGCAGGCGCGGCAGCAGGGGTCTTGGCAGCAGGGGTCTTGGCCGCCGCGGTCTTCGCGGCGGTCTTCTTGGCAGGCTTGGTGGCCATCAGTGGGGGTCTCCGGCGTTTCGATCAGGGTCCAGGCAGGCAAGCATCGCGTCTTGCAGCTGCTGCCTGGCGGATTCGGTCAGGGCGTGATCATGCTCATCGCTGATCACGAACATGTCTTCGGCGCGCTCGCCGAAGGTGGCGATGCGCGCATCATGCACGCGCAGCCGCTGGTTGCGCAGCACGAACGCCACGTCGGCCAGCAGGCCGGGGCGGTCGGGGGCGACGAGGCTGAAACGGGTGCTGGTGGTGTCACCATCGGTGACATCGCGGAACTCGATGCGCGGGGCGAAACGGAAGTGCCGCAGCTGGCGCGGAATGACGCGGCGCGACGGGCGCAGCCGGGTCAGATCGCCGGCCAGCGCCTCACGCAGGCCGGCCTCCAGGCGCAGCGCATCGCCATCGGCGAAGCTGTCGGCCGGGGTCACTTCAAACGTATCGAAGATGGTATCGACCGGGCCGTCCAGCACGCGCGCGCGATGGATGCCGTAGCCCTTGCGGTCCAGCGTCATCACGATCGCGGCGAACAGGCCATCGCGATCCGGCGAGTGCACGAACACTTCCAGCGCGTGGTCGTCCGGGGTGATCCGGCGCACCTTGACCAGGGTCTTGCCCTGCTTGATCGGCACCAGCGCGGCGGCCTGCCAGGCAAGCTGTTCGGGCCGCAGCCGGATGAAGCTCTCATCGGGCATCACGGTGAACTGGCGCTCGATCGTCGCGTCGTCGTAGCCGCGCTCGCGCACCAGCTGGCGCACCGATTCGCGCGCTTCGGCGACACGCTCGGCGGCCGGCATCTGGTTCTCCAGCCCGTCGCGCAGCGCGCGCCGCGCGGCGAAATACAGGTCGGCCAGCAAACGGTCCTTCCACGCATTCCACAGCTTGGGGCTGGTCCCGGCGATGTCGGCGCAGGTCAGCAGATAGAGGTAGTCGAGCCGGTCGCGGCTGGCCACCAGGGTGGCGAAGCGATGGATCACGTCCGGATCGGAGATGTCCTGCTTCTGCGCAGTGACCGACATGCGCAGATGCTGCTCGACCAGCCAGGCCACCAGCTCCGTATCGGAACTGCTCAGCGCCAGCGCCTGGCAGAATTCGCGGGCGTCCACCGCACCAAGTTCGGAGTGATCGCCGCCGCGGCCCTTGGCGATGTCATGGAACAGGCCTGCCAGCAGCAGTAGTTCCGGCTTGCGCAGGCGCGGCCAGACTTCATGCGCGATCGAGAAGCGCTCATCGGCGCGGCTGCTGGCGAACAGGCCGATGTTCCGCAGCACCATCAGCGTGTGCTGGTCCACGGTGTAGACATGGAACAGATCGAACTGCATGCGCCCGGAGACCTGCGCGAACGCGGGGATCCACTGGCCGAGCACGCCCAGGCGTGCCATCCGCGCCAGGGTATCGACCGCGCGCGGGCTGCGCAGCAGCACCAGAAACTGCTCACGCGCCGCAGCGCTGGCGTCGGTGTACGCCGCCAGCTCCGGAAGCGATTCGGCCAGCGCGCGCGCGGTCAGCGAGTGCAGGCCGCGCACATCCGGGTTGTAGGCCCAGCTGGAGAACAGCGCGAACACCTGTTCGATATCACCCTGGGGCCAAGCCGGATCGTTGGCAGCCAGATAGCCACGGCGCAGCGAGAAACCGACGCTGACCGGTTCTGGGACTGCTTCGCCATCAAACTGTTCTTCAAAGCGCTGCAGCAGGCGGTCGCTGATCCGCCGCACCACGGTGGCGCTGCGGTAGAACCCCTGCATCATCTTTTCCACGGCCAGGCTTTCGATGTCGTCTTCGAACCCCAAGCGGGCGGCCAGTGTCTTCTGGTAATCGAACCGCAGGCGTTCTTCCGGCCGGTTGGCGACCAGGTGCAGGCCGAAACGCAGCCGCGCCAGCGCACACCGTTCGCGTTTGAGCGCGGCCGCTTCATCCGGGCCGAGGTGGCCGAGGCCGACCAGCGCTTCCAGGTCGCGCACGCCGAACGCCCGCAGCGCCATCCAGCCCAGCGTATTGAGATCGCGCAGCCCGCCGGGGCCGTCCTTGATGTCCGGCTCAAGATTGTCGGCGGTGTCGCCAAAACGCTGATGGCGTGCCAGCAGCTCTTCGCGCTTGGCGAGGAAGAATTCGCGTGGCGGCCACAGGCCCTCCACGTTCACCGCCGCCTTCAGTGCCTGACGCGCGGCGTCATCGGCGACCACCGGGCGCGACTCGATCAGCGCGGTGAGCACCGTCTGGTCGGCGCTGGCCTGGGTGCATTCGGCCGGCGAACGCACCGCGTGGCTGACCGGCAGGCCGCAATCCCACAGCAGGGCGAAGAAACGCGCCAGCCCGGACTCGTGCCGGCGCTGCTGCTCGGGCGTGCCCAGCACCAGCACGTCGATATCCGAGCGCGGGAACAACTCACCGCGCCCGTAGCCGCCCACCGCGAACAGCGCCATCCCCGAACCGGCGGGCAGGCAGCGCTGCCAGGCCAGCCGGATCAGGTGATCGGCCGCCCGCGCGCGCAGGGCGAGCAGGCGTTCGATATTGTCGTTCTGGTCGAAGCGGCGGTACAGCCGCGCGTCGGTCTGTTGCAGCGACTGGCGCGCCAACGCCGCCCAGTCCGGGTCGGCGACGGAATCGGCCGGCGCGTCCAGCATCGGGCTCGCCGGCAGCATGCTCAGACCTGCGATTCGCCGGGCGAGAGGGTCAGCACGTCGACGCCGGTCTCGGTGACCGCGACCATGTGCTCCCACTGCGCCGACAACTTGCGGTCTTTGGTGACCACGGTCCAGCCGTCCGGAAGCACCTTGTTGTAGCGGGTGCCCTCGTTGATCATCGGCTCGATGGTGAAGGTCATGCCGGGCTGCAGCACCAGGCCTTGGCCGGGGCGGCCGTAATGCACCACCTGCGGTTCGTCGTGGTAGACCTTGCCGATGCCATGGCCGCAGTACTCGCGTACCACGCTGAAGCGCTCGGCTTCGGCATAGCTCTGGATCGCATGGCCGATATCGCCCAGCGTCGCGCCCGGCTTGACCGCGCGGATGCCCCGCCACATGGCTTCGTAGGTCGCATCGACCAGGCGCTTGGCCATGACCGACGGCGTGCCGACGTAGTACATGCGGCTGGTATCGCCGTGCCAGCCGTCCTTGATCACGGTCACATCGATGTTGACGATGTCGCCGTCCTTGAGGACCTTGGCTTCGCTGGGGATGCCGTGGCAGATCACGTTGTTGACCGACGTGCAGACCGTCTTCGGGAAGCCGCGGTAACCGACATTGGCCGGCGTCGCCTTCTGCACATTGATGATGTGGTCGTGGCAGATGCGGTCCAGCTCTTCGGTCGTCACGCCCGGTTTGACGTGGGGGGTGACGACGTCGAGCACTTCGCTGGCCAGACGGCCTGCGATGCGCATCAGTTCGATTTCCTCGGGGGTTTTCAGATTCACGCTCATGGGAGTCATTATCGCCGATCCGGGGCCAATCTGAACGGGATCGGGTGGAACGCTGACAGCCGCGGTTTGGGCGGGCTCCCGCAGTCAGGTCCCTGAACAACTGCGACCAACGTCTCAGAACGCGACTTCGTGCCGAAAACGGCCATTGATTCCGTCAAATCTCACGGCCTCCAAACAAGACCGAACCTATAAAAGAGTGAAGACGATTTCACTGTCCGGCAGCATCGTGTTGTTCAGCAAGGACTTTTGTCCAAGGAGCATGCCCATGCGATTTTTCCGCCCTTCCCTGCTCACCTTGGCCCTGACCGGCCTCGCCACCCCGGCCTTCGCGGCTGATACCACGACCTTCAATGTGAAGGTGATCATCACCAAGGCCTGCACGATCACCGCGGCCGCCGCGACCGACGTGGACTTCGGCTCGGCGCTGTCTACCGCGACTACCCCGTCCAATGCGCAGGGCACGATCACCGCGCAGTGCTCCGCCCTGACCCCCTACACGGTGGCACTCAATGCCGGCTCCAACGCGGGCACCGCCAATGACGTGACCACCCGGCGCATGAAGAACACCGACGCCAGCGTGACGGCCAACAATTTCGTGGGCTATCAGCTCTATCGCGATGCGGGGCACACCGATGTGTGGGGGGCCACCGCTGGCACCAATACGACGGCCGGCATCGGCACAGGCCTGGCACAGACATTGAATGTCTATGGCCAGATCGCCAACCCCAGCGTCAACAACGCCGCTGCGGGCAACTATCAGGACACGATCACCGCCACCATCACCTATTGAGGACCGCCATGCCGATTTCCGCAGGGCGTCGCCCTGGGCGGCTCGGGTGTGCGGTGCTGGGTTGGCTGTGGCTGCTGATGGGGAGCGCCACTGCCGCGAGTCTGCAGGTCGCCCCGACCTCACTGCAGCTGACGCCGCGGCAGAATGCCGATGCGCTCTGGCTGACCAACAGCGGCACCACGCCCGTACAGGTGCAGGTGCGGGTCTTCGAGTGGCGCCAGGACGCCGGCCAGGACCAACTGCTGCCCACCACCGATCTCCAGGTGAGCCCCCCGATGCAGTCGCTGGCTGCCGGCCAGCAGCAGCTGATCCGGGTGGTCCGCAGCGAACCGACCCCGCCCGCCTCGCAACGCGCCTACCGGGTGATCGTCGATGAGCTGCCCACGGTGGATCCGCGCCGTAGTGGCATGCAGTTCGTGCTGCGCTATTCGATGCCGGTGTTCGTACAACCCGATAAGGATGCCCCGCTCCAACACACCCTGCAGGCGCGCCTGACACGCCTGGATGACGGGCGACCGGCCCTGGAGGTGCACAACAGCGGCAGCAGTTACGCGCAGCTGGCCGATATCGGCCTGGGCCCGGCCAACCGCCCGCAGATCATCCATCCCGGCCTGCTCGGTTACGTCCTTGGCGGACAGACCATGCGATGGCCACTGGACGTTCCAGCCGCCCGCATGGCGGGCGCCACGTTCTCGGCAAAGATCAATGGCGAGTCGGCCCAGACGCCACTGCCTGCCGCGCCGCCGGCTCGCTGAGGCCTGCATGCGGATGCTGCTCACCGCGACGCTGACCCCGTGCGCCGCGATGGCAGCCGATGCGGACATTGGCGCCTCGGGCGATGCGATGCTGCCGCCGCCGACGCCACTGACCGCCGCGCAGACCTTGTACCTGGAGGTGACGCTCAACCAGACCCCGCGCGGGCTGCTGCCCTTCACCGAACTGCAGGGCCGGCTGATGGCCTCCGGCGCCACGCTGCGCCAACTCGGCTTTTCGGCCCGCGGCGAGGAGCCGGTCGCGCTGGAGGACCTCAGCGGGGTGGTCGTGCGCTATGAGGCGGCGCTGCAGACGCTGGCCCTGGAGGTGCCGCTGGAGCAATTGTCGCTGCCCACCACCCGGCTCGAACGGGAGGCCGACACTGCACCGGCAGCGGCCGCCTCGCCTGGCATGGTGCTCAACTATGACGTCTACGGCAGCCACAACGAGGGCGGCGGCAACCTTGCCCTGACCAACGAACTGCGCCTGTTCGGGCTGGGCGAAGGCGTCCTGGAGACCAGCTCGCTGCTGCGCACCTACCAGGATCCCGCCGATCGGCAGTGGCGCGGGGAGAGCGTGCGTCTGGACACCGCGTGGCGCCTGGATTTTCCGGAAGCGGCCGTGTCGCTGACCGTCGGCGATTTCTACAGTGGCTTTGTCGACTGGAGCCGGCCGGTCCGCATGGGCGGTGTGCAGATCGGCCGCAACTATGCCCTGCAGCCTTACCGCGTCCTGACCCCCACCCCCACCTTCCTGGGCGAAGCGGTCGTGCCTTCCAACGTGGAGCTGTATGTGGACGGCCTGCGCCAGTACAACGGCGAGGTGCCGATCGGCCCCTTCCAATTGGCCGCACAGCCCGGCATCAACGGCACCGGCAACGCACAGGTGGTGATCACCGATGCGTTCGGCCGGATGCAGACACTGGACTTTGCCTTCTACGGCACCCAGCAGCTGCTGGCCAAGGGCCTGTCCGACTGGTCGGCCGGCGTGGGCCGGATGCGGAAGGACTACGGCCTGCGCTCGTTCGCCTACGAAACGCCGGTGATCGGCAGCGCCACCTGGCGCTATGGCGCCAGCGACCGGTTCACCGCCGAGGCACACGTGGAAGGCGGTGGCGGCGTGATCAATGGCGGCGCCGGGGGCTGGTGGTTGCTGGGCGGCGCCGGGGTGGTCAACGCCGCCTATGCGCACAGCCGGGTCGATGGTCTGCAGGGAGGCCAATACGCCGTGGGCTACAGCTGGAACAACCGCCGCTTCAACATCAACCTGCTGACCCGGCGGACCCATGGCACCTACCGTGACCTGGGCGCACTGCAGGACACCCTGCCTCCGGACATCAGCGAACAGGCCACGTTGGGCATGAACCTGCAGCGCGCCGGCTCGCTCAGCGCCAGCTATCTGCGGCTGCGCTACCCGGACGGCGAGGACAACCGCTACGCCAGCCTGTTCTGGTCGCGCAGCTTCGGCGATCGCTGGTCGGCCTACCTGTCGTTCAACCAGAACCTGGCCGACAGCGAAGACCGCAGCGTCTATCTGTCGGTCTCGGCCGCCCTGGGGCGCAACCGGCAGAGCAGCCTGTCGGCGCAGCGCAACGGCGAGCGGCTGACCTATGTCGCCGATCTGTCGCAGCCCGTGCCGGGCGACGGCAGCCAGGGCGGCTATGGTTGGCGGGTGCAGGCGCGCGGCGGTGACGACGGTGCCGGCGGACTGGCCGAACTCGGCTGGCTCAACCGGGTCGGGCGCTACTCGATGGGGTACGCGCGCCAGGGTGATCTCGATTACGGCTACGCCAGCGCCAGTGGCAGCGTGGTCTGGATGGGCGGACACGTATTTGCCGCACGCGAGGTACCCGATGCCTTCGCCGTGGTCTCCACCGATGGGTACGCTGGCATTCCGGTACGCCTGGAAAACCGGCTGATCGGCACCACCGACAAAAACGGCCTGCTGCTGGTGACCCCCTTGCTGTCCTGGCAGCGCAACCGGCTCTCCATCGATACGCTGGATCTGCCGGCGGACATGCGCGCCGACCGCGTGGATACCTGGGTGACGCCACGACAGAGCGCCGGCACGGGGGTCAGCTTCGGGCTGCGCCGCACCCGGGCGCTGAACGTGATCCTGCACGATGGGCAGGATCGCCCGGTCGCAGTGGGCAGCAACGTGCATCTGCCCGACGGACGCAAGGTCACTGTCGGCTACGACGGCCAGGCCTACATGGAGGATGTGGCCAACGGCAGCCAACTGCAGGTGGACACCCCCCAGGGCCGCTGCAGTGTCACCCTCAGCATGCAGCGCGTGAACAGCACCGGCCCGCAGCGCATTGGGCCACTGCGCTGCCTGCCAGGTACCGGCCGATGAGCCTGCGCGCACTACTGTCGGCGGGTCTGTTTCTGATCGCGCTGCTGGGCAGCGACGTCGCACGCGCGGACACCACCTGCACGGCCAGCGCACCGACCACATTGCCCTTTGGCACCATCACCAACGGTGCAACCGGCGTCACCGATGCCAGCATCACCATCACCATCACCTGTTCCACCGCCGCGCTGAGCCTGTTGGCCACCGCATCGGTACGCATGTGCATCGGGCTGGGGACCGGCACCACCGGCACCACCCTGCTGCCGAGCCGGAGCATGGCGATCAGCGCCGCGCCACCACAAGGCAACGGTGACACGCTGGCCTACCAGCTCTACAGCAATCCCAACCGCACCACGCCATGGGGCCTGGCACCGGCGGGGACCCCGGCTGCAGTGGTGGCGGATCTGACCTACGCGGTCCCCTTGCTGGGCGGCTCGGGAAGCACCACCGTGACCCTGTATGGACGCATCCCGGCCGCCCAGACCTCGTCGGCGGGTACGTTTTCCAGCAGCTACGCCGGCGCCAACGTCAACCTTCAGTACGCCTACAACGAGCGATTGGCCCTGACCTCGCCAACACCGGCGACCTGCAATGCCGCCAGCGGCGTTACGGGCACCAAAAGCGCCACCAATGCGTTCACCTTCACCACCAGCGCCACCGTGCTGCCCCAGTGCAGCACCTACGTCACCACCGACATGGATTTCGGCAGCAACGCCGGCGCGATCACCGCCAACCTCGATCGCACCTCGACGATCCGCCTGACCTGCATCAACCGCACCGCCTACAACATCGGCCTGAGCAACGGACAGAACGCGCTGGGCAACGTCCGGCGCATGCGCTTCACCGCGCCGGACAGCAGCGCGTACTACATCCCCTACGAGTTGTACCGCGACGCAGCGCGCTCGCAGCGCTGGGGCAACACAATCAACACCGACACCCAGGCCGGCACCGGCACCGGGAGCGCGCAGACGCTCACCGTCTACGGCCGGGCCCCACCGACGACCGGGGCAATTCCTGCCCAAGGCAGCTACAGCGACCTGATCACGGTGACCATCACCTATTGAGGGGCCGGGCACTCAAGAGCCCGCCCTCCTGGCCGCTAACGGTCGCATCCCCTGCCGTCCGATGTTCGATGCCCGCGCGACCGCCCGCTCTCGTCCTCGCCTGCCTGCTGGCTTCCTGCGCCACGGCGCCCGCTGCCGCTCGGCCGGGCACCGGCACCGGCGCCCTGCGCATCGGCGTACGGATAATGGCCGATTGCCACGCTGCCGGAGCGCGCGACGCCGCCTGCCAACCGGCCCGGCAGCGCAGCGATGGCGACCATCGCGTGCCTGCACACGTCGCGGCGCTGAGCCCGCCAATCGGCGGTGCCACTGGAGCACCGTCGGCCACCATCACCGTGACCTACTGATGCGCCGGCTGCTGGCTGCCCTGTTGGCAGGCGTGTGCACCTTCCCCGCACACGCGCTGGATATCCGGCCGGTCAGTGTCTCCGTTCCGGCCGGCCCGGCGCATGCAGCGCTGTGGCTGGACAATCCCGAGCCGACCGCGTGGACGGGACAGGCCCGCCTGTATCGCTGGACCCAGCAGGGCGACGAAGAGCACCTGCTGCCAGCCACCGAGGTAGCGGTCAGTCCGGCGCACCTGGCTATCCCAGCTGGCCGGCGCCAGCGCCTGCGGGTCGTCCGGCTGGGCGCGGCACCGCACGATGCCCAGCAGGGCTACCGACTGATCCTCACCCCCGCGCCCGGCGCGGCCCCAGCACAGCCCCGCTACTCACTGCCGGTCTTCCTGGAGCCGGCCACCGGCACGCCCCCGACCTCCCGCCTGCGCGTCATTGCTGAAGGCAGCCCGGCCCTTCCCCGGCTGCGCCTCTATAATGACGGTGACGCCCACGCGCACCTGGCTGACCTGGTGTTCGTGGATGAGCAGGGGCGGCGCCAGCCCTTGATCGATGGGCTGGCGGGCTACGTCCTTCCCCACAGCCACCGCAGCTGGGCCCTGCCGTCCCGCCCGGATGGTTATGCCGGCGGCCGTTTCAGGGCCCGCCTGGACCACGCAGCAGAGGCTGCCCTGCCCGCCGCCGCGCCCGAGATTGCAGCCCCGGCCCAGGCCGGGCTATAATCGACCGGATCTCCTGCCTCATCGAAGCAGGGAACACGTCAACACCGGACGTCACCGGTGAATCCACACCTGCCGCCCATATCCGTGCCGGGGTGCTCCGCAAGGAGTTCGGTCACGGAAGCGACAGGGAAGCCAAACCCCGGAACCACCCGCCTTGCGGCGGACCGCCCAACTATTACCCGTGGCGGCCG
>Ga0247813_10001881_pt1 | contig 15157 bp, 9 predicted proteins | sample UWRJL169409C1_FD_180719 | JGI IMG/M metagenome (GOLD analysis project Ga0247813, IMG submission 180719) | Plant litter microbial communities from Arlington Agricultural Research Station in Wisconsin, United States - UWRJ-L169-409C-1 | ecosystem: Environmental > Terrestrial > Plant litter >... | reverse complement strand
TATAAATACTCAGAAATGGACACAGGGTAATATAGAATACATTTCTGTAAAGCTTTCGCCAAAAGACATTTCAAAAACTATTTCTTCTTTAAAGACTTTTTGGTCTAAAAAAGTAGATACTGAATATCCTTTCGAATATAATTTTGTAGATAAAAACTTCGCCAAAACCTATAGAAAGTATGAAGATCAAAGAAATTTATTTGGCTTATTAAATGTGGTTGTAATTCTAATCGCCGTTTTCGGATTGTTTGCCTTAGCCTCTTTTTCTATGGAAAGAAGGTTGAGAGAAATCGCCATCAGAAAAACACTAGGCGCTGAAACCAATATTTTACTGAAAGAACTATCAAAACAATATGTGCTTTTCTGTCTGATTGGTTTTGTGATCGGAATAATTCCCGCCTATCTTTTATTGCAAAAATGGCTGGAGAATTTTGCCTTTAGAATAGATATTCCGCTGCTTCCATTTTTTGTTGCACTTGTTTCTTTGATGTTTTTGACCTTAACGATTGTTTTGGCAAAAGCCTATCAGGTAACTAAAATTGATGTTTTAAAATATCTGAAATATGAATAATTAAATCAATTCGTAAACAAAAAATCCTCCAAAATCAAAATAATTTTGGAGGATTTTTTTATAATTCAATTAGTAAATCATTGCCATACCAATTCTTCTGTTTTACTTAAAAATTCTTCTGTTGCTTCTTCAATATCAATATTCATTCTTTGTGCCAAAATGGTAAGCCACCAAATTGATTCTCCTATTTTATGTTTTAATTCTTCATCGGTATTTGCTTTTGGCCATCTTCCTTGCTGCGACATTACATTTCTGGCAACCAAACCCGCATCTGTCAAAAAAGCCAATGCATCTTCTTCAACCGTCCATTCGCTTCCGTGATGCGTTAATTCTAATTTATGGTAACGTTTTCTTATTTCTAAAGAACGTTCTTTTAACTCCTCAAAATTTAGTGATGCCATAACTTAATTTTTATTGAATAATTCCTGAAATGCAACCGGACTCACATTCGTCTTTTTCTTAAATAATTTATTGAAAGATTGCGGATGTTCGAAACCTAATTTATAAGCGATTTCAGAAATAGATAAAGTTCCCTTTGCAATATATTCTTTTGCTTTTTCGATCAATTTATCATGAATAAACTGCTGTGTATTTTGACCAGAAATACTTCGTAATAAATCGCTTAAGTACCTTGATGACAATTGCAATTCGTCTGCTACAAATTGTACGGTGGGCAAACCATTATCAATCGGTTTTTCGGTATTAAAATAATCTTCTAACAGATTTTCTAATTTAGAAAGTACATCATTATTAACTGATTTTCTGGTAATAAACTGCCTGTTGTAAAAACGATTGCTGTAATTCAGCAAAAGTTCTAATTGCGAAATAATAACATCCTGACTAAAATGATCAATTCGTTGGCTTAGTTCGTCCTGAATGTTAGCAAAAACGGCTAGAATCGTTTCTTTTTCTTTATCAGATAAATACAACGCTTCAGCCGCTGAATACGAGAAAAAACCATACTTTTTAATATTTTCATTTAGAGTATAAGGCCGAATAAAATCAGGATGAATATTAAGTGACATTCCGCTATAATCGGCCTCTTCTTCCTGCATTTTCAAAATTTGTCCGGGCGCCACAAACGACATTCCGCCCTCTTCAAAATCATAAAAACCATGTCCGTAACGCAATTTGCCGGAGAAATTTGTTTTAAAAGAGATCTTGTAAAAATCTAAAATGATTCCCTGTTCAAAATCCTTCGGGTCAAAAATTGCTTTACCATAATCCAAAACACTTATTAGCGGATGCATTGGTTTTGGCTGTCCCATCGCTTTATGCAACTCAGTTATGGACTGGAATATTACAGGCTGATTTTTCATTTTTTAGCAATACTATTGTACAAATTTACAAAATGTTCTACTGGCGCAATATTCCAGCTCACTGAACTTTGATCGATCATATCGTGTACAACCGAATCACTCAATTCCGACATTAATTTATGCATCGCATTTGTGCCGTCTTCTTCATTATCCCAAACAAGCATATCGTAAACAATGCCCTTTTTTAATTCGAAAATAGTTCTGGAACAAAATCCGTTTTGACGTTTTAAAAATGCATCAATTTCTGCGTTGGCGTCAATAAATTGTTGTGTTGTAAAACCATTGAGTTTAAAAGTAGTCAATTCTATCGCTTTATTTTTCATCTGATTTTGAAATTAAAAAGTAAACATTGTTTTGATATTTTGCACCTGATTTTCGGCACCTAAACTTAATCGTTCATTATACAACGCATTAGCATCATTTCCGGCAATATATCGAAGCTGATTTTTATTGTCACTCGCCGCTTCGTATATGATTTGGGCAACATCTTCGGCTTTTGTATACTTGCTAATTTGCTCTTCACTATATCCTTTACTTACTTCAGCGGTTAGTTTTTCATACGCTTCATGCTGCCCGCCATCCATAGATCTTGTCGTAAAATCGGTTTTCATTCCGCCTGGTGCGACTACTTTTACCTGAATACCAAATTGAACCAATTCTGACGCTAAACTTTCAGAAAATCCATCCACCGCAAATTTTGTTGCGCTGTAAATAGAACAGGTCGGAAAACCAATTAACCCAAAAGTCGATGTCACATTAATAAAAGTGCCGCTTTTCTTTTCACGAAAGTGAGCTACAAAAGCTTTTGAAACTTTAATAACGCCCAACAAATTAGTTTCAATCTGGCGTTCGATTTGTTCTTCTTCTAAAGATTCTAAAGCGCCAATTAAACCATATCCGGCATTGTTCAAAACTACATCAACAGAGTATTTTTCTGTAATATTATTGATGGTTGCTTTTATTTGTTCCGAATTTGAAACGTCAAGCGGAAGTAGAATTACATTTTCTAACTGATTTAATTCTGTTTCCTTTTCAGGATTACGCATTGTTGCAATTACCTGCCAGCCTTTGCTTTGAAATAATTTTGCTGTAGATTTTCCTAGTCCTGATGAAGCACCTGTAATAAAAATTGTCTTTTGCATTTTTAATTGTTTTAAAATTATAATGCAAAGATCAGCCGAAGTATAAAGTTGGAATTAGCCGTTTTGGAGTTTGAATTAGCCAAAATGACGTACCTACAACATTCTGATATGCAATGTATATCTTTAAATTAATTTTCTACTTTTACTTCAATGCAAAATCTATTAATCTTAATAAAGTCATGAAAAAAATAGCGCTGTTTTCAATTCTAATTATTGCTTTTTATGGCTGCCAAAACAAAAAAGAAGAAACTAATATTGCTTCTGAAGAAATTAAAAATATCAACGAAATTGTTGAAGCAATTATAATCCAGGATAGTTTGAATGTATTTTCTAAAAGTGAAGATTCTACAATGTTTTGCAGTGAACTTAGAAAACTCAACATTTACATTCCACCAAAGAAAAAAAACAATGATGATATAATACTGCCTCCTAAATCTGATGGCATCTACATTTCTCAATTATTACCTAGTACTATAAAAGGATACACATTTTTTTCATCTAAAGATTCTTTGTTTTTGTTAGAACAAAATTCAAATCGTGAAAAGCTGACAATCGCAAAAAAAATAATCAACAAACTGAATAATACTAAAATTGAGAAAATTAAAATAAGACGTAAAGACAAACAAAGATCAAGATTTTACGAAATGACAATTCCTGTTTTTTCTATGGATAGACAAAGTGCTTATGTACAATTAGATTACCAATGTGGAGGTCTGTGTGGAAGCGGGCAAGATATATTCTTAAAAAAAATAAATGGAAGATGGAAAATAATAGTACAATGGCAAAGCTGGATTAGTTAAGCATAAAAAATAAACCATATAAGTTATTACTAGCGTTAAGAAAAAACCTAAATCAACTTATATAACTTATATGGTTCAAAAAAATGCGCTTTTGCAAGCAATAAATTTAATCAACTTTCAATTCAAGAACAGCATCCGGAATCCCGTTTCCTGTCGTAGCCTTAAATTTTATGTTTTCTTTCTTCCCATTCGACTGAATAATCGCAATACATTTTCCATTAAACAATTTACAAGAACTTGCTTTAAAAGAATCTAAATTTGCCTGATAACCGTTATCAACACCAACTAATTTTCCTCCGCCCGCAACTTCAAAATTGATTAAATCATTGGCGTTTGGCAAAAGATTTCCATCTTTGTCTGCCAGAGAAACTGTTACGTAAACCAAATCGTAACTGTCATTTTTAAGAGTTGATTTATCTGCTTTTAAATCTATTTTGAAAGCTGCGCCGGCAGTATGAATTTCTTTTTCCAACACTACTTTTCCGTCTTTTCTGGAAATCGCTTTTAGTGTTCCCGGTTCAAATTTTACATGCCATGAAATATGCAGATCATCATTTTGTTTTGATTTTTTTCCGAGAGATTTTCCGTTTAAGAATAATTCCACTTCATCTGCATTATTGTAATATGCCCAAACATCAACTTCTTGTCCTGCTGTCCAATTCCAATGCGGAAAAATATGCAAAACTGATTTGGTAGTCCATTCACTTTGGTACATATAATACACATCTTTTGGAAGTCCGGCCAAATCAATAATTCCGAAATAAGAACTTCTTGCCGGAAAAGGATACGGATCTGGTTCCCCGATATAATCAAAACCGGTCCAGATAAAAGTTCCTGCCATGAAATCCTGTTTCTTGATCGTTTTCCAATTTTCTTCGTGCGTTGCGCCCCAATACGATTTTACCTGATCGTAAGCCGAAACCGTCCAATCGGCATTTCCGTCAAACGGAGCACCGTGTTTAGCTGGCCAGGCTTTAATTCCGTCTGGAAAATCATAATGCCCACGCGTTTCCAAAGCAGAAACACTTTCAGATGCCAATATTTTTTGTCCTTTAAAACGCTCTGGAAAATCTTTATAATCTTCGTGTTTGTAATTGAATCCCAAAAGATCCAAAGCTCCCGATTGATAAATAAAATTTTTCTCAATAATATTCTCTGTCAAGGCCGAAGTTACCGGACGTGTTGTATCCAACGATTTTACAATTTGAGCCAATTCTCTCGTAATCGCAATTCCGGTACTATCAAATTGCTCCCTGATTTCGTTACCAATACTCCACATCATTACCGACGGATGATTACGATCTCTTCTGATAAAATCTTCTAAATCTTTTTTATGCCACGCATCCCAGTCTTTATGGTAATCGTTGGTTACTTTTTTCTTTTTCCAAACATCAAAAGCTTCGTCCTGAACGATGAAACCCATTTCATCGCACAATTGCATCATTTCCAACGAATGCGGATTGTGCGACATTCTGATCGCGTTGGTTCCCATTTCTTTTAATAAAGTCAGTTTTCTTTTCACCGCATGAATGTTTTCTACAGCTCCCAAAGCACCATTGTCATGATGCAGACAAACACCCAAAATTTTCATCGGTTTTCCATTTAATGAAAATCCTTTTTCGGCATCGAAATTAAAGTTACGAACGCCGAGCGGTGTTTCGTAATTATCTGCCAATTCCCCTTTCTCATAAATTTTAGTGATAATTTTATACAGATATGGATTTTCTGTATTCCAGAGTTTTGGCTTCTTTAAAATTAAATCCTGAATCTTTTTTGAAGATGAATTTGCCGCAATTTTTCCTGTTGATTGTACTTCGGCAACGTCATCATTATTTTTATCAAAAATGGTAGAAACCACTATAAATTCCTTTTCCCTATCCGAATCATTTTTAACCTCAACTTCTAAATGAACCGAAGCTTTTTCTTTTGAAATTTCCGGCGTCGTTACAAAAGTTCCCCATTCCCCAACATGCAATTTTTCGGCGATAACCAAACGCACGTTTCTGTAAATTCCGGAACCTGTATACCACCTCGAATTAGGCTGCGCATCATTATCCACTTTTACAGCGATAATATTGGGCTGACCAAAATTTAGATATTGCGACAAGTCATAAGAAAATGAAATATAACCATTGGGACGAATTCCTAAAGAATGTCCGTTGATAAAGACCTCACTGTTTTTAAAAACTCCGTCAAATTCTAGCCAGACCGTTTTGCTTTTAAAGCTTGCAGGAATTGTAAACGTTTTACGATACCAGCCTTTTCCCCCCGGTAAAAATCCTTGCGCTTGTTTTGTTTTACTGTTTTTATCAAAAGCACCTTCAATACTCCAATCGTGCGGAATTTGAAGCATTCTCCAATCGGCAGCATTAAAATCAGATTGGATAGCTGTTGGATAATCGCCTATTTTGAAATTCCAGTCTTTGTTGAAATCCTGAACGATTCTTGCTTTTTTTCCTTGCGCAGCTGCTATTGTTACAGACAATATTAAGTACGCAATAACTGTTTTTTTTAAAATCATAATTTTTATTTATTTCTCGCAAAGAAGCAGAAACGCAAAGTTTTTTAAAATCAGATATGTTATTTAATTTTCCCCTTAAAAAAACTTAAATTATCTTATATAACTTATTGTTAATATTTATTTTGCGACTTTGCGTCTTTACGAGATTAATTTATTTACTGAAATTCAAAACTATCCAAAAGTAACCCTTTCAAATCATCCCCTTCCAAAGTAATTTTATACGTTCCCGCATTAATATAACCTCCGGAAGTCGTATTGAAAACCTTCCACTTTTCGGGTGAAGGGAAAAATTCTATGGTATCATTTCGCATCAAAATTCCGTAGGCATCTTCCATTTTGAATTTTACTTTTAATGGCGTTTCGTTTCTGTTCATGAATTTGAAACGCATTAAATAAATTCCAGCAACACCAGGTTTTACTTCAAATTCAATGCTGTTATTTGTCTTTTTGGTAAACTCGATATAATCTGCTTTTTTGAAATTTCCTTTTACTATATCGGTTCCGGTTGTTTTGGCATTTTCTGCTTCTAAAATTAAGGTTTGACGAGAATCATCTTTTTCGCCCATATCGTAAGTCGGAACCACGATAAAAGTGTTCAGCGTTTCAGCATTATCGAAAGCGATTTTTTCGTCTTTTTTTACTTTTTTAGTATAAATTGCAAACTCAGTATTACTGCTGTTTTTTGCTATTTCTTCTGATTTTTTATAATCTGATAACCATTCAAATTGTGTTTTAATTTTGTTATCAATCAATACATAAAGATCCGAATCTTCTTTAACCGTAAACGAACCCGAAGTTTTTGATTGGGAAGAAAACTGCAAATAATCTGCTGCATAAACTTCCGAAGGTAATTTGGTAAAAATCACCTCTGAATCTGAATATTGTTTTGAATTGATATCCAGCCATGAAGCTACTCTGTTAATTGTTTTATCGTATGTCTTTAAAACCAGATTCTGAATATTTTTAGGAGATGCATCGGCAGGTCTGGCATGAATATCTTTGGTCGCAATGGCAATGGCCGAAATGATGGCTTCTCCCGCTTTTACATTCGGAAAAGAAATGCTGATTTTTCCTCCGTTGCTTTTTACCACAAATGTTTTCTTCAAGGTTCTGTCATGTCCAACTTCTGACCAGATATCAAAATCTTTCAAAACTACATTATCATTAATCGCTACATCAAACAGTCGCCAGCCTTTGCAATCTAAGCCGCCGCCGGTTCCGTACCAGGGTTCTGTGAAATACAGTTCGACTAAATATTCTCCGTCAGGTGCAGGAAATTCATAACTCAGTTTATCTGCTCCGTATCTGAAAGTCTGGAATAAAGCCTGATCTTTTGTTCCCGAAATGGGATCGAAAGTACTTCTCTGACTTGCATAAAAATCGGGTAATTTTTCAAATTTATCTGTCCACGATAAAGATCCCCAGGTATTTTGACCGCTTTTATGTGTGTCAGTCAACCAGGTATTTCCTGATGCATCTGTGAATTCAGAACCTCCGCAATTCACTCTGTAAATATAATTGTATCCTTTTTTTGATTTTGTAATATCCGCCTGATCTGTATATAATGCATTTAGATTTGGTGCCTTTGGAAGTGTATTCAAAACGACATAATCTTTTGCAACTTCTTTTCCGTTTACATAGCCCACAGCATATAAAACATTATATTGAATATTGACATTATTAAACTGAAAGTGCTGTCCTAATCCCGGATTTTTCAATTTTCCTAAAGATGATTTATCGACATCGTTGAATAATTCTACTTCATCACAATTCGAGTAAATATCGATTCCGTTTTTTATGCCTGCCGAATCCCAGCGGTTGGGCCACGAATGCGAAACAATATAAACCATCGGATTTGTTTTGTTCGAAACATAATTGGCACGGTACATATAATACGCATCCAGCGGTTCACCCCAAACGGTAAAAAGTCCTTTGTAATTTATGGGTCCAACTTTATCAATATCTCTGAAACCTTCTCCATTTTGAGAACGTCCCGGATTTTCATGCGAAGCAAAAAGCCAGTTAAATTGTCCCGCGATTTTATCTTTTACCGATTCGGCTTCGCGGACTTTGATTTCCATCAATTGCGAAAATCGGTTTTCACTCAAAATTCCCTTTTGATCAAATTCACCTTCGGTATGTAAGTCTGCGGTTCGCCATGCACCGTATTCTCCGTTTAGGAGCTGAGTGCTCATTTCCAGATGGTATTTTAAAGGATCTCCGCCGTAAGTTCCGGACCAGTTTTGAACTACGTTCCAGTCTGTTCCTTCGCCACCGTTACAAGTCGTTACAATTCTTTGAGAAGCGGATAACGGATCCATTTCGCGAATAATTTTAGTGCATTCTTCGGCAAATTCCTTCGGAATCGTACTTTCATTCTGCAATCCCCAAAGTACAACTGACGGACTGTTTCTGCGTTCCTTGATCCATTCTCGCAATAAGGTTTTGAAATTCTCTTTGAATTCGGGTGTATCGTACCAAATATGTGCCGAAAACTGACTCCAAAATAAGATTCCGTTTTCGTCTAGTTCTTTTTGATATAATAAATTATGAGGCTGATGCGCTTCTCTGAAAGCATTAAATCCGGCGGCTTTTATTTGCTCAATTCTGGCATGAATTTCTTCATCTGAAAACGAATGGCTTTTCCCAATCAAATGTTCGTACTCGCAGGTTCCGTTCACAAATAAAGGTTCGTCATTAATATAAAAACGATTGTCTTTTCCGTCCCGACTCACTGGCCAGCTCACCCAACGGATTCCGTATGGCGTTTTTAGTTCGTCTATTTTCTTCCCGTTTTCATAAACAGAAGTCACTAATTCATATAAATAGGGACTTGCAGGTGACCACAATTTTGGATTTAAAATTTCCGGAAGCGTCTGTGGTATTTCTTTTGTTTCTCCTGAAATGTTTTTGATCTCGCTTTTGCTTATAGCAACCTTCTTTCCTGAGGCATCAAAGAGTATATTTTCAATCGTTAAATTGCGATTTGCTTTGCCGTAATTTTTAATTTCTGTTGTGGTATGAAGAATCGCTTTTTCTTTAGAAATTGATTTGTCGTTCCAAATATGAACGCCAAAAGGCTCAATACGAACCTCATTTGTAGCCACTAAATAAACCGGTCTGAAAATTCCCATCGGCTGAGAACCTTCTGAAAATCCCCATTCACCTGAACATCCACCACAAACCCACGGAAGATCTGCAATAAACGAGGGATGTTGTGCTTTGACCATCATATTATTTTCTCCTTCAAAAGAAACGGCATTTGTGATATCAAAAGTAAAAGTCGTGCGGCCACCTTTGTGTTCCCCAACCTTTTTTCCGTTTACCCAAACTGTGGCGTAAGAACCAACTCCTTCAAAATACAAAAAAAGGCGTTTGCCTTTATCTTTTTTATCGACGCTAAATGTTTTATGATACCAGGCCGTTCCGTGCAAATTGCCGTGTTTCATTCTGCGGTATCCGTAATATTGGTCCCAGTTATGCGGAACATCTGTTTTTTGCCAGTTTGCATCAATTTTAGGATTGCTCACAAAAGTTTCTTCCTGTTTTAAAGGATCGTTTATGATAATAGTTTCCCAAGATGAATTCAGCGAAATTTCTTTACGTAATTTCGCTGAGTCACTTTTCTTCTGGCTCCTGGCTGAGCTAAAAACTAAAAAAATGCAAATAAAAAAAACTATTTTCTTCATGTTATTTTTACACCATATAAGTGATATAAGGTCATTTTAGTGTTGGTCCGTTTTTGGTGTTATTTCTTTATTAACCCGTCACGTCTAACTTAACAACGAGTTCGCGTGAGGGATGGCAGTGGAGCTCTTTTTTGAGGCGATTTTTCATCGCCTCAAAAAAAGCGGGAACGTACAGCCCGGTTCGCCTTTTTCGGCGAACACGCCCAAATCATTCTTATTAATAAAACAACCAGTCAATAGCTCCTTTTTCTCCAGCATCAATATAGCCTACATCGCGCGGCGTTACCGTTTGGTTGGCATCAATAAATCCTAAAATCAATACTCTTCCTTTACCTAAATTCAGTTCATTTTCTCCCGGCTGAAAGGTGTACGTATGAATATTTACACGAGGCAATTCTTTAAGATTCATGGCGCTTGCCAAAATTACTTCGGCCTGACCGTAAGCATTTCCGGCTGCATCAGTTTCTAAACTTGGCGGAAATAAAAATCGCTTTTGATCTGAATTGAAATACCCTACGACCAGTTTTACGGGCTTGGTATTTTTGAATTTCAGCTGTGTTCCTTTTTCGTTTTGCGCTGTTTCGTCAAAAGCAATTCCTTTAAGGTTTTGCAATTCAGGCGCTATTTTTTTCAATTCTGAAATTGGCGTTCCGTATACTTTTGTGCCATTTTTCACGGCATACGTTCCTTTGCTTTCACTTAGTAAAGTTACGTCTGCGGTTTGCCATGGTTTTCCTTCTTTGGTTGCAATTTTTCCATCTTTTGATGATTTCAATAAATCAAGATTTCTCTTGAAATTCACCAATTCTCTTTCGTAATGCGGCAATAATTCTGCCCATGTTTTGTTGTTTCCGTCATCACCACCAATCGGAATACGGCGTTGAGCGGTTTGCATGCTGTTGGCATACCAATAATGATCTTTCGTTAAATTTACTAAAAGCTCATAATATTCGATGCTTTTTTCCAAATGCGGAAGTGCTTTATCGAGATCTGAAATATCATTTGAATAACTGTATCTTAAAACCAATAAGGCTGCTTTTACCTTTTCTGAAAAGAAATCGGCGAAAGCCTTATAAGAATGCATATCGTTTTTAAGACGCAAAAACTCCTCTTTGTCTTTGGTTACTTTTGGTTCTGCTTTGTCAATTGCTTCAACAGCCAGTCTTCCGTGTTCTGTAATTTCGGCAATAATTTGGGTTGGAAGTTCACCAATGTGCGGTTCGTGATTCCATTCCTTCTTAGCATATTCTAAAAGCAATTCTCCAACCGGACCACAAGATTCATGGAAACCAGGATAAACACGCCATTTCGCCGGATTTACCAACTGGCTTTCAAACATTCCTAAAAGTAATGTCTGACGATTTCCTTCGGTAATTCCGAAACGTCTTAAGGTTTTTGGAGCAATTTCTCCGGATTCATCGTACGCTTTTTGAATATTATTTGCTGCTTCTGTATCCGTTCCGTACTTCGCCGCTAAATCTTTATCCCAAAATTTAATCTCTTCATTTCGGTCTCTTTTACTGTCCCATGCATATCTCGCCCAGGCTTTGTACCATATCCAGTCGCGATCCATTTCGAGTAATCGTTCACCTGTTTTTGTTTTATCTGCAGAATACGGCCAATCCCAGTAAGAAGCCTGTGGATATAAGTGTAATGCATTTGCTCCGTGAACGCTGTGCATCGCCTTAACTGTTTTCTGGATAAAATCTGGCGAACCGTATCTGAAAGGTTCGAGATTTGCCAGAATATGTACATTTTCAATATGAATGGATTTTAAAGCACTTAACTGTTTGTGCGTTTCTCCCCAAGGTCCGCCTGGTGTATAAGTTGTCAGCGATTCTCCGGTATATTTACTTTCTGTGTATAAATTTTTGTATAACGGAAGCGATTTTTCCATTACCAAAGGTCCGTCAGTATCATGCGAACGCAAAATAATGGGTGGTTCGTCTGTTTTTCCCAAAGCTTGTAAACCGTCGCGAACACCTGGAATAATTGTTTTGGTAAACCATTCCACATCATCATCAACCGTATTTATGGCTTCTCCCAAACAAACCATCAATCCCACATTTGGATATTTTTCGATAAATGCTGCAATTGATTTTCTCGTATAATCTGAAAGTAAAGGCGTAATTGGTCTTGAACGATCCTGCGTTTTCATATTATAATGCTCCGCAAAAGGCTTAGAAACAATAATATTGTAAAACATCTGAATTACCCAGATTCCTCTTTTGTTGGCTTCGACCGTTAGGAATTTATAAACTTCTTCGTTCTTTTTGAAATCTTCATCACTTACTTCTACGGCAAATGGATACTCTTTCAGTTTCACCAAAGAAGCGAATGGATGCCCGTTCCATAAGTAAAGCGAGTTCATTCTGTTCTCTACGAGCATATCCAGATATTTTATCCATAGTTTTTTATCGTAGAACCATGGAAAAGTTTCAGGCGTATACGGATATTCGTAAACGTCTCTACCCGGAAGATAAGTCGTTTTTTGCACACCGATACAAGCACCTCTTAAAACCATTTCCGGACTGTCATCAATATTAATTTCTGAGGGAAGTTTTCCTGAATCTTTGATACGGTCTGCTACTTCTAATGCGCCATACAGAGCTCCAGAAGCATCTGTTCCTTCAATATAAATGATATTTTTTTGAGTGCGGATTTGAAAGCCTTCTTTTTTAGTGAGTTTGCTATCATCGATTTTGGCAGCTTTTGAATTTTGTTTCCAAAAATCAGTTCCTTTTTCACCAATTACAATGACTTTATCTTTTGAGTTTTTAGTTATTTTAGCTGCAGCAATTACTTTGAATCCTTTAGCTGATGCTATTTCAGATAGTTCTTCAGCTCCAAATTGAGCTCTTGGCGATTTTGGATCACTAACAATAGTGATATTTTGCGCTGTTGCGAAAGTGGCGTAAAAACATAAAAAAAGTAAGCTGAAGTATTTCATGGTATTGTAATTTTATTCTTTGCTAGATAAATTAAATCTGCCAAATCTGCTTAAATCTGTGTAAATCTGCGTGCCATTTTTTCACACGGATTAGGCAGATTTAAGCAGATAAACGCAGATTAAAAGTGTGAACGGTACTGTTTAACTTTTACATATTCAGCACTTTTATTTTAAACTTTTAATTCTGAAAAATCTTTTTTAGGTAGGCTACGTTTGCACCGTAATTGGCCTTTACATTATGCACTTGTGTTACATCTCTGGAACGCTCTACAATTAACCAGCCGCTCCATTTCATTTCATCCAGCGTTTTTTTGATCTGCGGCATGTTGATCATCGTATCATTTTCTAACCAAACTTTATCGGTGTTTGACGCATGAATTTGTGCCAAATGTTTTTTGCCTAATATTTTTAGTTCCGATACAATGTCTCTTCCGTTATCTGCTGCGTTCGCAAAATTGAAAGAACTTTTGATGTATTTAGAATCTATTTCTTCTAATAATTTTTTCTCTTCTGTAGCACTCAGTGAAGTTTCAATCGCGATAACTCCGCCAATTTTACCCACTTGTTTTCCTGCCCATTTTAGTCTTTCAATCACAATTGGACGTAATTCCGGATTTTTAACCAAATCACTTTCTGTTCCTAACGGAAGATACGCCACCTTTACTTTCATGTCTTTCATTGCTTTTACGCAATCATTAATCATGGGTTCGATGGTTTCTCTTTTGGCAAAAGACTGTGCATAGAATCCGGACATGGCAATAGAACTGATTCCCACATGCAACTCTTTAGATTTATCCAGGAACTTTTGTCTTTCAATCGGATCTCCCAATTTGCTGTCAAAAGTTGGTCTTTTTCCTAAACCTCCCATGTCCAGTTCTATTCCGTCTGCTTTGATTTCGCTAGCCAGACCAAAAGCACCTAATTTTTGACGCTTCAAAATCATCCAGTCACAAACCGCAACTTTATATTGTTGTTTGTTTTTTGATGATTGAGCCGTTGCGCAACTGTTGAAGGTTCCGGTCAAGATAACTATAAAAAATATAGCCGTTAATTTTATAAAACTATTATTGAAATTGCTCATCGCTGTGTTTTTTTTAGCCACAAATTGCACAAATTTTCACAAATTAAGATTGAAAAAAAATTCGTGAAATTCGTGAAATTCGTGGCAAACTTTTTATCTATTCCTCTTCAGCCTTAACTGCGGTTACGGTTTTGTTTTCGTCTCCAGGCCAGATTCCGTTTTTGATTGGAAGTGCTTTTAATTTACTTGGATCGATTTTTACATATTTCAATTTTTCTCTTCTCCAGGTATAAACGATATGTACCATTCCGTCAGAACTCTGAATCATTGATGGATAGGAATATTGGCTGATTTTTGAATCTTCGAGTACCAAAGCCGCTTTCCAATTGATTCCGTCATCCGAAATAGAAACATTTAATGGCGTTCTTGGCCCTTTTGCTTCTGTTCCGGGAGGCAAAACATGATTGTAAACCAGTAAATGTTTTCCGTTTTTAAGCGTTACCGCATCTGTTCCCGAGTTGTTATTTGGAAGTCCGATCAATTCTACATCAGACCATGTTTTTCCGTTATCTTTTGAGAAAGTGCTAAAAATAGCTCTGTTTCTGGTTCTTCCAATAGCCTGAATACTGCCATCTTTGTGGAATAATATACTTGGCTGAATAGCATTTATTTTTTGTTTTCCTCTCGAAAGCGTATCGCCCATTACCCACGTTTTTCCGAAATCAGGAGTCGATTCCATACGAAGTCTCCATCCGTCACCTTCGATACTTGACGGACATAATAAAGTTCCGTTGCTTAATAAAACAGGTTTGTTTTTGATTGGCCCTAAGAAACCATCTGGCATTTTTTTAGCCTCAGACCAGCTTTTTCCTCCATCAGATGAAGTTCTGATTACGCCCCACCATTCCGATGGTTTTGGTCCAATTTTGTAGAAAAGCATTAAATCGCCACCCGGAATCTGATATAAAACCGGATTCCATGTTGGTAATCTCGGTCCTTCTTTCATCACGCCATCGGCAACTTTAACGCCTTCACCCCATTTATCACTTCCTTTCGGCTTGATGCTTACATAAATACAAACGTCGGGATGTCTTTCGTGCGTTCCTCCAAACCAGGATGAAACTAAATCACCATTTGTTGCTTC
>Ga0247813_10001880_pt1 | contig 15163 bp, 10 predicted proteins | sample UWRJL169409C1_FD_180719 | JGI IMG/M metagenome (GOLD analysis project Ga0247813, IMG submission 180719) | Plant litter microbial communities from Arlington Agricultural Research Station in Wisconsin, United States - UWRJ-L169-409C-1 | ecosystem: Environmental > Terrestrial > Plant litter >... | reverse complement strand
TATTTATGAACCATGTACTGGACCATCAGGGATACCGCTTTTTTCAATCCAGTTATGATGATGATGAAAAAGGTACGGTCTTGTCTGTGAACCACGATGAACTCGGCACTAACGTAACTTACCTGGGTTACACGTTGTTATTTCTTGGCATGTTCGTTACGTTGTTCTGGAAAGGCACAAATTTTTCAAAATTAAATGAGCAGCTGAAAACGATTTCTAAATCCAAGGCTTTAGTACTGCTGTTATTATTTTTTCTACCGGCAGGGGCTGCATTCAGCCAGGAAATTGATATGCATGGTACAGATGGTAAAGTGCATATGCACGATCACGACCATGGCACCGCCGCCGCTCCAAATCAGGGTGTATTCACACAGCAAATACCGCAACAGAAAATAGTAAACGCAGAACAGTTTGCTGCTGATTTAAAAATTGATAAAAACCATGCGGATCGTTTCGGACGTTTACCGGTACAAAATATCGATGGACGTATAGAGCCTGTGAATACAATGGCTCTGGAAATTTTGCGTAAATTATTTCAGAAAGATCGTTTTTATTCGCTTGATGCCAACCAGTTTTTTCTTGCGGTTTCGGCATCGCCTTTTGAATGGGTAAATGTACCGCTGATTAAAGTCAGGGCGAAAAGCGGTGCCCGGTTGCTGAAAGCTGTAAACGCAAATGCGGAAGGTTATACTTCGATGCTGAACCTGGTAAAGATCAGTTCTGACAGCACTGCTGATTTTGTATTAAAGGATGATTACCTGAAGTCTTTTGCGAAAAAACCGGCGGATCAGGATACTTACGATAAAGATATTATAGAATTGAATGATAAGCTGCAGGCCATGCAGCAACTATTAGCTGGTCAGTATTTACGGGTATTACCTATTGCGAATGATGCAAATAATACCTGGATTGCCATACCCACACAGGCGATAAACAGCGCTGTGAGCGTATCTGATCCAGTTGCCCGCTATTTCAAAAGCGTTGCCGAAGGCCAGCAGTCTGGCAATTGGACAGCTGCTGATGCTGCGCTGGATAATATCAGCGCATTGCAAGAGCAATATGGTAAAAACGTGCTGCCTTCGCAGGCGAAGATCAATTGGGAAGTTCGTTACAATGCGTCTAACATTTTTCTGAATCTGATGATTGCCTATGCGATTCTGGGAACAGTTATACTGGCACTGGCATTTTTTAAACTGTTCAAACAATCCAAAAACCTGAACAGGGTAGTTACTTTTGTACTGGTGCTGATTACCACTGCTGTGATCATTCAGGGTGCCGGGCTCGGGATCAGGTGGTACATATCCGGCCATGAACCCTGGAGCAACGGTTATGAGGCGGTTCAGTTTATCAGCTGGATCGGTGTACTGTCAGGATTGCTGATGTACCGAAACAGCAATGCGTTTATCCCTGCCGCAGGTTGTTTAATCGCAGTGATCTTAATGGGTTTTGCCCATGGCGGTTCACAGATGAATCCCCAGATTACTCCCTTGGTACCGGTGCTTAAATCTTACTGGCTGATGATCCACGTTGCTATTATCACATCCAGTTATGGGTTTTTCGGCCTTAGTGCTTTACTGGGCATGGTGGTACTGGTGCTGTACATTATTGATAATAAAAAGATCAACGCAAAAGTAAAAGCTTCGGTAAAGGAATTAACTATAGTGAACGAGATGTCTTTAACGGTTGGGATTTTCCTGCTGACTATCGGTACTTTTCTTGGTGGTATTTGGGCCAATGAGAGCTGGGGGAGGTACTGGAGCTGGGACCCGAAAGAAACATGGGCGTTTATTTCGGTGATATTTTACGCATTCGTTCTGCACGTCAGGCTTATCCCGGGACTGCAAAGTAAGTACTTGTTTAACTTGCTTTCGCTGTTGTGTTTTTCTACTGTGATCATGACTTATTTCGGCGTAAATTATTACCTGACAGGTTTGCATTCTTATGCGCAAGGTGATCCTGTACCAATTCCTTCCTGGGTATATATCACGATCGCATTAGTCTTTGCCCTTGCGGTTGTTTCGTATAAAAGGTACCAGCTGAATTACAAAAAGAAATAAGAAACTGATCTTTGCCAATTATGAGTGAATATATATTTGAAATAACGCTGAAAGTAAGGGATTACGAGTGTGATATCCAGGGCGTAGTGAATAATGCGGTATACCAATCTTATCTGGAACATGCAAGGCACGAGTATTTATTATCGAAAGCAGGCTCTTTTAAGGAGCTGACGGACCAGGGGATACTGCTAATGGTATCCCGGATTGAGATGGATTTCAAAAACTCACTGGGCAGCAGGGATACTTTTGCGGTGAAACTTCGGACAGAGAGGGAAGGAGTGAAACTGGTGTTTTTCCAGGATATTTTCCGTCTTTCAGATGAAACTTTATGCCTGAAGGCAAGGGTGGAGGTAATCGCTAAAATTAATAACCGGCTGAGCCGCGGTGAGATCTTCGATACGCTCGCTATTTAGAAGTTAATTTGTTCTGTTCGTCGTCACTACAGGTGTAATGGTCGACCAGCTTTTTAATCAATGGGTTCAATATGAATCCGGTAGGTATGGATATCAGACATCCTGAAATAAAATCAGGTCTCCACAGCGTAAAAAACTCGCTGTCGACACGGTGATGGGTGAGTAAAATCCCACAGCTAAGAATCGCAGTAGTGGCTATTGATATCAGGATCACCAAGACTGCCGCCGCCTGTTTTTTTGATAGTTTCATTACGCTAGCAATTATTACTTTACAAATTCAAATTTAATCCCCAGTTTTTTGATTTTAGAGTTTAATGTAGTAGACGGGATATTCAGCAACTCTGCCGCACCGCCCGGTCCGTAAACCTTACCTTTGCAAATTTTAAGGATGTTCATAATATGGTCTCGCTCCATTTCTTCCATGGTTTTCACTTTGGAATGATCGTCCGCCTGTGGGTATGTGGTATTGCTGATTACGGGAAGTTCAATCTTCAGTATATCCGGACCTGTTGTCATCAGCATGCTTCTTTCGATCAGGTGTTCCAGCTCACGGATATTTCCCGGCCAGTCATAAGACTGCAGGGTTTCCATAGCTTCACTGGAAATGCCGGTTACAGATCTTGAAGTTTTTTTATTGTATTTATCCAAAAAGTGGTAAACCAGTGCGGGAATATCTTCTTTTCTTTGTCTTAAAGCTGGTAGTTCGATCGGGAATACGTTTAAACGATAATACAGATCGAGCCTAAACCTTCCTTCCGCCACTTCCTTTTCCAGGTTACGGTTTGTCGCAGTGATAATCCTGACATTGATCTTTTTTGTATAAGAACCTCCGAGACGCTCAATCTCTCTTTCCTGCAATACCCTCAGCAACTTTACTTGTGCTTCAAGCGGCAACTCACCAATCTCATCAAGAAATATTGTGCCGCCGTCCGCCTGTTCGAACTTACCGATCCGCTTTTCATTAGCCCCTGTAAACGCACCTCTTTCATGACCGAAAAGCTCTGATTCAATCAGTGTTAAGGGTAAGGCGGCACAGTTTACGGTAATCATGGGCTTCGTCTTCCGGGGCGATAGTTTGTGGATGGTCTGCGCAATTTTTTCTTTTCCTGTACCGCTTTCACCAAGGATCAGCACAGAGGTGTCGTCCGGAGCCACCATTTCAATCTTGTTGAAGACATTACGCAATAACGGACTGTTGCCGATAATGCCGTTATAGCTGCTCTCTTGCTGTTCTGTTGGTTGTGTAGCGATCCTGACTGGTGCCACTTGGACCGGAGCGGGTAAGGCTATTTCTTTTCCATAAATGACCTTCTCGATAATCAGCTCCAGGCTTTTCTGAAACTGGTTAATCAACCCGGTATGTACATTGGTATAGTATTCCGCAGAGCGGGAAAAAAAGATATACTGAAAAACTTCTTCATTGAGTTTTACTTCTTTAAGTACGGCCGACTGTAACTGGAAATAATCTGAAACGGTAGAAATCCACTGGTTCTCCATCCGCAGTTTTTTAAAATCGTAACCATTATAAATGGTTTTTCCGCTTGCGGCTATAGCCATATTGCCCCACGACTTAAAGTCGCGCAGGGAAACGGACATTTCAGTTAATAACTGCTCATTTGAAAAAGACCGGAAATTATTGTCGCCCTTCACTTGCAGGTTAACATCTTTACTGCTGCTTTTGGGTTGGGAACGGGTGATCCATAAAAAGTCGTATGGAACAAGGGCATGCAAAGACTTTCCGATTTGCTTCAGCTTTTCGGAAATCGCCTCCTGTTTGTCTACAATATGTTCAATTTCCTTCTGAAAAGTAGGCTCCTCATTCTGGTTGTAAATTAAATTCTGCGCATGTCTGTATTGTGCGATATCCAGCATGACCATCAGGTCCTTCTCCCTGAAAGGCTTTACCAGAAATCCGTAGGGCAGTGTAGCTTTTGCGGCTTCAAGGATGCCCTGATTGGTATTCGCAGAGATATAAATGAATGGTATTCCCATCCCTGTCAGCTGTCCGGCAAGGTCTATTCCAGTTTTATCTCCCTGCAGAAAAATATCCAGCAGGATCCAGTTTGGCTGCTTCGATTCAATGAGTTCAAGTGCTTTGGCAACTGAAGGGGCAATGCCGCATACCTTGTAGCCAGACCTCTCCAGCATCATCCTGAGGTCGTTGGCGACAATAAATTCATCTTCTACAATAAGTATTTTTTCAGTTTTCATTTTCTTAGCATTGACTATTCATATCATGTTGAACAGCAGTATCCTTTAAACAATTCTGGCTCCAAGAGTTAACCGCTTTATTTATAGTGCATTGATTGTTATTTCGTTGTCACAGAAATTACTGTATTTCGTGAATTAACGATTTATCTACCCATATTATCAACGTCTTATACCCAGTTTCTTAATTTTTGAATTTAATGTGGTTGCCGGAATTCCAAGCAGATCCGCAGCTCCTCCAGGGCCTGAGATTCTGCCTTTACATTTATCCAGTACATCAATAATATGGTCACGCTCGTTTTCCAGTATTGTTTTAACGCCTGCCTGACCAGCCTCTCTCACCACCTCCGGTGTAGTCTCCAGTTCAAGTAATTCTTCCTGAAGCTCATTGGATTTTGAAAGGAGCATACTTCTCAGGATCACATGTTCGAGTTCCCGGATATTGCCTGGCCAGTGGTAACGCATCAATTTATCAATAAAACCCCTGGAGGCGCCGTTGATCTGTTTATTTAAAGCCTTAGCATGCTTTTCAATAAAATAGGGTACAAGAAAAGGAATATCTTCCTTTCTCGCCCGCAGCGAGGGAACTTTCAGGGGGAATACGTTGAGCCTGAAAAATAAGTCGAGCCGGAACTTTCCTTTGGCGATCTCCCTTTCAAGGTTCAGATTCGTTGCCGCAATAATGCGCAAATCAACAGGGATAGGGGTTTGTCCGCCGATCCGCTCTATTTCTTTTTCCTGCAGTACGCGGAGTAATTTGGCTTGCAGGTCCATCGGCATCTCCCCAATCTCATCCAGGAAAACAGTGCCCCCTTCTGCTTCTTCAAACTTACCTGTGCGCTGACTGATCGCACCTGTAAACGACCCTTTTTCATGCCCGAACAGGATAGATTCAATCAAATCCGCAGGCAGTGCGGCGCAGTTTATAGCAATCATAGGTTTGGCGCTGCGTTCAGAAAGCAGGTGAAGGTTCTGTGCGATCATCTCTTTACCGGTACCACTTTCGCCCGTAATCAGAACCGAAGTATCTGTCGGCGCAACGATATGTACCTGGTCGAGCAGGTTAAGCAGTGCCGGGCTATGCCCGACGATATTCTTGAACTTCAGATGGTTAGCCGCATACAGGGGTTTAACATTTTCTATCTGCTCATTACCGTTGCGGTAAGACCCTGCTTTTTCCAGTTCGATCACGTAATTGAGGTTACTGGCAAGCGTTTTTTCCAGTGCGTTTAACAGATCAAGATGTTCTTGTTTAAAAACCAGGGGGAGGCGGCTGTAAAAAGAAAAAGTGATCAGATCGCCATTGTCCAGTCGTATGGATTTGACCAGATTTGACCTGAGCTGATAGGTATCCGCAATCATCTTTTTGATCGGCAGTTTGGTCAGCAGTTCCTCAAAATCATCACCAACGTAGATCGCATCCGTGATAATTTCGGGCGTAAGTATACTGATTGACTGATGGTATTCTTTTGTTTCTCCTGATGCCTTAATAAATTCGTCGACAGATACGAGATCATATTCATCAAATTGTTTCCTTGAGATGCCTATTTCAGAAAACTTTCCTTTCTCGGCTGAGACGCCAAGCATCACTAAGAAATCAAATGGTATATAAGGCTGAAAAGCGCCTGCAATCAGTAATAGTTTTTTTTGCCAGCTAACCGGTTTCATGGCGATGTTGACAATGAAATCTTCCATAAACAGTTTGCTGCTGATTTTCAGGTTTTTGCTGTGTTCGGTCCGGTAGCGTGCAATATCGATGCTGAGCAAAACATCTTTATCTCTGTAAGGTTTTACAATAAAACCATAGGGGAGTGTCGATTTTGCGGCCTCTAATACTTTTTCATTGGAATTTGCAGATACATAGATGAACGGGATCTGACGTTCCATCAGGATTTTTGCCAGGTCGATCCCGGTTTGTTTACCTTTCAGAAATATATCCAGCAGTACAAGATCGACCTCTTTTTTATCCAGTATAATCAGTGCGTTTTTTACCGAATCGGCAATCCCGCTGACGGTATAGCCGGCATGGACCAGGATCATTTCCAGGTCGTGCGCAACAATAAATTCGTCCTCTACTATAAGAATTCGTTCTGTCATTTGAAATGTTTAGTTATTTAAAGTTAGGGATTGGCTTTCCCTGTTCTCAAACAGGAGGGTGATGGATAAACCATGATCATTTTCCATCTTCAGTTCAGCATCCATCTGCGCACTCAGGCCTTTCATCAGCGTGATACCAAGCGTACTGGTTTTTTGTGTGCTGAAATTCTCTGGTATGCCAACCCCGTCATCCTTGATTGTAAGCAGATATTTTTTCGCATCGTATGGACGAAGGCTGATCAGTACTTTTCCCTGTCTGCCCTCCGGAAAGGCGTATTTAAAAATATTGGTAATCGCTTCGTTGAGAAAAAGGCCCAGGGGTACAGCCTGGGCAATATCCATTTCCAGATTAATCATATCCAGCGTAAAAGTGATACGTCTTTCCGCACCAATGCTGTCTCTTAAATAGTCTACAAGTTCGGCTGCGTAAGGGTTGATATTGATGGTTGCGACATTTTCTGTCTGGTAAAGTTTCTGGTGGATCAGTGCGATACTTTTTATGCGGTGCTGGCTTTTTCTGATGGCGGCGATCGCTGCCTCGTCTTCCAGGTAGTAGCTTTGGCTGTTCAGCAGGCTCATCGTCAGCTGCAGGTTGTTGTTGACCCGGTGATGGACTTCCTTAATGAGGCGTTCTTTATCTTCAACAAGTTTATTTTTTTGTCGGAAAGATAGTTCCAGCTTAGCATATGCTATATCAATCGTTTTTTTCTGTTTCATCAGAATGGCATAAACACGCTTTTTCAGGTTAAACCTGTTATAAAGCAATACCAGTACGAGCAATAAAAAACCTATACCGCCAAAGGTGGTCTTTTTGATCAGCTGGTCGCGGTCAAGTTGCTGGGCCTGAAGCTGTGATTTTTTGCGCAGCAGTTCGTTTTCATTTTCTTTTTGTGAGGCATCAAATTCTATCTGCAGCCGTTCAATCGTATTCTGTTTTTCCTGCGTAAAAACAGAATCTTGTAATTTATGAGATTTCTGAAGGTTGACGATCGCGTTTGCAGGGTTGTGCATGATCATGTCGATCTCAAACAGCTGTTTATATAAATGGATCAATAGCGGTAAGTTGGCACGCGTTTTTGTTTTCGCCGCTTTATCCAGGTAATGATAAGCTTCCGCATATTTCTTTTGTCCGATATAGAATTGTCCCGCATTAAAATAGATAAGGGTAATGAACTCTTCCTGACGTATGTTTTTTTGCGATTCAGCAATTATCGTTTTAACATAAGGCCTGGCTTTATCAAATTTTTCAAGTCCTGTATAAGTTTCAGCGTATGCCATATTAAGCCAGAACAGATAGTAATTATCCAGCTTGGGAAACCTCTTTTTAGTTTTAGTAATAAATTCCAATGCTTTGTCACCTTCTCCACTGGCAATCAATTCTCTGTTCAGTTCATAAAGAACTACCATGGCGAAGCTATCACCTTTTTCGGTATAGTGATTCAAACTTTTTGTAAACCATTCTATACTTTCCCTTCTTTTGCCTATGGAACTATACGCTTCCGCAAGTCTTCGGATGAAAATACCTTCCAATCTTTTATTAACTTTCTGACAGGCTTTTAAAGTACAAAGCGCATAATAAAGTGCTTTGCTCAGATCACCTTTGTGATTATAAACAGCCGACATCAGGTCGTATGAATAATAAATTTCCGGATAGTTAATCGATTCATAAAACGAAATTACCAGCAGCATTTCCTTTTCTGCAAGCTGATATTGTCCGGCTTGCAGATGCCAATCGGCAATAAGTTTAATCCTTTTTATCGCTTTTAATTTATTGTGATCTTGCAAGTAGAGGGATACATATATAGCTGATGAGGCCAATTGTATGTTGCGCTGTTGCTCCGCATCGGCAAAATCCTGGTTATAAGAATAAAAGAACCAGGATTCTGCCTCCAATTCTTTGTCGCCATTTTTTTGCGCCATTATGATCGCTTTCCGGTAGGTCAGCCGTTGTTCTTCCGGCATCGACTTTTCTTTGTAGAACTGTCCGTAAGCCATCAGCGTTTTGTGTTTCCACTTTTCCGAACCGATTCTGTTTACCAGGGTTTCAGCATTTTTCAGATACCGTTCAGTACTGTCCATATCAGCCTTAAACTCACCCGGCCGTTCCATGAAGCGGTCCGCAATTAACAGCAAACATTTTACCCTGCTGGTATCCTGCGCGGTTTTTGATAGTCTGACTTTAAGTTGTGGCAGTGGTGTGGGATCATTATATACTGTTTTATAATAAGTCTGCTCCTGTGCCCGGACTAAACCAGCAACGGTCACAGTGATGATCACTGAAACTATCGCAATACGAATGGTATTAGACAAACAAGTTTTCATCTTCTCAGGCTATAGGTTTATATGATTACTCGACAATCGGTTTTCTGACGCTGTTAACTTAATATATGTTCTCTTTTGATTTTGAATTTTTTGATTTTGGAATTCAGCGTGGTTGCCGGAATGCCAAGAATTTCTGCCGCACCTCCGGAACCGGAAATTTTCCCCTTGCACATTTTCAGTATAGACAGGATATGGTCACGTTCGTTCTCAAAAATAGTCCTGATTTTACCGTCGCCCTGAGGTTCTCCATTGCCGATTGGCTCTATTTTGGGCAGATGCACTTCCTTAATCACATGACTTTTACTCAGCAGGACACTTCTTTCTATTAAATGTTCAAGTTCCCTGATATTACCCGGCCATGGATAGTCAATCAGAGTTTTAGAAACATTTTTTGTCAGGTCGCGCACCTCTTTTCCGGTTTTCTTCGCAAAGCGCCTGATAAAGTGCAGTGCCAGGGAAATAATATCCTCTTTACGGTCCCTCAGCGGGGGCACGGTAATAGGGAATACGTTCAGCCGATAAAACAGATCACTTCTGAAGTTTCCGTTTTCTACCTCTTTTGATAAATTCCTGTTCGTGGCAGCGAGGATTCTGACGTTAACCTTAATAATTCCTTTGCCGCCAACCCGTTCTATTTCTTTTTCCTGCAGTGCACGGAGGAGCTTCACCTGCAGTTCTAACGACAGTTCACCTATTTCATCTAAAAACAGGGTGCCGTTGTGCGCCAGTTCAAATTTACCCAGCCTTCGTTCTGTCGCCCCTGTAAAACTCCCTTTTTCATGCCCGAAGAGTTCACTTTCTACCAGGTTTGCTGGCAGGGCTGCGCAGTTCAGCTTGATCATCAATTTATCTTTTCTTGGAGATAAAGTATGGATTCCTCTGGCAATCAACTCTTTTCCTGTTCCGGTTTCACCCAGGATGAGCACGGTGCTGTCGGATGCCGCAACCTGTTCTATAAGCTGAAATACTTTTTTTATTTCCGGACTTCCCCCGATAATCTCTGAATGGTTATAGTTCGTTTCTACCTCCTCACGGAGATAGGATTTTTCTTCTTCTAACTGTTGTTTATATAAATTGATTTCTTTCAGCTGTTCCTCAATTTTCTCAATGGCTTTGATATTTGATACGGCAACTGATATCTGAAGGGAAATGCTGTGCAACAGGTTATAGTATTCATTGGAAACCGCATTGGCTTCTTTAGCATATAAGTAAAAGAAACCCACACACTTGTCGCGGTCAGATATAGTCAGCCCGATCATTTCCCTGATTCCCATATTATGCCAGAAATCAAGCCATACAGGTGGTGAGGGCCAGCTCAGTACTTCCTTTACATCAAATACCACTGGTTTATCAGTAGACATCATTACCTCGCACAGTCCGTCGTCAAGCGAATACCGCTCGGATGATGCAGGGGCGATCCCGCTGTTATTTACAAAGTCTTCTTTCTGGTTATACAGGAATGCGCTATGTGTCTTTTTATCATCATTGATGAGGCATATTACAAAATCCTCAAATTTAAACAGGTTCTTCAGCTTCTGGTCGATCACATCAAACAGATCAGATTTGTTCCTGATCGTCGCAATGGCATTACTAAGGGAAAGCAGTACGGCGTTTTCCCGTTCTTTTTTGATGATCTTTTCATTAGCCCTGATATTCGCAACGGCAATAGAGAGCTGGTCTGCAATCCCCCGTATGAGTCCAAGGCTATTGGGGTTATAGGTAGCCTCGTCATAATATAACAAGTATAAACCGCCGAATATTTTATCCCCGCTTCTCAAGCCTACCGCAATAAATTCTTTGATTGGGGTTTCTTTATAGAAAGCAATAAATTCCGGAACATTCTTTTTCTTCAGGTGCTCGCTGATTGTATAAACCGCTGGCTGTACTGGCCTCGGTAAATCTGCAGGTAAAAGTTGCTGGACTGCCGATCCGGATGCTGCGCGCAGGCAGATCTGAACGAAATCATCTTCAGCATGATTTTCCTGATCTGAAACGCTGATCGCAATTCCGTCTGATAAAAATACCTCACCCAGTTTGTTTCTCAGCAGGTCTGATAAATCCGACTGATCACGTATGGAGGCAATGTCATTACTGAAACCCAGTAAAATGGCATTTTCGTTTTGCAGTTGCCCGAGGTTTTCTTGCGGCTGTTCCATGTAGCTAAGGTAAATGTATTATCGGGAATAGTGGCGAAAAAATAAAAATATTATTAACGATATTTCGTGAAACATATTTTTTGTATTTTGATTATTAGGTGGTTGTGAGTTAATAACTGTGTTCGGCCGTATGGCGGATTTGTTCCAGTTAAGTTGTATTGACAGGAGGATTGAATAACAGGCTAAGGTTAAATGATTTATGGTTTTGTCGTCATTATCCGGCTGCAAATCACCAATTCCGCTTTCGTAAAATGGCGATATATGGAGAGTAACAAATCGGAAGATTTATTGTAAAATACTGTTTTATAGTGTTTTAGTTCGTTGGTACGCTTCTTGGCAATTGAGGTTTATAAAAATCAGAATATTATGAAACCATCACCAAATCTTCTTTCTCCGGAAAACCACGCATTAGTACTGATTGACTTTGAAGGTCAAATGGCTTTTGCAACCAACAGTATTTCCATTAATGAATTGCGGACCAATGTTGCTATTATAGCTGGTGCATCAAAAATTTTTAATGTTCCTACTATAGTAACTACTGTAGCAGAGGATTCTTTTGCTGGCCCTGTTTTTCCAGAAATTGAAGAATACTATCCGCAGGCTACTTCAGGTTATATCGACAGAACATCGATGAATACCTGGGAAGACGGACCTGCTTATGAAGCAATCACAGGTACAAAAAAACAAAAGCTGGTGCTTGCCGGATTATGGACGGGTGTATGCATCGTTGGTCCGGCTTTATCTGCTATCCATGAAGGATATGATGTTTTTGTAATTACTGATGCCTGTGGGGATGTAAGTACAGAAGCGCATGAACGTGCGATCCAGAGAATGGTGCACGCAGGTGTTAAACCGGTTACCGCTGTACAATATTTATTGGAGCTCCAGAGAGACTGGGCAAGAACGGAAACTTATGTCGCGGTGACGGACCTGATGAAAAAACATGGTGCTGGTTACGGATTAGGTATCCAGTATGCACATCGTATGATCAAGCATTAAGCAGCCCTGAGGCAATCATGATGAGATCCGGGTATATCCTTTTTACGGTAGTATTTATTTTGCTGAACAGTTTGATCCAGTTTAAACTGTCGGCGCAAACCATCAAGCTTATGCGTTATGATGAAGATTACAGTAACCTGAAAGATTCGGCCGGTACTTTTTATAACAGGATCAAGTTTATACCGGTCTCATCTGATAAAAGCGCTTACCTGACGCTGGGCGGGGAGTTAAGGTATGAATATGGTGGCAAAATAAATGAAGACTGGATTAAAGACCAGGGATACAATCAATCATTTTTACAACGGTATGCGCTTTACGCTGATCTCCATACAGGCAAACGCGTACGGTTCTTTGCGCAGCTGAACAGTGCGCTGGAAAACGGCAGCAAATACGGTCCCGCACCGGTTGATGAGGACCGGCTGAATGTCCAGAACCTGTTCGCCGAGGTAACGCTGTTAAAAACCAAAACGGAAGGATTGGGTGTAAGGATAGGGCGTCAGGAATTAAATTACGGTTCGGGCAGGCTGATCTCGGTAAGGGAGGGTACAACTACACGACAGTATTTTACCGGGGCCAAAGTGATGTATAGCAGGCCGAAGTTTTCTGTTGATGCTTTCGCAATGGAAGCTGATGAAGTAAACCGTGGTGTCTTTGACAATAAGGGTTCCCGTCAGCCGAACCTATGGGGAGCTTATTCCAATCTGACTATAGACAAAGGCGGTAATTTCGATTTTTATTACCTGGGCATCAGGCGTGATCATGCCGAGTTCGAAGAAGGATTAGAAAAAGAAGTGAGGCATACCGTAGCGCTGCGCTATTGGAAAAGTGGGGGCGGCTTTGTCTATAACCTGGAAGGAGCTTACCAGTTTGGTGAATTCGGGCAGGGCAATATCAATGCCTGGACGGCCGCAATTGATTTTGGCTATACCTTCGAAGATGTCAGGTTTAAACCATCCATCAACCTGAGAAACGATTATATTTCAGGAGATAAAAAAGCGGGGGACGGCAAGTTGGAGACTTTTAACCCACTGTATCCGAAAGGAGGATATTTTGGATTTAACCCGCTGATCGGCCCTTCCAACTTAATTGACCTGCACCCATACCTGATCCTGACCATGACGCCAAATTTATCTGTGCAGACAGATGTGGTATTTAACTGGAGGTATTCCACAGGAGATGGAATTTATCGTCCGAGCGGAAATTTTAATACTGCGGGTTCATCTTCATCACACCGTTTTATCGGCACAACGTACCTGTTAAGCGCAGATTACAGATTTAACAATTTTTGGTCGGCCAGCTGTGGCGGACAATATTTTAAGACCGGACCATTTATCCAGGATATCGTGGGGGAAACTTCAGATTCCAAGTTTTTTAATATCCAGGTCTCTTATAAATTTTAAGGATTCTACTCTAAATAACAAGTAAAAGGCCGAAACAAATAAATCGAAACCGGATACAAGTTTTATTACCCTAACTCAAACATATACTCAAATGAAAAAAGAAATTACCTCCGTACGTGAATTTTCAATTCATCGTTTGTCTGCCCTGATAATCATGTTTACCATGGTTTTCGCAGGCACCACCGCTTTCGCACAGCAAACTACAGCAGTAGGCACCTCAAAAGTTTGGGGCACTGTTGACGGTATCGCTATTGAAGGAGTTGTCCAGGGCCCCTCGGCACAGGTCAGCGAACTACAGGTTGCCTGTGTTTTTGAATATACTGAAGGCGATATTTTTAATTCGCCGCCGGCATTGCCGGCGGCGGTGAATGGCATGGTGCACCTCGACCACGATTTGAAAGGGCTGGTGACTGAATTGCGTAAAAGCGGGAAGTTCCTTGGACGCTCCAACGAAACTATATTGATCAGTCCCCCGAAAGGCACGATTGGCGGCAAAAAACTGCTTTTGATCGGCTTGGGCGACAGAACAAAATTTGATGCATCAATCATGACTACAGTTGGCAGTGTAGCGATGAGCGAAGCACTGCGATTAGGCGTAAGTAATTTCTCTTTTGCGAGCGACCTGAAAGATGGTGGTATTGATTCGCCCACAGCCTTGGTAGCAAGCAATGTTGTAAAAGGTGCGTTTAGCGCTTACCGCACCCAGTTATGGCTTAAAGATAAAAAGATGGCGGAATTCAAACCATTGAACAAAATTATCCTCCTGGCAGGACCAGCATTTTTTACCGTTGCCGGTCAGGGCATCGCTGAAGCGATTGCTGCTATAAAAAACTAGAGCTGATTTTTTACTATTCAATATACTGATGATGAATGCAGATATGATTTTATTCAATGGTAAAGTCCATACCATTGCCAAACATAAAAACAAGGTTACCGCCGTAGCGATCAAAGACGGACAGTTCATTGCCGTAGGTACTGATGCCGAGGTAATGATGTTCTCCGGTCCGGATACCAGGATTATCGATCTTGAAAACAAAAGGGTGGTGCCGGGGATTAACGATTCACACATCCACCTGATCAGGGGAGGGCTGAACTATAACCTGGAGTTGCGCTGGGACGGAGTACCCTCACTAGCCGATGCGTTGCGTATGCTCAAAGAACAAGTTGACCGTACACCATCTCCGCAATGGGTAAGGGTGGTAGGCGGCTGGTCGGAATTTCAGTTCGCAGAACGCAGGATGCCAACCCTGGAAGAGATCAATGTGATTGCGCCGGATACACCAGTATTCATACTGCACCTGTACGACAGGGCCTATATGAATAAGGCGGCTCTTCGTGCGGTTGGTTATACAAGAGATACACCTGCGCCTCCGGGCGGAGAAATCCAAATGGATTCTTCAGGTGAACCTACAGGGTTAATTATTGCAAGTCCGAACGCCATGATCCTTTATTCTACACTGGCGAAGGGGCCTAAATTGTCCCTTGAACACCAGGTGAATTCTACCCGTCAT
>Ga0247813_10001878_pt1 | contig 15168 bp, 18 predicted proteins | sample UWRJL169409C1_FD_180719 | JGI IMG/M metagenome (GOLD analysis project Ga0247813, IMG submission 180719) | Plant litter microbial communities from Arlington Agricultural Research Station in Wisconsin, United States - UWRJ-L169-409C-1 | ecosystem: Environmental > Terrestrial > Plant litter >... | reverse complement strand
AATAGGTAGTAGAGTAAGAATCCTGCCGCGATAAAAATCATTTCGATGCCATACGGTGCCGGCGAATCTTCGGCACTGAAGGGTACAAATTCCAGAACCACAAAACCGATACCGGCCGATAGTAAAAGCAGACCCCATTTTACTGCTTCATTTCTGGAGCCTGATAACAGACGCAAAAATCTAAGGCCAGTTTCGTCCAAAGGACCTGCATCAATGATTCGTTTCTTCAGCCTGTAGTTATACAGCGCAAGGATGAATATAGCGATAAGTATAAAAAATACGATGACGATGATGAATGGCATTAATTGTTTCATGGTGCTGTTGATTAAGTTATTTGCTACAGTAGTCAGCACACCAGCCGCCCCGGTTGCAATTATTTAATAAATCTTTTATTTCTCTATTTTGCAACCGCTAATGTACATATCTTGACTACTGTTATATGTTTGATGAGAACGAAATTATAGACAGGATATTAAAGAAAGATTTACGAGCCTTTGAGTTATTGGTTAAACAATATGAGAAGCTTGTTTTCTTTGTAATCCATCGGTTGGTTCAGGACAAACAAAACAAGGAGGACATCTGTCAGGAAGTCTTTATTAAAATACATCATAGCATGCCTTCTTTTCGCTTTCAATCAAAGCTATCTACATGGATCGCACGCGTAGCTTATCTAACTGCTATAAATTACGTAAAAAGTAATAAAAGGAATTCGCAGTACGAATATCCTGAAGACCTTGATCATTATTATTTTTCAGATGATAATCCTGAACAGGTACTGATAAAAAAGAATACTGCAGATTATGTTAACCATCTAATAGAACAAATGCCCCATCAATATAAAATGGTATTGACCCTATATCATTTGAACGAGTTTTCATTAGCGGAAATAAGGGAAATAACAGGTATACCGGAAGGGACGGCAAAAAGCTATCTTTTCCGGGCACGCAAATTATTGAAAGAAAAAATTGAAAAAGACCTTAAAGAGGAAAACACATGGAAGAGTTAAATGACGATGAACTGCAGGATTTATTGAGTGGTGACTCAATCTCCGGCAATAATGAGCTTAGCGAAAAAGCAGCTAGTGATCTTTTAGCATATCAGGATTTATTTAGCGCACTTAAAACGGCCCCTCAGACTGGATTGCCGCTAAGCTTTGCAGCAAATGTAAGACGAACACTTCAGGAGCGAATTAACCGAAAAAGTGATATGCGGTTCAATGTTATGGCAGTAACTATTTTTGTGCTGAGTCTGGCACTAGGTTATGGGCTATTACAGCTAATTAGTCAAACTACCGCCGACCTTGTCTTAAATATGGCTTTTAGATTTAAATGGCTTCTATTTTCGATAGTAGGCTTGTTCTTTTGCGTATTAGCGATAGATCAGCGTCTGGTAAAAAGGGATTACTGAGGAATTATCTCTTGATTTCTTCCTAAATAAGTAATTATCATCATTTAAATTACCATTTATTTGAATGCAGGTTTAAATCAGCGGGCTGTTTATTTTGGGATTTGAATATTTGATTGGCATAAGGTGTGGATTGGTTCTACATTATTATTTTGCAGAAGGATTTCTCTAACCTCCATTTATGACTTGTCTTTTTGAATAAATGATATTGGAAGTGACCACAACGATTGTCGCAGACATAGCCTATATGCACGATTGCATAGTTAAACTTACTATTAAATATAGGGGTTGATAGCACATAGTAACCATTCTCAAATGCGCTAGGGGATCTGTTTTCTTTCATCCCTGTGTATGCAGGCAAATCATTTTTATGAATCAGTTTAGCAAATGGGACTAAATCATGTGGAAATAATGCTGTATCAGTTTCCGACATCTTCAGTATTTTTTCCTTCGAAAATTTCATGTCGTCTTTATAGGCGTTTATCTCATCAATACATAACTCGGTAAATCTGTTTGATGGTACCTCATAAATAACGGGTGAAGCTACCTTTAAGTAATCTTTAAAGTAGTAAGTGAGTACTGCAGTGGATTCTGCTTTTTGTTGAATCCTGGTGTTATTTTCTCTTTCTGACGAATCACATGATGATAAAAATACCAATGTTATAATAAAGAAGTAGTTTCTGAATGGGAACAAGGATGGTGAACCTGAAATCCGTAACCTTGTTGCAATAGAGGCAGACATTGTTATTGTCATTGCTTTTGTTTGATCTGATAAATACTAAATAATGAATCTATATGCGCTTTGAAATATTCTTCGCGATAGGCACTGTCCATAAATTTAGACTTCTTATCCCTCGTAATAAAAAAAACAGCATATTGGCCGTAATTATCTGAAACTGATAACGACCCTAATTTGTATAGTTGATTGCTCTTTGTAATAGATGCAGTATCAACGTAGTTTCCCGGATCAATCATTTCCAATTCCACTCTCGAACCCTTAGCACTATTATAGGTGAAGTATTTTTCATCTTCAGGACTCATGTTTCTGGCTTTCATCTGAGTGCTCAGAAATCCATTTGCAGGGATTTTATACAATTCATAGTCGCCTTCCTTAGCTTCAGGCTCTCCATCTTTTTGATCCCATGATATCACAACCATTCCTTCATAACCCTCAGGTATCAGATATATGAGGGAAGGGCTGTGCCAATAACTGCAAGAACATAAGAGAATGGTAGATATTAAAATTAATAGTATTCCTTTTCCATTATATGTCATTCTCTCCCAATACTTCTTTGGCATATATTAATTTTTTAATAAGGCTAACTAATTTGACTTACAGCTATAAATATATACTATCCAAACTTAAATAAGGAATATAATCAATTCACCGGATACGCTCCATTTAAATGATTCTGGCAAATAACGAGGTTTGGAAAATTGGGCTATTAAATATAAACCTCATTGCCGGTGAGGTTGTATTTTACATTCATATCTTTTGAAAATGCACTTCTGTATAAGCCCTTCTAATCGTTCCTGGCTGATCATCTTTGGCTTTAAGATCGCTTGTCCAGGTCATATCAGTGTTGTTGATTGAAGTGATGTCATAATATTGACTACTGTCTACCAGAATTCTCGACTTGCCTTCTGGTGTGACCGATACCGTGTAAAAGAATTCTCTTGGTTCTCCGGAATCCGTTACATAATATCTGTCATTTTCACGGAAATCATATACAGGAATAGGATTTTGTCCGGAAAGATCTTGCGTATTGACCACAGCACCATTGGCATCGTATTCAGTATAGCTTCCGCTTACGAGTTTCCATTTCGCTACAATTTTGGTTTTCAATACCGCTGCTGTTTCCGGCTGGTCATCTGCATTATTGCTTTTCTTACATCCTGCGGAGAGCATCAGAACCCCTAATACCATGAATTGGCATAAGTAAATTAACCGTATTTTTCTTTTCATATTACATTTTTATGCATTTAACAAGCTACAATAGATATTGTTGTCTAAAAAGTAAAATTTCAAAACCAAAAACCGGAGTAGGTGTTAAAATAAAAACCTTTTTATGAAAAAAATCGCTCAAATCTTATTAATTGCCTGTATTTGCTTTGCCTCAAGCGCCTGTAAAAAAAACAAAAACGAAGAAGTTAAACCTGATGAAAATGCTGTTGTACATGGCAAGGTATACGGTAAGGAGTATACCACAGTGACCGGCCGCGCTACTACTGATGTTTCTAACAACGTAGAAAGGGTAATCGTGAACCTGTCAGCAAATAGCAGTTTCACTTGCGCAAGTCCGGAAAATAGCGGTTACAGTGTCTATTTCAGGGTTCCTAAAAAAGTAGGCGTTTATACACAAGGAAGTAACAATATCTGGTTAATCTTTAACGATTCGGCTTCAGATCAAGGCGTTGGCTTTGTAAGTGCTGATTGCAGGATAGAAATTACCTCTATCAGCAATGGAAGAGTTGCGGGTAAAGCTAGTTTTGCTGATCAGGAATCAGACAGCAGTGTCAGCGGAACCTTTGATGTTGCCTTTTGTCAATAATTGTAGTCATGTGCTGTACCGTAGGTTCCGGCATTTCAGACGGATCCTCAAATCGATATCAACTCGCTACCGGTTAGCTTTTTAGCCTGGCAAATGCTTTGTATGCGTTTAGGCTAAGAAGAAACGAAGTTTGGCTAAATTTGCGTAGTAATTCGCTTCGATATTTGCTTATAAATATAGAATTATGAAAGCAGTTAGAATTAATGAGTTCGGCGGACCGGAAGTACTGAAAATAGAAGAAGTGGAACGTCCGGTTCCGGCGGCTGATGAAATTTTGGTAAAAGTGTATGCCAGTGGTGTTAACCCGACAGATTGCATCATGCGACAGGGTGGTAACGATATCCTAAGGCCATTTTTGAAATTACCTTTAATTTTAGGATATGACTTGGCTGGTATTGTAGAGGACACTGGAAATGAAGTAACCCAGTTTAAGAAAGGTGATGCCGTGTATGGTGTGCCTAATTTTCCCGGAGATGGAAGCTATGCGGAATATTGTGCAGCGAAAGCCATACAATTTGCCCTAAAACCTAATGTCACTTTTAATGAGGCTGCAGGGGTACCTTTAGCGGGTCTTACCGCATGGACTGCCCTTTTTGAGCATGGAAAATTACAGTCAGGCCATCGCATTCTGATCCAGGGGGCTTCCGGCGGAGTAGGTAGTTTTGCCGTACAATTTGCCAGGGCGAGAGGTGCATATGTTATTGCAATCGCTTCTGCAAAAAATCAGGATTACCTGTTACGTCTGGGTGCAGATGAAGTGATCGATTACCAAAATCAGGATTTTGAAGATTTAGTCAATGATGTAGATATTGTACTGGAAGCTTCGGCACTTCGCGATAATAGCGAGCGATTGAAAGCTGTCAATGTAATCAAAGAGGGAGGTGTGTTTGTAAGTGTCAATATTGATTTGCCATTTAACGATGAAATAATGGCTGTTTTTTCACGTAAAGGAGTCAGGGGCGAACTTTCTGCGAATCAGCCCAGACAGGAATATCTAATAGAGATGGCCAAATTAATTAATGAGGGCAAAGTGAAAGTTTTTATCAGTAAATTATTCCCGCTGGAGCAGGTAGCCGAAGCACACCGCGAAAGTGAGACCTGGCATGTGAGCGGTAAGCTTATACTGGAAATAAGGAAAGAAGGATAATGGGAACGAGACGATTTAAGACCATCAGCGAATTTCACGCGTTTAGGAATTTGCCAAAACCAAGACATCCGCTGATCAGTATAGTAGATGTTGGAAGTGTTTCGCCTCCGGAAAATGATGAACCAGTAAATATCCTGCTTGATTTTTATACCATTTCAGTAAAGCGGATGCAAAATGTTAAGGTAAAGTATGGGCAGCATCCTTTAGATTTTAATGAGGGAATTATGTCTTTTATGGCACCGGGTCAGGTATTCAGCATTGTCATTGATAAGAAAGATAAAGAAATCATAAAATCAGGATGGGTGGTGTACATCCATCCTGATTTTATCTGGAACACCGCATTGGCAAAAATCATAAAGCAATATGATTTTTGGGATTATTCATTGCACGAAAACCTTTTCTTATCTGACATTGAAGAGGCAAACATAGTATCAATCATCAGGAACATTGAGCTGGAGTACCTGTCGAATATTGATAAATTCAGTAAGCGCATTATCATTTCGCATCTGGAGGCATTGCTTAATTATGCAGACCGCTTTTATCACCGCCAGTTCATTACGCGGGAGAAGGTGAACCATCAGATATCGGAGCGTTTAGAAACTATATTATCAGATTATTTTAATAGTGATGATCTCATTTTAAAAGGCCTGCCGACTGTTGGCTACGTAGCACAGTCGTTAAACATTTCTCCGAAATATCTGAGCAGTATGCTAAAAGTACTGACAGGGCAAAATACCCAACAACATATTCACGATAAGTTGATTGAAAAAGCGAAGGAAAAGTTATCCGGGACAGATTTAACGATAAGCGAAATTGCCCACGGATTAGGGTTTGAACACTTACAATCATTCAGTAAATTATTTAAATCGAAGACAAAACAATCTCCTTTACTTTTCAGGCAGTCATTTAATTAAATTTTGATTAGCCGCAAGCTTGTCCATCTATTGGTATCCTTCTGGTAAATAATCAGCAAAGATTTCAGACAAAAACCTTCGCTGTATTTAATTTGTTAATAGACCACTTTACTAGCTAATTATACCTGCTTATGTCTACAGAAGAATCAATGTTCATGAATTCCTTTCCGATAAAAACTGTACAAACTAAAAATCTGTCACTAGCCTATTTTGAATTAGGCGATGATCAGGGCTGGCCTGTCATCTTATCTCATGGATTCCCCTATGATGTGCATGCTTACGAAGAAGTTGCAAAACTATTATTAGCAACTAGTGCCCGGATCATCATTCCTTACACGCGCGGTTTTGGCCCGACCAGATTTTTATCGCCAGATAGTATGCGAAACGGACAGCAGGTGGCACGCGGATCTGATGTGATTGAATTATGTGATGCACTAGGCCTTGAACAACCCATTCTTGCTGGATTAGATTGGGGAGGCAATGCCTCTTGCGTGGCGGCGGCACTTTGGCCGGAAAAAGTAGGGGGACTGGTTTCTTATGCAGGTTATGATATCATAGACATTGAACAACAAAAAATGGCGGCTTCACCAACATTGGAGCGTGTATGCTGGTACCAGCACCTTTTTCAATCAGAACGCGGACGTGAATGCCTGTCTGAAAGTCGCTATGAGATAGGTAAGATCCTTTGGCAGGAATGGTCGCCCGATTGGGAATTTGATGAGGCCATTTACGCCCGGACAGCCGCTGCATTTGGAAATCCTGACTTCGTAGATGTGGTAATTCATACGTATCGCTTTATGCTCGGCAAAGAAGTCGGAGAACCAGAATTGCAGTTACTTGAAGATCTTTTAGCGCATCAACCTAAAATAAACGTACCTACTGTTACCATTGATGGTACTAACGATCCATTGAAGCCAGGAGGAACCAAAGAACATAGTCATTTCTTTACCGGTCTACATGAACATGTTACTGTCGAAACCGGACATAATGTGCCACTGGAAGCGCCACAGGTATTTGCAGACGCGATATTGAAGGTTCATAGTTGGCTATCGCATTAGCTTTAATTATGTTTTTCTGCTGTTGACAATGCTACACCTCACACATAAATAACATTGAAAAGCACTCGTTTAGAAAACTTGATCTTAGATAAAGAAGAAAAATTATCATCATCGAAGTAAGTGAATTGATCTATATGAAAGACGGGATATGAAGGTCATTAAAATAAAAAATGACTAAGACATAGCTATTCCAGGAGCAGAGATGATACGGGGCAACAAGGGAGACTGACCTACATGAATACGCATGTACAGCGCGTATACTCCGCATTGACTCCGCCTTTTTTAACTAGGTGAAAAATGCGCAGTAAATGCGCATTAAACGCTGATTTATGGCGCAATGATCCAGTTCTTACTCCCTGCCTTCTCACTTCTCAGCCTAATCCTGTGATGACGAATCAGGTATTGTCCAGTAATGTCCGCCACAAGCTGACATTACTGGACGTCGGTACAGATTGGCCACTAAATACTTCATTTTGACTTTTTGTTCGATTATATTCGCCTTATAAAAACATAAAATTATGGGACTATTCGATGGAAAACATTTTACTGGGCCGGTAGGTCCGGTAATCTTCAGAAAAAGAAAAGGCAAGCAGGTAGTCTGTGCCAGACCACTTCCGGGAACAATGAAGCAAACAGAAAGCACTAAAAAAGCTTCCGGTACATTTGGAATGGCCAGCTCGATCGTGAAGCACATTAAGGAGGCAAATAGTGCAGAAATAATGAACTACCATGATGGAACGTTGCATAACCGCCTCATGACGGAAATCAATCCGATCCTCTCCCAGTGCAGAGATCTGGCTACGATGCGATACAGTTTTGAAGTGAACAGTTTTAGTCAGCTTGCGGGACTGGACTTCAATGCAGAATCGCCCCTTCGGAAATATTTAGGGTTTGGTCCCCGGATTAGCCTGGAGAAAAATAGCCTCCATATTAAATTCCCGGCGGGGCAATCTAAAAAGATAATAAAGTTCGTCAAGGACAGTAATTCCTGTCATCTTACCATGAGCTTGCTGTTATTCAGATTAAAAGATGGTAAGCGGTTAAATGAACCACTGAAGCAAACAATCGAAGTTGCCAAAAATGATCAGGATCTGCTGGATGCGAAAGAATTCATTTTCGTAGTTCCGGATGGTTGTCTTTGCCTGCTCAGTATATTTCTGAAATACTATGATTATCACCAGCTGCTGAATCATCCTATGCTAAGCCCTGCTGCCATTTGCTTTGCAGAGCTGGTCCCTGGTGATTTTGAGGGGGAAGATTTGAACGTCTGGAGAGATATGGGGCAGCAATTCGATTAAAGCAGAGGGTCAACAATCCAGGATGATTATCGGGTACGGATTTCCCTTCAATTGTTCTTTTATCCGCTGACATCTATCAATTGCTTGTTCAAAATCGCCGCAACAAACTTCCCTGGAAAAAGTCCCGAAAACCATACCATACTGTTCTACAGATTTGGTGCTGATGATTTCTTCGGAGTGTTCTGTTACTAATCTTTTCAACAATGGATCTTTTGAGCATTCGGTGATGATTTTGGCAAATTGTTGGTAATCTGATCTATTGCTATATTCTTCATTAGAGCCAATTAGAACAGTGGCATATAAATAGGATATATAGTCTAAAAATAAGTTGAATTCCTCATGGGTTAAACAAGCATATTCTCTTGTCTCATCCCAGGAACTATTGTATACATCATCCTTGAAATCGCCAAGCGCAAATAAAAACACCCTGGTATTATCTTGAAAATCTTCAATAAAATTAAAACCAAACTCATTCAATTTTGCATTGACTTTTTCATCTTCAAATTGAAGTCCCCAGGAAGGGTCTTCAGCAGTACTATAATTTATCCACAGCAGAATCTCCCAAAATTCATCATGTGACAATTGATGTAAGTCAGTTTTTATCTTAAGTAATATTACTTCAGCATCTAATTTATCCCACGTTTTTGCCTGCTCAAGGTTGTTCTGAGTTACATATTCATCAAATGAAGCTGTTGAGTTGGCAGTTTCAGCAAATTTATTAGCGAGTTTCGTTTGGTCAACTTTAAATACATAGACATCACATCCCATAGTTCTGGTTTTAATGGAAACTAATATATAACATTAAAAATTCAATGAAAGATATGAGGTTACACTTTTCAATTGTTAAAATAAAAATCACAAGGAGCTTGTAATCTACATCAAACTATAAATGATAGGTTAATATATGGCTGTATTATTGATGATTAGTTTCAAAATTAAAAGAATGCTTTCAAAGAAATACAAATCAGATAATATTGTTAGACCATTAGTGGTAGTACTTTTTCTTCTGGTGATTGTAGCAAACCAATATTATCATCATACTGTATGGCCAGCTATATGTGCTGGTACTTTAGCAACTTTAATGCTTGGTATAGAGATATATAGAAATTATCTAGATGGTAATAAGAACAAAGCCATATACTACGCAATTGCTTTGTTTGCGGTTTATCTCATACTTTTTTTCTTTAGTAATTTAAAGAAATAATAAGCTAAGATCATTAAAATTTGGCATATCTCATCACATATTATTTTCGGGAAACGGAGAAAACACGAACTCGCTGCAGTTTAAATCTCGCAAGTATACGTCAGTGTCCCAGCGTCCTCTGGTATTAAATGCTAAAATTCAGAAGCAAGACGGGCTCTCTATTGTGATCGATCAAATAATGAATTAAATTCTTTCGATCGCAATCAGATAGGCTGTCAATCATGTTCTTAGCATCGGGAAAATTTTCACGCGATATAGCTGCTTCGTCCCACACGAAGTGACAATTTGTGCAACTTAATTTATTCGCTAGGATACGACCATTTATTCTGTCAACCTTTACAGTTATTGGTTGGTATAAAGCTTCATATTAATCCATCTTTCCAACCCTAACCGCATTTTACGGCGCTTGGATATTTATGTGAGGTAATTACAATAAGTAGTGTTAAATTAATTTAAAATATATTATTTATTGTAAATAAAACTAACTACATTAGCATATGGAAAAATTGAAGAATAAATAAAGAAAACGCAATCCTGATTTATAATTAAGAATTGCTTAATAGCCTCGCAATAGAATCTGATAAATTAACGTAGCGAGCGTAAGTTGAGCAACCTAAACCCTATATTTGCTATAGGGCTGGTTCTCGCTTATGTCATTGTTACGGCCCTTTCGAGAGAGAGGGTGGCTTTATCAGAGCCTTATTACATTGACTGAGTGAGTTACCAGCCCTATACCATTTGGGCGGTAACCCCTCATAGAGGCTTATTTAAATTGAAAAAATTAAATAAGATGAATATGAAAACAAAAACCAACCGCCACCTGGTTCACATCCCTTTAGAGTTCAGGATAGCCTGTTCTATTTACAAACTGGAACCGCAGGAAGTGCTGCAAATCTTTATTAACCATGCTACAGTCTACGATTCACTTGCTGACGGCTATAGTGAAGGTTTCTCTGAATGCTCGAAAACCATTGGATTATGTGTAGTCTCGATGAGAAGAACCGCAAACGGCAGCCATGCTTACGACCATTGTCTGGAAAGCACAGCCTTAAATTTCAAAGGCATTCATGAAATTGCCAAAAGACAAATAGGATCTGCAGCAGCAAAGAGAAAGAGCACGTTAGCCTACATTAACGAATTATACGCTACAATGGAACGTGTTTACACCAAGTCTGATACCTTCTATCTGGATGAAAATACGACACTGCATTTCACCAAAGATTTCACCGTAATGTGCGAATTGCACAATTGTTATCCGGCAGAATACCTGGAGAATTTTATGGGCAGAATTTCCCTGGCAGAGATGGAAGCAAAAACAGGGCTCGGCATTTCAAATGATAACTTTACGATGGCCTTCTTTATGAAAATTGTATTGGGTTTTGGAATGGTGGATGACGAAGTGCCGAATTTGAATGCAGCCGAAATTGCGTTTGTGAGAGAGGCGACAGAACTGAGAGTCCGCATGTTTACAGTGCGAAGTTTACCGAAAAGGATATCGGTATTTAAAGAATTATACCACAACCGTTATGAGCAAATAATCAATCAAAACTAAATTGATGATGGATACCACAATTAAAATTAACGTGCCAGAGGATCTGATGAACCTCTGCACGATTTACAATATCCAACCTAAGAAAGTTATTGAATGTTTTGTAAAGAACGTTTCATTTCCATCTTATTATACCGATGTGAATGGCAAAAATAATTGGGCTACTTTATTCTTTCTCCAATTGTTAGGCGATCAGGAAGATGAAACCGAAACAGATATAGGACTGGAAGACCATTACCTGCAGCAGTTTAATGATACGCTGGCCAGAGCGCTTGAAGAACATGATGATAATGGCCTGAAAGCAAGAGAGGCAGGAAGGAGAGTGATCCGGGATTGGCAAAAGGCTGTTCTGGCGGAGAGGGCGAGATATCTTATAGATCAATTATGATAAAGGATTTCCAAGCTTACCCTGTGTAGCAATCAATGGCATGCATAGGGTAAGCTTTTTATCAATCGGCAATTAGCGTAATTGCTTTATTTCATTTTAACCACAACTTTTCCTTTTGCATGTCCGCTTTCTACATATTTTAAGGCATCACTGGCCTGTTCAAAAGGAAATACATTATCTATCACGGGCATTATTGCTTGCTGTTCAATGAGTTTTGAAATCTGTTGTAACTGTTTTCCATCAGCCTTCATAAATAGAAATGAATAGTCTAAATCCAGTTTCCTTGCTTTGCTGCGGATACCCCAGCTAATGAGCGACAGGATGATCTTCACGAACCATGGGGCAGAAATAGCCCTGGCAAAATCTGGTGTCGGCGGCCCTGAGATCGAAATTGCCTTCCCCCCGGGTTTCAGAATCCGAAGTGATTTTTCAAGTGTTTTTGTATCCTGACTGTTCAGCACAACATCATAATCTTTCAGGATGGTTTCAAAATCTTCCTTTTTGTAATCGATCACCACGTCTGCGCCAAGCTTCTTGAGCATTTCAAAGCTTTTTTCACTGGCAGTTGTAGCCACCGTTGCCCCAAGATGTTTCGCGAGTTGTATGGCAATAGTTCCTACACCTCCTGAGCCTGCCTGGATAAATACTTTTTGTCCTTTTTGGAGATGTGCCTTTTCTACCAGAGCTTGCCATGCAGTAAGGGCAACCAAAGGAACAGCTGCTGCTTCTTCCATGGAAAGGTTGTTTGGCTTAAGGGCTACATCTCTTTGGTCAATTGCAATAAATTCTGCAAATGTGCCAATGCTGAAATCGGATGGCCTTGAATAAACTTCGTCTCCTATGTTGAAATGTTTTACGTTTTTTCCAACCTGGGTAATAATGCCGGCTACATCGTGTCCTAAAATGAGGGGCAATTTGTAGGGCAGAATCAACTTGAATTCACCGGACTTTATTTTCGCATCAAGCAGATTGACGCCAGCAGCGTGGATTTTCACCATCACTTCATTGTCGTGTAGGGTAGGGCCAGGGACATCAGCTAACTGTAGCTCCTCTTTTTTACCGTATTTTTTGATTAAATATGCTTTCATATGTTATACCGGTTACCTGAGCTGAGCGTATATTTTTTTAGGATTAACAAGGTTAAAGGCTACCTTAGGGAAAAATCTGCTGATTAAATATATTAATTTTGTGTCGCCTACACGGATGGTCAACTGATCTTTTTTAATTCCTGAAAGGAGTGCCTTCACCAGGTCATGTGTGGTCATCTTCTTATCATTCCTTTTGGCAGTCATCTCTGTTGCTACAAGTGGCGGCAACAATTCAAAGATCTTTAAACTGCTGCCAAGTATTTCCAGGTCTTTTCTTAACAGCTTTGTATAGAAACTCAAAGCTACTTTGGATGCTGAATAGGTAGGTTCTTCCAGGGCAGGAACCAGGCTAAGAATGGAGGTTGTGATGATGATTGCGGACTGAGTTCTGGATTTCAGCATATCCATAAAAAGATTGTTGAGTCTGATGACACCGAAGTAATTCACCTTCATCTCATAAACAGCATTCTCCAGAATCTGATCATTTGTAGCCCCCAGGTTAAGGGCGGGACTACCAACACCTGCATTATGATACAATAGATCTATGCCTCCCAGCGCAGTAACTTGTGTAAAGAGCGAATGTGCATCTTCTTCCTTTTCAACATCACTTTTGATGACGGTTACTGAGGGCATAGCTTGTTTTACAGCGTCTAATTTATCTTGATTTCTGCCAGTTATGATTACCCTGGCGCCGATTTCTAAAAATTGCTTTGTAGCTTCCAATCCAATTCCCGATGCCCCGCCGGTGATGAGCACTACTTTTCCTTTTAAGTTCATTTCGCTTTGAAATTATACGGGTTGATTAATGGGGTACCTGATCGCTGATGGGATTTACCAAAGCGTGTATTTTCTTTGTGTCGCCTACCGGAACTTCAAACTGATTGTTCTCCAAAGCGGCGAACAGTTCATCTGCTACTTCTGACGGTGGGATACCATTTGCGCCACCAATCTCTGCTGAAAATTCGGTATTGACCAAGGGTGGGTATACTTCATAAATATTCAGCCTGTCGTTTGCTGCAAAAGTATCTCTTAAACCTTGTGTATAACTATGCAGTGCAGCTTTACTGGCAGAATAGGTAGGCAAATATTTGTTGGACCTGAATGCGGTTATGGAAGTAATATTTACGATTGCTGCCTCTTCTTGTTGCAACAGCAGGGGTAAAAGGAGTGTGTTAAAATCAATCACGCTGATATAATTGGTATTGATTTCCTGCTCAGCTTTTTCCGCAGAATTGTTATTTAAATCACTCAGATCATTCATGAAGGCTGCGCCAGCATTATTGATGATGATATTCACTGCCGGGTAATTTGTTTCAAGGTCTGCCGCAATGCGAACTCTATCTGTTTTTATGGATAAGTCGCCCTGAATGGCAACAGCATTATCCAATTCTTTCAATGCACTTTGAAGACGTTCTTCACTGCGCCCGTTGATGATAATCGTATTTCCTGCTGCACTTAGTTTTTTGGCGATGGCCAGGCCTATTCCGGCACTTCCACCGCTGATGAATACTGTATTTCCAGTTGTTTTCATTGCATCTATAATTTAATTGTGTAAATTTGCTTGCATTATGCAAGTGCAAATATATAAACAACTTTCATTTTGCAAGTGATTTTTGAAATTATTTTATGATAGATATAAAAAAGAGGTCTGAATGCCCTATTAGCAGCTCATTGGACATTTGGGGAGACAAATGGTCATTGCTGATTGTTAGGGATTTGATGTTCGCTAAACAATGTACTTATGGCGACTTTCTGAAATCGGATGAAAAAATAGCGACTAATATTTTGGCTTCCCGATTACAAATGCTGGAGGCCACCGGGGTAATCACTAAAAAAGACCATCCCCAGAGCAAAGCAAAAGTTTTATACAAGCTCACTGAAAAAGGAATTGATTTACTGCCCTTAATGATTGAAATCAACCTATGGGCTGATCAGTATTTTACGCTGCCAGCATCAAGAAAAGAAATGCTGGAAGAAGTAAAAAAGGACAAAGAAGCGTTCCTAAGAAATAAAAAAGCAGAGTTATTGGCGCACGCAGAATAGCTTGCAGAAAGCTGTTCTGGCGTAACGCTTCTGGTATCTTATAGATCTTTATGATAAAGCCTATTCAAGCAGGAATATTTTGCTTGGGTAGGTTCTCAGTTCATATCATGGTATAGTGTTTGTTTAGTGTAGTTAGTACACCACCTAAACATTGTAATTCTACCAAGTATGTCGTTATCTCAAAATTCTGTTAATATCCTCCTTGTTGATGATAACGTCAGTAATCTTACCATTTTAAAAGAGGTTTTAGACCGCCCTGACGCAAATATTATTACTTGCAACATACCAACGGATGTGATAGACCTTTGTGTTAAAGAAGACATTTCTATTGCCTTGATTGATGTAAAAATGCCGGGACTGTCTGGATTTGAGCTGCTGAGTCTGATTAAACAGAATCCTTTAACGGAGAATGTGGTGGTGATCTTAATGACTGGTTATTCCATGAGCTCAGAAGAAGTGTTTTTAGGACTAAGCAGCGGTGCGGTCGACTATCTGTTTAAGCCTTTGGATATGCATATCACCA
>Ga0247813_10001877_pt1 | contig 15169 bp, 17 predicted proteins | sample UWRJL169409C1_FD_180719 | JGI IMG/M metagenome (GOLD analysis project Ga0247813, IMG submission 180719) | Plant litter microbial communities from Arlington Agricultural Research Station in Wisconsin, United States - UWRJ-L169-409C-1 | ecosystem: Environmental > Terrestrial > Plant litter >... | reverse complement strand
CTGGGCGCTGGTCGTCGGCACGCCGCATCCCCAGGAAGGGATCATCGACATCCCGCTGGCCAAGAAGGGCATCAACGATCGCGAGATGATCGTGCCGGTCGACGCCAAGGACCCCAAGGGCGAGACCGCCGAGACCGAGTTCGTGACCATCAGCCGGGCCGGGCCGCGCGTCAGCTGGCTGGCCCTGCGTCCGCATACCGGCCGCACGCACCAGCTGCGCGCCCACATGCTGGCCATCGGCCATCCGATCCTGGGCGATCCCAAGTACGGCGACGACAAGAGCGCCCAGCTGTCGGGCGGGCTGCAGCTGCAGCTGCACGCGCGCCGGCTGGTTCTGCCGCACCCGTCGGTCGGGATGATCGCCATCGAGGCCCCGCTCTCCAGGGAGATGAAAGAGGGCTTCCAGCGCTTCGGCTTCGAGGAGCACGAGGCCGATCCCGAGCCGTTCGCGCGCAAGGGCGGCCGGTCGAGCCGGCGGTAGGGCCCGGGTCCAAGGTCGGCGCCGACCTGGATCCTCCCCTCTGGGGGAGGTGGCCCTGCGAAGCAGGGACGGAGGGGTTCCCCGTGTCGAGCGTCTCTGTGGCTGAACGCCGAGACCCCCTCAGTCACCGCTGCGCGGCGACAGCTCCCCCAGAGGGGAGCATCCACGGCCTGCGCCGATCTCGGAACAGCACACCCGCCACCGGCGCGACGCCTTGCACTCGGCGAGCCGTTCAGTCACTTCAACGGCCGGAACAGGCGCGTCCGTCGTCTTGAAATGAAATGGGACTACCAGTGGTCGGCAAGGGTGACGGCGTTCAGAAGCCGCGGCGCTTCTACAAGGTTGTGACGGTGGGCGAGGTGGACGGCGGCTTCGGCCCGCTGCTCGACGGCCGCACCCCGAAGACCCCGGCGGGCAGGAAACTGGTCGTGCCGACGGCGGCCCTGGCCCGGGTGCTGGCCGACGAGTGGGACGCCCAGGCGACCGAGATCGATGCGACCCAGATGCCGGCCCTGCGGCTGGCCGCCACGGCGCTCGACCGCGTCGGAGGGGTGCGCGAGGAGGTGGCGGACGAGGTCGCCCGCTACGCCGGCTCGGACCTGACCTGCTATCGCGCCGAGGCGCCGGGCAGTCTGGTCGCGGCGCAGTCCGCCGCCTGGGATCCGTTGCTCGGCTGGGCCGGCGATACGCTCGGCGTGGCGCTGCAGCCGGTCAGCGGCATCATCCACAAGGCCCAGCCCGACGCCTCGCTGACCCGGGTCAAGGCGCTGGCGCTGGCGCTCGACGACTTCGGCCTGACCGCGCTCGCCCAGGCGGCCGGACTGCTCGGCTCGGCGGTGCTGGCGCTGGCGCTGCAGCGCGGCCGGCTGGACGGGCAGGGCGCCCACGACGCCGCCCGCGTCGACGAGGCCTTCCAGGAAGAGCGCTGGGGCATCGACCACGACGCCGCCCACCGCACCGCGCTGCGGCTGGAGGAGACGGTGCTGCTGGAAAAGTGGTTCAGGGCGCTCTGAGCGGGGACATGCACTTCAGTGCGTGTCCCCGAACGCTTCCGCAAGCTGATGGGGACACGCACCGAGGACGGTGCATGTCCCCGTCCGCAGGCGCGCGAGCATCACTTTCTAATTTGGAAAATCATCACTTGACGATCTGGAAAGTCAGCGTCACTTTCCAATCCAGAAAGTGAGGGTCCAGTGCATGACCGATCCCGTTGAAAGCCAATCGCCCGCCGAGGCGCTCGAGGCCATTCGCAGCACCCGCGCCCGGCTGGCCGGGCATGTGTCCAAGGCGTCGTGGAACTACGACGTCAAGTATGCCGCCCTCGTCGGCGGCATGGTCGCGGGGCAGGGGCTGCCGTTCCCGTGGCATCTGGTCGCGACGGGCGTGTTCGTCCTGCTGCTGGTGCTGCTGCTGCGCGGCTGGGTGCAGCGGACCGGGGTGATGGTCACGGGCGTCAGCCCGCCCAAGGCCCGCTGGGTGGCGATCGGCTTTGGCCTGCTGATGGCGGTGGCCATGGTCGGGGTGCTGCTCGGCACGCGCAAGACCGGCCTGTGGCTGATCCCCGTCGGCGGCGGCCTGGTCTCGGCGGTCCTGGCCCTGATCTCCTCGCGCCTGTGGTGGAAGATCTACGCCGACGAGACCGGGATGAGCGTCCGATGAGCCCGACGCCCGCGCTCGACATGGTCATCCACGCCCCGGGCCGGCTGCAGATCTGCGCCATCCTGTCGGCCGCCGACGAGGCCGAGTTCGCGATGGTCCGCGACGCGATCGGCGTGTCGGACTCGGTGATGTCCAAACATGTGAAGCTGCTGGAGGAGACCGGCTACGTGAAGCTGCGCAAGGCCGCGCTGGGCGGCCGCCAGCGGACCTGGCTGTCGCTGACCATGCACGGCCACAAGGCCTTCGCCGGCCATGTGGCCGAGCTGCAGCGGCTGGCGGGGCTGGCGGGGTAGAACGGGCCGGGGACATGTACCGTCTTCTGTACGTGTCCCCATCCGCTTCCGGGCGGCGGCCGGGGACTGAAGGGCATGTCCCCGGCTGACGCTGCGTCACCTTCCCCTTGCGTCAGGCAAATCAAAGGGTTCCGCGCGCGTCACGGCCCTTGTCATGGTCCCGTCGCGGCTTTAACCCGTGCGCAGCTTTGTGAAGGGGAACCGCAGCGTGCATCACATCCTGGAAGAGCTCGAGAAGCGGCGCGAACAGGCGCGGGCCGGCGGCGGCGAGAAACGCGTCGCCAGCCAGCACGCCAAGGGCAAGCTGTCGGCGCGCGAACGGATCGACCTCCTCCTCGACGAAGGCAGCTTCGAGGAGTTCGACATGTTCGTCGAACACCGCAGCCACGACTTCGGCATGCAGGACCAGCGCATCCCGGGCGACGGCGTGGTCACCGGCTGGGGCACGATCAACGGCAAGGTCGTCTACGTCTTCTCCAAGGACTTCACGGTGTTCGGCGGCTCGCTCAGCGGCGCCCACGCCCAGAAGATCGTCAAGGTCCAGCGCCAGGCCATGAAGGTCGGCGCGCCGATCATCGGCCTGTTCGACGCGGGCGGCGCGCGCATCCAGGAGGGCGTCGACAGCCTGGCCGGATACGCCGACATCTTCCTCGAGAACGTGCTCGCCTCGGGCGTGGTGCCGCAGATCAGCGTGATCATGGGCCCGTGCGCCGGCGGCGACGTTTATTCGCCGGCCATGACCGACTTCATCTTCATGGTGAAGGACACGAGCTACATGTTCGTCACCGGTCCGGACGTCGTGAAGACCGTGACCAACGAGATCGTCACCGCCGAGGAACTGGGCGGGGCCCGGGTCCACGCCGCCAAGTCCGGCGTCGCCGAGGGCGCGTTCGAGAACGACCTGGAGGCCCTGACCCAGGTCCGCCGGCTGGTCGACTTCCTGCCCTCGTCCAACCGCGCCAAGGCCGAGCCGCGCGAGAGCTTCGACGAGCCGTTCCGCGAAGAGCCGAGCCTGGACACCCTGATCCCGGCCAACCCGAACAAGCCCTACGACATGAAGGAGCTGATCCTCAAGGTCGTGGACGAGGCCGATTTCTTCGAAATCTCAAGCGAGTGGGCCAAGAACATCATCTGCGGCTTCGCCCGCATCGATGGGGAGAGCGTCGGCATCGTCGCCAACCAGCCGCAGGTGCTGGCCGGCGTCCTGGACATCGACTCCAGCCGCAAGGCCGCGCGTTTCGTGCGCTTCTGCGACGCCTTCAACATCCCGATCATCACCCTGGTCGACGTCCCGGGCTTCATGCCGGGGACCAAGCAGGAGTACGGCGGCCTGATCAAGCACGGCGCCAAGCTGCTGTTCGCCTATGCCGAGGCGACGGTGCCGAAAGTGACCCTGATCACGCGAAAGGCCTACGGCGGCGCCTATGACGTGATGAGCTCCAAGCACCTGCGCGGCGACGTCAACTACGCCTGGCCGACCGCCGAGATCGCGGTGATGGGCGCGAAGGGGGCGGTGGAGATCATCTTCCGCGCCGAGATGAACGACCCCGAAAAGCTCGCCGAGCGCGAAGCCGAGTACAAGGACCGCTTCGCCAACCCGTTCGTCGCCGCCTCCCGCGGCTACATCGACGACGTGATCATGCCCCACGGCACCCGCAAACGCATCGTCCGCGCCCTGCGCAGCCTGAAGGGCAAGCAGCTGAGCAACCCCTGGAAGAAGCACGACAACATCCCGCTGTAGGGGCGTCTTTCTCCCCCCTCGCGGGGAGGGGGACCATGCGGGGCATGGTGGTGGGGTCAGCGCCGACCGTCGGTGACTGGCGCCCTTCCAGACCTGTCCTGAAACCTCTGCGCTACCCCTCCACCGCTCTCCGAGCGGTCCCCCTCCCCACGAGTGGGGAGGATTGTCCGTGGATAGATTTGAAATCGCCGCGCCTAACACGCTGAGTTCGCACGTCTTCGACTCCGACTTCCCGTGGATAGACGCCGTTCTATCCACCCCCTCCGAACCTGCGCTCATACTCTCCCTCGTTCCCGTCGCATGGGGAGGGCGCGAGGCCAGTGCTCTAGCGGCGACGGGAATGGGGTTCGAACGGGGACAGGGACCGGGTTGAAAACCGGTCCGGTCCGGGGCCGGCGTGTACTGCGCCGCCCGCCCGTCGAGGGTCGATACCGGCTAAGCCTTCAAACGGCTGTCTACCGGAGCTCTCGGATAACGGACTTCGCGGAGCGCTTACGGTTCACCACTGCTCACACACCTTCGCCAACATCCGGGTGAGCCCGGAGCGCTCCGCAACACCTCCCCAACCTCGGGCTGACACCCCGGGGGCAGCGAAGCCGTGCCCGCGTTGATGACGGTTTCGCTGCTTCCGGCGGGGTGTGCTCCCTGTCTCCCTCCCCTTCATGGGGAGGGTGGCCGGCCAAAGGCCGGACGGGTGGGGCGATGCAGCCACCGTCGTGCCCCACCCTGGCCTGCTGCGCAGGCCTGTCCCTCCCCATGAAGGGGAGGGAGGAAGAGAGGATCGCAAATGACCAAGCCCCGCCTGAGCCGCGACGCCATGGCCCGGATCCACGCCGAAGCCATGGTGCTGAACACCAACATGCTGCTGGACCACATCGAGCGCAGCGCGCGCGAGATCGGTCGGGAGGCGAAGGCGGCGCTGAAGGCCCGCAAGGCCCTGAAGGCTAGCTCGCGTTGCCGGCCATGAAGTCGTAGACGTCGGCGGCTCTCGTCACGGCGATGCTGATCTTGTCGTCGTTGATCTGGATCTCGCCGCGGGCGACCGGGTGGTTGTTGGCCAGGATCCAGACCTCGTCGGTGGTCTTGGCGTCGAGCGGAATCACCGCCCCGCGCCCCATCCTCAGCAGCTGCTGCATGGGCAGGGTGGAGCGGCCGAGCACCACGGAAATCTCGACGTTGACCGAATTGACCTGACTCACGAAGACGCTGCCCCTCGCACTGAACGTGCTGACACGCCACATTGGGGCGTCATGCTTGATCAGCCGTTAAATACCTCATCAACCCCGTTGCTTTTCGGTCGGTCCGACGCGGTTGCCGTCGACTGGGCGGTCTCGACCGCGCCGGTTCCCTATCCAGACGCCGTGGCGGCCATGGAGGCGCGGGCCGCAGCCATCGCGGAGGGGACGGCGGGAGAGCTGGTCTGGCTGCTGGAGCATCCGCCGCTCTACACCGCCGGGGTCTCGGCCAGGCCGGCGGACCTGGTCGCGCCGGACCGCTTCCCGGTGTTCGAGAGCGGCCGGGGCGGGCAGTTCACCTACCACGGGCCTGGCCAGCGGGTGGCCTATGTGATGCTGGACCTGACCAAGCGCGGCCGCGACGTGCGGGCCTTCGTCGCCGCGCTCGAGGCCTGGGTGATCGCGGCCCTGGCGGCGTTCAACGTCGAGGGCCAGATCCGCGACGGCCGCGTCGGGGTCTGGGTCGAGCGCAAGGGGCCGGGCTGGAGCCGCGAGGACAAGATCGCCGCGATCGGCGTGAAGCTGCGCAAATGGGTCAGCTTCCACGGCGTCAGCCTGAACGTCGAGCCCGAGCTCGAGCATTTCAGCGGCATCGTGCCCTGCGGCGTGACCGAGCACGGGGTGACCAGCCTGGTCGACCTCGGCCTGCCCGTGACGATGGACGAGGCCGACGCGGCGCTGAAAGGCGCGTTCGAGCGGGTGTTCGGGGCGACTGTCGCGGCGGCCGCGCCGGCACAGGGGACTGGATAGCGCGGCCCTCTTTCGGGGCGCGATTTCCTGTCCCTCAACAGCGTCGGACGGTTTTGAGGGGACAGGCACCGACGTCCCAAGAGACGCCGGAAGCCGTCCCCGAGCGTTCGGCTACTTGCCCTTGGCGCAGGCGCGCCAGGTGTTGAAGTCGGTCCGCTCGGCCGAGCGCTTCACCAGCGGGTCGCCCTGGCCGAACATCGATTCGGACTGGCCCTCGCCCTCGTTGACCCAGATCAGGCCGTTGGCCTTGAACCACATGAACTCGGACTCGTCCTCGCCGGTGCTGAGCAGGCCGCAGACGTCGCCGGCCGGGGTCACCTTCACCTTGCGGAATCGGGTGCTGCGCGGATTGCGCAGGTGCTCGGTGACCGCCTGGATGCCGGGCTGGGCCTCGGCGGGCGGCGCGTCGGCGGCCAGGGCGACGCCGGGCGTCAGGACGGCTGCGGACAGCAGGGCGGCGAGGGCGAGGCGCATGAGGTCTAACTCCTTGGTCGGTCAGGCGATGGCGGGACGGGTCGGGTTGGCCCCGAAGCGGTTGGCGCCCTGCTCGCCGGGCATGGCGCCCAGCTCGATGATGGCCCAGAGGATCACGGCGCAGGCGACGAAGTCGAGGAAGCCGACCGGGATCGGCCAGGCCAGGATCAGGGCCAGCACGACGATGGCGGCCAGCCAGCCGGAGCGGCCGCGGTCGTGCAGGCGCTTGCTGAGCACGCAGCAGGCCGAGAACAGCAGGCCGGGATAGACGAACCAGCCGGTCAGCCAGTGCATGGTCGGGCCGACGGTCGCCTCATACAGGGCGGCGATCACGATAAGCACGGCGGCGGCGATCAGGAACGGCCCACGCGCCACCCGGCCCGTGGAGGAGAAGAACAGCTCCACCCAGTCGATCTGGCCGCTCATGAGGTCACTCTGCTCCGACTCCGCCGATGCGGTTCAGCCTTTATCTAGGCCAGAGCAGCGGATTTCGGAAGGTCGGCGACGGGGCTGGCCGTCGGAAGCGGTTCGAAGGCCGCGAAACTGGAGGGCCGGCGGCCGTAGCGGTTGCGCTCCGGGGCGCCCGGGCCGGTGATCAGGCTCAGGACCAGCCACATCTGGCCGAGCAGCGGCGGCATGACGAACAGCAGCATCCAGCCGCTGCAGCCGCGGTCGTGGCAGCGGCGGACGGCGGCGGCCAGGCTGATCCAGATCAGGTTGATGGCAACCACGGCCCCGGCCAGCATGACCCAGGCCTGGCTCCAGGCGGTGACGCCGGTGCGGCTCTCGTCGCCGGCGCCGGTCAGCACGATCATCAGGAACAGGAACACATAGCCGGCCGTGAACACGCCGATCTGCGTCAGGGCGAAGGTCATCCGTCCGGCGCGGCCGCTGAAACGATACAGGTCTGAGGCGTCCATCGCGCTACCCCCTGATAGCCGCGATATTAACGCCGTTTTCGACCAACGGTTCATGACCGACCGGTGATATTCGAACGAAACCTATGAGTGTGGTTAACGCGCCACACCGGGCGCGTCGGCGTCGGCGGCGGTCTCAGTCGAACAGGGCGGCGGCCCGCGCGGCGCTCTCGGTTTTTCGCTTCGGCCGGTTGAAGTCGTAGCGGTTGGCGCCCGGCGTCCCGGCGATGAAGCCGTAGTCGACCAGGAAGTAGAGCCAGATCGCCACGCCGACCAGGCTGGCGATCGGCGAGCCGCCCATGCCGAGCATGAAGCCGCCGATCAGGAAGCTCGCGACGCTGACCAGCCACAGGCCGATGGACAGGGCCGCCGGGCGGTCGCGGTCATGGCCGCGCTTGGTCAGGATGGCCAGACTCGGCCACAGCGTCAGCAGCTGGATCAGGGTCTTGCCCAGCGCGTGCAGCGGGGCCAGCGTCTCGGCCTTGTCGGCGCTGACAAACATCAGCACCAGCATCGAGGCGAGCATCAGAAACAGGCCGCTGACCACGCTCAAGCCCACCAGCAGCAGCCAGAACTCACCGCGCCCCATGCGGCCGCGGAAGCTGAACAGCCCCGGAATCAGGTCTTTGGTCATGATGTGATGTCCCCCGACCGCAGGATTGGCGGGTCGGGGAGGGGATGGCAAGGGGGGCGCCGATCCGCTCATCCCCCGGAAGGCGGGGATGAGCGGTGGTTTTGTTCGGAGACCTCTTAAGCGAACTCGACCAGCACCTCGTCGGCCGCGACGCTGTCGCCGCCCTTGGCCGAGACGGTCTTCACCACGCCCTCGCGTTCGGCGCGGATGATGTTCTGCATCTTCATCGCCTCGATGACGCAGACGACCTCGCCCTCGCGCACGGTCTGGCCGACCTCGACGTCCATGGTCACCACCAGGCCCGGCATGGGCGAGATGATCATCTTGCTGGTGTCGGCGGGCTTCTTCTCGGGCAGCTTCTCGTGCAGGTCGGCCGAGCGGGGCGTCAGGACCAGCACCTTCTGCTTGGCGGCGCGGTGACGGATCACGAAGCCTTCGGCCGCCGGGGCGACGTTGACCGTGAAGGCCTGGCCGTTGAGCACGCCGCGGAACTGGGCCTTGCCGGGACGCCAGTCGACGCCTTCCAGCGTCAGGGTGCGGTCCTCGCCCTCAAGGTAGATCGACAGGATGCCGGGCGTCTCGTCGACGCGGACCTTGCGCTTGTCATGGCCGACGAAGACGAACCAGTCGTCACGGGCGGGCGAGCCGGCGCGGCGCGCCAGCAGGCGGTGCATGGAGAGGCCCGCCACCGTCAGGATGTCGATCTGCAGCGGCGTCGGCGGGGTGCCGTCGAAACCGTCGGGGAACTCGTCGACGATGTAGCTGGTCGACAGCTTGCCGGAGCGGAAGCGCTCCTGGTCCATCACGGCGGCCAGGAACGGAATGTTCTGGCCCAGGCCCTCGATGTGGAAGTCTTCCAGCGCCCGGCCCATGCCGTCGACGGCCTCCAGGCGCGTCGGCGCCCAGCTGCAGAGCTTGGAGATCATCGGGTCGTAGTACATCGAGATCTCGTCGCCCTCGCGGACGCCGGCGTCGTTGCGCACGGTGTAGCCGCCCGCGTTCTCGCCCTCGACCGGCGGCTCGTAGCGCACCAGGCGGCCGATCGACGGCAGGAACTTGCGGTAAGGGTCCTCGGCGTAAATCCGGCTCTCGATGGCCCAGCCGTTGATCTTCAGGTCGTCCTGCTTGAACGCCATGGTCTCGCCGGCGGCGGAGCGCAGCATCTGCTCGACCAGATCCAGGCCCGTGATCAGCTCGGTGACCGGATGCTCGACCTGCAGGCGGGTGTTCATTTCCAGGAAGTAGAAGCTCTTGTCCTGGCCGGCGACGAACTCGACCGTGCCGGCGCTGTCGTAGTTCACGGCCTTGGCCAGGGCGACGGCCTGGGCGCCCATGGCGGCGCGGGTGGCCTCGTCGAGCAGCGGGGAGGGGGCCTCCTCGATGACCTTCTGGTTGCGGCGCTGGATCGAGCATTCGCGCTCAAAGAGGTGGACCACGTTGCCGTGCTTGTCGCCCAGCACCTGGATCTCGATATGGCGCGGCGAGGTGATGAACTTCTCGATGAAGATCCGGTCGTCGCCGAAGCTCGACTTGGCTTCCGAGCGCACGGCCGGGAAGCCTTCCTCGACGTCCTGGCGGCTGTGGGCGACGCGGATGCCCTTGCCGCCGCCGCCGGCCGAGGCCTTGATCATCACCGGATAGCCGATCTCCTCGGAGATCCTGATCGCGTGGGCGGTGTCGTCGATCTCGCCGATGTGGCCGGGCACGCAGCTGACGCCGGCGGCCTCGGCGAACTTCTTGGACTCGATCTTGTCGCCCATGGCGCGGATCGCGCCGGGGTTGGGACCGATGAAGACGATGCCCTCGTCGGCGCAGCGCTGGGCGAAGCCGGCGTTCTCCGACAGGAAGCCGAAGCCCGGGTGCACGGCCTGGGCGCCCGTCTGCTTGCAGGCGCCGATGATCTTGTCCTGGACCAGGTAGGACTCGCTGGCCGGGGCCGGGCCGATGAACACGACCTCGTCGGCCATCTCCACGGCCATGCTGTCGGCGTCGGCTTCGGAGTAGACGACGACCGTCTTGATCCCCATCCGGCGGCAGGTCTTGATGACCCGGACCGCGATTTCACCCCGGTTGGCGATCAGAATTTTCGAGAACATCGGCGGACAGCAGCCCCTTGAGCACGTTTATTGCGTTGCGGGTTAGACCGACGAGGAGGCCTTGGCAACGCGCGACGTCACGGCAGGACGTTACGTCAAGCTGAGTCAGCCCAGCTTCACGGCGGTGCCGGTGGCGGCCACCATCAGCATGCCGTTGTCGGCGCCCAGGGTCTCGTAGTCGAAATCGACTCCGACCACGGCGTCGGCGCCAAGGGCGCGGGCGGCGTCGATCATTTCGCGGCTGGCGATGTCGCGGGCGTCGCGCAGCGTGCTCTCGTAGCTGCCGGCGCGGCCGCCGACGATGTTGCGGATGCCCGCGAACAGGTCCTTGAAGATGTGCGCGCCGACGATCACCTCGCCGGCGACGACGCCCAGGGTCTGGACGGTGGGGCGCTCGGCGATGGTCGGGGTGGTGGCGGTCAGCATGGCGGTCCCCTCGGGTCGGGTCAGGATGTGGCGCGCGCTGGGCGACGGCCGCGCGGGTGGAGCATGCTCTAATAGAAGGCGCCGGTACCCTTCGAGGCAAGCGCCGGTCCTTTGTTTAGGAGAAGCATTCGCAATTGGGTTGCGAACGCGTCGCGTTGTTGTCATTCGAAGGTCATGGTTCCTTCGCTCGCCTTCAGCCGCCGGCTGCCGCTCTACTGCCTGCTGGCCAGCATCGCGCTGGCGGCGATCCTGACGCCGTGGCCGACCACGGCGCGGGTCTGGCTGTCCGGCGAGACCGGGCTGATCGAACTGGCTACCGTCATCTTCGCGCTGTGGTGCTCCTGGACGGCGGTGACCATCGTCATCGACCGCAAGCGGCTGCCCAGCCCGTGGCTGGTCATCTGGTTCGCGCTGTTCGCCATCGGCATGTTCCTGGTCGCCGGCGAGGAGGCCAGCTGGGGCCAGAGCTGGTTCCACTGGGCCACGCCCGAGGGCTATGCGGCGATCAATCGCCAGGGCGAGACCAACCTGCACAATCTCAGCTCCCTGACCGAGGAGCTGCCGAAGATGGCGCTGATCGGCGCCTGTCTGGTCGGCGGGGTGATCTGGCCGATCGTGGCCCGGTCGAAGAAGATCGGCCCGTACCTGGGGACCGGCTGGTTCAGCTGGATGTGGCCGTCGAGCCTGATCTGGCCGGCCGGGGCCCTGACCATCTTCTTCCGGATCGCCGAGCGGGTGCTGGTCGGGACCAACGTCGAGGACCTGATCCGCGCCCAGTACATCGCCACACGCGAGTCGATCGAGCTCTACGCGGCGCTGTTCGTGCTCGCCTATCTTTGGGATGTGCGCCGGCGGATGCTTTCGCAAACCGCATAAGCTTCCTAGATTGGGGGCATGACCGTTTCCCCCTCAGGTTTCGACCTCACCCCGCCCACCGACGCCGAGCGCGAACGGCTGGAAGCCGACCTCTCCCAGGACGAGGCGGATGTGCTGCTCAATCACGGCACCGAGGCCCCGTTCTGCGGCGGCCTGCTCGGCGAGAAGCGGCCCGGCGCCTATTGCTGCCGGCTGTGCGGCCTGCCGCTGTTCCGCTTCGAGACCAAGTTCGAGAGCGGCACCGGCTGGCCCAGCTTCTACGCCCCGTTCGACGAGACCCACGTCAAGGCGATCCGCGACGTCAGCTATGGCATGGTCCGCATCGAGACCCTCTGCGCCCGCTGCGACAGCCACCAGGGCCACGTCTTCCCGGATGGCCCCAAGCCGACCGGCCTGCGCTACTGCATCAACTCGGTGAGCCTGCAGTTCATCGGCGCGGACGAAAAGCTGCCTGATCCGCTGGGGCGCGGGGATCACCTTTAGCTCGGCTTTTCTGACGAGCGTCATGGCCCGACTTGTTCGGGCCACCCATGAACACCGAGATACCGATGAGGGCGCGGCTTTGCGGTCGCGCCCTTTTCTTTGGGCTCACCACGCATGGGTGGCCCGAACAAGTCGGGCCATGACGGCGGGGGGCAGCCGACCGCCGATCGGGGACGTGATATCGTGTCCCTTGGGACATGATTTCATGTCCCCTCGACAGCGCCTCACGGTTTGAGGGGACAGTTTAAGATGTCCCGGGGGAGACCTTAAACTGTCCCCGGTCACCCCACCGCGCCCGGCGTCGTCGGGGGCGGCGCAGCCGCCGCGATCTTCCCCTTCGCCGCCGGAGCCGGCGCGGCTGCGGCCGGCGCGGCCCCGGCCCCCTGGCGCCCGTGCGGGGCGGCCTTGTAGGCCAGGTAGCCGGCGTGGCTGATGCCGAGCAGCCAGACGAAGTTGCTGTCCAGCGGCGGCAGCCACAGCTTGGGCCCCTGCAGGAATTTCGCCTCGGGCTCGACGAAGCCAGACCAGATCGAGGCCCCGTAGACCCCGACCAGGGTCAGGGTGATCAGGAACTGCTGCACCTTGCTGAGGTCCGGCGCGCCGGCGTTGCTGTCGTCGTCGCCGCGGAACATGTCCATCCACTGGGCGCAGGCGGCCGAGCGCCAGCCGACCACGCGGCCGACCGAGGTGATCATGTCGGCGCTGCGGCCGGTCTTCTCCGCCGCCGCGGTCAGGGACTGGGCGCTGGCCGCCGGACCGTCGGTCTTGTTGCTGAGCAGAGCCGGGGTCGCGACCAGGGAGGTGAGGGCGATGCCCATCGCCGCCAGCAGCTCGGCCGGGATGCTGAAGCCGACCACCCCGCCGGCCGCGGGCGGCAGCTCGGGCGTCACGGCGGCGCGCGCGGCGGCGCTGGTGATCAGGGCCGACAAGATCAGCACGGTCCACAGCGCGGCCTGGAACTTCGACAGGCTGACCCGGTGGCGGTTGTCGATCAGGATCCCCGCCGGCCGCCGGTTGATGGCCACCCCGACCAGGGCCAGGAAGGCGACCAGCAGCAGCGCCGTCAGCCCCCAGGCCTGACCGACCTGGACCAGATCCCCGGCCGGCGTGCCGACGGGCTTCAGGTCGAGGTCCTTGAGCCGCACGTTGACGAACAGCATCGCCCCGAGAATCGCCAGCCCGGCCAGGCCGCCCAGAAGGCTCCAGTACCGCTTCAGACCGTCGCTCATCACCCCGTCCCCCGTATGAAGTCGCGGAAGCTTAAGGTCGAAAGCGTCGAGTCTGCAATCTTGGCGCGCTTATACGTCTCTCCGCGCGGTGGAAGGGAAGGGCGGGGGCGGACGAAGTAAAACGACGCTCTTGCAACACGGCCCTTCCCATGGCGCGCGGCTTTTGCTACCCCCCGCGCCTCACCACGAGCGGTCGTGGCGGAATTGGTAGACGCGCAGCGTTGAGGTCGCTGTTCCCTAACCGGAGTGGAAGTTCGAGTCTTCTCGACCGCACCATCCTTCTTTGCAGGATGGGAACTTGGTGAAACGAGACGCGGCAGGATCTCCTGCGACGTCTTGGCATGGCAGGGCGGTCCTCACCGCCTCTCGACCACGCCAGTGAATCAGGGGCCTAACTGACCCTGAGGAATCTCTCTCGTTCAGGAGGCCCCGACAGTGACCCGGGAACACGCCGACCTGAACGAGGAAGAGACCCGGCTCGGCCGGTTCGTCGATCACGACGACAAGCCCGAGGATCTCGAAGACCTCGCGCTCGGCGACGACTACGCCCTCAATCCCGAATACGTCGACATGGTCATCGACGCCGCCGACCGCGGCGACGCCGAGCGGCTGCGCGAGCTGGTCGGGGCGCTGCGCTCGGAAGACGTCGCCGACCTGATGGGCTTCCTCAACGCGGACTACCGCGAGGAGATCATTCCCTGCCTCGACAGCGAGACGCTCGCCGAGGTGCTGTCGGAGCTGGACGAGAACCTGCGCGAGGAGGTGCTCGAGTCGGTGCACCCCACGGCGCTGGCCCGGGCGCTCGAGGAACTCGATTCGGACGACGCCGCCGACGTCGTCGACGACCTGGAAGGCGAGAAGCGCGCCCAGGTGCTGGCCGCCATGGACGCCGACGACCGTGCGGCGATCGAGAGCAGCCTCGCCTACGAGGACGAGACCGCCGGCCGCCTGATGCAGCGCGAGGTGCTGGCCGCGCCGCAGTTCTGGACCGTGGGCCAGACCATCGACCATATCCGCGGCGCCGGCGACGAGTTGCCCGAGCTGTTCTTCGACATCTACATCGTCGACCCCGCCTATCGCCCGATCGGCGCGGCGGCCGTCAGCCAGCTGCTGCGGGCCCGGCGCGAGACGACCCTGGCCGAGATCATGGAGCCGTTGACGGAAATCACCGTCGACATGGACCAGGAAGAGGTCGCCTACATCTTCGACAAGTACCACCTGATCAGCGCCCCGGTGATCGACGCGGGCGGGCGGCTGGTCGGGCAGATCACCGTCGACGACATCGTCGGGGTCATCCAGGACGAGAGCGAGGAAGACATCCTCGCCCTGGCCGGGGTGAGCGACGCCGGCCGCGACGCGGGCGTCTGGGACGTGGCCAAGTCGCGGCTGCCGTGGCTGGTGGTCAACACCGTGACCGCCGCCGTCGCCGCCAGCGTCATCGGCGCCTTCCAGACCGAGATCGGCAAGCTTGTCACCCTGGCCATCCTGATGCCGGTGGTCGCCTCGCTCGGCGGCAACGCGGGCACCCAGACCCTGGCGGTGGCCGTGCGGGCCCTGGCCAGCCGCGAGCTGAACGCCGCCAACGCCGTGCGCATCGTGCTGCGCGAGATGGCCGTGGGCCTCGTCAACGGCGGGGTGCTGGCGACGATCATGGCGATCGCCACCTACGTCTTCTTCCGCTCGCCCATGCTCTGCCTGACCATCGCGCTGGCCCTGGTCATCAACCTGTTCGTCGCCTCGCTGGCCGGCATCCTGGTGCCGCTGGCCCTGGACAAGCTGGAGCGCGACCCGGCCGTGTCGTCCTCGGTGTTCGTCACCTTCGTGACCGACTTCATGGGCTTCCTGAGCTTCCTCGGCCTGGCGGGGCTGATCCTG
>Ga0247813_10001873_pt1 | contig 15197 bp, 15 predicted proteins | sample UWRJL169409C1_FD_180719 | JGI IMG/M metagenome (GOLD analysis project Ga0247813, IMG submission 180719) | Plant litter microbial communities from Arlington Agricultural Research Station in Wisconsin, United States - UWRJ-L169-409C-1 | ecosystem: Environmental > Terrestrial > Plant litter >... | reverse complement strand
GTAATTTCTTTGCGAGAATATGTTTCTAAGAACTATTTAGACACAAATGCACTCTCATCCCTTTTCACTTTAATAATGCAAATTTAAAAAAGTAAAAATTTCTAAATTAACTTTGCAAACATAGGAGATGCAAAGGGTTTACGCAAAGTTCGCAAAGTTTTTTAAACGATTTAAGTTATATAAGTAAATTTAAGATTTAAGTTTTTTACCACAAAGCCTACAGCGGTTTCACAGAGTTTACAAAGTTTGCTGCGGTTATTAAAAATCGTTTATTTAGGAGGTCACAAAGCTTTCCAGTTTGGCTTAAATGAACTTATATAACTTATATGGTGAAAATTATAAAGGTTTAATAGTTCTCTATGTTAAACTGATAATTTAAATTGTTTTCGACTTTTTCGCTCGAAATAACCTTTGTAATATTCGATTTTTCAGCGCTAAATTTTGGTAAAATCAGGTTTTGCTCTTTTGCTTTTTGAGTGTAATATGCTGAACGAGTTGGGTGAAAAGGCGCAACAGCATTAAAAACTTCATTCCATTTTGATTGATGGATGATTTCTTCAATAACTGCAATGCAATCTTTTTGATGAATTAAGTTTACCGGAGCGTCCGGGTTTTCGAGGTTTTCTTTTCCTGCCAGAAATTTAACCGGATGACGATCTTCACCAATTAAACCGCCAAAACGTAAAATTGTAGTTTCGAAGTTTTGATTTTTTTGAAGAAGCGTTTCTGTCAAAACCAATTGTTTGCCGCTTTCGGTTTCAGGATTAGGAATTGTTTCTTCTGTAATAATTCCGTTTTCATCTCCATAAACAGAGGTTGAACTTACAAAAAGCACCTTTTTTACTGTTGATTTTTCTATAAACGGAATTAAATTTTCTATTTTTTCTACAAAAATCTTTCGTGAAGATTGAGATGAATCAGCATTTTTGCCTCGTAATTTAGGCGGGATATCTATGATTAAGATTTCAGTATTATCAAGAAAATTATGTATACTTTCTGAAACACTTTCGCTTTCAAGCGTTCCTTCTCCCGAAGCCTCGGGATCGCTCAGGATGATAACAAACGGATTTATTCCGGCATTTTCTAATATCGGCAATTTACTTTCAAAAGTTGTAGAACCGTTTACTGAATGTCCTTTTTCGATTAAGGTTTTCGCTAAAGGCAAACCTAGCCAGCCGCAGCCTAATATGCTTATATTTTTCATTTTTTATGAAGTTTGATTTGAAAAGATAATCCCAGCGAGCAAAGTTTACACAAACTTGTCATCCTGAGGAACGAAGGATCACACAAGAAACTCCGCAAAGTAAAGAACTAATCTTTGTCGATCTACGAGTGTGATCCTTCGTTCCTCAGGATGACAAAAATGACGAAAAACTTTGCGTCTTCGCGACTTTGCGAGATTAAATTATTTACAAATCTAATGTAAATCGAACTTTATCTTTGCCTGTTCCACCAATTCTGTGATAAAATTTTATGGCTCTTTCGTTAAATTGTGGTGTTTGCCATTGCAGATTGATGCATTTTTTCTCTCTTCCAATTTTTTTAAGTGTATCAATTAAGATCTCTCCAATTCCAAAACTTCTGGCTTCTTCTTCCAAAAACAAACAATCCATATACATGAAAGGTGCTGCATCCCAGGTCGAAAAATCAAAAGTATAGGAAACATAACCTATGATCGTTTCTTTTGTGGCCACGACCAAACAATGTAATTTGGGTTGTTTGTTAAACAAAGCTTTTTTAAGACCTTCCTCTTTTCCGTCCGGAGAATAATCGGCTTTCTCGAATTCAGCATGTTGTTGGCACAAAACGACTAATTTTGGTACATCGGCTATTTCGCAATTTCTTATTGAATATTCCATTGCAGGTTGATTTCGTTTTGTAAAAAGGTAATAAAATGATGAAAGTAATCCGGATATTTTTCGTTTTCGCGAATGGCAATAAAGTGTTTTCTTTTTAATCCGTTTTTTCCAATTTTAATGGCTTTTATCGGATTGTTTTTTAAATGTGGTAACAAGGCCCATTTTGCCATCGACATTACGCCCATATCGGCTTTAACCATTTCAAGAGACGCTTCGGTTAAGGGTAATGGAGTGATTTTCTTCGGAGTTACTTTGGCTGGAGCCAAAACAAACTGATGAATTGTAACCGTTTCCATCGGAAGGGAATGAATCAATAAATGTTCATTGGTAAAATCCTCGGCAACAACGTACTTTTTATTCGCCCAGGCATGGTTTTCAGAAACCGCCATTACGACTTCGTCCTGAAAAAGTTCAATATATTTGATGTTATTGTCTTTGATCTGATCGCTGATAATGGCAATATCAATGGTGTTTTCTAATAATTTCTGTAACGGAATATGTGTGGCTTCGGTTACAATTTTTAAATCGACATTGGGATATAAAAGATGAAATTGTTTTAAAACCGATGGCAGCCAGTGATAACTCGAAAAACATTCGGTACTAATCCTTATTTCGCCGTGTTCTCCATATACCATTTGCTTGATTTGAGATTCGGTTTGCGAGAGTTTTTCCAGAATTTCATTGGCCAATTCGTAGATTTTTTCGCCGGCTTTGGTCAAAACCAGCTTTTTATTGGTTCTCAAAAAAACAGGAGTTCCCAATTGATATTCGGCTTCTTTGAGTTGGTGGCTCAATGCCGATTGTGTCAAATGCAATTTATCAATCGCTTTGGTGATGCTTCCTTCTTCGACAATTGCTTTTATTAATCTTAAATGACGGATTTCCATTTTTTGGGAATTAGAATTACAAAGGAACAAAATTTTAGAATGGTTTTTTGATGAAAAAAAGTAATCAAGTTGATGAATTCTTTTCGTTTTTATAGGATGTGTTGTTGAATTACTTTTGAAAAAACAAAACCTTAAAAACTGAAAAATGGAAGCACAAATTAAACACTACGAAAACAAACTGGCCTTCGAAATGGATCCTTCTGATTTATTTGATGCTTTGAACAATGGTGAGAAAGTAATTGTAATTGATGCAAGAAAAGCATTTGGTTTTGAAGCCGAACATATTCCGACAGCCATTAATATTCCGCATCGCGAAATGACGGCTGAAACTACAAAACATCTGGATAAAGATGTTTTGTATGTGACGTATTGCGACGGAATTGGATGTAACGCTTCGACAAGGGGCGCTTTGAATATGGCAAAATTAGGTTTTAAAGTAAAAGAATTAATGGGAGGAATCGAGTGGTGGAAGTTTGACGGATATGCCACGGAAGGAACAAAGGGAGTAGAAGCAGGATTGAAAATTGAATGTGCCTGTTAAAGAAAAAGGGCAAACTTTAATTTTAAAGTTTGCCCTTGATTTTTGATTTATATCCGAATTATTCGATGACAATATTGTTTTCTGCCGCAATTTTTTTGAAAACATCTTCTTTGTTTTCTTTTACCATTTTTTGATAAATAGCTCCCATAAGCATTTCGGTGTCTTTTGAATATTCTGATTTGTCTGCAGTATATATTCTGTGGGCTATAAAAATATCGTTCAATGCTTTTTCGTCATTGTTGAGTTGCAGGTAGTTTTTTCCGGCGCCAAAATATCCTTCAGCATTGTTGGGCTGATATTTTATAAGCCTTTCGTAATAATCGATAGCCGTTTTATGATCTGATTTTAGCGAATAAACTACTCCAATATTCATTAAAGCATATTCGCCTTCTGGATATATTTCGAGTGACTTTTTATAATATTTTATGGCGTTGTCATAATCATTTAATTGTCTGTAACAAACAGCCACATCATCTAGGGCCAAAACAAAATTGGGATCTTGTTTTAATGCCATTTGCAAACCTTCTATCGCTAGTTTATACTTTTGAGCCTGCATAAAATCTTTTGCAATGATATAAGAATTTTGTGCCTTTTCATTTTTAGAATCACTATAATAAATATCTGATTTGTTTGCAGGTGTTTTTGGTAAAAACTTCGAACAGGTTTTGGCAATAGTTTCATCTGATTTTTGAAGCAAAGACTTGATTCCTTCTACCGTATTAATGCCTTCTCTTACTTTTGCATCTTTATCCTGCAAAACTACTTCTGCCATCGAATTGGTCAAACAATTTCTGTAGATTTCTTCATTTACTTCTTTGCTTTTTTCCAGGCAGGTGCAAGCTTTAGCAGCTATTTTTTCTTCTAAGGTCTGACTCTTAGCATTGAAAAAACTTAAAGTAATAAAAAGCAGAAATGTTTTCTTCATAATGGTTAGGTTAGAAAAGTTTATTTATTCTGGTCTTACAGCAGGTTTTAAACTGTCTTTTGCAATAACGGTGCTATCTTTTACCGCTGTTGCAGGTGCAAGAGGAGTTACCGGTGCTGTATATTTTTTTATTTTTTGTTGAATTAATATAGCATCATTTAAAACAAATGGAGTAGGCATCATCCAGTCGCTTCTTGGTTTTATTTGTAATAACGGATTTGTCATTAAATCGAATGAACTTTCGATTAAATCCATATCAAAAACAGAAGATTTATTAATATAGAAATCCATTACGAGCGGTTCATTGCCTACAACATAATAGCATAGTATTTTTGCGCCATCTCTTTCTAAACGGTTTCCTTTTTCTCCGGAAGTTGCGACACCATTGGCTTTAAAATTAAAAAATGTCATTTTAGGATTCGCGTAAATATCGTAACGATTGACTTTTCTGTTTGGAATAATTTTAATTTTCAGGTATCTGTTATTGCCAACAACACTGTCTTTTAAGAAAGCAATCGTTGGTTTTGGAATATCAACAACAGGAGCAATTGCGCTGTAAGTAAATCCGGAATTGTATTTGCTGGCTAGAGGTAATGAATTTAAACCAACGGCTTTTTGATTTTTTTCTCCTAAATAGGTTTTAGTCCATTCGTCTAAATTGACATCATAAGTGGTCCAGACAGCAGAGTTGGTATTGGCATTATAAACATATAATAAGCTGTTTGATTTTGCTTCACCGTGTTGGTAGCCAGAATGGTAACCGGCATAGATGAAAAATCCAATAGAAACAGCAAAAAAGAACATAGTCCATGCTCCTTTTTTAAAGAAGTCACCAAATACAGGAAGTAATAATCCGAAAAGTAAAACGGTTAGGATAGCACTTCCAAAAAGAATCTTTAAACCTAAACCAACTGGAAACATCACAATAAAAGGCGCAATAATGGCCAATGCAGGAATGCTGAATAATAAATTTACGCCTAAGCTATAGTGTTTGGTAATGACAAAAATACCGAATAGCATAATGCCAAAATAAACCGGAATAATCAGGAATCCAGCGCCTGTTAAGCTATTTGCCAGGAATGCATTGATGATAATCCAAAGCAGCAAAGGTGCTACAAAATGATTCATTGTGATTTTTGCTTCTGAAAAATGATGGTAGAAAGCAAAAGAAATGGCGATACTCAGCGATACAAAAGCACCAATGTAAGCATGTCCGTTATAAGTAAATCCGTTAAGGAGATCTGAATATTGAGGATAAATTTGAAGTAAAATTTTCCATCCTAAAAAAGTAACTAATCCTGAGATAATGATGGCGCCTAAAAGAGGAACAAATCCTCTGAAAATTTCTCTGAAAGTAATGACACGCTTGGCTTTTCCTATAAAAATAAAAAGAATCAATAAACCTAAAGCAATAATCGTCATTGGAAAAACCCAGGTAAAGGGGTAACTTATGAAAGAGAACGGAACGCTGAAATAGACATCATCTTCTGCAGAATCGGTAGCGTTCAAATCAACATTCGAAAAGTATTTTAGTAAAGGCATTAAATACGTTCCCTGATGTTTTAATGTGGTTTTGCTTAAATGCTGAACATCGTCTTGTTGCGTATGATAATTATAATGCCCGTCGATAAAAGCAAAATTGAAACCCTGAATATTTCCCTGTTCTCTAAAAACGGTTAAATCAGTATCGTTAGGAAGCATCTTATAAATACTGTACATGAGCGAATTCGAAACGGGATATTGGGTTTTTGCATTGGCAAATTCTTTTACAAGCGCCTGATTTCCCTTGTTGGTTTCCATTAACATGTAACTTGGTCCTGAAGAACCTCTTGCTTCAAAATTGATCACAAGTCCAACTTCTTTTGCCCATGGATGTTTGTTTACAAAAAGAGCAGCTCCGTTTAAACCCAATTCTTCGGCATCAGAAAAAAGAATAATAATATCGTTTTTATGGGGTTGCTTGGCGTATAAAAAAGCACGAACTCCTTCTAAAATAGTAGCAACTCCTGAGGCATCGTCGCTTGCACCTTTAGAAAATGAATGCGGTGCACTGTCGTAATGAGATAAAAGTAATAGCGCTTTTGAGCTATCAGTTCCTTTAATTCGGGCCAGAATGTTTTTAGACTTTACTAATAATCCTTTATCGTTGAGGGTAAAACCTTCCTGAATAGAGGTTTCCAATCCAATCCTATTGAGTTCAAGTTTAAGATAATTGGCAACCAGTTCATGATTGGTAGAGCCAACATAATGTGGTTTTTGCGCAATAATTTCGACTTGGTTTAGCGCTCTTTCGGTAGAAAAATCAGCAAGAGCTTCTTCATCTTTTGAAATCCACTGCGGCATCATCGAGGCGTATATGATGCCAAGAATGGCTAAAATGCAGATTATGGCCAGAATTGAGGTGGGGTTTTTCTTCATTACGTACTATATTTCTTTTTTAACAAGCATAAAATAATCATTGTCCAAAGATCGATATCCCTGATCATACAGGAAATAGTAGGTATTCCCTGTTTTGGTCTGCAAGATATTGGTAAAGAATTCGAAATCAAAACCTTTGTTGATCATTTTATCCCTTGTTGCTTTAGATTTTCCATCAGTATTTAATTCACACAAAATACGGTAATTTTTTCGTAATTTGTTGTTTACATTCCTCATGAAATTAGTACTGTCTTTATTTATTTTATTATTGTAGGCATTTCTACAGCTGTCTGAACAGAATTTTTTGTCTTCGCGGCCTACAATTTTTTCCGAACATTCGAGACATGTTTTCATGGTTCAATCTTTTTAATTTCATATAAATCGGTACGTCGGTCTTTTAAAATCCTCACACTTCCGTGCTCGTGAAGTTGTTTAAGTAAATTCAAATCGACATCGACAATTAGCGTCATCTCAGTATTTGGAGTTGCTTCTGCCTTTATACCATTACTAGGAAAAGCAAAATCTGATGGTGTAAATACAGATGCCTGCGCATATTGAATATCCATATTATTCACTTTTGGTAAATTCCCCACGCAACCTGCTATGGCTACATAACACTCATTTTCTATGGCACGAGCCTGCGAACAATGTTTTACACGAGTGTACGCATTTTGTGTATCGGTTAAGAAAGGAACAAACAAAATATTCATCCCTTCATTGGCCAGAATTCTTGAAAGTTCCGGAAACTCAACGTCATAACAAATCAGGATTCCAATTTTACCACAATCAGTATCAAAGGTTTTAAAGTGCGATCCGCCTTTCATTCCCCAATGCTGTACTTCGTTTGGTGTAACGTGAATTTTAGTATACATTTCTGAAGTACCGTCTCTTTTGCATAAAAAACCAACATTGTACAAGTTACCATTGTCTAAAAGCGGCATGCTTCCGGTAATGATATTGATGTTATACGAAATAGCAAATTCCTGAAAACGTTTTCTGATGGGATCAGAATATCGGGCAAGTTCACGAATGGCTTCGGCTTCAGATAAATGATTGTAATCGGCCATCAAAGGCGCAATAAAAAGTTCCGGAAACAAAGCAAAATCTGCCCCATAACCTGAGACGACATCGATAAAAAATTCTGACTGTTCAAAAAATTCCTCCAGATTATTCAATTGGCGCATTTGCCATTGTACCAATCCTAAACGAATAACGCTTTTTTCAAGATTAATTAGCTTTGGACTTTCATCGTAATAAACATTGTTCCATTCTAAAAGAACCGCAAATTCTTTGGATTCTTCGTCACCTTCAAGATAGTTTTTGATAATTCGCAAAACGTGAAAATCATTACTCAACTGAAATGAAAGTACCGGATCGTGTAATTCTTTATGTTTTACTTTATCGATGTACACTCTTGGTGTCATCTTTTTTGAGTGTTGAGAATAATTTGGAATTCTTCCGGCAAAAACAATTGCTTTTAGGTTCAATTGCTCGCACAGTTCTTTACGCGTATCGTATAAACGGCGGCCTAAACGCAAACCGCGATAATTAGGATGGATAAAAACGTCTATACCGTACAATATTTCCCCATCTGGATTATGAGTCGAAAAAGTATAATCGCCTATAATTTGTTTGTAATTGTGTCTTTTGTCTACTAATTTTTCGTCGACAATTAGTGATAATGCTGATCCTACAACTATACCATCTACTAGTATAACAAGTTGGCCTTCAGGGAATATTGAGAGTAATTTTTTTATATCGTTAGGTCTCCAATATGAATTCGCCATTTCAGGATACGATTCAACCATTGAATTTTTTAACTGCTGATAGTCGTCGAATTCTAAATTTCTTAATTCAACTTTATTGATTTGTGTTTGCATTGTAGTATGATTTATGTTAAATATACAAAGAAATATTTCCATTTACAAACGCTTACAAATAGTTACAACCGAAAGTAATTACTTTACAACCGATTATTTTTTGGAGTCTGTTGCATCTTTGCCCTGTTGAATTTGATAAACGAATTCTTTATATACGAACATTTAAATATTACACGCCATGAATGCAATGAAAAACAGAGTACAATTAATTGGCAATGCAGGAAACGACCCGGAAATCAGAACTTTAGAAAGTGGAAGAAAATTAGCCTATCTAACGATTGCTACAAACGAGAAATACACCAATGATAAAGGTGAAAAAGTGGAACAAACAGAATGGCATCGTGTGACGGCCTGGGGTAAAACGGCTGAAATTATCGAAAAATATGTAGTAAAAGGGAAAGAAGTTGCTGTTGAAGGAAAACTAACCCATAGAAGTTATGACAATAAAAACGGTGAAAAAAGATACGTGACCGAAGTTATTGTTAATGAAATTTTATTGCTTAGCAGATAACGTTTATTCAAATTGAATATAACCCGATTGCCTGAATAAAGTAATCGGGTTTTTTGTGTTGCATACAATGTAAATTATAAAACAGAAGCTCCATTGATATCGGTTGAAAGTATTTCGCTCATATAGTCGAAAAAAGGTCTCATATTTTTGCAAGTGTCTAAAGCCTGTTCTAAAAATAACGGACTTAAAACTTCCTCATCAGTAAAACGTTTGATGATCAAAAACTGTTTGTAGCGAAGTAAATCTATGGCATCGTGGTTGATATCGTAGCCTTTTGGAGCTGTTTTGAGTTGTTCCCCTTGTAGAGTTCCAAAGGTTTTTACAAAAGATTTTGATTGTAATATTTTAATCATTGGTCCGGCATCGTGAGCAAATTCGCTACGTATGCGTTTTAAGTCTCCAGCATTGGGTCCCCAAAAACCACCTGCAAAAAAGCTGTTACCTTTTTCGATATGAAAATAATAACCGCCGCGTCTTGCACTTGTTGCTCTTGTGTAACTGCCGCCCCAAAAAGTTTTAAAAGGTGTTTTATCTTTAGAAAACCGAATGTCGCGATAAATCCTGTAGACACTTTTTTTACCCGAAGACGTTTCCAGAACATCAGTTTTTGAAAGCTGCTCAAGCAAAGCACCTGCAAAAGTTTCAATATGATTCAATTCTTTTAAATATTCCGTTTTATTGGCGTCGAACCAGGGCTTGTTGTTATTTTCTTTAAGCTGAGTCAAAAAATCAAGACTGGATTGGGGTATAGTAATCTGGTTTTTCATAATTAAATTTTGAGGAATCAATGCTAAATGTTATAGAGAAACATTAAAAATTTTATACGCCTAATTATTTTTTACCGCAGAGAAACGAAGGTTTTTCGCAGAGTTCACTAAGATTTAAGTGCGTTTACGACATCTAAGTCCGCAAAGCTTTGTGAACTTTGTGTTTTTACCAAAGTTAGCATATTTAAAAAAACTTTGTGTTCTCCGTGGTAAATTTCTTCTCTCTCCACAGGTTTTAGAATTGATCCATTTTGAGTCTTAAGACGACTGCAATTTAAACTAAAAACCCACCAAATTTCTTGGTGGGTTTTATATATTTTAGTTAAGCAGTTTTTTTGAATAAATCAAACATAGGACAACGCGAGCAGCGTTTCTTTTCGCTCTTTTTGTATTTCTCACAGCAGGAAGATTTACAGTTTTCCAACTTTTTAATCTTATCAAGGATAACTTCTTTCTTCTTTTTCTTTTTATCCTTTTTCTTGTCCTTATCTTTTTCTTTCTTGCTCAATTTTCCTCCGTATTTAAAAACAGGGACAAATATAAAAGAAAATAGTTATTTTTAAGTATTCTAAATAAACTTTAACTTTTTTATTTAGGGTTGATCGCAATAGAGCTTGTTACCGTTAATTGCTGGATATCACGGTCGAACAAGTAAAGTCCTCCTTTGTCATCACCAATTAAGTTGATTTTATCTAATATAGATTTAGCTGTTGCTTCTTCCTCGATTTGCTCTGCTACATACCATTGTAAGAAATTGTGAGTTGCATAATCTTTTTCTGAAAAAGTAATGTGCACAAGTTCATTGATAGATTCTGAAACAAAAATCTCATGGTTGTAAAGTGCTTCAAACATTTCTTTAAATGTAGAATAAGATGTTTTTGGCGCTTTAAGATCGGTAATCTGAGCGTGACCTCCGCGTTCGTTAATATACTTAACTAGTTTAAGCATATGTGCGCGCTCTTCATCTGATTGGGTATACATAAATTGTGCAATTCCCTCTAATCCGTGTACTTCGGCCCAACAAGCCATAGAAAGGTAGGTTTGCGAAGATTCTGCCTCTATGCGAATTTGCTTGTTTAAAGCTGCTTCAATATTTTTCGATAACATAATGTGACTTTTTTGTAAAGTTAGAAAAAATAATTGGTTCCGGTTTTTTGAAACTCAGAAACACAACACATTTGGATTAATTCTCAATAAATTTAAGCTTTTCAAATTTTGCCGGTCTCGAGAATTGAGACTTATTCATGATCGGATTTCCGTTGTCTTCTCTAATAAAACCATCTGTAAATTTTCGTAATACAAACTGTTTTAAAGCAGTGTCGTAATAGCTCAGGATGTAATAATTCTTTAATTTAAGAATGTTTTGAAGCGATACATTTTTGTTGATACTTAGAAAATAGAAAATATTGTCGATTGCTAAAGGCTCTTGTTGCGGGTTATTTACAAATTCATAATTAGCATTTAATAGCGCATCAAAAGAAACCATTTTACTTTGTGAATACTGCTGAATTCCCATATCATCAAAATCTCTTAGTGACATATCAAATGGGCTGTAAGCAACAGAAGAAAAAATGTGTTCAATAAATCCGCCAAAGGTGACTACGTTATTGTTGTTGTTTTTAAAAACTGAAACTCCAACATTTAAATTCGCTAATTGTTTGAGAAACTTTCCGGTAGTTTTTAATTCCTGCGGTTTTTCATTATTTACCTGAAGAAAAATAGGAGAGTTTTTAAAGCGTATCGTATCATTTTTTGAAATTGAAACACTTTTGATTGATTTTTGCGAATCAAAATCTTTGATCTCAAATAAAAATTCGTCTTTGCTTGCCTTAACCTGAAATAATTTGTTTTGACTGTAAAATGAATTCGAAGATTTCGATGGGTTTTTTGAAACAGGCTGTTCAAAATTTTTCTCTGTAATCTCGCCACTTTCCATATTAAGACTCATTACTTGTGTTTTCTTTGAGTTATAGTCAAATGTCAAAAGAATGTGATCTTCAGTTACATACATTTTGTTTAGACCACTAGTTTTGTCTAAAGAATTAAAATCGCCTGATTCCATTTTTTGAAGCGGAAAATATCGAATAAGCGAGCTAAAGGTAAACTTTTGTCCTTTTTCATTTTGGAATGCAATACCTGAGAAATCAAACATTTTGATTTCGCATTTTCCATTCTGAAACTCGTAAAGAAGCAAATGTTGTTGGTTTTTCTCTTTTGCAATAATGTAGAAAATATTGTCTTTTTGAAAAGTAGTGACAAAATATTCAATGTTTTCAGGAAAGTCAAAGTTTAAAGCCCTGGAAGTTTTAGTTTCCAGATAGTATTTGATGATTCTTAAGTTTCTTCTGTTTTGTGAACTCCAGTAAAGTGTTGGATTTCCATCTTCACTAATACTGTGGCCAATTAAAGTTCGATCTTCTACATGCCTTAGCGTGTCTGAAAATTGGTTGGCGAGGAATAGCGATTTATTGTATTTTAAAATAGTAATTTTTTTATCATCTGCTGCAAAAACATAGATATCATGAGTTTTTACATCCTCAACATTCAAAGCCTGACCATTTCCTAAAGGATTGTTTAAAATTAATGGATACGTGTTTAAAACCGTTTGGCTAAATAGTATTGATTGATAAAGTAGCAGGGAAAAAAATATAAGCTTTTTCATAATTAATTGGGGCACAAATATTATTCCAAATTTAATTAAATATACGTTAATAAAATTGTGAAAAAAAGCATTTCTTTGGTTTCGGAATTCCTTAAAAAAAGCCCTAAAAGAATTTTCCTTTAGGGCTTGATTTTATTTTTGATTAAGATTATTATCTTACTCTAAAAGTAACTCTTCGTGCTAATCTTCTTGCTTCTTCAGAATCTTTTTGGATAGATGTATCAGCTCCGTTAGCAACAACATTTAATCGGGAAGATGCAATACCTGCTTTTTCTAAAATAGTTTTCACATTATTAGCTCTTGCATTTGATAATTTTTCATTGTACTCAGACTTACCAACCTGATCTGCATACCCTAAAATATCTATAGAAGCAGATGGGTTTTTTCTTAAATAAGTTAAAATAACATCAAGTGCTGCAGTAGAATTTTCTATTGGAATCGATTTGTTGAAATCAAAGTAAACACTGTAATATTTGTCATTAATCATTTCTTTTACAATGTCTTTGTCACTTACCGTATTAGTGGTAACAGGTTTTTCGATAATAACTTGTTTTGATGGTATGTTCTTAATTTGATTTTCAAGGTCCGCAATCTTATTATCATACGCTGTAAGATCAACATTTTGTGTAAGAACAGTCCAGTCAGCATGTTTTGTGTTTTTACCTAAATAAACTGTCAAACCAGCAGTTCCGTTGAATAGAAGTCCCGAAAGTCCTCTGGAGTTTGTAAGTCCGGCTCCGTCAAAAGTGGCATCCTGAAAAGCATTAACAATAGTAGTAACATCACCTGTTAAAGCAAGACGGTTTGATAGTCTGATTTGACCTGTAAAACCTGCAATGAAATTACCCATTCTGTCTTTTACATGTAGGTCTTCGTTTTCTAATTGAGCAACTCCAATACCAGCGTGACCTAATAAACCAATTGTTTTAGTCCATGTTTCAAAATTCATGATTCTTCCTAAGTTGGCTACTCCTTGCAAATCAACTCTGTAGTATTTAGAATCAAAAGTATTTGAATTACCATGATCTGTGAAACTGTTATATCCTAAATCAGCTTTCAAACCAAATTTATTGTTCATCATATACCTTACACCCAAATCAGCAGTAAAAGGACTAACTCTTGCAGTGTAATAATCATTTGACATTGGGCGTTGAGGTTTGTTAAAACCGCCAGCTAATTCAATAGACCATTTATTATAGTCATTTGAGTTATTTTCTGTTTGCGCATTCATGTTGTTGAAAACCAGCGAAAAAGCTAGAATAATTACAATTTTTTTCATTATTATTTGAGATTTTAAATTTTTCCCAAACAAATGATTTATTGTAAGAATTACTTTCCTATATAGGTTTTTATAATGATAGAATAAGGTTAAATATGATTTCAGGTATTCATCAACTCCTGAAAATAATCAACAAATTGGCCCATATGCAAACCATCCATCAAACCATGATGAACATGTACGGACATTGCCATTGTTTTTTTTCCAGTTTCTGAAGTAATCATTTTTCCAAATGAAATTTTAGGGCAGCTATCTGGAAAAGTGTAACTCCTTGCATGCGAAAGAGACGTAAAATTGAGCCACGGAATTGCCGAAAAATGAATCAGATTATCATCATCAAATGATCTTGTAAAAAGTCCGGTTGTGTTTTGAATGCGTTCAATTTCGGCTAAAGCATTTTGTTCGAATATTTTAAAATCCGGATTGTATTCGATTAATGAAAAACCAAAAGTACCGTCCTGACGCCCAATTGTTGCTGATGCATCTATACGGTCGTTAATGTAAATCTTGTCATCGGCAATTCTGTACTTGAAATTTTCAATAGAGTTTACGGCAACCAGTGTTTTGTGTAAATAATAAATGAAGAAAGAAGTTTTCAGGTTTTTTGCAGTTTGATAGGCTTTGGTACAATCAATTGCTACGGTTGCGCCAAAAAAAGGTTCTTCCATCTGTTTAAAGTGCTGGAAATGTTCTTTGCGATTCCAGTTTTCTAAATCTAAAAGTGTTTTCATTATGATAAGTTCTGAAGTACTTGGGTAATTTTTTCGAATGAACTAAAATGTTTGTGTTCGACTTTGTGACTAATTTTTTCGTGTTCCCAAGTAGTGTGAAACGGAATATGAACGGCATAACCTCCAAGTCCTAAAACGGGTAAAACATCAGATTTTAATGAATTTCCGATCATAAGAAATTCATGTGCCTGAATGTCTAAACGACCTAATAGTTTTTCATAATCAATTTCCTGCTTGTCTGACATTACTTCTATGTGATGAAAATAGTGCCCCAAACCGGACCGATGTAATTTGCTGTGTTGGTCTTTCAGGTCTCCTTTTGTGGCCACAACCAACTTATATTTTCCGTGTAAAGCTTGTAAAGTTTCTTCAACTCCATCCAAAAGTTCGATGGGTTTTTCGAGTAATTCTTTTCCGTATTGGATGATTTTTGTAATAACCTCAATTGGAATTGTATTGTTCGAAATGTTCATCGCTGCTTCGATCATCGAAAGAATATAACCTTTTATTCCGTAACCATATAAAGGCAGGTTGGCAATTTCGATCTTAAACAATTCCTGCGAAATACCCTGATGAGAAAGATAATCTTCCATCAAAGCGCAAAATTTATGCTCCGTTTCCTCAAAGTAAGGTTCATTCACAAATAAAGTATCATCAGCATCAAATGCGATTACTTTTAAGTTTGGTATTTTGTTTTTATGTAACATAAAGATGTTGTTTTTTTAGTTTCAAGTTTT
>Ga0247813_10001872_pt1 | contig 15212 bp, 13 predicted proteins | sample UWRJL169409C1_FD_180719 | JGI IMG/M metagenome (GOLD analysis project Ga0247813, IMG submission 180719) | Plant litter microbial communities from Arlington Agricultural Research Station in Wisconsin, United States - UWRJ-L169-409C-1 | ecosystem: Environmental > Terrestrial > Plant litter >... | reverse complement strand
GCTTCCGATCTTCAACCGGGTCGATGCCCTGAGCGACTTTCCGGCGCATCACGAAGGCTGCGTCTCGCGCATCTGCCAAGGATACGGCCTTCAGCGATCCCAGTCCGAATTCCCGCCGCTTCCCGTCGGACTGAACCCGGACGACCCATCTTCCCGACGCTTTGGCGTTCAGATCGAGAAAGAGCCCATCGCCATCGGCGTAGCGACCGGGTTCGACGAGCGAGCGGATCTTGACTGCAGTGAGCTTTCCCATTGCACCACTCCTGAAATTACCCACCACTTTCCCACCACTTTCTGGTGGGATGTGGTGGAATTCAGCGAAATCCTCAGGGACGAAATCCCATCAAATTTCAGAGTGTTTTTAGCACGTTATCGCTGTTTTGGGGAGCCCCAAAGAGGGCGTGAATGGCGGAGCGGGAGGGATTCGAACCCTCGATACGCTTTTGACGTATACTCACTTTCCAGGCGAGCGCCTTCGACCACTCGGCCACCGCTCCGCATTGCTCTGGAAGCGGCGGACCTAGAGCGGGATCGCGCCGTACGCAAGCGATTGCGTGCGGCGTGGTGCTCGGGCAGTCTCACCACATGATCAATCTCCTTTTCGCTGCCGCTCTCATCCTTGCCGCCGCCGTCCAGGCCGCGCCCGTCGCCGTGCTGCCGTCCGACCCGTTGCCGGCGGATTGGGTCGCCGTACCCGACGACGAGTTGCTCGTCTTCACGCTGGCCAGCGGAAAGACCGTCTCCGTGCGGCTCGCGCCGGCCTATGCGCCGGTGCATGTCGCCAACATCCGCGCGCTGGCCAAGGCGCGGTGGTGGGATGGCAGCACCAGCGTCTATCGGTTGCAGGACAATTACGTCGCGCAATGGGGCGATCCGACCGAGAAGAAGCCTCTGGCGAACGGCGTCGTCGCCAATCCTCCCGCTGAATACGAGCATGCCGGGCCGACTGCGGTCGCACGTCTGGGCCGGCGCGATCCATATGCCGAATGGGCCGGGTATAGCCGCGACGGCTGGCCGCTTGCCGGCAACGGCGCGACCGAATGGCTGCCGCATTGCTACGGCATGGTCGGCGTCGGGCGCGATATTGCACCCAGTACGGGGAGCGGCGCCGAACTCTATGCCGTTATCGGCCATGGACCGCGCGCACTCGACCGCAACATTGCGGTGGTCGGGCGCGTGGTCGATGGGATCGAATGGCTGTCGTCGATGCCGCGCGGAACGGGCGATCTCGGCTTCTACAAGACGCCGGCGGAGTACAGCCCGATCGTCTCCGCGCGGTTCGCGAGCGACATGCCCGCCGCGACGCGCCCGCACTTCCAGTACCGCGCGACGACCAACCCGCGCTTCACTGCATGGATCGCGTCGCGCAAGAACCGGACGCCACCGTTTTTCGTCGTGCCGGCGGGCGGCGCGGACATCTGCAACGCGATGCCGCCGGTGCGCCGCACGCCGTAGGCCAGCCCTATATTTTTGGCGCGGGACCGAACAGCCCGGCTTGGTAGTCGCGGATCGCCTCGCCGATCTCTTCGCGCGTGGTCATCACGAACGGGCCGTGGGCGACGACCGGCTCGCTGATCGGATCGGCGTGGCCGTAGAGCAGGCTCGCAGGCGCGTCTGTGGTGACCACGATTGTGTCTTCGGACTCGTCGAACGTCGCTAGGTGGTAAGGCGTGATCCTAGTCTCGCCGACCTTCGGGTTGCCGCTGACGACGTAGAAGAACACTGCCCTTCCCCGCGGTGCCGGCAGGGTGACGTGGGCGCCCGCGTCCAGCGCGACCGTCATCATCGCTACGCCTGTGAGTGAGGCGATCGGGCCCGTCTGGCCGGCGAAGTCACCCGCGATCAGGTTCACTACGCCGCCCTCGACCGCGATCGCTGGAATGTCCTCGCGCTGGAGGCCGGTATAGGCGGGCTTGGTCATCTTCAGTCGGCTGGGCAGGTTGATCCAGAGCTGCAGGATCTCAAGCGGACCGCCCGTGCGCTTGAACGAGTCTGGCGATACCTCGGCGTGGATCAGGCCGGACCCCGCGGTCATCCACTGGATGCCGCCGGCCCGGATCACGCTCTCGTGCCCGCCGCTGTCGAGATGCGCCATCTCGCCGGCGAGGATGAAGCTGACGGTTTCGAAGCCGCGATGCGGATGCGGGCCGAACGGCAGGCCCCGATTGTTCGGCGGATAGGTCTGCGGGCCGTGGTGGTTGAGGAACAGGAACGGATCGACCTGTGCCAGCCCGTGCGCCGGCACGGGCCGCCGGGTGACGAGGTCGGCGATGTCGTCGCGGTGTGCGGGATACTGGCGAAGGACGGAACGGGACATGCGAACTCCTCAGGCGAAGCGATAGCCGGAAATGGCGGTGCGCATCACCAACTCGCCGTAATCATGCGTGCCGGGTGCGTCTGAGGCACCGGCGGCGACCATCAGCGGTAGCAGGTGTTCCGCGCGCGGGTGCGACAGACTTGCCGATGGCGCGTCGGCCCAGCCGTCGAGTGCCGCCTTGCGGTCCTCGCCGGGCAGCGCGACGGCGGCAGTCAGCCACGCATCGAATTGCTGGCTGGGCGTGGTGAAACGGGGGTCGCCGTAGCCGCGCATGTTGTGGAAGCTCATGCCCGACGCGACGATCAGCACGCCTTCGTCGCGCAACGGCGCCAACGCCCGGCCCGCGAGTATGTGGAGTTCGGGGTCGAGGTCGCGGTCGACCGACATCTCGACGACGGGAATGTCCGCATCCGGGAAGGCGACCTTGAGTGGCACGAACACGCCGTGATCGAGCCCGCGCTGCGGATCGACCGTCGCCGTCAGGCCGGCCGCGCCGAGCAACCCGGCCGCGCGCGCGGCAAGGTCCGGTGCTCCCGGTGCATCGTAGCGCAGTTCGTAGGTGTGGGCAGGAAAGCCACCGTAATCGTAGATCAGCGGCGGCGTCCCGGCACCCGAGAAGGCGAAGCCGCGCGTTTCCCAGTGGCCCGACACGACGAGGATCGCTCGCGGCTTCTCGGGCAGGCTGATGGCGATGCCGCGCAGATAGGCGGCCATACCGGTCCAGGTGCCGGCCGGATCGTCCATGAAGAAGCAAGGGCCGCCGCCGTGCGGGATGAACAGGCTGGGCTGGCGGGCATGCACGCCGTTGGTGGATATCGTCATGCCAAGGCAGATAGGTGCGCGAGGCCCGCAGCATAATACCGCATCCGGCAACGCTGCGTTGCTATTCGACTAGGCTATTTGACGGGCCGCTTTTCGAGCTTTCGGGCCAGCGTGCGGCGATGCATGCCAAGCCGGCGCGCGGTTTCCGAGATATTGAAGCCGGTCTCCGCCAGCGTCGAATGGATCCGTTCCCATTCGAGCGTCTTGATCGAGGTCGGGCGTTCGGAAACCTGCGCCTCGACGCTGCCCTCGGTCCGATCGAACGCCGCCTCGATATCGTCGGTGTTGGACGGCTTCACCAGGTAATGCGATGCACCGAGCTTGATCGCCTCGACGGCCGTGGCGATGCTGGCGAAGCCGGTCAGCACGACCACCAGCGTTGCCGGATCGTGCGCATGCAATGTCTGGACGCAGACCAGACCGGACGCACCGCCGAGCTTCAGATCGACCACCGCATAGCGCGGGGTAGCGGCGGCGAGCAGAACGAGCAGTTCCTCGTGGCTCGCCGCCTGCGTCACCTCATAGCCGCGGCGCTCGAACGACCGCCGGAGCGTCCGTGCGAACACCTCGTCGTCCTCGACGATCACCAGCGTGCGTGCAGCCTCGGTCATACAGCCTCGTCCAGTGCGATGGCCGCGAGCGGCAGGGTCAGCATGACCTCGGCACCGCCGCCGTCGCGATTGGCGACCGCCACGGTGCCGCCGAGTTTGCGCGCGACGTTGACCGCGAGGAACAGGCCCAGCCCGTGCCCCGGCTCCTGCTTGCTCGACTGATAGGGTTTGCCGAAGCCGGCGAGCCGTTCGTCCGAGAAGCCCGGCCCACGATCGCGCACCGTCAGCACGAGCTTGTCGCCGCTGCGCTCGCCGCGAAAGCCGATCCAGCCGGGCGACGCTTCGGCGGCATTGTCGAGGATGTTGGCGATCACCTGTTTCAGCGCCGGGTCGGAGACGACCTGTGGGTTGTCGCCGACGCGCGCGACATATTCGACCTCGACCCCGGCGTGCAGCCCGCGCCAGTCGTCGACGATGCCGTCGAGGAAGCGGTGCAGCGAGACGATCTCGGGCGCCTCGCCGCGCGCCTCGCCGGCGGCGAGGAGGATGCCGGTAACGATCGACTTGCAGCGCTGCACCTCGGCCTGCATCTCGCCGATCTCGGCCTGCAGATCGGGATCGCGCGCCAGCGCGGGCATGCGCCGCCAATCCGCCAGGATCACCGCGATCGACGATAGCGGCGTGCCGAGTTCGTGCGCGGCGCCGGAGGCGAGCAGGCCCATGCGCACGATATGGTCCTCTTCCGCCGCCTGCTGGCGCAGGTCGGCGAGGTGCGCGTCGCGGCCGTGCAGGTTTGCGGTGATGCGCGTCATGAACAACACCAGCAACGTCGCGATCAGCACGAAGCAGAGCAGCGACCCGAGCGTGTAGAGTTCGAAGAAATTGCCGTCATAGCCCGGCGGCAGCACCAGCGGCCGATAGCGCACCGTCAGCGCCGCGAAACAGCAGGCGGTGACGCCGACGATCGTCCAGCTCGACCAGCGTTCGAGCAGCACCGCACCCAGCACCACCTGAAGCAAATACAGCGCGATGAACGGGTTGGTCGCGCCGCCGCTGAGGTACAGCTGGACCGTCAGCAAGCCGACGTCGAACAGCATCGCGAAGAACAGTTGCGCGTTCGGCCCCCGCTGCCAGCCATAGAGCGGTAGGCTGGCGAGGTTCAGCGCGACCGCGGCCGCCATCGCCAGCCCCATCGGCACCAGCGGCAGGTCGAAGTGCAGCACGAACCGCGCGAACAGGATCGTCAGCAGTTGCCCGGCGACCGCCAGCCAGCGCAGCGTGACGAGCTGGCGCATGTTCGCGCTGCCCGTCGCGTCGGTCAGCGCGCTGGCGCGGGACAGCCAGCCCTGCCAGCCTTGGCGGACCTGGAGGTTCATCGCGTGTCTGACCATCCCGTTCTCCTGCGAACGCAGGAGCCCAGGCTTACAAGCGCTGCGGCGCGGGACTCCTGGGCTCCTGCGTTCGCAGGAGAACCGTGATGCGTGATGGGTGTCGTCATGTGCCTCATGCCGACCGGCGGCGGTCGTGGCGGACGACGATGCCGAACGCGACGAGCGTCAGCGCGGCCAACGCGAACCAGGTGAGGATGTAGGTCAGGTGATTGTTCGGGAAGGCGATGACGGTCAGCCCACCTACCGGTGCCGCATCACTGGTCCGATCCGCATCGATGAAATAGGGCGCGACCGACGCCAGGCGCCTCGCCCGTGCGATCGCGGCGACGTCGCGTGAATACCAGGCGCCGTGCGCGGGATCGTTGCTGCGCAGGAAGCCGCCGCCGGGTTCGGTGACGCGCAGATAGCCGGTGACGGTCTGTTCGCCAGCCGGCCGCGCGTGCGCGGTGCGTTGCTCGGGCGACACATAGCCGCGGTTGACGAGGACGGTGAAGCCCGGCGTGCGGAGCGGCGTCACCACCCAATATCCGCTGCCCAGCGCGGTCGCGGCGCGGACCAGCGTCTCGTCATCGTGCAGGAAGACGCCGCGCGCGACGACCCGGCGATACGCATCCTTTTCGGCGGTGATCGGCGCTCCCGGGGGCGGCGCCGCGACGGGGGCGGCATGCGCGCGGGCGTCGACCTGTTCGATCAGCGCCAGTTTCCACGTCCGGCGGTGAATCTGCCACACGCCGAGCGCGACGAAGCCGGCGAAGATCAGCAGCGCGGCCAGGCCCGCCGCGACCATCGCCGGCCGCGGCTTCATCCCATGTCCGCCATGTTGGCCATCGGCATCATGTTGGTGTTCATGTGGTACATGACCCAGATCGACCCGGCGAGCGTGATGACGACGAGGATGATCGTGAAGATCAGCGCCATCATCGTCCAGCCGCCCTCCGACTTGGTCGTCATGTGCAGGAAGTAGATCATGTGCACGACGATCTGGATGACCGCGAACAGCATGACCACCAGCACTGCGGTCGACGGATCCTTGAACGCGCCCGTCATCACCGCCCAGAACGGGATCGCGGTAAGGATGACGGAGAGGAAGAACCCCTTCAGGTAACTGCCGCGCGTGCCGTGCGAGGCGGTGTCGCCGTGCGCATGCTCTTCGCCGTGTGCGCTGCCGTCGCCATGCGCGGGCGCGGAGGTATGTGGGGACGAATGCGGGTTGGTGGAATCGCTCATCGCAGCATGCCCATCAGATAGACGAAGGTGAAGACGCCGATCCAGATGACGTCGAGGAAATGCCAGAACATGCTGAGGCACAGCAGCCGGCGCTTGTTGGCGGCGATCAGGCCGTGCCGGCTGACCTGGACCATCAGCGTGACGAGCCAGATCAGGCCCATCGTCACGTGCAGCCCGTGCGTGCCGACCAGCGTAAAGAACGACGACAGGAACGCGCTACGCGTCGGGCCGGCGCCTTCGTGGATCAGGTTGGCGAACTCGTACATCTCGATCGAGAGGAACGCGAGGCCGAACAGCCCGGTCAGCGCCAGCCAGGCCTGCATCGTGCGGGCCTTGCCGTCGTCCATCGCCAGCATCGCGAAGCCGTAGGTGATCGACGAGAACAGCAGCATCGCGGTGTTCACCGCGACCAGCGGCAGCTCGAAGATCTCGCGCGGGCCCGGGCCGCCGGCGTAGCTGTTGCCCAGCACGCCATAGGTCGCGAACAGCACGGCGAAGATGAGGCAATCGCTCATCAGGTACATCCAGAAGCCCAGCATCGTGCTGCCGCCTTCGGGATGGTCGTGCTCGTCCTGGACGTAGAAGCTGACGGACTTGCCGTCTTCTTTGGTCAGTGTCTGTGCGGACATCGGCTCAGATCCCCTGCGCGGCAAGCTGGCGGGTGCGTGCATCTTCCGCCGCGATCACCTCTTCCACGGGAATGTGGAAGTCGCGCTTGTAATTGAAGGTGTGGACGATCGTGGTGCCCAGGATGCCGAGCAGCGCGAGCGCCGCCAGCCACCAGATGTACCAGATCATCCCGAAAGCGAGCGCCGTGCTGAGCCCGGCCAGGATCACGCCGGTCCCCGTGCCGCTGGGCATGTGGATCGCCTTGAAGCCGGTGGTCGGCCGTGCGTACTTGCGGTCCTTCATGTCGTACCAGGCATCCAGATCGTGGATGATCGGCGTGAACGCGAAGTTGTACTCCGGCGGCGGCGACGAGGTCGACCATTCGAGCGTACGCCCACCCCAGGGATCGCCGGTATGATCGGCGAGCGCCTCGCGGTTGCGGATGCTGACGAAGATCTGGAGCAGGAAGGCGCCGATGCCGATCGCGATCAGGCCTGCGCCGATCGCGGCGATGACGAACCAGATCTGCAGGTTCGGATCGTCGAAATAGCGCATCCGGCGGGTCACGCCCATCAGCCCCAGCACATAGAGCGGCATGAAGGCGAGGTAGAACCCGACCACCCACGTCCAGAAGCTGACCTTGCCCCAGAACGGGTCGAGCCGGAAGCCGAACGCCTTGGGGAACCAGTAGTTGATCCCGGCGAACATCCCGAACAGCACGCCGCCGATGATCACGTTGTGGAAATGCGCGACCAGGAACAGCGAGTTGTGCAGCACGAAGTCGGCCGGCGGCACCGCGAGCAGGACGCCGGTCATGCCGCCGATCGTGAACGTCACCATGAAGGCGATCGTCCACAGCATCGGCAGTTCGAACCGGATGCGGCCGCGGTACATCGTGAACAGCCAGTTGAAGATCTTGGCTCCGGTCGGAATCGAGATGATCATCGTCGTGATGCCGAAGAACGAGTTGACGCTCGCGCCCGATCCCATCGTGAAGAAATGGTGCAGCCAGACGAGGTATGCCAGGATCATGATGACCAGCGTCGCGTAGACCATCGAGCTGTAGCCGAAGAGGCGCTTGCCCGAGAAGGTCGAGGTGACTTCGGAGAAGATCCCGAATGCCGGCAGCACCAGGATGTAGACCTCCGGGTGGCCCCAGATCCAGATCAGGTTGACGTACATCATCGGGTTGCCGCCCGATTCATTCGTGAAGAACGCGGTGCCGATGTAGCGATCGAGGCTGAGCAGCGCGAGCACCGCGGTGAGTACCGGGAAGGCGGCGACGATCAGGATGTTGGTGCAGAGCGCGGTCCAGGTGAAGATCGGCATCTTCATGAAACCCATGCCCGGCGCGCGCATCTTGACTATCGTCGCGATCAGGTTGACGCCCGACAACAAGGTGCCGACGCCGGCGACCTGCAACGCCCAGATATAATAGTCGACGCCGACATCGGGCGAATAGGCGAGCCCCGACAGCGGCGGCATCGCCAGCCAGCCGGTCCGCGCGAACTCGCCGATGAACAGCGACATCATGACGATCACGGCACCGGCCGTGGTCATCCAGAAGCTGAAATTGTTGAGGAACGGGAACGACACGTCGCGCGCGCCGATCTGCAGCGGGACGACATAGTTCATCAGGCCCGTGACCATCGGCATGGCGACGAAGAAGATCATGATCACGCCGTGCGCGGTGAAGACCTGATCATAATGGTGCGCGGTCAGGTATCCTTCGGACCCGTTGAACGCCATCGCCTGTTGCGCGCGCATCATGATCGCGTCGGAGAACCCGCGCAGCAGCATGACGATCGCGAGGATCATGTACATGATCCCGATCTTCTTGTGGTCGACGCTGGTGAACCACTGGTTCCACAGATAGCCCCACAGCTTGAAATAGGTGAGCGCGGCCATCAGTCCGACGCCGCCGATCGCGACGACGGCGAACGTGCCCATCACGATCGGCTCGTGCAGCGGCAGCGATTCCAGGGAGAGGCGGCCGAAGATGGTCTTCAGCAAGGTATCGGACATGATGTCTCTCTAGCCGACCGCTACGGGGCGCAAGCCCGGCAGGGTCAAGGGTGTCGTCATCGTATGGTTGCGGTTGGCGTCCGAACCGGGCGCGTCGTTGCCGGTATCGCTGCCGACGTTGCCGGGCGCGCTCCAGTGCTTGGCCGTGCCCTTTTCGTCGCCGTCCTTCATCAGGGCGCCTTCGGGGCGCTTCTGCGCATCGAACGGACCCTTGCCGGAATTGACCGGGGGCATCGTCATCCCGCTGTGGTCGCCGTGCCCGCCACCGCTCATGTCGTGCTTCATCAGGTCGGACATGCACGGCTTGCCGGGCTGGACGCACTGTTCGAGGATCGCCTTGTACAGCCCCGGATCGATCGTGCCGAAGCGCATGACCGGCACCTTCTCCGACGGCTTTTCGAGCTGGGTGTAGTTGCTGCGGTTGAGCCCGCCGCCACCCTGCCTGATGCGGTTTACCCAGGCCTGGAAGCCTGCGTCCGACACGCCGTAGAAGCGGAAGCGCATGCCCGAGAAGCCGGCGCCGCTATAGTTGGACGACAGGCCCTCGTAATTGCCGGGCTTGTTGATCACCGCATGCAGCGTCGTCTCCATGCCGGGCATGGTGTAGATCATGCCGGCGAGCGCGGGGATGTAGAACGCGTTCATCACCGACGACGAGGTCAGCTTGAAGCGGATCGGCCGATCGATCGGCGCGGCCAGTTCGTTGACCGTGGCGATGCCGTATTCGGGATAGATGAACAGCCATTTCCAATCGAGCGCGACGACCTGCACCTCGATCGGCCGCCCTGCCCCGCCGCGGATCTGCTCTGGCGTGCCACCGGCCTTGCCGACCGGCACGTTGGTGCCCGTCGTCATCGACTCAGGCTTGATCCGCGCCAGCGGGCGATAGGGATCGAGCAGATGCGTGCTGGTCCAGGTGATCGCGCCGAGCGCGATGATGATCAGCAGCGGCACGCCCCAGATCAGCAGCTCGAGGCTGACCGAGTGATCCCATTTGGGCTCGTACTTGGCCTCGGTGTTGCCGGCGCGGTAACGGTACGCGAACAGCAGCGTCAGCGCGATCACCGGCACGATGATCAGCAGCATCAACCCGGTCGAGATCAGGATCAGGTCGCGCTGCTGCACGGCGATGTCACCCGACGGCGACATCACCACCCAGTCGCAACCGCTGACCATCAGGGCGAGCGGAAACGCGGACAGGCGGGGCAGCCAGGTCGTGCGCCAGGATGGTCTGGGAGTCGGTTCGGCGGTCATGAGCGATCCCTACGCCTGTCCGACGCGCCGCCATAGTGGACAATTTGTCCAATGTGCGCCGCACTGCAACATAGGCCATGACGACATTATGGGCGGCCCATGCGAATGGGCCTGCCACGTTCCACCGGAAAGGCGTATCAGCAGGTTCGCCATCCTGGCAGTGAGTTGAAGCATGAGCGCACAGACGGTTAACGAGACGGCTTTCGAAGACGACGCGCGGGATATCCACGCGCACGGCAAGGGAGTTTCGTCGGGCGAGATCGCGATCGGCGTCGTCATCGGGCGCACGTCGGAGTTCTTCGACTTCTTCGTCTATGCGATAGCCTCGGTGCTGGTGTTCCCGACGCTGATCTTCCCATTCGTCGACCGGCTGCAGGGCACGATCTATTCGTTCGCGGTGTTCGCACTCGCGTTCATCGCCCGCCCGATCGGGTCGCTGATCTTCATCGGCGTCGACCGTCTCTATGGCCGCAGCGTCAAGCTGACGATCGCGTTGTTCCTGCTCGGTACGTCGACGGTGGCGATGGCGTTCGTGCCGGGCTATGATCAGGTCGGCTATTGGGCGATCGTCCTGCTCGCGCTGCTGCGCATCGGCCAGGGCATCGCACTCGGCGGCGCATGGGACGGGCTCGCCTCGCTCCTCTCGCTCAACGCACCTGAAAAGTACCGCGGCTGGTATGCGATGCTGCCGCAGCTGGGTGCACCGTTCGGCCTGCTGGTCGCTAGCGGCCTGTTCGCGTTCTTCGTCTCCACCCTGCCGACCGCCGACTTCTTCGCCTGGGGCTGGCGCTATCCGTTCTTCGTCGCGTTCGCGATCAACGTCGTCGCGCTGTTCGCCCGCCTGCGCCTGGTCGTGACGCCGGAGTTCGAGGAACTGTACGAGGCGCGCGAGCTGCAGCCTGCCGCGGTCGTCGAGACCGTCCAGGCGGAATGGCGGACGATCTGGCTCGGTTCATTCGCGCCGCTCGCCAGCTTCGCGCTGTTCCACATGGTCACCGTGTTCCCGCTGTCGTGGATCATCCTGTTCACCCGCGAGGCGCCGGGCCGCTTCCTGGTGATCGAGGTGATCGGCGCGGTCATCGGCTTGGGTGCGACGCTCGTATCGGGGCTGCTGGCGGACCGCTTCGGCCGCCGCACGCTGCTCGGCACGATCGCGGCGCTGATCGCGGTGTTCGCGGTCGCAGCGCCGATGCTGCTGTCGGGCGGCGACCTGGGCGAGCGGCTGTTCATGGGCATCGGCTTCGTGCTGTTCGGCCTGTCGTTCGGCCAGTCGTCGGGCGCGGTCGCATCCAGCCTGTCGCAGAAGTATCGTTATACGGGCTCGGCGCTGACGACCGATCTGGCCTGGCTGTTCGGTGCCGGCTTCGCCCCGCTCGGCGCGCTGCTGCTGACGGCGAAGTTCGGCCTTGCGGCGAGCGGCGCCTATCTGTTCTCGGGCGCGGTGTTCACGCTGATCGCGCTGGGGCTCAACAAGGAACTGGCGAAGCGCAACATCGTACGCTGATGTGCCCTCCTGCGCAGGCAGGAGCCCAGGGTTACGAGCGCTGCACTGCGTGACCCTGGGTTCCTGCTTTCGCAGGAACACCACGGCGGTCAATCGCCCATGATATCGCCCACACGACGAGCCCACACAGGGCCAGCGCCATTCCGACCCAGCCGGTCGACGTCCAGCCATAGCCCGCGGCGATCGCCAGACCCCCGAGCCACGGCCCGAGCGCGTTGGCGGTATTGAACGCCGAATGGTTGAGCGCGGCGGCGAGCGTCTGTGCTTCGCCGGCGACATCCATCAGTCGGGTCTGCAGGATCGTGCCGAGCCCGCCGCCACAGCCGATCAGCACGATCACCGGCAGCATCGTCCACACATTCGGCGCCGCGGTCGAGTAGAGCGCGAGCGCGCCGGCACCGAACAACAAAGTCGCGCCGGCCGCCGGCATCAACGCGACGTCCGCGGCCTTTGCGCAGACCAGCGTGCCGATCGTCATGCCGACGCCGAACAGCGCGAACGCGATCGGCGTGAAGGCCGCCGAGACGTGCGTGACGTCGGTCAGCGTCGAGGCGAGATAGGTGTAGACGCAGAACATCCCGCCAAAACCGATCGCGCCGATCAGCAGCGTCAGCCAGACCTGCCCCTTGCGCAACGCCGCCAGTTCGCCGAGCGGCGTCGCGTCGGCAGCAGGGCGCAGGATCGGTGCGAACCGGGCGAGCATCGCCACCGTCGCAGCTGCGAGCACCGCGACCACGCCGAACCCCCAGCGCCAGCCAACCCCCTGCCCGATCGCGTTGGCCAACGGCACACCCAGGATCGTCGCGGTCGTCAGCCCCAGCATCATCCGCGACACCGCGCGCGAGCGTTGCTCGAACGGCACCAGCGATGCCGCGACCAGCGCGCCGACACCGAAGAACGCGCCGTGCGGCAGCCCGCTCGTGAAGCGGAACGCCAGCATCCAGCCATAGGTCGGCGCCATCGCGGACAGACCGTTGGCGATGCCGAACACCGTCATCAGCGCGATAAGCAACGTCCGCCGCTCGATCCGCGCCGCCAGCACGGCGATGGTCGGTGCCCCGACGACGACACCCAAGGCGTAGGCGCTGATGACATGGCTGGCGGTTGGTTCGTCGATGCCGAGCCCGCGCGAGAATTGCGGCAAGAGGCTCATCGCCGCGAATTCGGTGGTGCCGATGGCGAACCCGCCGACCGCGAGGGCGAGCAGCGCGAGTCGGGGATTGACGGTTTGGGCAGGATCGGAGGTCATGCGCGCTCTTCGCAGTTGCAGCATGAGCCTACAACCATGCTACTTCAACGACGTGGCGATCACTAGGCGATCGCCACGTCGGAGCGCTCAGCGCAAGCCGCCGCCCAGCGCGCGGTACAGTTCCACCGCGTTGGTATCGTGCACCAGCCGCGTCGCCAGCAGGCTCTGCTGCGCGGTGTAGAGCGCACGCTGCGAATCGAGCGTGTTGAGGAACGGATCGATCCCGGCGCGGAACCGCAGCTGCGACAGGTTGAACGCGCCCGCCGCATTGTCGCGGAGCGAGGTCTGCGCGGTCAGCTGCGCATCGATCGTGCCGCGCCGTGCCAGCGCATCGGCGACCTCGCGGAAGCCGGTCTGCACGGTCCGCTCATAGGTTGCGACCAGTTCGTCGCGCTGCGCCTGGGCGAAGCGGAGATTGCCCTTGTTCCGACCGAAATCGAAGATCGGCTGGGTGATCGACGGTGCCACCGACCAGGTCTGGCTGCCGCTGCCGAACAGGTTCGACAGGCCGAGGCTGAGCGTGCCGAACGCCGCGGTCAGCGAGATGTTCGGGAAGAACGCCGCACGCGCCGCGCCGATATTGGCGTTGGCACCCATCAACTGATGCTCGGCCGCGGCGATGTCCGGGCGTCGCAGCAGCACCTCGGACGGCAGGTTCGCGGGCAGCGTCTCCAGCGTCGCGGGCCGGTCGAGCGCGGTCGGCAGCAGCGCAGCGTCGAGGGTCGTTCCCGCCAGCAGGTTCAGTGCATTACGATCCTGCGCGATCAGCGTCGTCGCCTGCGCGATGTCCGAGCGCGCCTGATCATAGGTCGTGCGCGCCTGGCGCACTTCCAGTTCGGAAGCGATGCCGACGCGGAAACGCTGTTGGGTCAACTCGACGGTCTGGCCGAACGCCTTCGCCGTATCGTTGGCGATGCGCAGCCGATCCTGGTCCGCGGCCATCGTCAGCCACGCGGTCGCGACTTCGGCGATCAGCGCGACCTGCGCCGCGTTGCGGTTTTCCTCGGCGGCGAAGTACAGCTGCTGCTGCGCCTCGGTCAGGTTGCGGACCCGGCCGAACAGATCGATTTCCCAGGCCGAGATGCCCAGGTTCGCCGAGTAAATGTCGGCACGGCCGCTACCGACCACAGCGCCGCCTGCGCCTGCACCTGTTCCTGCCCCCGTGCCTGTCCCGCCACCGGTGCCGGTCCCAGTCCCGGTCCCGCCGGTACCACCACCGGCGCCAATCCCGCCACCGACTGCGCCGAACGGCGATTTCTGGTAGGTCGCGCTACCCGTCGCGCCGAGCGTCGGAAACAGGTCGGCGCGTTGCACGCGGTACTGCGCGAGCGCTTGCGCCACGCGCGCGACCGAGATGCGCAGGTCGCGGCTGTTGGCCAGCGTCGTCCGGATGACGCCACGAAGGCGGTCATCGGTGAAGAACGTCTCCCAGGCGGTGTCGGCGGGGACGATCGCCCCCGCCGCGTAGGTCGCGGCATAGGCCGGGCCCGATGGCGTCGCCGGCGGCACCGGCAGTTCGGGCCGGACGTATTTCGGCGCGAGGTTGCAACCGGCGAGCGTCAGCCCGGCGGCGAAGGTAAGTGCGATTTTCCGGGGGAACATATCAGGCCTCCTGGGGCCGCTGCGGGCCGGGCGCGTCGTGGTCGATGGCCTGGTCGTGGGTGCGGGTATGATCGGTCGGCTTGTGCGCGTTGTCCTGCTTGAACAGGCGCTTCACCAGCAGGAAGAACAGCGGCACGAAGAAGATCGCGAGCACCGTCGCCGACAGCATGCCGCCGACCACCGCACGACCGATCGCATTCTGTCCGCCCGCGCCCGCACCGGTCGAGATGGCGAGCGGGAACACACCGAAGATGAACGCCAGCGACGTCATCAGGATCGGTCGCAAGCGCAGCTTGGCCGCCGCGATCGCCGCGTCGAACGCGTTCATGCCCTCGGCCATGCGTTCCTCGGCGAACTCGACGATCAGGATCGCATTCTTCGCCGACACGCCGATCGTGGTGATCAGACCGACCTGCAGGTAGATGTCGTTGCCGAGACCCGTGAGCAACGCCGCGAGCAGTGCCCCGACGACGCCCAACGGCACCACCAGCATCACCGACACCGGCACCGACCAGCTTTCGTACAGCGCAGCGAGGCACAGGAAGACGATCAGCAGCGACAGCCCATAGAGTGCCGGTGCCTGCCCGCCCGATAGCCGCTCCTCGAAGCTGAGGCCGGTCCATTCGAGCGCGGTGCCCGGTGGCAGCTTGGCGTGGATCGC
>Ga0247813_10001871_pt1 | contig 15215 bp, 15 predicted proteins | sample UWRJL169409C1_FD_180719 | JGI IMG/M metagenome (GOLD analysis project Ga0247813, IMG submission 180719) | Plant litter microbial communities from Arlington Agricultural Research Station in Wisconsin, United States - UWRJ-L169-409C-1 | ecosystem: Environmental > Terrestrial > Plant litter >... | reverse complement strand
GGGCGGGATCACGCCCCGTCGCGGGTGACGCCAGCGGCACAGCGCCTCGAAGCCGGACAGCGCGCCGTCGGCCAGCCGCACGACCGGCTGGAAGTAGGGCACGATCTCGCCGCGCCCGACCGCCCCGCGCAGGTCCGACTCCAGCGCCAGCTGAGAGAGGCCGTCGCTTTCCATGGAGCGGCCGTAGGCGGCCCCGCCGCCACGCCCGGCGCTCTTGGCCGCTTCCACGGCCAGTTCGGCGCGACGCAGCAGCTCGGCCGCCTCGGGCGCGTCCTGGCCGCCGTCGGCCTCCACGGCGCCGACCGCAAGGGTCGGCAGGATGTCGAAGCCGGCGATGCGCAGCGGCTGTTCCAGCGCCCGGCGCAGGCGCTCGGCGGGATCGGGATCGCCGGAGATCAGGATCGCGAACTCGTCCTCGCCGATGCGGGCCATCAGCGCGTCGGAGCCGAAGGCGGCGGCCAGGCGCGAGCCCAGCGCCGCCAGCACCAGATCGGCGCGTTCGTGGCCGAGGGCCTCGTTCAGGCGGCGCAGGCGGTCGAGGTCGGCTACGACCAGCGTCTGGCGCAGCGGCGCGGCCAGCCGCTCGCGGGCGCGGACGATGAAGCTCTTGCGGTCGAGCAGCCCGGTCAGGCTGTCGGCCTCCGATGCGGCGAAGCGGGTCTCGGGGGCGACGACGCCGGAGGCGCGCACGCCTTCTTCCAGCCAGACCCCGCGCCACAGGCAGGTCTCGCCGCCCCGCATGCGCATGCGGATGGCGATCTCGGTTCCCGGTTCCTGCAGGTGCAGCAACTCCTCGGCGGCCGCGCGGTCGGCCGGCAGGGCGAGGGCGCGGAAGGCGGCGGAGGAGCATTCGGGGGCCAGCGGACCCAGGCCCAGTTGCCGGGCGGCGCCGTACAGGCGCAGGCGATCGTCCTCGGGCTCCCAGACCCAGAGCGCGACCTGCGCTCCGCCCAACGCCTCCAGGGTGGAGGCGGCGTCCCAGATCCTGCGGTCTTGCCCTTGCAGACGCATCCGGTTCAGCCCGGAAGGCCCTCCCTGGGATGTCCGCGCGAGGTCTCGCGCGATATCAACCCGAACAGACGATGGTCTCGCCATTCGCCGTTAATTTTCAGATAAGACTTGGCGAAGCCCTCCTCAGTGAAGCCCGCTTTCAGCAGCAGTCTGGCGGAGGCTTCGTTGGTCGGCAGGCAGGCCGCTTCCAGCCGGTGAAGGCCCAGCTGGTGGAAGGCGAACGGGATCAAGGCGCGCAGCGCGGCGAGAGTGTGGCCCTGGCGCGCATGGGCCTGGACCGACCAGTAGCCGATGGTGCCCATCTGGGCGACGCCGCGCCGCACGTTGTTCAGGGTGATGCCGCCGGTCAGGGCTTCGTCCGATTCGCGGAACACGAAGAAGGCGTACATCTGGTCGACCTCGCGCCCGCGCTTCCAGGCCGACAGCCGGCGCTGGTAGGCGTTCAGGGTCAGCTCATCCGGCGACCAGGTCGGCTCCCACGGCTGCAGGAATCCGCGCGACGCCTTCCGCTCCCGGGCCCACTGGTCGTAGTCGCGGCGGCGCGGCGCGCGCAGCCGCACGCCCTGACCGAGGAGGGTCAGCCCCGGTTCCGGTGCGATCCATTCGAGAAGCGACATGGGGGAGAGCGTGGCGCGTATCGTCAAACGCGGCAAGCTCATGTCGATCGTCAGCTTGGGATGAGCAGCAGTCGGCTGTATTCTTGGTCCTTCAATCTCCCCGAGAGGCGACGCAAATGACGGCGGTTCCATCTCGTAGTCTTGTGGCCTGTGCGCTTGTCGTGGCGCTGATCGGCTGTGGACGACCCTCGGACAGTCAGAACGCCGCGGCTGAGCGCGACCAGGTCAACGCGGGGGGAAAAGCCCCGGGCGCATCGATGGAGGCGCAGGCCTATGTCGCCCGGTTCACGAAGACGAATCCGGAGGCCTGCTTCAAAAAGGATGTGGCGCTCACACAGCCGGAGCTGAAAGGCCCCGCCCGTGACATCGCCCCCCGGAGTCCGCCGACGCGCCTGATCGTGATGATCGATGGGTCCGGTTCGATGGCCGGACGCATGGGCGGCCGGACCAAACTCGAACTGGCGCGGGAGGCCGCGCTCGGCTTTGTCGACGGACTGCCCGTATCGGTGCAGACCTCTCTGCTGGTCTTCGGCCAACAGGGAAACAACAGCCAGGCCGGCAAGACGAAATCCTGTTCCGCCATCGACGTGCTCGCGCCGATGTCGGCGGACCGGGGGCGCCTCCGTACGGCGCTGGGACAGGTCCGCGCGGTCGGATGGACGCCGCTCGCCGCCGGGCTCGATCGCGCCGAGGCGCTGCTGGCCGCCTCCGCCACGCCCGGGGAGCAGGTCATCTATGTGGTGTCGGACGGGGAAGAGACGTGCGGCGGCGATCCCGTGGCGGTCGCCCGTCGGATCAACGGCGGCCGCACGCGGGCGATCGTCAACGTCGTCGGCTTCAACCTGGCGTCGGGCGAGGCGGCGAAACTGACTGCGGTCGCGCGCGCGGGCGGCGGCGATTTCGTCAACCTGTCCAACGAGGCGGAGCTCGTGCGATTCACGGCGAAGGTCCGGGAATCGATCCGGCGGACGGACAACGCGGTCGCGACCAGCGTGGCGACGACTGACAACAGCGTGGCGACCAGCATCGCCATCACCGACGCCGCGACCTGCGTCTCGATTCTCACCACCGACGAGGCCGTGGCCATGTCCAACGACCTCGCCGACCGCCAGGTTGCCGGTCGCCCCATCCCCTTCGCGGAGGAAGCCAGAGCTCTGTTGAAAGCGCGCCACGATGCGCTGCGGGCAAGGGTGAAGGCCTATCGGGCCCGGCTTGCCGCCGCGGAGGCCGGGGCAAAGCAGAGGATCGATTCAGCAGCTGATGCGGTCCGCTGAGCGTTCGCCCGGTCAAGCGCCTAGCCGAACACCGCGCGCTCGAACGCTTCCGGCGCGCCGAGGGCGGCCTTGGAGCCCAGCACGGACACCACCGACTTGCGGCTCTGCGTCAATCGTCCGCCCAACCGCACGAAGTCGGCGGAGCTGACCGCGTCGATCGCCTCGGCGATCTCGGCGGCGGGGAACAGGCGACCGAACAGCAGGGTCTGGCCCGCCGCCTGCTCGGCGCGCGACAGCGGCTGCTCGCGACCCATGAACATCGAGGCCTTCAGCTGCGCCTTGGCGCGGGCCAGCTCGGTCGGCCCGACATTGCCGGCCAGGTCGAGGATCTGCTGCGCCGTGAGCGCGGCCAGCTCGGAGGCATCCGCCGCGCCGCAACCGGCGTAGACGCCCAGCATGCCGACGTCCTCGTAGGTGTCGGCATAGGCGTCGATCGTATAGGCAAGGCCCCGGTTCTCGCGGGCCTCCTGGAACAGGCGGGACGACATCCCGCCGCCCAGCGCCTCGGCGAAGACTCGCAACACGAAATAGTCTTCGTCCTGGGCCCCGACGGCGGGCAGCAGCAGCACGAGGTGCGCCTGCTCCAGTTTGCGCCCCTTGGCCGCGACGCCGCCGGTGAATTCGGCGCCGCCTGGGTCGGCCTGGCCGGTCGCGGCGGGCAGATGGCCGAACGCGTCCTGCGCCAGCTTCAGCAGGTCGTCCTCGTCCACCGCGCCGGCGGCGCTGACGACCAGCCGGTCGGGGGCGTAGAGGGCGGCGCGCCAGGCTTCGAGCGAGGCGGGCGCGGCGGGCTTCAGCGACTTGACCACGCCCAGGATCGGGCGGCCCAGCGACTGGCCGTCGAAGGCCTTCTCCTGGGCCAGCTCGAAGACCAGGTCGTCGGGCGTGTCGGCGGCTTCGGCGATCTCCTGGGCGACGACCAGCTTTTCCTTGGCCAGATCCTCGGCATCGAGCGTCGGCCGCAGCAGCATGTCCGCCGTGACGTGCATCGCCAGCGGCAGCCCGCCTTTGAGGGCGCGGGTCTGGAAGCTGGTCCGCTCATAGCCGGTGGCGGCGTTGAGCTGGCCGCCCTCCTGCTCGATCGCCTCGACGATCTCGCGGGCCGAGCGCTTGCCGGCGCCCTTGAAGACCATGTGCTCGAGCAGGTGCGACCAGCCGGAGTGGGCCTTGTCCTCGTAGCGCGCGCCGCGGCCGGCCACGACCGACAGGGCGAGGGTCTCGAGGCCGGGCATGGGATCGCAGATCACGCGAACGCCGTTGCTCAGCGTGTGGAGGCGGACGGTCACGCGCGCGCGAAGTCGCGGATGTAGGTCTTGATCGCCTCGGCGTCCGCCGGCAGGCGGTCGAACAGCTCGCGCTTGGCGGCCAGGCCGCGCGCGGCCCCGGGGACGTCCGGGGTCATGCCGGCGGCGGCCTCGACCGCTTCCGGGAACTTGGCCGGGTGGGCGGTCGACAGCACCACCACCGGCGTCGCCGGGGGCAGGCCGCCCCGGTTGGCGGCTGCGACCGCGACGGCGGTGTGCGGGTCGATCACCTCGCCCGTCTCGTTCAGGGTCGAGAGGATGGTGCGGGCCGTGTCCTCCTCGCTGACCGAGGCGCCCGAGAACAGCTCCTTCATCGACGCCAGCGCGACCGGCGGCAGGTCCATAACGCCGATCTCGCCGAAGGCGCGGAAGGCGCGGCTGGTCTCCAGGCCGTCGCGACGGACCGATTCGAAATAGAGACGCTCGAAGTTCGAGGCGATCTGGATGTCCATCGCCGGCGACTGGGTCGCGGCGACCACGCCCCGGGCGTAGCGGCCCTCCTCGAAGGCGCGGGCCATGATGTCGTTGCTGTTGGTGGCGACCACGATGCGCGCGATGGGCAGGCCCATCCGCTTGGCGACCCAGCCGGCGAAGGCGTCGCCGAAGTTGCCGGTCGGCACCACGAACGCGACCTCGCGCAGCGGCGCGCCGAGCGCCACGGCGGCGGTGAAGTAGTAGACCGTCTGCGCGACGATGCGCGCGAAGTTGATCGAGTTGACGCCCGACAGGTCCACCGCCGTGCGGAACTGGTCGTCGCCGAACATGCCCTTCACGATCGCCTGGCAGTCGTCGAAGGTGCCGTCGATCGACAGACAGGCGACGTTGGCCTCGGTCGGGGTGGTCATGAACCGGCGCTGGACCTCGCTGATCCGGCCTTCCGGGAAGAGGGCGACCATCTTCACGTTCGACCGGCCGCGGAAGGCCTCGACGGCCGCGCCGCCGGTGTCGCCCGAGGTCGCGCAGACCACGGTCATGGTCCGGCCCTGACGCGAGAGGGCGTAGTCGTACAGCCGGCCCAGCAGCTGCATGGCCACGTCCTTGAAGGCCAGCGACGGGCCGTGGAACAGCTCCAGCAGGTACTGGTTCGGCCGCAGCTGCTTCAGCGGGCAGGTCGCCGTGTGGGTGAAGCTGCCGTAGGCCTCGGTGCACATCTCGAGCAGCGCGTCGTAGGGCACGTCGTGGCCGGCGAAGCGCGACAGGATGTCGGCGGCGACCTCGGCGTAGGACTTGCCGGCGAAGGCGGCGATCTCGTCGGCGGTCAGCTCGGGCCAGGTCTCGGGCACATACAGGCCGCCGTCGGGCGCGAGGCCGGACAGGACAGCGTCGAGGAAACCGATGGGCGCGGCGGTGCCGGCCGAGCCCGTCCGCGTGGAGACGTACTTCATGCGCTCTTCATTCTGCGACGGAGGAGGGCTGCGTAGACGGCCACGAGGGCGCCAGCAAGGCCGAACCAGGTCAGGGCGTATTCGAGGTGGCGGTTGGTGATCTCGACCGGCAGCGGCGCGGGGACCAGCGCCGGCCAGTCGGGATTGGACGAGGTCTCGGCCGAGACCATCACCGGCGGCGTGCGGGTCACGCCCAGGGCCTTGGCCATGGCGCCGAGGTCAGTGGCGTAGAACAGGCCGTCACGTGCGGCGGGGGTGAACAGGCCGCCCTTGCCGCCCTCGCGCAGCACGCCGGTCAGGTGGACGACCTCGGTCGAGGGGCGCACCGGCGGGCGGGCGGAGATGGTGTCGGCGACGAAGCCGCGATCGACCAGGATCGGGGCGCGGCCGTCGGCCGGCGTGCACAGCGAGATCAGCCGCGACCCGGCGCCGCCATCGCGCAGGGCGTAGAGCTCGACAAAGCGCGCGGTGGCGAGGCCCGGGCAGTCCAGCGTCACGCGGGTGAAGCGATAGGCGGGCGTCAGCGGCACCTGGGCGATCGGCTTCGGCGGCTGGGCCTTGGTCGCCTCGATATTGGCGATCAGGTCGGTCTTCCACTTCAGCCGCTGCAGCTGCCAGCCGCCGAGGCCGCACAGGATCGCCATCGAGATCGCCGTGGCGACGGTCAGGCCGACCGGGAACTTGCGTCGGGTGTCAGACATCGCCTCGGCCGGCCTCGCGGGCCTTATTGGCGAACTGCGCGGCGATCAGCAGGCCCTTGAACGGCCGCAGCAGGCCCCCGCAGACCACGACGGTCAGCGGCAGCCACACGATCAGCTGCAGCCAGACAGGGGGATTGAAGGCGATCTGGGTGAAGACCGCGCCGAACGCGACCAGGAAGCCGCCGATCAGGATAACGAAAACGGCCGGTCCGTCCCCGGAGTCGGCCGCCTTCAGGTCGAAGCCGCAGGCTTCGCAAACCGGGGCCACCTTGAGGAAACCCTCGAACAGGTGGCCCTCGCCGCAGTTGGGGCAGCGTCCAGCCGCCCCGGCCGCGTAGGGGTTCGTCATCTAGGGGGTCCCGAAGATCACGTAGATGAACGCGAACAGGAACAGCCAGACCACGTCCACGAAGTGCCAGTACCAGGCGGCGGCTTCGAAGCCGAAGTGCTGCTTGGGGGTGAAGGCGCCGCCCAGCAGACGGAAGAAGCAGACCGCCAGGAAGATGGTGCCGATCAGCACGTGGAAGCCGTGGAAGCCGGTCGCCATGAAGAAGGACGAGCCGTACAGACCGGCATGCGCCGCTTCCTCGGAGTAGAACAGCTTCTCGTGCAGGATGTGGTTGTACTCGTACACCTGGATGCAGGTGAACAGGATGCCTAGCAGCACCGTCAGGCCGAGCGCGATCTTGGCGCCCTTGCGGTCGCCCTGCTGCAGCGCGTGGTGCGCCCAGGTGACCGTGGTGCCCGACAGCAGCAGGGTCAGGGTGTTGACCAGCGGCAGGTGGAAGGCGGGGACCAGCTCGATGCCCTTGGGCGGCCATTGCGCCCAGTCGGCCGCTACGCCCTCGAAGTTGCCGACGGCGGGGGTCAGGGTGCGGTGCGCGCGGAACAGGACCATCTCGAAGAAGATCCAGAACCAGGCGACGAAGAACATCACTTCCGAAGCGATGAACATGATCATGCCGTAGCGCAGGTGCAGCGCCACGACCGGGGTGTGGTCGCCGGCGTTGGCTTCCTTGATGACTTCACGCCACCAGCCGGCCATCGTGTAGAGCACGCCGCCGAGGCCCAGGATGAAGAGCCAGGGATGGCCCTTGCCGAACAGGACCTCCCAGAGGTCGATGCCGTTCTTCTCGTCGATCGGGTGCAGGCCCTTCATCCAGACCACCGCGCCGATCATCATGATCGCCGAGGCAGCCGAACCGACCAGCGGCCAGGGGCTGGGATTCACCAGGTGGTAGTCGTGCTTTACGGCGCCGTGGGCCATGATCGTGCCTGAACCTCTAATTCCCCCGAGACGGCGCGCCGCCCCGAAAATTCCAGTGTGCTATAGCCTCGCCCCGGCCGTTCCGCCAAGAGGCGCTTCGCCGGTTCCCTCGCTTGAGGGGTAGAAGGTGTAGGAGAGCGTGACTTCGTGGGCGCCCTTGGCGTCGAAATCCTGCTCGAATTTGGGATCCACGAAGTAGACCACCGGGAATTCGACCGTCTGGCCGGGCTGGATGGTCTGGTCGGTGAAGCAGAAGCACTCGAGCTTCTGGAAGTAGGGACCGGCCGATTCGGGGACCACGTTGTAGCCCGCTCGCCCGGTCAGCGCCGTCTTGCCGTTGTTGGTGACCTTGTAGAAGGCCAGGCCCGTCTCGCCGATGCGGACCTCCTGGCTGACCTGCTCGGGCGCGAAGGTCCAGGGCAGGTCACGTACATTGGCGTCGAAGCGGATGGTCAGCTTGCGGTCGAGCACCTTGCTCGGCGCGACCTCGGCCTTGCGCACGGTGCCGTCGAAGCCGGTCAGCTGGCAGAAGGCCTTGTAGAGCGGAACGGCGGCGTAGGCCGCGCCGACCATGCCGAAGACGCCCAGGACGCAGCTGACGGCCAGGATCGCGTTGCGGCGGCCGTGCGGCTTGCCCTTGGGCGCGCCGGGTTCAGAAGTGGGGAGCGGCGACATTGGCCCCCATCCGGATCAGGGTGACGGCGTAGACGACGGCGATGAACACGACCAGGCCGAACGCGATGGCCAGGTTGCGGCCACGGCGGGCCTTCAGCATGGCGGCGCGATCGGCGGGCGACAGCGGGGCGGGCGGTTCGATGGTCAGAATCGGCGGGGTCACTTGCGGCTCGCTCACTTCAGCAGCTCCAACGGTGCGATCCCGCTGAGCTTTTCCACCAGAAGCGAGGCGAACAGCAGGGTCAGGTACAGGATCGAGAAGGCGAACAGGTTGCGGGCGTCCCTGGATCCGGCGCGCACGGCGTACAGGCGGTCCTCGCCCTCGATGCGCTCGTCCGGCGCGTCGCCGGCCTTCGACCGGAACACGCGGAAGGCCAGCAGCAGGAACACCGCCCCGCCGATCGCGGCGACCGCCAGATAGGCCGGGCCGCCGAGGCCCGTGAAGGCCGGAACCAGGCAGATCGGCACGAAGGCCAGGGCGTAGAGGAAGATCTGCTTGCGGGTCGAGGGCGCGCCCTTGGCCACGGGCATCATCGGCACCCCGACCTTGGCGTAGTCCTCGGAGGTGTAGAGCGCGAGCGCCCAGGCGTGCGGCGGCGTCCACATGAAGATGATCAGCACCATCAGCCAGGCGTTCAGCGGGGCCTCGCCCGTGGCGGCGGCCCAGCCGATGGCCGGGGGCAGGGCGCCCGCGAGGCCGCCGATGACGATGTTCTGGGGCGTCCAGCGCTTGAGCCACATCGTGTAGACCACGACGTAGAAGAAGATGGTGAAGGCCAGCATCCCGGCCGCCAGCCAGTTGGTCGTCATGCCCAGCAGCATGACCGCGAACAGCGACAGCACGATGCCCAGGGTGGCCGCCTCGGCGCCGAGCACCTTGCCCATCGGGACAGGGCGTCCGCGCGTGCGGCGCATCTTGGCGTCGATGTCGGCGTCGAACCACATGTTGAGCGAGCCGGAGGCGCCGGCGCCGACCGCGATACAGACGATCGCGACGATCGCCAGCAGCGGATTCACCGGCGCGCCGGAGCAGACGAAGCCGGTCGCGGCGGTGAACACCACCAGCGACATGACGCGCGGCTTCAGCAGCTGAAGATAATCCGACCACAACGCCGTCTGCGTGGCGGGGGCTTCGATGGCGGCGGGTTCTGTCATGGGCGAGGGCTTAATAGAGGAAGGGCGCGCCGGGGTCCAACCCCGACGCGCCCTTTAAGTGCTTCCGATTGTCTCAAGCGACCTAGTGGTGGTCGGGCTTGATCTCCGGCAGTTCGTTGAACTGGTGGAACGGCGGCGGCGAGGACAGGGTCCACTCCAGCGTCGTGGCGCCTTCGCCCCAGGGATTGGCTTCCGCCGGACGGCGGCGGATGGCGGCTTCCAGCAGGATGATCAGGAAGATGCCCACGCCGGCGGCCGTGATCAGGTAGCCGATGGTCGAGACCTTGTTCCAGAGCGCGAAGGCTTCCGGGTAGTCGACGTAGCGACGCGGCATGCCTTGCAGGCCGAGGAAGTGCTGCGGGAAGAACACCAGGTTCACGCCCACGAACATGACCCAGAACTGCAGCGCGCCGAGGAACTCGTTGTACTTCACGCCCCAGATCTTCTCGAACCAGTAGAAGAAGCCGGCGAAGATCGCGAACACGGCGCCCAGCGACAGCACGTAGTGGAAGTGGGCGACCACGTAGTAGGTGTCGTGCAGGCTGTAGTCGATGCCGGCGTTGGCCAGCACGACGCCGGTCACGCCGCCGACGGTGAACAGGAAGATGAAGCCCATCGCCCACAGCATCGGGGTCTTGAAGCTGATCGAGCCGCCCCACATCGTGGCGATCCAGCTGAAGATCTTCACGCCGGTGGGGACCGCGATGACCATGGTCGCCGCGACGAAGTAGGCCCGCAGGTTGATGCCCATGCCGACCGTGTACATGTGGTGCGCCCACACGATGAAGCCGACGAAGCCGATGGCGACCATCGCGTAGGCCATCGCCAGGTAGCCGAAGACCGGCTTCTTGGAGAAGGTCGAGACGATGTGGCTGATCATGCCGAACCCCGGCAGGATCAGGATGTACACTTCCGGGTGTCCGAAGAACCAGAACAGGTGCTGGAACATGACCGGATCGCCGCCGCCGGCGGGGTCGAAGAAGTGGGTGCCGAAGTTACGGTCGGTCAGCAGCATGGTGATGGCGCCGGCCAGGACGGGCAGCGACAGCAGCAGCAGGAAGACGGTGACCAGGATCGACCACACGAACAGCGGCATCCGGTGCAGGGTCATGCCCGGCGCGCGCATGTTGAAGATCGTGGTGATGAAGTTGATCGCGCCCAGGACCGAGCTGGCGCCCGCGAGGTGGAGCGAGAAGATCGCCAGGTCCATCGACGGGCCGGTGTGGCCGGAGGTCGAGAGCGGCGGATAGATCGTCCAGCCGCCGCCGAAGCCACGTCCCGGGCCGCCGTCGACGAACATCGAGGTCAGCAGCAGCACCCAGGCCGCCACCAGCAGCCAGAACGAGATGTTGTTCATCCGCGGGAAGGCCATGTCCGGCGCGCCGATCATCAGCGGCACGAACCAGTTGCCGAAGCCGCCGATCATCGCCGGCATGACCATGAAGAAGATCATGATCAGGGCGTGGGCGGTGACCACGGCGTTGTAGCCGTGCTTCGACTGCTCGATCAGGCCGAGCAGGCTGATCGAGGAGTTGGGGCCGAAGATCTGGATCCCGGGCTCGTACAGTTCCCAGCGGATCAGGCCGGACAGCGCGCCACCGACGATGCCCGCCATGATGGCGAACAGCAGGTACAGCGTGCCGATGTCCTTGTGGTTCGTGGAGAAGAACCAGCGCGTAAAGAAGCCGGGGATGTGCTCGGCTTCGTCGTGTGAATCGTGAGCGGCGGCGTGAGCCATCGGTCTACCTTGGCAATCAGAGCTTGGCCGCCGGCGCGGCGCCGGCGGCGGGGGCGGCCGGAGCCGCCGTCGGGGTCGGGGTGGCGGCGGCCGGCGCCGTCGCGGCGGGAGCCGCGGCAGCATCGACCGGAGCCGCCGGCGCGGCGGCCGGAGCCTTGGAGGCCACCCAGGCGTCGAACTCGGCCTGGCTGACGACCTTGATCTGGATCGGCATGAAGGCGTGATCGATGCCGCACAGCTCCGAGCACTGGCCGTAGTAGTCGCCGACCTTCTCGGCCTTGAACCAGGTTTCGTTCAGGCGGCCCGGGACGGCGTCGGTCTTCAGACCGAAGGCCGGCAGGGCGAAGGAGTGGATCACGTCGGCGCCGGTCACCTGGACCCGCACCACCTTGTCCACCGGCACGACCATCGGTTCGGTCGCGGCCAGACGATACAGCTCGTGGGAGATGCCGCGCTTGGCCAGCTCTTCCTCGGGCAGCATGTTGGAGATGAACTCCGGGATCTTCTGGTCCGGGTACTCGTAGCCCCAGTTCCACTGGTAGCCGACCACCTTAACCGTGAGGTCGGGCTTGGGCATGTTGTGGTACTTGAACAGCAGCTGGAACGAGAAGATCGAGATCACCATCAGGATCAGGACCGGGACCAGGGTCCAGATCACCTCGATCACCGTGTTGTGGCTCCACTTCGCCGGCACCGGATTGGATTTGGCGTTGTAGCGGATCACGACCCAGATCAGCAGACCCAGCACGAAGACGCTGATCAGCACGATCAGCGGCAGCAGGATCATGTCGTGGAAGAAGTGCGCCGAGTGCTTCAGCGGCGATGCCGCCGGCTGCAACCCGATTCCGCCCGGTGTTGGTTGACCAAGCCGTTCCTCGGCGAAGGCGGCAAAGCCCCACATCGCCGAGCCGACGCCCGCCATCAAACCGGCGATACCTTTAAACTTCGCCTTCATGACCCTCTCTGGCCCGCTTCGCCGCCTGCGTTCCGAAAATTCGGTCCGTCTAAGGCCGGCTTCTATTCATTCTGACTTGAGGGCGGCGCCGCTGCAAAACCCGCGCGCGGGCCTGATGCGACGCCCCTCCACGCCTACCGGGGGGGTGAATACGCGGATCATCCCCCCTTGCCAAGCGCCTCACCGTAACAGGCCGGAGATGGGCGGCTCGCTAGCTGAGAACCGTTATCAAAAAGGACTTTGCGAAGCTATGAGGCATCGCCCGCTACCCAGTTAAAGAAGGTACCTTGCAGTGATCAGTACCATGCGTTAGAAGGGTCTCGAACCTGGAGACGGACGACGTGCCGGAAACCATCGAAATTCAGTTGAAAAAGGGCGTGCTCACGCTGTGCGTTCTGGCCTTGCTCTCACGCGGGGACAGCTACGCCTACGAGATCGCCAGCCAGCTCGCGAGGGACATCGATATGGGGGAGGGGACCATCTACCCGCTCATGCGCCGACTTCAGTCGGACGGACTGGTGGATACATACCTGGTGGAGTCGCCCAGCGGCCCGCCGCGTAAATACTACAAGCTGACCGAGGCCGGCCGCGCCAGCTTCATCCAGCAGAAGACGGAATGGGCGACCTTCACCGCCGCCGTCGACGCCATTCTGGGAGGCAAGGCATGACCCGCGCGGACTTCATGTTGCGATTGCGCCGCGGCCTGGCCGGTCTGCAGCCCGCCACGGTCGAGGAGATCGCCGGCGACTATGAGACGCACTTCGTCGACGGGCTGGCCAACGGCCGCACCGAGGCGGAAGTGGCCGAGGCCCTCGGCAATCCCGACCGCCTGGCCCGCGAGCTGCGCGCCGAGGCCGGCCTGAAGCGCTGGGAGGAGGAGAAGACCCCCGCCGCCGCCAAAGGCGCCCTGTGGGCCCTGCTGGGCCTGGGCGTCATCGACATCGTCATCCTGACCACTGTGCTGATGCCGATTCTGAGCATCCTGCTGGGCATGATCGCCCTGGTGATCGGGGGCGTGGTCGCCGGAGTCGCCATCCTGACGGTCGGCCCGTTCACCGAGCCTCCGGGCGGACCCATCACGGCGATCTTCGCCGGGGTCGGCACGGTCGCGCTGTCGATCTCGCTTGCGGCCCTGCTCGGCCTGATCAGCGTCGGCCTGGTCAACGCCCTGATCTGGTACGCCCGCCTGCACTACCGGCTGTTGAAGCCGGCCATCGAACCCGGCGTCTGAGGAGAACACCATGGTGCGCGCACTCGTTATCATCATGATCGCCACATTCGTCCTCGCGCTCGGCTGCTTCGGCGGCGTCGTGGGACTGGGCGGCCCGGACCTGGCCCGCAACGGCTGGGTCTGGCCGGAGAAGTGGCGGCAGTACGGAATCCACGTCGACTCGGATGGCGACATCTCGACCGACTCGGACGAGCCCGACGAAACCCGCGAGCTGACCTGGGCCGGCGGTCCGTCCCTGCAGCTCGACCTGCCCGCCGAGGTGGTCTTCACCCAGGGCGCCGAAACCAAGGTCGTGGTTTCCGGCCCCAGGTCGGTCATCGACCGCATCGCCTTCGAAGGCGACCGTCTGCACTTCGAGGACGATAGCGGCCGGCGGCTGCGCGAGGGGCTGACCATCACCATCAGCGCCCCGTCGGTGACCCGGTTCGTCGTCAACGGCGCATCCCGGCTGAGCATCGACGACTACGACCAGCCCGAGCTGGCGGTCGAAATCAACGGCTCGGGCGATGTGGTCGCCTCGGGCAAGGCCGGCAAGGTGACCATCTCGGTCGCCGGGTCGGGCAAGGCCGACCTCGGCGGCGTCCAGACCCGCGACGTGGCCATCGACATCGCCGGCAGCGGCGACGCCACGGCCTCGCCGACCGGCAATGCCAAGGTGTCGATCGCGGGCAGCGGCGACGTCAATCTGCTCTCCAAACCGGCAAGTCTGGAGAAGGATGTCGCCGGTTCGGGGGATGTGCACGTCGACGACTGATGACGAACGCGGCCGGACGCCCTACCTGTAGGACCATGACCGCTTCCGTTCTCGCTCCCTCGCTTCTCGACGCCGCCGGCGTCGATCCCGAACGCGCCCGTGAAATCCTCGGCGAGGCGCTCGCCGGGGCCGACGACGGGGAGCTGTTCCTCGAACGCTCCGAGAGCGAGGCGTTCGTCTTCGACGACGGACGCCTCAAGACCGCCAGCTACGATTCGGGCGAGGGCTTCGGCCTTCGCGTCGTGGCCGGCGAGACGGCGGGCTACGCCCACTCCAGCGAAATCTCGGAAGCCGCCATCCGCCGCGCCGCCGATTCGGCCAAGCTGGCCCGCCGCGGCTACAGCGGCGTCTCCGCCGAGGCGCCCCGCGCCACCAACACCAAGCTCTACGGCGAGGACGACCCGGTCGCCTCGCCCGGCTTCTCCGACAAGGTCGCCCTCCTGCAGGAAATCGACGCCTTCGCCCGCGGCCGCGACTCGCGCGTGGTCCAGGTCATGGCCTCGATGGCCGGCGAGCGGCGCACGGTCGAGATCCTGCGCGCCGATGGCCGGCTGATCCGCGACGTACGCCCGCTGGTGCGGGTCAACGTCCAGGTGACCGTCGAGCGCGACGGCCGCCGCGAGACCGGCGTCTCCGGCGCCGGCGGCCGCGCCGGTTTCGAGGCCTGGATCTCGCCGGACAAGTGGCAGGAGCAGGTCGAGCACGCGCTCGCCCAGGCCATGACCAACCTCGACGCGGTCGACTGTCCCGCCGGCGAGATGGACGTGGTGCTCGGCCCGGGCTGGAACGGCGTGCTGCTGCACGAGGCCGTCGGCCACGGGCTGGAAGGCGACTTCAACCGCAAGGGCCTGTCGGCCTTCTCCGGCCGCATCGGCGAGCGCGTCGCCGCGCCGGGCGTCACCGTCTTCGACGACGGCACCATCCCCGGCCGCCGGGGCTCGCTGACCGTCGACGACGAGGGCACGCCTACCGAACGCACCATCCTGATCGAGGACGGCATCCTGGTCGGCTACATGCACGACCGCATGAGCGCCCGGTTGATGGGCTTTTCCCCTACCGGCAACGCCCGTCGCCAGTCCTACGCCCACATGCCGATGCCGCGCATGACCAACACCGGCATGCTCGGCGGGAATACGCCCCAGGCCGAG
>Ga0247813_10001869_pt1 | contig 15216 bp, 13 predicted proteins | sample UWRJL169409C1_FD_180719 | JGI IMG/M metagenome (GOLD analysis project Ga0247813, IMG submission 180719) | Plant litter microbial communities from Arlington Agricultural Research Station in Wisconsin, United States - UWRJ-L169-409C-1 | ecosystem: Environmental > Terrestrial > Plant litter >... | reverse complement strand
CGGCGGAGGAGCTCTCATCCCTCGTCCGTCGTTCTGCTCGTGAGGGCAGCCTCGACCGCGACACCGCGACCCTCCTGGCTCGCACGCTCGTGTTCTCCGACCACACTGCGCAGGACGTTATGACGCCGCGCCCGCGCGTTGCGAGCATCGACCGTTCCGAGACCGCGGCCGATGTCATCGAACTCGCCCGCAAGACCGGTTTCTCGCGCTTTCCCGTCATCGATGACTCGATCGACGACGTGGTCGGCCTTGTGCACGTCAAGCAGGCAGTCGCGGTTCCGCGCGAAAAGCGCGCCGACGTTCCGGTCTCGGCGCTGCAGTCCGATGCCCTGCGCGTGCCCGAGACCATGAAACTCGACTCGCTCCTCGCCGAACTGCGCGGCCGCGGCTACCAGATGGCTGTCGTCGTCGACGAGTACGGCGGAACCGCGGGCGTCACGACCCTCGAAGACCTCGTCGAGGAGCTCGTGGGTGAAGTGAGCGACGAGCACGACCGCACCAAGCCCGACGTCGTGCGCTCCCGCGACTGGTTCACGTTCCCCGGTATCCTCCGCCCCGACGAACTGCTCGAACGCACGGCAGTCGTTGTGCCAGAAGAAGGCCCATACGAGACAGTCGCTGGATGGCTCATGAGCGAGCTCGGCCGGCTTCCCGTCGTGGGTGACACCGTCGACATCGAGGCAGGCACTTTCCGCATCGAACGCCTCGACGGACGCCGCATCGACCGCGTTCGCTACACCCCGAACCCCGAACCCGTGACCGACGAAGGGAGTGCCTCATGAACGACTGGATAGGAATCGTTTGGCTCGTTGTGCTCCTCATCATCAACGCGTTCTTCGTCGGGGCCGAGTTCGCCATCATCTCTGCGCGCCGCTCACAGATCGAGCCGAAGGCCGAGGCCGGCTCACGCGCAGCCAAGACCACGCTCTGGGCGATGGAGCACGCGACCCTCATGCTCGCGACGAGCCAACTCGGCATCACCGTGTGCTCGCTGCTCATCCTCAATGTGTCTGAGCCGTCCATCCACCACCTGCTCGAGGTGCCCCTGCACGCGCTGCACCTGCCCGAAGAGGCAAGCGGCACCATCGCGTTCATCATCACGCTCGTGCTCGTGTCGTTCCTGCACGTCGTCATCGGCGAGATGGTGCCGAAGAACCTGTCGTTCTCGGTTCCCGACCGCGCTGCGCTGCTCCTCGCGCCGCCGCTCGTCTTCGTCGGTCGCGTCTTCCGCCCGATCATCGTCGCTCTCAACTCGACGGCGAACGGCATCGTGCGACTCTTCGGCGTCGAACCGAAGAACGAGGCGAACAGCGTCTTCAACCTGGGCGAGGTGGCCAACATCGTCGCGCAATCCACCAAGGAGGGCGTGCTCACCGACTCCACCGGCACGCTCAGCGCCGCCTTCGAGTTCACTGCCAAGAAGGTTCAGGATGTCGCGATCGGCCTCGGTTCGCTCGTAACGCTCCCCGAAGACGCGACCCCCGCTGACGTCGAGCGCGCCGTCGCCCAACGCGGCTTCTCGCGCTACGTGCTCGTCAACGACGAGGGCGAGCCGACCGGGTACATCCACCTCAAGGACGTCCTTGACCTCGACGATGACGAGTACACCGAGCCGGTGCCGCCCAAGCGCATCCGCCAGCTCATCTCGATCTTCCGGTCGACCGACCTCGAGGATGCCCTCGCCACGATGCGCCGCTCCGGCGTGCACGTCGCGCGCGCGTTCGACGAGACGGGCGCGACGAAAGGTGTGCTGTTCCTCGAGGACATCATCGAGGAGCTCGTCGGCGAAGTGCAGGACGCAACGCGGAGGAACTAGCCCGGCGCTGGTCGTAGTCGTCGAGACCAGCTCGGGCTGGTCACGGGCAGTATGGGGCCTCTATGGCATCCGTCCTACTCGGCATTTCGCCCAGTTCTGCGACCCTATGTCGAATAATGCGCGCCGAACTGGGCGAAACGGGGATTCCGCAGCGGCGGAACGGAGTCTGTGGGGCAGTTGCCGCCCCTAGACCGCCTTCGGCCAGCGCGCGCGCAGGTACTGCTGGGGCCAGTAGTCGAGGTCGACGCCGAGCTCGTGCGCTGCGCGCAACGCGAAGTGCGGGTCGCGCATCATCTCACGTCCGAGCATGACCGCGTCGGCCTGCCCGCTCTCGACGACGGCATTGGCCTGCTCACCGTTGGTGATGAGGCCGACCGCGGAGACAGTGACATCCGCCTCCTCCTTCACAAAGCTCGCGAAGGGAACCTGGTACCCAGGGCCGACCGGGATGTGCACGCCGGAGACGTTGCCTCCGGTAGAAATGTCGAAGAGGTCGGCGCCGGCTTCACGAGCCCACCCGGCGACGATCGCGGTCTGCTCCTGGTCCCAGCCGCCCTCGGCGTAGTCGGTGGCTGAGAAACGCACGAAGATCGGCACATCGGGGCCGGCGACGGCGCGCACGCCCTCGACGACGCGGAGGAGGAGTCGCGAGCGGTTCTCGAGGGATCCGCCGTACTCGTCGGTGCGCTGGTTGCTCAGCGGCGACAGAAACTGGTGCATGAGGTAACCGTGGGCCGCGTGCACTTCGAGCACGTCGAAACCTGCCTCGATCGCGCGCACGGCAGCTGCGACGAAATCGTTGACGACCTCGTCGATGCCCGACTCGTCGAGCGCGACGGGAGGGTTGTAGCCGGTGTAGGGCAGGTCAGAGGCCGAGACCGTCTGCCAGCCGCCGTCCTCGATCTCCATGCTGCCCGCGCGGCCGTAGCCCCACTCCGGCCAGCAGGAGCCCTTGCGTCCCGCGTGGGCGAGCTGGATGCCAGCTGCCGCACCCTGCGAGTGGATGAACGCCACAACGCGCGCCCACGCGTTGCGCTGGGCGTCGTTCCACAGGCCGGTGTCCTCGTCGGAGATGCGACCCTCGGGGTTCACCGCTGTCGCCTCGGCCATGACGAGTCCCGCACCGCCCGCGGCCATCGAGCCGAGGTGCACAAGGTGCCAGTCGGCCGGAACGCCGTCCTTCGTCTCGATCGTGTACTGACAGAGGGGTGCAACCCAGATGCGGTTGCGCGTGGTCACCTGGCGAATGGTCAGCGGGGTGAAGAGGGCAGGAGTAGTCATGGTGAGACCAACTCTCTCAGCTTTGGTCGCATTCCGACGTATCGTGAAGCCCATGAGTGCCTTTCGAGACTGGACCGCGGATGACGCGGCTCGCCTGATCGCCGTGCCCGGCCCCGACGACGACAAGTATTCGCGCGGCGTGCTCGGGGTCATCACGGGCAGCGACCAGTACCCGGGTGCTGCGGTGCTCGGTGTTGAGGCTGCGTTGCGCGCCGGGGTCGGAATGGTGCGCTACCTCGGTCCGGCCCACGCGACGAGCCTCGTCCTCCAACGCCGACCCGAGGCCGTGGCGAGCGACGGGCGCGTACAGGCGTGGCTCCTCGGCTCAGGCATGGATCACGCGGCCCTCGACACGGCCCCGCTGCATCGCGCGCTTGACCAGGGGCTCCCGACGGTGCTCGATGGGGGAGCGCTCGAGCTGCACGAGCGTGCGACCGGACCCGTGGTGATCACCCCGCACGCGGGCGAGCTCGCGCGACTGCTCGGCGTGCCCCGCGCGGAGATAGACGCCGAGTCCGCGGTGCGCGCATCTGCCGAACTCGGGGTCGCCGTGCTCCTCAAGGGTCATCGGTCGTATGCCGTGGGCGGGGATGCGCGGCTCGTGGCGTCCTCCGCCCCGAGCTGGCTCGCGACGGCGGGCGCGGGGGATGCACTCGCGGGGATCCTGGGCGCTCTCGTGGCCACGCATCGCGTGGAGTCACTCGACGCCCTCGCCGAGCTTGCGGCGACGGCATCCGTCATCCACGGTCTCGCGGCAGAGCGCGCGTCACAGGGCGGACCGCTCACGATCCTCGACCTTGCACGTGAGGTCTCGCCGACGATCGCCGGCATGCTCAGCCGGTAAACCGCCCGAGAAACTCGCGGGTCCGCGCCTCGCGCGGGTTGCTGAACAGCGAAGCGGGATGGCCCTCTTCGGCGATCACGCCCGCGTCGAGAAACACGACGCGGTCGGCGACGTCGCGCGCGAAGGCCATCTCGTGGGTGGCCATGACGATGGTTGTGCCATCCGATTTGAGCTGACGGACCAGGTCGAGTACTTCGCCGACGAGTTCAGGGTCGAGCGCGCTCGTGATCTCGTCGAGCAACAAGAGCTCCGGCTCGGTCGCTATCGCGCGGGCGATGGCGGCGCGCTGCTGTTGTCCGCCCGACAGGCGGTCGGGGTAGGCCATGGCCTTGTCGCCGAGTCCGATGCGTTCGAGCAGCTGGATGCCACGCGCCTCCGCCGCGACCCGCGAGACTCCGAGCACCTGCCGTGACGCGAGGGTGACGTTGTCGAGCACGGTGAGGTGCGGAAAGAGGTTGAACTGCTGAAAGACCACGCCGATGCGAGCACGCACCGGGTCGGCCTTCACGCGAGGGTCGCTGATGTCGCGGTCGCGGAGCCAGATCTGTCCGTCATCCACTCGCTCGAGCAGGTTGATGGTGCGCAGCAGGGTGGACTTGCCCGAACCGCTCGCGCCGATGAGTGTGACGACCTCGTGTTCGGTGATCTCGAGGTCGATGCCGCGCAGCACATGGGCCTCGCCGAACGACTTGTGGATGTTGTCGAGCCTGAGTACGACGCTCACAGCAGTGACCCCACCTGCTCGCGCTGGCGCAGTCGAGCGCTGAACCAGTCGGCGAGACGGATCATCGGGATGGCGAGCAGCACGAACATGAGGCCGGCGAGCACGTAGGGCGTGAAGTTGAACGCCTGCGAGGTCTCGATCTGGGCGGCGCGCACGGCGTCGACGGCGCCGAGCACCGAGATGAGCCCGACATCCTTCTGCATGGCGATGAAGTCGTTCATGAGCGCGGGCGTGACCTTGCGCAGCGCCTGCGGCAGAACGATGAGCCGCAGGGTCTTGCCGTGCGAGAGCCCGAGCGAGCGGGCCGCGAGCACCTGGGATGGATGCACGGCCTCGATGCCCGCGCGCCACACCTCAGACACGTAAGCAGAGTAGGTCAGTATGAGCGCCGCTGTTCCGAGTACCTCCGACGGGATGCGCTCCTCGGTGAGACGCAGGCCGGGGATCCCGAAGCCGACGAGGTACAGCACGATGATGAGCGGCACGCCGCGGAACAGGTCGGTGTAGCCGGCCACGAGTGCCCGGATCGGAAAGAAGATCGGGCCGCGCAGGGTGCGGAGCGTCGCGAGGATGATGCTGAAAATGAAGACGCCTACCGCGGCGAACAGAAGAACCCGGAGGTTCACGAGAAAGCCTTCGCCGACCCGGGGGAGCGCAGCGACGAAGACCTCCGGGTCGAAGAACGACTTCTGCACGCGTGACCAGCCGGGGGTGTTGACGATCGTCACCCAGACGATAGCCGCGAAGACGAGCGTGGAGGCGATGCTCAACAGCACCGAACGTGTGCCCTGGCGACGACGGAAGGCCCGGCGACCCAACTCGATGGAGCTGGGCGGCCGGGCCTCGTCGGTAGTGCGTGAGGTCACCCTTGAACGTTAGTTCAGAACTGGTGCACCGGCGTCGGCGCCGAGCCACTCGTCGGCGATCGCGTCGAGGGTTCCGTCTTCGCGCAGGGCGTCGACGGCTGCCGTGACATCAGCGGTCAGCTGGCTGTCCTTCGGGAGCACGAGTCCCCAGTCGTCGCTGATGCCCGCGTCGGCCGGGAGCTGGCCGAGCAGCACGCCTCCGGTGAGTTCGACACCAGTGAGATAGAACGCCGTGGGCAGGTCGACGACGATCGCGTCGACAGTGCCGTTCTCGAGGGCGAGCTTCGCGTCGTCATTTGAGTTGAACGCCTGCGCGCCAGCTGTCGGCTTGATGACCTGTTCGACGGTCGTGAAGCTCGTCGTCCCGGTCTGGGCGCCGATGAGGTAGCCGCTCAAGTCAGCGATCGAGCTCGCGGATGCTGCGGGCGACGACTCGACGGTGATGATGGCCTGGGGCGTCGAGTAGTAGGCGCTCGAGAAGTCGACGTTCTCGGCCCGCTCGTCGGTGATTGTGTACTGCTGCAGGTTGAAGTCGAAGGTCTTCGGACCCGGCGCAATCGCCTCGTCGAAGGTCGTGCGCACCCAGACGACGTCTTCCTTGGCGAAACCGAGCTGCTCGGCGACGGCGTAGCCGACCGCGGCCTCGAAGCCCTCGCCGGTCTCGGGTGCATCGTCGATGACGTAGGGGTAGTAGGCGGGTTCTCCCGTGCCGATTGTGATCTTGCCTTCGGTGACCCAGGTTGCGCCGGTCGCGGCGGGCTCCTCGGTTGCGGGGGTGCACGCTGCGAGGGAGACGACAACGGCTGCCGCTCCGATTGCCGCGAGTGCGCGGTGGGTAAGTCGGGACATGGTGGCTCCTTGGGTGAGGCTGTGTCTGTCCATTTTCTCCCTGCCACGTTTCACCCGTGTGACGGGTTGCGATTTGTTACCCGGGTACGCTGCTCTGATGGTCACTCTCACTCGTGCCGGCGCCGCTATTGCCGGCAACCAGGTGGTGTTGTGGGCAGCGTTCGTTCTAGTGCACCTGTGGCTCGGAACTCTCAACCTCAGTGGTCCAGGCCTGCCCATGGGCGATGTCACGTACACCTACAAGTTCTGGACAGACCAGGCACTGTTCTCCGACTATTGGGTGGGAATCGACAGCGTCTGGGTCTACCCGATCGTCGCCATCGTCCCCATGCTCGCCTCGATGGCTTTCGGCTCCGAGCTCTATGGCAACACCTGGTTGAGCATCGTCTTCATCCTCGATGCCGTGGCTTTCGCGATGCTCACCGGCTGGGGGTTCTCCCGGGAGCGCGTGGCCGTGGCCTGGTGGTGGGTGGCGTTCCTGTTACTGCTCGGACCGATATCCCTCGGCCGCATCGACTCGATCACCGTGCCTCTCGCCATCATCGGCGTGCTGCTGCTGGCGAAGCGTCCGGGGGCGGCGGCGGTCATCCTCGCCATCGCGACCTGGATCAAGGTCTGGCCGGCGGCAATTCTTGCCGCCGTCGTCGTTGCGACGCGTGATCGACTGACGGTGATCTGGGCCGCGGTCGCGGTGAGCGCGGGAGTCATCATCGTCGCGTTGTCCTACGGTGCGGGCGTCAACGTCTTCAGCTTCTTCACTCAGCAGACCGGCCGCGGACTCCAGGTTGAGGCACCCATCGCAACGGTCTGGTTGTGGCTGGCCAAAGCCGGGCTGGCCGATGCGCACGTCGTGTACAGCCAGCAGATCCTCACCTATCAAATCGAAGGCGACGGCGTGGATGTCGCGAGCCAGCTCATGACTCCGATCATGGCCGTCGCGGCGCTTGTCGTGCTCGGGCTCGGAGTGCTCGCGGTGCGCCGTGGAGCGAGTGCGACCCAGGTGCTCCCGCCCCTCGCGCTCGCACTTGTCGCAGCCCTGCTCGCCTTCAACAAGGTCGGTTCGCCGCAGTTCGTGAGCTGGCTCGCAGTTCCGGTGATTCTCGGCCTTGTCACCGCTGTCTCGGGCAGGGGGGTGCACTTTCAGATTCCGGCCGTGCTCGTGCTGGCCATCGGCGGGCTCACGCAGGCGTTCTACCCGGTGTACTACGCCAACCTCCTCGGTCTCGACACAGTGCTCCTGATTGTCATCACCCTGCGCAACCTGCTCTACTTCGTGCTTCTCGCCTGGGCGGTCGCGGCGATCTGGAATGCCACGCCCGAGTATGAGGTTGCCGAAAAGAGCGACGACGTTGACGCCGACGACTCGCTGTGGCCGTTCGGCTCCTCGACGCGTGGCAAGCTGTAACTAACCCCACCCCACTGAAGGAGTAATTTCCGATGGCTGACGCGCGCCCTGACGAGACTGTGACGTACACGCGCAAGCGGGTGTTTTTGAGTCTCATCGCCCTCGCTCTCGGCGGTTTCGCCATCGGTTCCACAGAGTTTGTCGCGATGGGGCTCTTGCCCGACCTCGCGCGCGACCTCCTTCCTGATCTCTACGCCTCACGCCAGGAGGACGCCATCGGCCAGGCTGGCTGGCTCATCTCGGCGTACGCCCTCGGGGTCGTCGTCGGCGCTCCGACGATCGCCGCGCTCGCGGCGCGGTTTCCGCGCAAGACGCTTCTGCTCTCGCTCCTCGCGGCGTTCACTGTCGGCACGATCCTCTCTGCCTCGCTCCCGAGCTTCGGCCTAGTGCTCGTCGCTCGGTTCATCGCGGGTCTTCCGCACGGCGCCTACTTCGGTATCGCGGCCCTCGTAGCCGCATCCCTCATCGGCAAGGGAAAGCGCGGCCAGGGAGTGGCGATCGTGCTCTCCGGGCTGACCATCGCAAACGTCATCGGTGTGCCGCTCATCACTCTTCTCGGCCAGGTCGCGGGCTGGCGCGCGGCATACTGGGTCGTGGCCGCACTCTTCGCCCTGACCTTCATCGCCATCTGGATCGTGCTGCCCAAGCAGCCGGGAGATCCGACGGCGACCATCGCACGCGAGCTATCGGTGTTCAAGCGCTCGCAGGTCTGGCTCGCACTGCTCATCGGCGCGATCGGCTTCGGTGGGTTCTTCGCCGTCTACAGCTACGTGGCTCCCGTCGTCACGAACATCGCGAAGTTCGACGCGACGGTCGTGCCGATCGCTCTCGTCTGCCTGGGTATCGGCATGACGATCGGCAACTTCGCCGGAGGTCGCGGCGCCGACTACAACATCATGGGCACGGTGTTCGCCTGCTTCGCACTGTTCGTGGTCTCGCTCGTCGCCTATGCCCTGCTCGCCCACACCCCGGCGGGTCTGTTCATCTCGTTGTTCCTGGTCGGTGGAGCGGCGTCAGCGCTCTCGCCCGCGATCCAGACGAGGCTCATGGATGTCGCGGGTGACGCGCAGTCCCTCGCTGCAGCCATTAACCACGCATCGCTCAACCTGGGCAACAGCCTCGGAGCGTTCCTCGGCGGGGTCACGATCGCCGCGGGGCTCGGCTACCTCTCCCCGGCGTGGGTCGGACTCCTGCTGTGCGTGCCCGGCATCCTGCTCGCCGTGTTCGCTGTCGCACTCGAGAAGCGTCGCCCGATCGTGCGTACGGCGCTCGGGGACTGACCTGTCGGTCGGATCTCGACAGGCTCGATCACCTGTCGGTCTGATCTCGACAAGCTCGATCGCCGGCCGGTCTGATCTCGACAGGCTCCCCCACCGGGGAGTGCTTAGAGCGCGCGCGGCCCGTCGGACTCGATGAGGATTCCGTCTTCGATGGCGCGCTTGCGCAGTGCGACCTTCGTGCCCACGTCGAAGCCCGCGACGCGGTACTTCTCGCGGATGCGCTTGAGGTAGCTCTTGGCCGTCTCCTCAGAGATGCTCAGCTGGAAAGCCACGGCCTTGACCGGCTCGCCGCCGCCGTAAAGGGCCATGACGCGGCGCTCCTGGGCGCTGAGCTTGGGGGCTCCGCCGATCTCGCCCGAGTTGAGCGCGAGGTCGAGCTCCGCCGAGATGAAAGCTTCGCCGCGGGATGCCGAACGAATCGCCTCGACGATCATGTCGGCCTCCTCGGTCTTCACGAGGTAGCCGAGGGCGCCGGCCGCGAGTGCTTCGCGCACGACGTTGGGCTCGGAGTACGTGCTCATGAGCACGACGCGCACGGCCATCGTCTTGAGGGTGGAGATCTTCACCGAGATCGGGATGTTGTCTTTGAGGTCGAGGTCGAGCAGAACGACGTCAACAGGGAACGACGGGTGAGCCAGCAGTTCCGCCCAGCTGGGCACTGCGGCAACCATGTCGATGTCGCGCGCAGACTTGATCCACTCGGTGAGTGCACCGAGGATCATCCGGTGGTCGTCGACAATGGCGAGTCGGATGCGCTCATCTGTTGGAGACACGGTCGTCCTTTCCTGTGGTTCTGGTACTTCGGTCACATGTCGGCAGGGTTGTCGACAAAACACTCGATATCAACCCGGAGACTCGCGTTCTGGGTGCTGTCACTGTAACGCCCTACGCGCCGTATGGCGTCCCACGTCGAGGGGTCGACACGATTTCTCGTGACTCCGGCGGTCGTGACGACGATCGGAACGCTGAGCTTGTGGCCCACACCCGGCGCCACCGCGGCGGTTATCGGTCCGACCTGCACGTTGACGGTGCGGTTGGTGTTGGTCTTTACGTTATCGCTCAACAGGAGCCAGATTGCCGCAAGCAGTCCGTCGCGCTGGTTGGCGTCAAGGAGACCGGCAAGGCTGCCACGGTCGACGAGCGTGACCGAGCGGCCGAGCATCTCGGATTCGGAGATCGCGTGGTACAGCCAGGTCTCCCGTCGCCCCTCGATGAGATGCAGGCGCAGCTCGGTTGCGAGCGAGGCGGCGACGGAGGCGGTCTTGGGGCGCAACGGGAGCGGGTTGCGTCCGGTCGCGACAGAGTCGAGCAGCTCCTCAGCGGCGAGGTCGAGGCGGGCCAGTTCTTCGGATGCCAGCATCCCCACGGCGAATCGCGGTGCAGACACCGTGCTCTGCACGAGTACGCGGTCGAGCTCGACCTGCACCATGCGCCGGAACCCACGGACGACCGATACCCCGATCACCACCGGCAGGACGGCGAAACCGAGCGAGGTGATCTGCGGCGGCACGGTGTCGGGAGTCAACGGAGTATTGACGACCATCGCACCGCCGATGGCCGCACCGAACACGCCCGCGGTCACGAGGATGTCGATGGGTCCGCGCAGGGTGATGACGAGGAGGAGCGACATCGCCGCGGTGAGGGACGCCGTCGCGTGGCGGCCGATGTCGTGGAGCTCCCAGACGGCGACGAGGTCGAGCATGACCACGATCGCGAGGAGTCCGACGAAGATGAAGTACATCCAGTCGGGCAGGTGGTCACCGATGACCCGCGCGGTGATGAAAGCTGTCACGAGCGTCGCGATGAGGAGGATCCACGCGGTGAGCGCCCAGACCGGATTCGGGTAGGTCGACCAGAGCGAGACAAACCAGCTGAAACCGTAGATCGCGCGCACGGCGACGACGATGGCTGCACCGATGCCGATGAAGGAGGTACCGAGACTCGCGCGGTGCTGCGTCTCCTGCCGGCGTGCGCGGCTGGTCTGGCTCGTGACGCTCTGGCGGCCAGAGCGGCCCGAGGTGATCGCCGAGCCGAGGGTGTTCTCGTTGGGAAAACTCATCGCGGCACCTCGAGTACAACTGTTGTTCCGGAGCCGGGGGCGGAGAACAGCCGCGCGTGGCCACCGACCTCCTTGAGCCGACCGACGACGGACTCCTTGAAACCGAGTCGTGCGGAGTCGACATCGTCGAGGGTGAACCCGACACCGGCGTCGGTGATCATGGCGCGCACGGTTGTCGCGTCATCGACGATCGTGACGTGCGCTTCGGTCACGCCGGAGTGCCGGCGGACGTTCTCGAGGCATTCGGCGAGGGCGAGGAGAAAGGCGTCCAGAACATCGCTCGGCAGGAGCACCTGCCCGGTTCCGTGCCACGACACTTCGAGTCCCATGCGACCGAAGCGCTGCTTGACCGACTCGAGAGTCGTTCCGAGCACGGTCTCCTCGACCGGTTCGAGGTTGTAGTCACCCGAGGACTGGGGCGTCGGGGTTGCTCCGAGTCGGAGCTGCCGCAACAGCCGCGCGTCGTCCGCTGCCTGCTGCTGCAGGGCCGCCGGGGCCACGCCCACGCCGGAGTGCGCGAGCAGGGTGAGAGTTGCAAGCACAGTGTCGTGCAGGAGCCTGGCGCCCTGGCGGCGCTGGGCTTCGAGTTCGGAGGCCTGGCGCTCCGCGCGGTGGGCGCGGCCGATGCTCGCGATCCTGCGGGCTGCCTGGGGGACTCCCGCGCTGATCCAGATACCCACAATCGACGCCAACACCCAGCCGAGAACAATGAGCACCGCGGAACCGAGCGACCCGCGCCATCCCACCGTCAGAAACAGCGTGAGCCCCGTGACCAGCAGAAAAGTTACGACCAGGGCTGTGACGCGCCGCTGGCTCGAGGTGAGGACGATCGCGAGGCTTGCGAGGCTTGCCGCGGCGAGCTGCATGACCGCGGACTGTGCGGCCTGCGTCACGTGTGGGCTCGAGACGACGGCGAGAACTGCGATGAGTGCGGTCCCAGAGAGGAAAACCCCGGCCAGCCAGCCGAGCGATCGGCTGCGTCCGAGAAAGTACTGGCTCGTCGCGAGCGCCGCGTACAGCGGGAGGACGACGAGGTAGGTCTCGGGCGGGATGGCGCCGGGGACCACGAGGCACAGGAGGGAGATGATGGTGAAGCTCAGGCCGTACAACCGCGCAGTCCTGTGCAGGAGCCGATCGCGCTCCTTGAGGATCTGGTCCATCTGTCTTCCGTCTGTCGTTCGTAGGGCACAAGTGCAGGCGAAGGAAATTTCCCCCTAAAGCATGCTGGCACAGTCTGCCACCACAAATGGGGGTAACACACCAATCGAAAGGGGCACAATCCTCGGGGTACAGTCGGTTACAAGAGGGGCGCGCTACTTCGGTAGCAGCCACACAGGCCTCGGTAACCCGATACCGGGTAGGCCAATAACCGGGGGGTTGCCGGGGATCGTGGAAACATCTGCGGTCCCCGCCTTCCGTTAACCGGCACTCTCCTCGCCGCAGTAGTCGGCGATGTACTCGTAGATCTCGCCTCTCGTGTCGTCGTCGGCAGCGACATACAGCAGGCCGGGTTCGGCGTCATCGACACTGACATCCAGCGGAAAGAACGTTCCCCGCTTGTCCTCTGCGACAGCGTGCGGGTCACAGCGGCTCGGCTCGAAGCTCAGGCGAATGGATGTCGCAGCATCTCCGCCCCGCACGGCGAGGTCGAACGGCACGCTCTCGACTCGAGCGCCGGTGCCGTCAACGAGCGCGAGCAGGACCGTCTGGTGCACGTCACCGATCGTCAGGGTGCCGGTCGCTCCGGGCACGGGTTGCACGTCGATTCGGATCGTTGCGGGTGCCGTCGCCCCCGGAGTCCAGTCGATGCCGGGAGCGACGCTCACGCCCGCAACCGCGGCAACGATCTCGCCGAGGCACTCGCTCCGCACGATTTCCGGGATGCGCGCGCGGGTGTCGACGGCCTTGAGTAGCGCGGTTCCGGGAGTGCCGTCGGCGTTGAGGAAGCCGAGGCTGACGGTACCGTCGGCACTCGTGGCGGAACAGTCGACCGTCGCGAGCGGCACCCGGAGATCGACCTGGGCTCCCGCGCGCAGGGTGGTTCCCCGCTCCCAACGCATGACCTCGGTGAAGCTCGGAGAGGCGTAGGTCGCGTCGGTGAGGGTGAGCGCGGCATCCGATCGATTGATGATGCCGATCACGAGCGTGCGGGTGCTGTAGTCGGATCGGTTCTGAAAGACCGTGGCCTCAACGCCGTCAGGCAGCTCGGGTGCCGCCGGGCTACAGCCCGCGAGGGCAACAACGAGGATGAGGGCGAGAAGTGCGCGCATGGGCCTATTCTGGCGCGAGCCAGCCTTCGCGAGCGGCGTGGCGGCGCAGGAGTTCGCGAGTGCCGAGGTCGAGCCCGATGTCGCGGTACTTGCGTCGCGCACGCTTGATGTACGACTTCACCGTCTCTTCGGTCGTGCCCATCTTCTCCGCGACCTCGCGAATCGACCGGCCCGTCGCGTACAGCACGAGCGCGTTCTGTTCCTGGCGACCGAGCTTGGCGTCGGGCGGGCTGGTGAAATCGGTGAGCGAGTTCTCGAGGCGCGCCGAGAGGTGACGCGTGCTCGCAGCAGCAGAGTGGATGGCAGTAACCAGGTCTTCAGCTGAGTCCGTCTTGGGCACGAACCCGAGGGCTCCGGCCTGCATCGCGGCATTGACCGTTGCACCGTCGGAGTGTCGGCTCATGATGACAGCGGGAATCCCGGCGGAGCGCAGCGCCCGGAGCTTCGTACCGATCGGGATGTTGTCGTCGAGGTGCAGGTCGAGCACGACCACGTCGACGGGGAACTCGCGGTGGGTCATGAGGTCGGCCCAGCGGGACTCAGCAGCGACGACCGAGATGCCGAACGGCCGGTGCGAGAGCCGGGACGACAACCCGTCGAGCACGAGTTGGTGGTCGTCAACGAGCGCTACGCGAATCGGACCGCGTCGTTGCGTCGTGTTCATGAGTACCCCCGAGGCTCAACTCTAACCCGCGGCCACAGACCAGTCTGTCGCTCAGGCGTCGAGGAGTCGTTTGAGGTGCGGGCCGACGAGGTCGTCCTCGATGAGGAAACCGTCGTGACCGAACTGCGACGAGATAACCACGGCATCGGGGCCGTCGAGGTTCGCGGGGAGAAGGCTCGCGATGAGCAACTGGTCGTCAACGGGGAACAACCGGTCGGAGTCGATGCCGATCACCACGGATTTCGCGGTGACGCGGCCGAGAGCTGCAGCAACGCCGCCGCGGTCGCGACCCACGTCGTGGGAGTTCATCGACTCGACGAGGGTCACATAGCTGTTGGCGTCGAAGCGACGCGTGAACTTGTTGCCGTGAAAGTCGAGGTAGCTCTCGACCGCGTAACGGCCGCCACCGCCGAGCGGGCTGAGTCCGCTCTGCCACGACCGCTCGAAGCGGTCGTTGAGCTCGGACGGTGAGCGGTAGTTGAGCAGTGCCATCCGCCGGGCAAGGGCGAGTCCACGATAGGGGCCCTCGCCCTCGGCCGCCTCGTAGTAGTTGCCGTCGGCGAAGTGCGGGTCGATGCGCACGGCGTCGACCTGCACGGTGTTGAGGGCGATCTGGTCGGCGCTCGAGACGGCGGGCGCCGCGAGAACGCCGACGCGCTGCACGCGATCGGGGCAACCCACGGCCCACTCGAGTGCTTGCATCCCGCCCATCGAACCGCCGACCACTGCGGCCCAACTCGTGATGCCGAGGCGGTCGGAGAACGCGACCTGCGCTGCCACCTGGTCGCGGATCGTGACGAACGGGAAGGACGCTCCCCACTCGGTGCCCGCGGGGGAGTGCGAGGCCGGCCCGGTGCTGCCCTGGCAGCCGCCGAGCATGTTGGGGGCGACGACGAACCAGCGGTCGGTGTCAATGGCCTTGCCGGGGCCGACGATGCCCGACCACCATCCGGCGGTGGGATGCCCCGGGCCAGGCCCACCTGCGACGTGGCTGTCGCCGGTGAGGGCGTGGAGTACGAGCACGGCGTTGGAACCGTCGGCGTTGAGCGTGCCCCAGGTCTCGTAGGCGATGCGGACCACGGGAATCTCGCCGCCACGCTCGAGACTGAGCGCACCGATCGACTGGAACTTGCGGTCGCCGGGATGGTCGCCCTCACG
>Ga0247813_10001868_pt1 | contig 15228 bp, 9 predicted proteins | sample UWRJL169409C1_FD_180719 | JGI IMG/M metagenome (GOLD analysis project Ga0247813, IMG submission 180719) | Plant litter microbial communities from Arlington Agricultural Research Station in Wisconsin, United States - UWRJ-L169-409C-1 | ecosystem: Environmental > Terrestrial > Plant litter >... | reverse complement strand
CTGCGGGGGTCATGTCAAGCTCGCGTGCCACCTGGGCGAAATTCCGCTTCTCTGCAGCCAGAATAAAAGTTCGCAGCGCTTTATAGTCGTTCATTCGATTATTTCATCCGGAGCAATTCACTGACAGTTATTATTGCAATTTCGGCGAGACATCAACCGGCGTAGATCTCTCATCACACCGAATATACGAAAGCAGCCGCGAAAGGCGAACATCATGATCAAGGATATCAAGGGACTGCATCACATCACGTCGATGGCATCGGATGCCCGCCAGAACAACGCGTTCTTCACCGACACGCTTGGACTGCGCCGCGTCAAGAAGACAGTGAACTTTGACGACCCCAACGTCTACCACCTCTATTACGGTGATGAGGCCGGCACCCCCGGTTCCGTCATGACCTACTTCCCCTTTCCCGATGTGATGCGCGGCCGTCCCGGGGTCGGCGAAGTCAGCGAAACACAATTTGCGGTTCCCAAGGGCTCCCTCTCCTTCTGGCAGGATCGCCTGTCGGCAAAGGGAGCAGCCGGTCTGCAGACCGACGCTGCCTTCGGCGCTGATCGCCTGCTGTTCAACGGGCCGGACGGCGAAGGGCTCGCCCTTGTCGAAGCGCAAGACGATGGCCGCAAGGCCTGGATCGGGGCGGGCATCGACGAAAACGTTGCTATCCGTGGCTTTATGGGCGCCAAGTTCCGCCTGCATGACACGGCGGCCACCTCCGAACTGCTCGGCTTCATGGGTTATCAGCGCGCCGAAACGGATCGTGACGTCACCCGCTTCATCATCCCCGGGGGCAATGGCGCCGATACGATCGACCTTGAAGCCCTTCCAAAAACGCCTTTCGCAAGGCAGGGCGCGGGTTCGGTGCATCATATCGCTTTCGCCGTCGAGAACCGAGCAAAGCAACTCGACGTCCGCAAGGCTCTGATGGATACAGGATATCAGGTGACACCTGTCATCGACCGTGATTACTTCTGGGCTATCTACTTCCGGACACCCGGCGGTGTCCTGTTTGAAATCGCCACGAACGAACCCGGCTTCGACCGCGACGAAGACACGGCACATCTTGGCGAAATTTTGAAACTGCCGGCTCGGTACGAGCCTTATCGTGACCAGATCGAAGCTGGGCTCGCACCACTCGCAGCCTGACGTCGCTTTGCAACACTACGGCGGCATAACCTTCAAGACGTGCCGCCTTGCCTGCCCCCACCGACCTTCACCGCCTCTCTCCAATCCAGTCAAAGGAAGACATTCGATGTCCAGCAAGCTTCAGGTCCTCACCCCGCAGAACAGCCAGATCATCTTCATCGACCAGCAGCCGCAGATGGCTTTCGGCGTTCAGTCGATCGACCGCCAGGTCTTGAAGAATAACGTCGTCGGCCTCGCCAAGGCGGCGAGGATTTTCAACATCCCGACCACCATCACCACGGTCGAGACCGACAGTTTCTCAGGCAACACCTTCCCGGAACTGCTCGCCGTCGTCCCGGAAAATGATATCCTCGAACGTACCTCGATGAATTCCTGGGACGACCAGAACGTTCGCGACGCGCTCGCCAAGCACGCCGCAGACGGCCGCAAGAAGGTCGTCGTCGCAGGTCTCTGGACCGAGGTGTGCAACACGACCTTTGCACTCTCCTGCATGAGTGACACCGATTACGAGATCTACATGGTTGCGGATGCTTCCGGTGGCACATCTCTCGACGCGCACAAATACGCTATGGACCGCATGGTCCAAGCCGGCGTCGTTCCTGTCACCTGGCAGCAAGTGCTGCTGGAATGGCAGCGCGACTGGGCCCGCAAGGAAACCTATGACGCCGTCACGTCGCTGGTGAAGGAGCATTCCGGCGCCTACGGCATGGGCATCGACTATGCCGTCACCCATGTCCACGGCGGCGCCGAGCGGGTCAGCCACGGCAAGCGGATCGGCCCGAACCCCGCGAAGTAAAACCGCCATCACTCCGGCAGGCTAAGATCTGCCGGAGTGAACTGCTTTCCCCAAGCAAAGGTGATCCGCGATGAAACTCTATCTCCTGTCCCTTGGCGCCGGTCTGCTGGTCGGCGTGATCTACAGCCTTCTCAATGTCCGTTCGCCGGCACCGCCGGTTGTGGCTCTCATCGGCCTGCTTGGCATCCTGGTCGGCGAGCAGCTGGTGCCCCTGACAAAAAGCATCTGGGCTCGCGAGCCTGCCGCCGTCTCCTGGCTTCAGCAAGTCAAACCACACATGTTCGGTCATCTTCCGAAGGCCGGGGCAAAAGTCGTGGAGGTCAGCGCACCCCATGACGATCCGACATCGAGGAAAAGCTGATGACCACGCGCCGCACATTCCTTCGCGCAGCATCGGGTCTCGCCTTTCCCAATCTGTTTTCAACGGCCAACGCCGCTGATCCAATCAAAACCGGAGCCGCTCCCATGTACGCTGACATCGTTTTTCACAATGGATTGATCACGACACTTGATCGGGCAAATCCGAACGCCACTGCGGTTGCGGTCAAGGATGGTCTCTTCATGCATGTCGGAACCGACAGCGACGTCATGGCCCTCACAGGACCGGACACAAAAGTCGTCGATCTCAAGGGCAAGCGCGCCCTGCCAGGCCTCATCGACAATCACACCCACGTCGTGCGCGGTGGCCTCAACTTCAACATGGAGCTTCGTTGGGATGGCATACGCTCACTCGCCGATGCGATGGAGATGCTGAAGCGGCAGGTGGCGATTACGCCGCCTCCCCAGTGGGTTCGTGTCGTCGGCGGCTTCACCGAACACCAGTTTACGGAGAAACGCCTGCCCACGATCGATGAGATCAACGCTGTCGCACCCGATACGCCCGTTTTCCTGCTTCATCTTTATGACCGCGCGCTTTTGAACGGCGCCGCCCTTCGCGCCGTCGGCTATACCAAGGACACGCCAAACCCTCCCGGCGGAGAGATCACGCGCGACGCCCACGGCAACCCGACCGGCCTTCTGCTGGCAAAACCGAACGCGGGTATCCTCTACTCGACCTTGTCAAAGGGGCCTAAGCTCCCGTTCGAATACCAGGTCAACTCCACCCGCCACTTCATGCGCGAACTCAACCGGCTGGGCATCACCGGCGTCATCGACGCGGGTGGTGGGTTCCAGAACTATCCCGACGATTACGCCGTTATCCAGAAGCTTTCGGACGATGACCAGCTCACGGTCCGACTTGCCTACAATCTGTTCACGCAAAAGCCGAAAGACGAGAAGCAGGATTTCCTGAACTGGACCCAATCCGTCAAATACAAGCAGGGTAACGACTATTTCCGCCATAACGGCGCTGGAGAAATGCTCGTCTTTTCCGCCGCCGACTTCGAGGATTTCCGTCAACCACGACCCGAACTGGCGCCGGAGATGGAAGGCGAGCTCGAAGAAGTGGTTCGCGTGCTCGCCGAAAACCGCTGGCCGTGGCGCATGCACGCCACCTATGACGAGACCATCTCCCGGTCGCTCGACGTGTTCGAGAAAGTAAACAAGGACATCCCCCTCGAAGGCCTCAACTGGTTCTTCGATCATGCCGAGACGATCTCGGATCGTTCAATCGACCGGATCGCGGCGCTCGGCGGCGGCATCGCCACGCAGCACCGCATGGCCTATCAGGGCGAATATTTTGTCGAGCGCTATGGCCACGGCGTCGCTGAAGCAACGCCGCCGATCAAGCGCATGCTTGAAAAGGGCATCAATGTATCGGCCGGCACCGATGCGACACGCGTCGCCTCCTACAATCCATGGGTTTCACTCGCATGGATGGTCACCGGCAAGACCGTTGGCGGCATGCAGCTCTTTGCGCGTGCCAACTGCCTCGACCGCGAAACGGCGCTGCGCATGTGGACGGAAAAGGTCACCTGGTTCTCCAACGAGGAAGGCAAGAAGGGCCGGATCAAAATAGGCCAGTTCGCCGACCTTGTCATACCGGACAAAGACTTCTTCACCTGCGCAGAAGACGAGATGTCGTTCCTGTCATCGCAGATGACCATGGTCGGCGGCAAAATCGTCTATGCGGCCGGTGATTTCGCCGCCCTCGACGAGAACAGTGTACCACCCGCCATGCCCGATTGGTCTCCCGTCCGAACCTTTGGCGGTTATGCAGCATGGGGTGAACCTGAGGGTGCCGGCAAGCGCTCGCTTCGCCGCACGGCGATCGCCACATGCGGGTGTGCCAGCAATTGCGGCGTGCATGGCCACGACCACGCGGGCGCCTGGACATCGAAGCTGCCAATCGCCGATCTCAAAGGCTTTTTTGGGGCACTTGGATGCTCGTGTTGGGCGGTCTAGGGCTGTCGTGAGCGCATGTCGAACAGGCAGCAGGTTCCGCTACCTGTTCGACACTGGGGATCTCACCGGGAAAAGCGCGGACAGTTTATTATTGCGATAATCGCAATTACATCGCGATTATTACTGCAATTGTTGGCGTCGTCATTCCCGGTCACAATCGGGCATCAGATCATTCCCAAGCCAGTCAAACCATACGGCAAAGATCGCAGGAGCAAAGATGACCACCCACCGTCACCCCATGAACCGCAACCACGTGTTTCTAACACAACTCGTTACCGCCCCGGTCACTCGTACCGTCGCGCTCCTCGCTCTTTGTGCAGCCTACATTCAGGGACCGCTGACGAAGATCTTCGACTTCACCGGCGCCATGGCCGAGATGGACCACTTCGGTCTGCATCCGACTGCCGTCTTCGCCGCTGCGGTCATTATGTTCGAGCTTTGCGCCTCTGCGATGGTGGTCTCCGGCATTCTGCGCTGGGCCGGTGCGCTTGCACTCGCCGGCTTCACCCTTCTGGCAACGCTTATGGCCCTGCGCTTTTGGGAGCTGGCGCCAGGCATGGACCGAATGATGGCTGCGAACGCCTTTTTCGAGCATCTGGGCCTCGCTGGTGCCTTCATCATCGTTGCAGCAATCGACGTCACCAAGGGAGCGGGAAAATGAGCACAGCAAAATCGTCAGGCGGCAGTTTCGCGCCATTGCGCCAGCCTGTCTTCGCCGTCCTTTGGGCAGCCACCGTCCTGGGCAATACCGGCAGCTTCATGCGCGACGTGGCCAGTTCGTGGCTGATGACCGACCTGTCGGCAGCGCCCGCAGCCGTCGCCATGGTTCAGGCAGCAGGCACCCTGCCAATCTTCCTCCTGGCGATCCCGGCTGGTGTACTCTCGGACATCCTCGACCGTCGGAAGTTCCTGATCGCCATTCAGCTCCTGCTGGCCAGCGTCAGCATTTCCCTGGTGACGCTCTCCTACATGGACATGCTTTCCGTCAGCGCATTGATCGGTTTGACATTTCTGGGCGGTATCGGTGCTGCCCTGATGGGGCCGACATGGCAGGCAATCGTGCCGGAGCTGGTGCCACGTGAAGACATAAAGAGCGCCGTGGCGCTCAACTCGCTCGGCATCAATATTGCTCGCTCCATTGGTCCAGCCGTAGGCGGTCTGCTCCTGGCTGCTTTCGGAGCTGCCGTCACCTACGGTGCCGATGTGGCAAGTTACATTGTTGTCATCGCCGCCCTGATTTGGTGGCCGCGTACCAAGGATGCCGATGACGCGCTGTCCGAGAACTTTTTCGGCGCTTTCCGGGCCGGACTGCGCTATACCCGAGCCAGCAGGCCGCTTCACGTGGTCCTTTTGCGGGCGGCGATCTTTTTTGCCTTTGCGAGTGCAGTCTGGGCCCTGCTGCCGTTGGTCGCCCGTCAACTTCTGGGTGGGGATGCTGGCTTCTATGGGCTGCTACTCGGTTCGGTCGGCGCAGGTGCCATCGGCGGCGCTCTGGTGATGCCGCAGTTGCGTCAGCGCTTTGACGCCAACGGCCTGCTTCTCGGCTCCGCAGTGGTGACGGCACTCGTCATGGCGGCACTTTCACTTGCTCCGCCGCAATGGCTGGCCGTCATCGTCCTTCTTTTCCTTGGCGCAGCCTGGATCACTGCCCTCACGACCTTGAACGGTGCGGCGCAGGCGGTTTTGCCAAACTGGGTACGGGGTCGTGGCCTCGCCGTCTATCTGACCGTGTTCAACGGCGCAATGACGGCTGGCAGCCTTGGATGGGGTGCTGTCGGCGAGGCCGCCGGCATATCCGGTACGCTGTTGATCGGAGCGGCAGGACTTACTGTCGCTGGCTTTATCATGCACCGGATCAAGCTTCCGTCCGGCGAGGCCGATCTGGTGGCGTCCAACCACTGGCCGGAGCCTCTCGTTGCCGAACCAGTTGCAAATGACCGCGGCCCTGTACTCATCCTGATCGACTACCACGTTGAGAAGCACAATCGCGCCATGTTCCTGCATGCTCTCAACGATATGTCCTCCGAACGTCGCCGGGACGGAGCCTACGGCTGGGGCGTGACCGAAGATTCCGCCAATCCGGAAAAGATCACCGAGTGGTTCATGGTCGAGTCCTGGGCAGAACATCTGCGCCAGCACAAGCGCGTCTCAAAGGCAGATGCCGACCTGCAAGGCAAGGTCCTGGCTTACCACACTGGGCCTGAAAAGCCGGCCGTTCGACATCTTCTGTCAATCAACAAGCCGGGAAAGCGGTGAAACAGACCACTTGCCGACATCGATAATTGCAGTTTCAGCAATTAAATCAAAACTTTTATTGCAATTGCGGGCAAGGCTGTACCGTTCCATGATGTCGGCACAGACAAATGCAAGACGCAAACGACAGCATCCAATCATTCGGAGCAGCCATGACGGAAAATACTTTTCCAATCAGTCGCCGTGACGCACTTCGTGCCGGAGCAACCCTCGTTGCCGGCATGGTGCTTCCGATCCGTTCCCCCTTCGCCGCAACCGCCTCACAGGCAAACACAGGAGAAAAGACCATGGGCTTCGTGACAACCAAGGACGGCACCGAAATCTTTTACAAGGACTGGGGTCCGAAGGATGCGCAGCCGATCGTATTCCATCACGGCTGGCCGCTATCATCCGACGACTGGGACGCTCAGATGCTGTTCTTCCTTTCGAAGGGTTATCGCGTCGTCGCCCATGATCGCCGAGGCCACGGCCGTTCGGCACAGACTTCCGGCGGTCACGACATGGACCATTACGCCGCAGACGCCTTCGCCGTTGTTGAGGCACTTGACCTGACGAATGCCGTCCATATCGGACACTCAACGGGTGGCGGTGAAGTTGCCCGCTATGTTGCCAAGCATGGCGAACCCGCTGGCCGCGTCGCAAAGGCTGTCCTGGTCTCCGCAGTTCCGCCGCTAATGCTCAAGACATCCGCGAATCCTGAAGGTCTGCCGATCGAAATATTCGACGGTTTCCGTTCTGCACTTGCTGCCAATCGCGCGCAGTTCTTCCGCGACGTTCCAGCGGGCCCGTTTTACGGCTTTAACCGAAAAGGCGCGGCAGTGCACGAAGGTGTGATCCAGAATTGGTGGCGCCAGGGCATGATGGGTGCCGCAAATGCCCACTACGATGGCATCAAGGCGTTTTCGGAAACAGATCAGACGCAAGACCTGAAGGCGATCGGTGTCCCGACACTGGTCCTGCACGGTGAAGACGACCAGATCGTGCCGATCGCAGACGCTGCGCACAAGTCGATCAAGCTGTTGAAGAATGGTACCATCAAGACGTATCCGGGCTTCTCGCATGGCATGCTGACCATCAATGCAGACGTCCTGAACGCTGATCTCCTCGCTTTTATCAAGGCGTAAACGACGGTCCGCCTTGGCCCGAAGCTCCGGCGACCGGGCGCTTCAGGCCAAGGCGAAATTCGCAAGCCAGTCCGTATCCATACCGTGTCTGTGGCAATAGTCGAAAAGCCGCTTGCGGGTTTTCCCCGGGCGGTCAAGGCCGAGATAGCGGGCGGCATTTCGCCAGAGAATATTCTGCTGGTGCTGCGGGCTGACATTTGCCAGCGTCAACTCGCCGGTGATCTTGCTGACATAGCGGCTATAGTTCTTTTCCAGCGACATCATCGACCAGTCCGTGCCGAACATCAGCTGTGTGGCATTGGGGTCGTACTTTTTGAGCCAATCGCTCAACAATCCGCGAATATCGCCCTGAAGCTTGCTGTCGTCACTGCTGACGAGTTCGCTGAGATAACTCAGGTCGGCAAACAGGTTCCGGCGACGTCCGTGATCGAAGGTCTTGCCGATGATCTCCTCCCAGCTCGGTGGACCACTGAACTTGTCGTCGTTGCAGGAGACCATGACGCCTGTTGAATGTCCCGGCCGAAGGACCTCGTCGAAGGCGCCAAAATGCGCAAGATTGATGCGCAGGTCGTCGTATAGATTGCTATCGAGAAGCTGCTTCCAGTATTTCGGGCTGGCAAGATTGCCGTAGCCGCAAGCCGCTCCGATGCTGTTTTCGGCATGCGCCATGATCGGGACGTCATTGTCCTGGCACCAATTGTAAAGCCGCGCCAGCGCCGCATCGACCTTTGCGCCGTTTCCCCAGGCTTTGAAACCCATGGGGGGATAAAGTTTGACGCCGATGAAGCCCTTTTCCAGGATTGCATATCTGACATTGCGCATGGCCGAGTCCGGCTGTTCCGCCTCGCGGTGCGGATCAAAGCCGACAAAGCTGTGCATGTGAATACCGGTCGATTTGGTGATCACGCGCTGGACTTCTTCCATCACATCGACCTGATCGCGCTGCGGCGAAGCCTTGCCGCCGATCGATTTTTCAAAATCCAGAATGCTCGGCGTGATCAGCGACATCTGGCATTTGGACGCGAATATGCGGATATAATTGCGGGCCAGTTCCTCCCGGTATTCCTGCATGAGACTGACGAAGGAAAAGTACGTACTGAACTTGCCCTGGCTGCGGGCGGCAGCCGCCAGGGCATTGGTATGGACCTTCGTCATCGACCGGGCATCGCGCTGAAAGGCTGCTGGCAAGCCGGCATCGGCGGCAAACTCGTCCAAAAGCCCCTGATAATCAGGAGCGCCGGTTACCGTGCGCAGCGAAAATTCGCTGGCTGACCGGTCTCCGCGCGAGAGTTCGGCCAGCGTCTCGAATGCCTTTTGCAACTGCTCGTCCTGGCGGCGCTTGATGCTGTCACCCGATGGCCGCGTCGCCCGCTTTTCCAGAATGGCAAGCTCGCCCCTCGCTGTCGGCGCCAGGTCACCAAGTGCCACAACCATGAAAACGACAAAAGCGTCAAGGCGGCGCTTATATTCCTCGTCGCTGCGCGCCAGCGTGAACGCCGGCTTTGCCTCCCTCAGCGCCACATAACGGACGAGCCCCTCAACGGGGACATCGGCGGCATTGAAGAAGTGGCAATGGACATCGATGATCGGGTGGCTGAGTTGACAGGCGCCGGGTTTGGGAAGCGTGATGTCACACCCGGACAGAATGCCCGACATTGCGCCCCAGGCGCCGAGCCGCAACACATCCCGGCGGGCGATAGCGGCGGTCATGCCGGTCCAATCGCTGTCCATATCTGCCCCCTGTTCATTGCCGCCCCCTCTGCAGGCAACGGCTCAACAATAACCCGCAGACGAATTGAAGGAAACCGGTTTTTACTTATGGCGCTCATGAGCAGATGGCGCAATCGATGCAGCTTCCGGTCCGATCGCAGGCATGTTACTGTAAAATATAAGGGGATTATCTGCGTGGTTATCAGTGCCGGCAAGTATGAAATCCAACGTTATCTGCCGGGGGCCCTGGTTCAATGGTCCTCTGTGGCAGCGACGGAAATTGCCTGCCCCACACGCGAAGAATTTCTCGGGTCATTACTTCTGGTAGACATCTCCGGTTCCACCAAACTGACGGCCAAACTGTCCGAAAGCGATCGCGCTAAGGGGGCCGAACGGATCAGTCAGCTTCTAAACGGCTTCATGAGCCAGCTGGTCAACCATGTCGAGGCATCGGGCGGCACGGTTTTCAATTTCGGAGGCGATAGTCTGCTGGCCGGCTGGCGGGCGCGATCGGCAGACGAGATTGCGCAGGCGACGTGGCGCAGCTGTGATTGTGCAGTGCGTATCCGCGAGCGTTTCGAAGGCCCCACCATGGCGCAAGGCGCCATCCAGCTGCGCACCGCAGTCGGAGCCGGCGAGATCGCGCTGCTTCACCTTCTGCCACGGGCCGGTCAACGCTGGCTGGTCGTCAGCGGCGATTGTTTTTCGCAGATCGATCATTGTGGCCAACTGAGCGATGCCGGGGAAATCCTCCTGTCGAGCGATGCGTGGCGGCTGGTCAGTCGGCACGCAACGGGGCAACCTGGTCGACAGGGAACCGTCCGTTTCGAAGGGATCGAGCCCTATCCCGTGGCCGAAAGCCGCAAGGCCAAGGTACCGGCTGTCTCGAAAAACCTCGGCGTCTATCTACCAAAAGCGCTGCGCGCCCGCTTGCTCTCGCCGCTGTCCGAATGGCTTGCTGATCTTCGCTCCGTCACCGCGATGTTTGCCCATATCCCCGGCCGCGACCTGGATGGCGATCTCGGCCGGCTGAATGATCTTGTCGCGCTTTCGATCTCCATCGTCACCAATGCGGGTGGCGAAGTCCTGCACACGCTGTTGCATTCCAGCGGGCTCGAGGTCTTTGCGGTTTTCGGGCTTCCCGGTGAAACCCATGCCGACAATGCCCGGCGTGCCGTCCTGGCTGCGCTGCGGTTTTCGAGTGAACTTGACGTCGCGGGCCATGGCCTTTCCGCCGGAATTGCCACCGGCGAAACTTTTTGCGGCGCGCTGGGGGCCGCGCATCGCTCCGATTATACCGTGGTGGGCGAAGCGGCCAACACGGCAGCTCGGCTGGCAAGCGTTGCAGCAGGCCGCATCCTCGTCGATAGCGTGACCGCCCATGAAACGGCGGGCCATGTGAAATTTGCAGGCCCCTGGTCGCTCTCCGTACCCGGTGTTCGCGGCGGCGTCGCAGCCTTCGTTCCGCTTACCGCACAAGGGGGTGCTGCAAGTGGCGGGGCGCCAGCGCTGGTAAATCGATTGTCCGAGCTCGACATCCTGACGCGTTACGTCGACGGGATCGGCAGCCAAAAGGCAGGCGTTCTTCTCATCCGCGGTGATCCGGGTATCGGCAAATCGGCTTTGCTGCGGACATTCGTCGAACGCTGCCGTGACCGGGGACTGCGGGTTCTGGTCGGCGGCGCCGACGATATCGAGCGAACAGCCCCCTATTTCGCCTTTCGGGCGATTATTCGGGAGATGGTTGGACTGGGCGATCTACGGGGTCGCGAAGCCGGCGAAAAAGTTCAACGCTTCTTCGACAACCGGCCCGACCTGGCGCCTCTGGCGCCGCTTCTCAACGATGCCATGGACCTGACCCTGCCGGAAACCGCAGAGATGCAAGCTATGTCCGGCGACGGGCGTTCGCATAACCTGCGCAAACTGCTGATCAAGATTTTGACCGGCATGGCGCAGCCGCCGGTTGGCCTGATCGTGCTTGAGGATGTCCACTGGCTGGACGACGTGTCGGGTCTTTTGCTGGGGCGGCTGATTTCCGGGACTGTGCCGATCCCTATCATCGTCTCAACGCGCAATGCCGAGACGGCGGCAGATCTCCAGCGATGGGCGGGATTGCAGGAATTCGCATTGCAATCGCTTGATCTGAAGCCGCTTGGTTTCGAAGACACAACGGCTCTCGTGCGCTCGTTCATGCGCGCCGAGCCGCCGTCTGGAGGTTTTGATGAAGTCGTCTATGCTCAATCTGCGGGCAACCCATTTCTGATCGGCGAAATCTGCCGGATGATCAGCGAGCGTGGTGCCATGAACAGCGGTTCTGCATCGGCGACACCGATCAGCGGCAACCGCCCGAGCGAGACGGCATTGCTCAGCATCGCCAAGGTCACGGTTCTCAGCCGGACCGACAGGCTGCCTCCGGACCAACAGGTTGTCTTAAAACTGGCCAGCGCATTGGGTTCTACCTTTGCCGCCGCTGATCTTGCCGCGCTGCCGCCGGTCCAGCAGACGGATCTGAACATTGGCGAGTGTCTTTCCCGGCTGCAGAATGCGCATCTGATCAAGCCAGTCGCGGATCGGCCGGATCATTTCGTCTTCAGTCACGCAATCATTCGCAAGGCGATCTACGACAGCATGCTGGCTGAACAGCGCCGCGAGGCGCACCGGGCGATCGCCCGGACGATGGAAGAAAGCCGGCAACCCGACAATGCCGAGAACCTGCCGCTCATTCTCAGCCATTGGGAGCGGGCTGAAGAAGCGGCGCTGTCATTCAACTACCTCGATCGCGTCGCCGAGTTGCGGCTGCGGCAGTTCGACAACGAGGCCGTCGTGGAGCTGATCAACCGCTTCTTCCGCACGGCAAAGGAGCTGGCGCTCGAGATCAACACGGCCAGACGGGCGGCCGCCTGGTTCCTGCTCGGCGAAGCTAGCCTGAACCTCGGCAGGGCGCTTCCGGCCCGCCAAGCCTATGAAGAAGGCCTTCGCCTTTCGGGTGTTCCGTTGCCGGGATCGTCTGCAAGCCTGGCGCTGCATCTGGTCCTCGATATCGCAGAACAGGTATGGCGACGGTTGCGGCATAGGGATGCGACTTGGGTCTTGAAAAGGGAAATCGCGCAATCGCAATCCGACCCCTTCCTTCTGGCGGCCAAGGCGCACGAGGATCTGACCCGAATCTATTACTTTACCAGCGAGAAACTAAGACTGGTGCATGCGACACTGCGGGCAACCAATCTTGCCGAGCGTAACACCCTGGTCTCGCCGACGATGGCCGTCAATTATGCCAGCCTTGGGGCGATCTGCGGGGTCATTCCGCTCCGCCGGCAAGCCGCCCATTACAGCCGGATCGCCAGTGCCCTCTCAGAGCGCATAGATCGCCCTGGAACGCGGGTACGAGTGCACCTGCTCGCGGGCCTTTACCAGACGAGCATTGGCAGCTGGAATGAAGCGCAGGATGAATTCGACGCGGGCCTCGGGCATGCCGCGGCGGTGGGTGATCTGCGCCGCTGGTGCGAACTGGCCGTCGGCCTGGAGACAATCTGTGGCCCGTGGCTGCTGACCCCTGCCTTTAACGGCGTTGCGCCATGGGAACTGCTGGTCACGCGCATCTGCGACGAGGGCCGCCGGCGAGGCGATATCCAGGTTCTCGGATGTGGACTGCTTGGCGGTATCCGCGGGCATGCAGCACTTGGCGATCGGGAAGCGATCGCCCCGATGCTTGACGAGCTTGGCCAGATCATCACCGAGCGAGCCGGCGGCCTTGAACTCGTACACTGCGTCGAGGGCGCGTCCTTCCTTGCCGAACAGGCGCACGGGCGGGGCGAAAGACAGGTGGCGAGATCCTGGTTCGATCGAGGCATGCAATGGTGCGCCGACCTCAATCCGGCGATGAAGACGCGCACCTTGCCGGCTCTTGTACAGCTGTTCGACGTGGCGATCACGCAGAGCGACGACAAGCTAATGGCGGCCAGTTCAGTGCTTGCCAAACTCTGGCGCTTTGCCCGCGTCTACCCGATCGGCCGCCCGGCGGCATTTTTGGCCGAGGCGACGCTGCGGGCGCGGCGCGGCCAGACCCGAAGCGCCGCGCGGGCGGCGAGCAAAGCGTTTGACGAGGCCGTGCGGCTCGCAGCACCGGCCATGGCGGCGGCTGCGCTGCAGCACCCTTTCGGACCTGCGGATGCCGCACATCGGCGCCAGTTCGATGAGCTCCTCGCCGGCACCGCTGCGCCGTGGGGTGATGTCATTCGCATCGACAATGGCGGCGTCGATTTTCGCGCGCCGCCGTCAACGGCACCGGCCATGCGACGCCAGCGAGGTTGGCAATGAATGGGCATCGACGTCCGCGCATTCTCATCGTTCTTGCGCATTTCGACGAAACCCGAAATCCGCGTGGCCGCCCCGATTTCATTCCGCAGGGCATGGGTCACGTGTTCCTGGCCGGTGCCTTCAACAGCGAGAGGGTCGACGTCCGGATTTACAGCGAATTCCACAGCGGGCCGCTGATCAACGAGGCGGCCTTCTGCGCACAGGACATGCTGGTGCTGACGGGCGTCACCGCCGCTTTCGATCGTATGCGCCATCTGACGGCCTATGTCCGCACCAAATCTCCCGGTTGCGTGGTGGTGGCTGGCGGGCCAGCGGCGCGCAATCTGCCGGTCTCAAGTGCTGAGTATTTCGACTATGTCTGCGATGGCGACGTGGAGCAGATGCAGGATGTTGCCCGCGCCGTGTTCGGTGAATGGGCCGTTTCGGAAAAACTGTTGCCGCGGTTCGATCTGATCAACTGGGGAGGCCCGGTCAATTATGTCGAAACCAGTCGCTACTGCAATTTCAAATGCAGTTTCTGCGCGCTGACCGGCGAGAGGCGGCACTACCACACTTATGATCTCGCCTATATCGAGGCGCAGATACGCGGTGCCCGCCCCAACAAATATATCCTGTTCATCGACAACAACTTTTATGGCAACAGCCGGGATGTCTTTCTGGCCAAGTTGGAACTTATCCGGTCGCTCTGGCGGCAGGGCCTGTTCATCGGCTGGATTGCCCTGGTCACCGGCGATTTCTTCAAGGATCCACGCAATCTGGAGCTTGTTCGCGAAGCCGGATGCCTCGGCATTTTCAGCGGCGTCGAGTCGCTCAGCGAAGTGCAGCTGAAGCGCTATCAGAAGAAGCAGAATCTGGTCGTGCCGCAGCTGGATGCGATCCGCAACAGTTTGAAAGCGGGGATCGCCTTTCAATACGGGCTGATGTTCGATCCATCGACACAGACACTTGAGGCGATGCGTGCCGAACTCGACTTTATAACCGGTGAGCGGACGATCCCGCTGCCTGCCTTCCTCAGTCTTGCAATCCCGCTGCTGGGCACGCCACTGTTTCACGAAAGCCTTGCAGAAAGTCGTTTCCTGCCATCGGCCAAGCTGCGTGACATGGATGGATTCACGCTGATGACCAAGCCGCTTGACGGCATCGACGATGCCGCCGTCTTCGCACGGCAATTGGCACGGCTCGATGGCCATCGCTCACGTATCCTCTCTCATTGCCTCGGATTCTACATGAACTATCGCCGCTCGCTTTCGGGCCGGCAAATGGCACATCTACTCGCCAACAGCCTGAGGCTGGCCGTCCCCTCCATCATCCACCGGCGGCGGCTGGAGAAGGAGGCGGCGGCGGAAGCGAGCCTCACCTATGTGACGACGACGCAGCCGCTCGGCCCGCTCTATACGCCGGCATTCTTGGTACCAGAAAAATTCCGCGGGCACTTTTCACCGACAATGATCACCGATTCATCGGGCGTGCTGGACGAGAAGCTCGCTCGTGATCTGGAGGCTCGGCGCCTGCCGGGCGGGCGTGCGGCCCGCAACGTT
>Ga0247813_10001867_pt1 | contig 15229 bp, 13 predicted proteins | sample UWRJL169409C1_FD_180719 | JGI IMG/M metagenome (GOLD analysis project Ga0247813, IMG submission 180719) | Plant litter microbial communities from Arlington Agricultural Research Station in Wisconsin, United States - UWRJ-L169-409C-1 | ecosystem: Environmental > Terrestrial > Plant litter >... | reverse complement strand
TGCAAAGAATAGCAAGCGTCTGTTCCCTTGCCACCCAGGTATGTATTCCAAATGATATCCGAAAGATCGGGTGCCAGTTTCATCACGATTCCGTCTCTGCTTCCTCCATTGTATGAATTGTCATAACCCGGTCTGGCCGCCATGATGTTGGCCGATTCCGTACAGGAAGCAATGTATACATTACCTGCGTCATCCAATAAAATTTCACTTCTTAACTGATCACCGTAGTTTCTCGCCAATATGCTGGTATCAGAAGGCAGAAGACCATCATTTTTGCTACCACCGATAAAAGTGGAAGACAACAGGTTACTGCCATTGCTGCTAAGGCGTGAAATGAATAAATCGCAACCATTGGCATGAAATGGACTTTGCAAAGGCCCAAATGGATATATGGTTGTTCCTCCATTGAAAGTCCGATCATACGCCCCGCTGGTCGTTGGAAAGGCAGATCCCAATCCCAAAGCTCCGCTGGAACTGGTTGTGCCCAGTATGTAAAGCTCACCTTGTTTGTTTACAATCGTGCTGGTAGGAATTTCAGTAAGTCCACCGCCTATATATGTCGCATAGATAAGTTCTCCTTTGGGACTGAATTTCAAAACCGCAACATCGGTCTGCTCGGAGAAGGCACTGTTGTAAGTTGTATCATAGGCACCGCGTGTGACGGGGAAACCGGATCCAAACACAATACCGGCAGCATACAAGCAGCCCAAAGTATCGTAAGTAGCACTGTTGCCAAAGTTGTCTGAATAGGAACCGGAATAAGTAGCAAAGATCAGCTCTGGATCAATGACCAGTTTTTCTTCTTTTGATTTTGTCAGGTTTCTGATATTGAATCGCACCGTATTTCCTGACAATTGATAACGGCAAATCACAGGCTCTTTAGACTGATTGTTTTTTTCTACAAAAGCAATGGGCATTTTTTCTGTGACAGTACCCAGGGAAGTTTTGACTAGAAGATTGCCTTGTGCATCCAACGATAAATTGTCTGTACCTTCATAGTCTATAATGATTTGTTTAGGATCAGCCTTTCCTTTAAGGAAGAGGTCGTATTTTATTCCGTTGTCCGTAACATATAAAATCAAATCTATAGATGGATAAATATTTTCTACGGTCAGTTTTTTATAACAAGACAAGTTGCTTGCCCATTTTGCGGGATCGTTGTCCTGAATGAAGTTGACATGAAACGATGAAGCGTTCGATCCCTGAGGAGACTGAAGAGTGGCATTACGGAATTTCATTTTGTAAACATGTGCATGTATCACTGCACTTCTGGCATCGCCATGTGCATTTTTCTTGCTGTGATCGTGCTTGCTGCTTTCGCGTAAAAAAAATACAATCCCGTCTTTTTGTAAAATGACATCGCCAAAGCCAAATGTTGCACGGGATAAAATACTATCGGGCCATTGGCCTTTGTTCAGAATAAACCCTTCGTTGTTGATCCCTCCGGCGTAAACTGAGGTAGATAGGCATCCGGCAAAAAGTAAAGCCAGGTATAATAAGCTATGGCGGATTAACTTTATCATTATAAAAAAATTACTTCTTTAACCACTTCTTCTCCGATAAACTTATTCAACTTTTCAGTCACTAAGCTTTTGTGCATGGATAGTTCTTGTTTCAATGCGCCGGAGTCAATGCGCACAAATAATTTTTGATCTTTAAAATAAATCTCTCGCGTTTGCTTGGCAATGGCTGTTCCCATCAGGTCGCCCCAAGCCTGTATTATGTGTGTCTGGTTGAATTTTTTCTTGATCTTAAACGCATCCAGCATATCCCCTAAAGCTTCACCAATGCTTTGGATTTCGGATTTGCGTTTGAAAAAGTCTCTTTTATCGTACATGGGACAGTCGTTAGTCGTCAGAGATTAGTCGTTAGTAAGATATTTTTTTATCTATAGGTTAATTGGGTCATTAGTAACCCAAAAGATTACTAACGTCTAACCACTAACGACTCGTCCACTATTTATATGAAATATACGTATTTCCCGTTTCAGGAGTCGTATTATTTCCATAGATCTTTCCGGTCTGGCATCTGTAATAAAAATCTGTCCTTTCGTGGTTCCGGCTATATTGTGTACCAAATGGTGGATGCGTTCATCGTCGAGTTTGTCGAATATATCATCCAGCAATAAGATCGGTTCTGTTTTGCTGAATTCACGCATCATTTCCAGCTGTGCCAGTTTTAAGGCGATGACAAAAGATTTTTGCTGTCCCTGTGAGCCATAATGTTTGACGGTTTGCTCACCAAGTGTAAAGAGGAAATCATCCTTGTGTATGCCCAGTGTCGTGCGCTCCATGATTTGATCCCTGTCTCTGTTCTTTTGAAACAAGCCCGGAAAATCATGTTTAAACAAGTCCGACTGGTACACAATATTCATGTGCTCTTTATCTTCCGTCAGCTTTTTGTATTGCAATAAAAAATAGGTCAGAAAATGTTGGGTATACTGTTTGCGTTTATCGTGCAACTCCTGGTTGAGCCGCAGTAAAGGCGCATCGTAGGAATCGAGCAATACAAAATCTTTTTTAGTGATGCCTTCTTTCCACTCTTTCAATAAGGCATTGCGCTGTTTCAGCAGATGCATGTAGTGCATGAGTTGAGTGAGGTAATGGTGATCAATCTGGCAAAACAACTGATCAAAGAACTTGCGGCGTTCCTCACTGCCTTCACGAATGATTTTCTGATCATCGGGATTGATCAATACAACAGGAAAACGTCCAATATGATCGCTCAATCGATCGTAAGCTTTTCCATCCAGTAAAATGACTTTTTTGCTTCCTTTCTGATAATCGTAACGCACTTCATAAGATTTACCTGTTTTTTGGAAAAATCCCAGGGCGGAAAGAAAGGGTTGGTTGGTAAGGATCAGATTCTGTTCCTGAGTAGAAAAAGCGCTTTTCCCAAGGCTCAAACAGTGTATCGCATCCAGTAAATTTGTCTTCCCACTGCCGTTCAAACCCGTAACAAGGTTAATCTCAGGAGAAAAGCTTATTTCTTCGCTGGAATAATTCTTGAAATTAAGCACGTTAAGTTTTTCTATGTACATGAAAATTCCTTATTTTTGGGCGCTTTGTACACAATATAAGGATTTAGAAATGGCTAGCGTAAAGGATACAGTGAAAGACAACGGTAAAACAAAAGTAACCGGCTATTCAAAATTTACCAAGGAAACATATCTTTTCTGGTATGAGAAAATGCAGTTGCTGAGAAAGTTCGAAGAAAAAGCAGGTCAGTTGTATGGCCAGCAAAAAATAAAAGGATTCTGTCACCTTTACATTGGGCAGGAAGCATGTGCCCTGGGTGCTGTTTCTGCCTTGAAAAAAGGGGATAAATACATTACGGCTTACCGTGACCATGGTCAGCCTTTGGCATTGGGCACAAGTCCAAATGCTGTGATGGCTGAGTTGTACGGTAAAGTAACAGGCTCTTCTAAAGGTAAAGGGGGCTCTATGCACATCTTTGATAAGGAAGTAGGTTTCGTAGGTGGACACGGTATCGTAGGTGGACAAGTACCGCTGGGTGCTGGTCTTGCTTTCGCTGAAAAATATAAAGGAACAGATAACCTATGCATCTGTTACATGGGAGATGGTGCAGTGCGTCAAGGTGCATTTCACGAAACATTGAACATGGCCATGCTTTGGAAGATTCCGGTGATCTTTGTTATTGAAAACAACGGTTATGCCATGGGAACTTCTGTACAAAGAACCTCTAACGTAACAGAATTATATAAACTGGGTGAGTCTTACGACATTCCTTCAGAAGCAGTAGATGCAATGAGAGTGGAAGAAGTACATTTGGCGGTAGAACGCGCAGCAGACCGTGCAAGAAAAGGTGATGGTCCTACGTTATTGGAATTCAGAACATACCGTTACAAGGGACATTCTATGTCAGATCCGGCGAAGTACCGTACCAAAGAGGAATTGGAAGAGTATAAAGCACAAGATCCAATCGAACAAGTGAGAATGGTCATCCTTGAAAAGAAGTATGCCACAGCAGCAGATTTGGAAAAAATTGACAAAGGAATTAAAGAAGTAGTAGACGCATCAGTTAAATTTGCTGAAGAGTCTCCTTATCCTCAGGCTACGGACGCTTACAAAGACGTGTATGTAGACCAAAATTATCCATTCATCATCGAGTAATTTATTTTTATTTATAATACAGCAATGGCAGACGAAAAAACAACAACAGTGGTGGAAGAGAAAGTACAATCAATCGATTCAAAAACTCCGGTAGAAAAATATAAAAATCTATTGTTGATCCTTTTGGGTTTAGTAACAGTAGGTATCGCAGGATATTTCTACTACCAATACACACTGGAAGAATCTAACAAAGAAGCGCAGAATGCAATTTATCCTGCCGTTTATTTCTTCGAACAGGATTCATTAGATAAAGCGTTAAAAGGCGACGGTAAAGTATTGGGCTTGCTGGATATTTCAGAAACGTATTCTGGAACTAAAACAGCAAATTTGGCTCACTTCTATACAGGTGTTATTTATTTGAAACAAGCTAAGTTCGAAGATGCCATTACTCATCTGAAAGAATTTTCTTCTAACGATTATTTGTTGCAAGCCAGAGCTTATTCGTTGATTGGTGATGCAAACTCAGAATTGGAGAAGTATGACGAAGCAGCTTCTTACTACAAGAAAGCAGCGGACTACAAACCAAACGAACAATTCACACCTGTGTATTTGATGAAATTGGCCTTGGCTTATGAGTCATCTAAAGACAATAAAAAGGCTTCAGATACGTACGATATCATTCTTACAAAATACCCTAAGTCTCCGGAACTCAACGATGCCAAGAAATACAAGGCACGTGTGGATGCCCTGGTGACTGAGTAACAAAAACTACCAAACAGTCGAAAAGGGATAAAGCCACAAGTTTTATCCCTTTTTGCTGTCAGACCTTTATAAGAATCCACCGATGGCTTCATCAGAGAAAAATTTAAGTACGTATTCCAACGTCAACTTGTCCGCATCGCTAAGCACCAAGAAGGTGGCCATTGTTGTGTCAGAGTGGAACACAGAAATTACAGAGGCCTTATATGAAGGTGCGTACAGCACCTTGATTGAAAAAGGACTTAAGAAAGAAAACATCATTAAGAAATACGTACCCGGTAGTTTTGAATTGAGCATTGGTGCGCAAAAAATGGCTGCATTGAAAGAAATCGATGCGGTGATTTGTGTAGGCTGTGTCATCAGAGGTGAAACAAGTCATTTTGATTTCATCTGTCAGGCTGTGGCTACAGGGATTACAGACGTTTCATTGAAATATGACAAACCGGTTATTTTCGGTGTACTGACAACAGAGAATAAGCAACAAGCCTTTGACCGTGCAGGAGGAAAGCATGGCAACAAAGGAGACGAAGCCGGCATCACGGCAGTTAAAATGATCAACTTCTAGTCTAGTCTGATCCCCCATACGTTAATAAGAACCATTCGATAGATTAATTAACAATACTTATGAAAGTTTTAAAATTTGGAGGTACATCCGTTGGTAAGCCAGAAAGAATGCATGCTGTAGCGCAATTGATTTCAGGAGCGGATCAGAAACTGGTAGTCTTATCTGCTGTTTCCGGAACGACCAATGCGTTAGTGGGTATTTCAGACTTATTGACCAAGAAAGATGTTGCTGCTGCCAAAGAAGCGATTGAAAAACTTTTTGGTCCTTACGATGAATTTGTAGAGAAATTATATACAACAGCGGAAGGCAAAGCAAAAGGACGCGGGATCATCCGTCAGCATAACGAATTCATTTCGGCATTTACTCAGGAGTCTGCTTTCGGTGACAAACACACTCGTGCCATTTTAGCGGAAGGAGAATTGATTTCCACACAATTGTTCCATGCCTACTTATTGGAGCAAGGGTATAACTCAGTCTTGCTGCCTGCGCTGGATTTCATGCGCATTGATGCGGACGACGAACCGATGCTGGATTATACGGAAGAAAAACTAGGAGCTTTGATCAAAGCAAACAAAGAGGCTCATTTGATCATCACACAAGGCTACATCTGTCTCAATCCAAGCGATGAAGTAGATAACTTGAAAAGGGGAGGAAGTGATTATACCGCATCATTAGTGGGTGCCGCTATTCGTGCAGAGGAAATCCAGATCTGGACAGACATTGACGGCATGCACAACAACGATCCGCGTATTGTGAAAAGAACGTTCCCGATACAGGAGTTAACTTTTGACGAAGCAGCGGAGTTGGCTTATTTTGGAGCAAAGATTCTTCATCCGTCTACCATCCTGCCGGCACAAAAGTACAGCATCCCCGTGAAGTTACTGAACACTATGCAACCGGAAGCGAAAGGAACTGTGATTGCCAATAAAACAACAGAGAAGGACATCAAAGCGATTGCTGCGAAAGATGCCATTACTGTGATCAAAATAAAATCGACTCGTATGCTTCTGGCGCATGGCTTCCTGCGTAAGGTGTTTGAAGTATTCGAAAAGTACAAGACGTCCATCGACATGATTACTACCTCAGAAGTGGCAGTGTCATTGACGATCGACAATCCTAAACACCTGGATGCTATTGTGGCTGAGTTGAAAGTGTTTGGTACAGTAGAAGTAGAACACGATCAAACAATCATTTGTATCGTGGGGCAGTTTGTACAGGAAAACAATCAGATTGTTCGTCGAGTGATCGATTCATTAGGAGAAATTCCTGTTCGTATGATTTCATTCGGGGGAAGTAAAAATAATATTTCTCTATTAGTAAAAACAAAGTATAAGAATGCGGCCATGGAAGAACTAAACGAAGGGTTGTTCTTTGCTGAAGCGGTGAAATAATATAGTTGTCAGTGGTCAGTTAGTATAAAAGAGGGTATCGATTTTCGATGCCCTTTTTTTTAGTGTCGGGTCGAAGGACCTGATTCCGCGGACAAACAGGAGCCATCTGTTTCGAAGACAAAGCGACCTTTATTTATATATAGAAAAGTTAATGCTGGAAAGTAAGTAAAAAGTAAGAGTTATAAAATTATAACAGCACTTTCTCGGGCTGTCAGGGATAGGCTAAGGGTAAAATTAATTTTTAAAAAAGCAAAAACAGAGTGCGTTGAATTATTAGACTAACAACTGTAATAATTCTTCCGCACCAACTTTAAACTTGGCTTCTCAAGAAAGGCTTTGATAGAACTCACATAACTGACCGTGATGTTTATTCCTCCCATCAGTTGGCAAAAACGATGCAAGTGAGAAACTTCTTCCTGATTAAGCGGAGAAGCACTTACTACAGTAAAGAGGGGTGCCCGCCAGATGTTATTGCGCATGGGCATAAAGAGGGACACTTTGATTTTTTGCGCATGATCCAGGAGATTGTTATGCCGGTCAATGGCTTTGGATGAATCATAACCAAGTCTTCTCAGGCTATCAAAGGAAACGGCATTGCCATTTTTGATATAGAGTATGCCGTTGCTGGCATATCCTAGAATGAAATGGTCTCTTTTAAATAATGATAACATCTTAAAATTTTATAATAGAAAAATAGTTATGACAATTCTTTAGTAAGTTTGTAATATATGTTTGAACGCCTATTAGCGAGAATAGGCTCTTGAGCAATAGCATTGGTTTACACAGAAGACTTGCTTTACAATCAGTACGTTGCCGCTATGCTTATCTTTATCTGATTTTACCTGACTATTTATGCTATTGATATATCAATGTAATTTATTGTTTTACAAAAGTCAATTATACATTTACTATGTAAATATTAAACATGTCTTAAATAGCTGGAATAAAGCTTATTGAGTGCCAAATTTGAACATGGCATTACATATAGGCGAAAGAATAAAAGCCAGAGCAAAAGAATTACGCATTGGACCCACAGAGTTGGCCGGTATGATCAATACCTCCAAGCAGAACGTTTATGGGATCTATAAACGAAAGACGCTGGATTCAGAATTGCTGAAGAAAATATCGCTGGTATTGAAACTTGATTTTTTTAGTGCCTATTATGACAAACAATGGCAAAAGAGTTTTCAGGAGACGCAAGCTCCTTACCAGACCAAAGCGGCTTCTGTCCTGAAAGAAGAGTTGAACAAACTCAAAAAGGAACACCAGGAGTTACAGGAAAAATACGATATGCTGAAGAAGCTTTACGAGCTGACAGAAGAAAAGTTAAAGGGAAAAAAAGCCGGGATAACAGCAAGTTCCAAAACTGTCCGCAAAACGAAGTAAGTCAACCCTCGGTCATGGATTTAATCCGTTTCCAGCGATAAGTTTCTTTGTCTCACGACATCCCAGATCAAATCAGCTTCATAGCCCTTCCCGGCGAGGAAACGAATGGTTTTTGCCAGCCGCTGACGCTGATCTTCTTCCTTTTCAAGGCTTTGCCATTTTTTATCAAATAGGTCAGACAAACGGGATTGGTATTCCTGGCTGTTAATTTCTTCCAGGCCTTTACTGATCTGCTCTTTGGACAAGCCCAGGTGTTTCATATGGACCTGTATTTTTTTACGACCCCAGGCTTTTACCCTAAACTTACCACCCGCATACGTACGAGCCATTCGCTCTTCATCCAGATATCCTTCCGCTTCTAGTTTTAAAATCAGGTTTTTAACTATATCTTTACTTGTGCCAATTGCGTATAATTTGTCAAGGATCTCTTTTCGGGTACGATCCCTAAAAGAACAGTAGGCAGTAATCTTTTGGTAAGCTTTTTCTGCCGTAAGCGGTTTTGGGAGAGAATGATTTTCGGCGTTCATAATTACAGTAATATACAAAATTGAAAAATACGAAGTCACTATACACACTTTTTTTAGCCAACGGGGTTTCCAGTTTTGCTCAGGGAATTACCATGTTGTCTATTCCCTGGTATTTCACTTCACGCGGAGAGTCTTCCTTGTTCATTGCTTTCTTTGCCATCGTTACACTGGGCTCTCTTTTCTGGGGCTTATATGCGGGTGCATTGATCGACGGTTTTAACCGCAAAGATATTTTCCTGGGAACAAACTTTGTACAGGGATTGATCGTCATGTCTGTCGCTTCGCTCGGATATCGGGAAGGTGGATTGCCTAGCAGTCTGGTATTGATCGTTTTTGGAATGATCTTTTTCGGTTACCTGATTCATTACCCCAACCTGTATGCTTTTGCACAAGAGATCAGTGACAGTGACAATTACACACGGGTAGCATCATGGATCGAAGTAGTAGGTCAAACTACTGCTATCGGCGCTGCCGGTCTGGCGGCGATTTTGCTCGAAGGGGTCCACGGGATCAACCTGGATATCGTGGGCATGAAATTTCACCTGCCTATTTATATTGATAAATGGGAGATGCATGAAATATTCCTGCTGGATGCAGGAGCTTATTTTCTTTCCTTTATCATCATTATGCTGATGCCTTATACCCCATCTGTTGTGCTCTCCATTCATCAGGATCAGGACATTTGGAAAAGTATGAAGGAAGGTTACGATTACTTGAGAAACAATGTGCTTATCAATATTTTTGGTTTGTGTTCTTATTCCATCTTTGTTATTGTACTGGTAGAACTCTTTAGTTTAGTGCCGCTCTATGTTAAAAATCACCTGCATGAATCTGCCTATGTATTAGGAACGTCCGAACTGATGTATGCCTCAGGCTCACTGATCTCCGCGTTTGTAATCAGTAAGCTGTTTTCGAAGATGAGTTTGCCTAAAGCCATTATCATCATGACTTTCATGACAACCTTTGCTTTTTACCTCAGTGCCATAAGCGGTATGGTCTGGGTATTCTATTTCGTTTGTTTCTTAAAAGGCTTTGTCAATTCAGGTTCAAGAATTTTCAGGGTATCTTATTTGTTCCGCTTGGTTCCGGTTGATCTCACAGGAAGAGTAAATAGTATGTTCAATGTGTATACTACAATCTTCCGCATGGTTTTCATTCTGGCTTTTGCATTCCCTTTCTTTTCGCAAGGTTCTAACGTAACGTATGCGTATGCTATCCTCGGTACCTTTACTTTAGTGGCAGGATTGATTCTCATCATACTTTATCCAAAGTTTCTGAAACTTACACAAGGAGTAAATCCTACTCCGAAGCCACATTAAGTTTATGCTGTTTAGCCAAATTGCTGATCTTCCCGGAGCAACCGTCATTAGCCGGCAGGCCGATGAAGTAGAAGTGCGCCATTTGCTGACGGATTCGCGTTCACTGCATTTTCCACAACATACACTTTTCATTGCCATCAAAGGCCCTTCACACGATGGACATCATTACCTCGAGAGTTTGTTTTACCAAGGGGTAAGACATTTTGTGATTGAAGATGAAACGTTATTGAGTCCGCCAATCAAAAATGCTTCGAATGTCATTAAAGTAGAACGCGGTTTGCGCTTTTTGCAAACGATGGCGGCGCATAAACGCAGCTTGTTTCAAATCCCGGTATTGGCTATCACAGGCAGCAATGCCAAAACGATCGTCAAAGAATGGATCTGGCAGATGCTGCACACGGATTATGCCATCGTGCGCAGTCCCAAGAGTTATAATTCACAATTAGGCGTGCCGCTTTCTGTCTGGGAAATGGAAGGATACCACATGACGGCTATTTTTGAAGCAGGTATTTCTACCTACCATGAAATGGAACACCTGCAAAAAGTTATTCAACCGGTAGATGGTATTTTCACCAACATCGGTACGGCACATGATCAGGGCTTTAAGAGTCAATCCGATAAAATTAAGGAGAAACTTAAGCTGTTTGTAAACGTTGAGCATTTGGTGTATTGCAAAGACCATACAGCCATCGCCACAGAAGTGGAAGCGCAAGGTATTCCATCGTTTACCTGGGCCAGGAAAGACCAGTCAGCAGATGTAAAAATTACTAAAGAAGAACGGAACTTGAACGGATGGGAACTTGAACTTTTAGTTCAGGATCAGGTACAACACATTCATATTCCATTCTCCGATGAAGCATCTGTGGAGAATGCGATGCATGCCATTACGTACTTAGTGTTGTTTGGCTTTTCTATCGATGACATTGCACAACGTGTGGCACGGCTAGAACCGGTACACATGCGTTTGGAATTGAAAAATGGCATCAATGGTTCGGTGCTGATTGATGACTCCTACAACAATGACCTGATGGGGCTTTCCCTGGCTTTGGATTTTGCGGCTCAGCATCGGAGAGCATTACCCTTGACGGTAATTCTATCCGATGTCTTGCAATCGGGTCTGGCCCCGGAAGAATTATACAGCAGCATAGCGGAGTTGCTGAAGAGTAAGAACGTAACACAGCTGATCGGTATTGGTCCGCTTTTCTCTTCTTTTGCCAAAGTTCTTCCTGCTTCTACTCAACTCTTTTCTGACACCATACATTTTTTAAAGGAGTTTGATTTTGCTTCTCTAAAAAATGAACTCATACTCGTGAAAGGCGCCCGCAGCTTTGGATTTGAAGCCATTACACAGCGACTGGAAGAGAAAGTACACGGCACCCGTTTTGAAATTGATCTGGATGCATTGGTTCATAATTTGAATTATTACCGGTCGGTGATAAAACCGGGTACAAAGATCATGGGCATGGTCAAAGCCTTCGCTTACGGGAGCGGAAGCCATCAAGTGGCCCAGTTGCTGCAGCACAGAGGCATTGATTATTTGGCGGTCGCCTATGCCGATGAAGGCGTTGTGCTCCGTAACTACGGCATCACAGTGCCCATCATGGTACTGAATCCGGATCGTCAAACCTTTGGAACACTGCTTCGCTATAAATTAGAGCCGGAGATGTATAGCTTTAAAATTCTACGCGAATGGATTGAATATTTGGATTGGGAAGATGCTTCTTCCACTATTCATTTGAAACTGGATACCGGTATGCACCGCCTGGGTTTTGAAAGGAAGGATTTGCAGTCTTTGTTAGAGTTGTTGTTGCTACATAAAAACAGAGTGACCATTGCCGGAGCCTTTACCCATTTAGCCGCCGCGGATGAAGAAGTCTGGAATGAATTCACAGAAACACAGATCAAAGAATTTCAATCGCTTTGTCACACATTGGAACTTGCACTGGATTATAAATTCATAAAACATGCGTTGAACTCTGCAGGCATTGTGCGTTTCCCGCAGTACTCTTTTGACATGGTGCGCTTGGGAATTGGTTTGTACGGAGTAGAAGTCAATGGCCTATTCCAGGATAAACTGATGAATGTAGGCAAACTGATCACACATGTCTCACAGTTAAAGCACATCGATCCTTCTGATACGGTTGGCTACAGCCGCAAAGGTAAACTGACTAAAGCCACAACGATTGCCACCATTGCCATTGGCTATGCCGATGGCTTTGACCGGCGTTTCAGCAACGGAGTCGGCAAAGTGAGCATCAACGGAGTTCTATGTCCGGTCATCGGAAACGTATGCATGGACATGACCATGATCGATGTTAGCGGGGTAGAGGTTAAAGAAGGAGATGAAGTTATTGTGTTTGGAGATTCACCCACTTTGATCGAACAATCCAAAGCCATCGGTACCATTGCTTATGAGCTGTTGACGGGAGTCGGCGAACGAGTGAAGCGGGTATTTTTTAAGCAATAACCTGGCATGATTGAACTGTTGGAAAGAAAGGAAGCATTAGCCTTTAACCAAAATCTTACTTCATTTATCGTGGACTTACAAAAAGTAAGATACGATCCTACTGTGAATGATAATCTGTATAAGGCAGGAGAGGTCATGTATGTAGAGGATGGCAGCGAATCCAGAGCTATCACGCAGGAAGAAGCGGATAACTGGAATAAAGAAGCGATCGATGAATATGAAAGAGGAAGGGATCATATAAAGACAATTTCCATAGCACACAATTTTAAAGGCTCCATAGTTTATCAATGTACTCCTGCAGTTATTCACGCCTATGCATCAAACCTTGCAGCTCGTATCAAAGAACTATCGGAAGGTTTAAATTGGGAGTCCATCATTTTCCTTCTTGATTATTCAACACCCTGGTTGCAGCAAGAAAACGACTACGAACCCGTCAAGAGAGCTATAAATTATTTTAGGCAGCTTGGAATGGATCAAAAGTTTACCGGAGGGATCAAAGCGAGTGGTTCCGATCTGTTAGATTTTGTGGAACATCTGTTCTGGCTTACGCGGTCCAACGGGTCAATGCCGGACTGTTACTTTTCTGGAATTGAAAGCCATACGGTGCTTAGTATTTGCAAATACGGGAGTGTGCATGGTGAATTTTATTCAGAAGAAGAAAAAAATAACGTCAGAAAGGTTGCAAACAGAATTGGAATGATTGAAATTAGGGATGGTCATTGTGACGAAAATTTTTCCGAAACGGGCTCGATAGAAGGAAGACAGATTATAGTATAGGAAACGTATCGTTGAAAATTGAATTAAGATAAGATGGCAAGCGTTCAACCAGCAACCTTAGAAGACATTCCTGCTCTGGCAGACCTGTTGACTCTGCTATTCCTCCAGGAAGCAGACTTCTCCCCTGACTTGTTCAAGCAACAAGCCGGTTTGAAAAACATCATTAATGATCCGAGCATCGGTAACATCTTCGTGTTGAAGGAAAAAGACGTGGTCATTGGAATGGTCAGCCTTTTGTATACGGTAAGTACTGCACTAGGCGGACGTGTGGCCATTTTGGAAGATTTGATTTTAGGTGCCGACCAAAGAGGAAAGGGGCATGGAAGCATGTTGCTAAATGCGGCCATAGACTTTGCGAAACAAAGGGGCTGTCTGAGAATTACGCTGCTTACAGATCCTACAAACCATCGGGCCATACAATTCTATCAGCAATACGGATTTGTGAAATCTGCTATGAAACCAATGCGATTGCTGTTCTGATGCTATTTCTTTGGCCTGTGTTAAGACAGACCATTAACATAACCCATGGCCTGTCCCCGGACAGGCCATTCTTTTGAGTACTAAAACCAGCTTGTTACAGAAAGTACTCCATTTCAGTAAGACTCAGGTACCCATCGCTCGAACTTTCCTTCCTTTTTAACCGTTCTAAATGCCATAAAACACACGTTTAGTACCCAAAAATTGGGGTATAATACTCCCTTTTATCCTGATTTTTCACTAAATTTGTAGTTAACGCATTTCAAAAATCACGTGTCGTTTTAGTGACAAAAACACTCAAAGGGCATTTATTACACATCATTATGGGAAATAAGATTTATATCTTCGACACAACTTTGAGGGATGGAGAACAAGTCCCGGGTTGCCAATTGAACACAAACGAGAAAATCATTGTGGCCAAGGCACTCGAGGAACTCGGCGTAGATGTGATTGAAGCGGGTTTCCCGATCTCAAGTCCCGGTGATTTTAATTCTGTGGTTGAAATATCCAAAGCGGTTTCTAATCCGATTATCTGTGCACTGACCAGAGCGGTAGAGAAAGACATCGATGCAGCGGTTGCAGCATTGGAGTACGCGAAAAGAAAACGTATCCATACCGGTATCGGTAGTTCAGATAATCATATTCAACATAAGTTTCGCAGCACCCGTGAAAAAGTATTGGAGACAGGTGTTGCCGCTGTGAAGTATGCACGCAAGTACGTGGACGACGTGGAATTTTATTGCGAAGATGCAGGCCGTGCCGACATTGTGTTTCTAGCACAAATGGTAGAAGCAGTAATTGCCGCAGGTGCTACAGTTGTAAACATTCCAGATACTACGGGTTACTTGTTGCCTTGGCAATACGGGGAGCGCATCAAGTATTTGGTGGACAATGTGAAGAACATTGACAAAGCCATCATCTCTTGTCACAACCACAACGACTTAGGTTTGGCTACGTCAAACGCGATGGCCGGAGTGGTCAACGGTGCGCGTCAGATTGAATGTACGATCAACGGCATCGGTGAGCGCGCAGGAAATACAGCCTTGGAAGAAATTGCTATGATCATCAAGTCTCATCCTGGTTTGGGATTGGAGACGGGTATCAATACAAAAAAACTAGTACCAATCAGTCATCTGGTATCTACCATGATGAACATGCCGGTACAAGCCAACAAAGCCATCGTAGGTCGCAATGCCTTTGCACACTCTTCCGGTATTCACCAGGATGGTTTCTTGAAGAACCGAGAAACCTATGAAATCATGGATCCGGTAGACGTGGGTGCAGATGCTTCTTCTATTCTCCTTTCCGCACGCAGTGGCCGTGCCGCGTTAAATCACCGCTTAGCTAACGTGGGCTACATGCTGAACAAAGAACAATTGGACATCGCCTACACCGCTTTCCTGAACATGGCAGATAAACTGAAACAAGTCAACGACGATGACTTGCATGTTTTAATGAAAGAGGTATCGATTGAAAAAGCAAAGGCAT
>Ga0247813_10001866_pt1 | contig 15234 bp, 10 predicted proteins | sample UWRJL169409C1_FD_180719 | JGI IMG/M metagenome (GOLD analysis project Ga0247813, IMG submission 180719) | Plant litter microbial communities from Arlington Agricultural Research Station in Wisconsin, United States - UWRJ-L169-409C-1 | ecosystem: Environmental > Terrestrial > Plant litter >... | reverse complement strand
CGGTGGTAGAATCCTGACGGAGGAATTCATCTTCATGCCAGAAAATTAGTTTTTGTGCATCCGGTTTCAAAAGAAGATATTACTATTATTGCCCCAACACCGGATGAAACCATTTGGAATGCCTTATGATTTTATGATTATTTTCTTATTTTTTTAAATTTTATCAATTAACTTGCAAAAACAAAAAAACAAGCTGATCGTAAAATGGACTATAAAAATGACATCGGATACCGAAAAGAAACGCTGAAAAAATTATTATACAACATTCAAAAAAGCGAAGATTTAATTGTAAAAGCTTTGTATGATGACTTTAAAAAGCCTGAATTTGAAGCTGTTTTAACAGAGACAAATTATGTCATTTCAGAACTAAAAGACACGATCAAAAACATTCACAAATGGGCCAAACCCAAACGTGTTTTCCCTTCCTTTCTCAACTTCCCTTCTACTGACTATATTTACAAAGAACCTTACGGAAACGTCTTGGTCATCGCACCCTGGAACTATCCTTTTCAATTGGCATTATGTCCTTTAATTTCTGCCGTTGCAGCTGGAAACAGAGTGGTTTTAAAACCTTCGGAATTAACGCCAAATACTGCTGCTATAATTGCAAAAATCATCGAAAAAACTTTTCATGTTAATCATGTTGAAGTAGTTCAGGGCGGAGTTGAAATTTCAAATAATTTACTGGCAAAACGCTGGGACTACATTTTCTTTACAGGAAGTGTCGAAGTTGGTAAAATTGTAGCAAAAGCGGCTGCCGAAAACCTAACACCAATAACGCTTGAACTAGGCGGAAAAAACCCCTGCATTATTGATGAAACTGCCGATTTGAAATTGGCAGCAAAACGAATTGTCTGGGGAAAATTCATAAACGCCGGTCAAACTTGCATTGCTCCCGATTATATCCTGATTCAAAAGAACATGAAAATTAATTTCATTACTTTCTTGATGGAAGAAATTATAAAAGCATACGGGAAAAAAATAGAAAAATCACCTGATTTTGCCCGAATAATAAATACCAAAAATTGGCTGCGATTAGCCAATATGCTAAAATCAGAAAAAATAATTTTTGGAGGAGAAACTGATGCAAATAAATTTTATATTTCTCCAACACTCATTGAAGAACCAAGCCTGGATAGCCAGGTTATGAAAGAAGAAATCTTCGGTCCGATTTTACCTATTTTAACTTACGAAACAGAAACCGATATTAAAAACGTGGTAAGCCGTTATGAGAAACCTCTTGCATTTTATATTTTTAGCGAAAATAAATCATTCGCAAAAAAAATAATTGCAAATTATTCTTTTGGAGGCGGTTGTATCAACGACACTGTGGTCCATTTTTCTAATAAAAGACTGCCTTTTGGCGGAGTTGGCCATAGCGGAATTGGCGCTTATCATGGTAAATTGAGTTTTGACATTTTTACTCATCACAAAGGAGTTGTTAAAAAAGGCAACTGGATTGATTTACCTATGCGTTATGCGCCCTACAAAGGTAAATTAGCTTCTATAAAACGATTATTAGACTGGATATAAACACAAAAACAATTTCGTAATGTTTTGGTGATTAACATATCGATTTGATTAAAAATATTATATTTACGATCTAAATAATTAAATGCCACAGAATATAAAACAATTCTACTTAAAAAAATGAAATCTACACTTGATCAAATTGAGGACATTAAAAAAAATGGCTATTCCTTAGACTTTTCTAATGTTTTTAACCATGCTTTTGAAAACTACAAAAAAATTGCGCTTTATGCAGGACTAATACTCTTGGTATTTTCAATTTTAGCTATCTTTCTTTTTGGAGGACTTTTTGCTGCAATATATGGCGTTCAGTATTTAAACGAAGATTTTTTTAATGGTCTGCAAAATGAGCAAACATCAAGCTCGGTATTAGCCATCTACAGTCTTGCAATCGCTTTTACGGCGGCACTTTTTAGTCCGTTTACAGCGGGATTTTTAAAAATGGCTTATTCTGCAGACAGAGACGAAGAGTTTAATGTTGCAACTATTTTTAGTTATTATTCTTCCCGTTATTTTATACAGCTTTTCATCGCTGCATTATTAATTTCGCTTACAAGTGGTTTAATTTCAGTGGCTTTCAATTTGGTAGGAATTATTTTTGTAGACACTATAATTGCATTGGCAATAACCGTATTTACGTCACTAACAATTCCGTTGATCATTTTTGGCAATTTAAACGCGATTGATGCTATAAAATCAAGCGTTATTATTGTAAGCAAACAACCTTTTACAATAATCCTTTTATTGTTTGTAGGCGGCGTAGGATCGGCTATTGGTTTTATTGGCTGCTGTATTGGTATCGTCTTTACAATTCCAATTACATACTCTATAAAATATGCTCTGTATAGTGCAATATTCAACATTGAAGACGATAATTCAATCGATTCTATCGGATCTGATTGGGAATAATTTAAAGTTTCTGAACAAAAGAGCCTAACCTCCTCTTTCAGAAAATTTTAAAATGCTATTACTAAACCAAACATACCAACAAATACTATGGTAGTGAGCTGTAGTTTTTTAAATGCATCGATTTCAGGAATCGCCAACTTTGGAGATGCCTTAAAATCGATTGTAACAAATTGGTTCCTTTTTAAATCAGATATTATTTTTTACAATAATCCTAAACTCATTGTTTTAGGATTATCGCTTTTTGGTTTTTTAAGTTTATTGATTTATCAGTTTTTCAGAATTAAAGCAAAAATTGGTTATTTCATAGAGAAGAAATTAGAAAGTGAAAAAGCCCACCGGGAATATCAGCTGTACGCTTTGTTCTTTGGTATTGCCATTATTGTTATTGAAATTGTTAATGAAATATTTAAAATCCGGCCACGAAGTTTATTAGTTTTCAATCTGGTTATCGGTGTTTCAGTCTTATTTCTCTATCTGATTACGGATAAAATAAAATTTTTACGGGATCGAACCCAGAAAATTTTCATCACTTTCTTCTTCATTTACATTGCTTATATTTGCCGCAATATTATTTGCCTGCCAAATGATATTATACCAATTATTACTTTTCTTCTTTCCTTTTTCTTTTCGTACAGCATTTTAAAACCCATAAAAATTTACTGGATATTTGTTGGAACTGTATTTGCTTACTTAATTATCACCGTAATTTTTCATTTAATCCCGATAAAATCATCCATTTTACTAATCAATTTCTGCATTATTGTTTTCATAATAAATCATGTTAATTACGCGGTTTTATTAAACAACAGAGATAATTTCAGGTTTACAAACGAAATCGTTCACAAAGGAAATTCACTTACAATTGCTACAAATAAAAAAGGCGAAGTTTTATTTAGCAGTGAAACAATTACGGCCATTTTAGGATATTCGCCGGATGAAGTTCTGGCTATGGAATTTTGGAAACTTACAGAAGATCCGGAATTTATCAGGGAAAATTATCATAAAACGTATGTTGATAACAAAATATACATCAGGAAATTAAAAAGTAAAAACGGCGAATTCAAATACATTCAATGGAAAGACAAAAAGTTTTCGAATGATTTGATAATCAGTATCGGACAAGATGTTACCGAACAAATTATTGTTCAGGATCAATATAAAAACCTGATTCAAAGAGCGACAGATATTATTTTTGAAATTAATATTGATGGTTATTTTACTTTTATAAATGAATTTGGATATTCTATTTTAGGTTATTCAGAAGATGAAATGATATCGCATCACTATTCGAATTTTATTCGTGAAGATTACATCAGGAACGCGGTTGATTTTTACGAAAATTTAGAACAAAATGAACTTAATTACCCTACGATTGAAATTCCGGTACTAAAGAAAAACGGAGACGAATTATGGATTTCGCAAAAGGTTATTATGCGAAAAAATGATTTGGGAGAAACAAGCGGTTATGCCGGAATTGCCAGGGATATTACCGAGCTTAAAAATATCGAAAATGAGAAAAAGCGACGTCTCGAAAAAATTGAAGCCTATAACAATTCAACCAAAAAATTATCGACAACAGATTTTCGCGGTTACAGCGATTTACAAACCGTAATTGATTATATCATTCAGGAAGCGGCAATAGTTTCAAAAACAAATCGAGTAAGTTTTTGGAAATATTCGAACGATACCATAATGTGCAGAAACTTGTTTAGTCGTGATAATCAAAGCTTAAGCGACAAAAATATTTTGGATAAAGAATCGTATCCTATTTATTTTGAAACTTTAAAAAACAAAGCGATTATAAATGCTTCTGATGTGTTTAACAAACTCGAAACATCTGAATTTCAGCAAATTTATTTCATTAAAAACAAAATAAAATCAATGCTCGATGTTCCGATTTTTCTAAACGGACAGTTGGCCGGAGTTGCCTGTTTTGAAAGTACCGAAGAAAAAAGAGAATGGGACAATGAAGATATCAATTATGCGAGAACAATTTCGGATGTAATCTCGTTAGCCATTTCATCACAAATGAGGCTTAAAGCCGAGAAAAAACTAGAACTTAAAAGTGACTTATTATCGGCATTGGCACTTTGTACAGAAAAATTTCTGTTAAGCAAAAGTCCTCAAAAAATGTTTCAGGAAACGTATGAAATTATTGGGAAAGCTTCAAAAGTTGATCATATTTTTTATTATGAAAAAGATTTTGAAACCAATAAAATTAGCCAGAAATATAAATGGTCAAGAGAAGGAATAAGACATCAGATAACTAATTTACAGGATTTTACAGAAGAGAATTTAAAAGAAATTATTTGGCATTCTGAAAATAAAAAGGTTTTAAGCATCTTGACCCGAAATCTCGAAAATACTTTTTTTAAAAATTTAATGGTTACAAATGATATTAAATCGATTTTGATTTTGCCTTTGTACGCTAATAATGTTTTCTCCGGTTTTATTGGTTTTGACGATTGCACACGTGAAAGAAAATGGTCTGATGACGAGATTTACATCTTTCAGACGCTAGCGAATAATATTTCTTCGGCGTTAGACCGAAATAGAAACCAGGCCAAAATTAAAGAAAGTGAAGACGCAATAAAAGCAAAAGAATTAGCAGAAGCGGCCAATAAATCAAAATCGGATTTTCTGGCTAATATGTCGCATGAAATTCGAACGCCTTTAAATGGAATTATTGGTTTTACGCATTTGCTCATGAAAACAAATCTTGAAGAAATTCAGGAAAAGTACATGACCACTATTAATCAATCCGCGCATTCCTTACTTGAAATTATCAATGACATTCTGGATTTTTCTAAAATTGAAGCGGGAAAACTGGAACTTTTTATTGATTTATATGATATTGAGAAAATCTTAGGACAAATATTTGACCTGATTGTTTTTGAATCAAATCAAAAAAATCTAGAACTCGAACTCAATGTAGATCCAAATGTTCCTAAATTTATCTGGACGGATATTGTACGTTTGAAGCAAATTTTAATTAATCTTTTATCGAATGCCATAAAATTTACAAACGAAGGCTCTATTAAACTGAATGTTTCTGTAGTTGAAAAAAAATCAGAAGAAAATTATATTTTGCGTTTTGCCGTTGTCGACACCGGAATTGGAATATTAGAACAAAATCAGAAGAAAATTTTTAAGGCTTTTTCGCAGGAAGACAGCTCTACAACAAGAAAATTTGGCGGAACAGGTTTGGGACTTACCATTTCCAATCAGCTGCTAGCATTAATGGAAAGCCGATTGCAGCTGGAAAGTAAAATCAATCAGGGAAGTACTTTTTATTTTGATCTGAATTTGAATATCAGCCATAAAAGTATCTCTGAAAAATACAAGATTATTTCAAAAAATACCGGACCTGAATATGCTTTAGAATATTATTCGAATCAAAAAAAATTAAGCATTTTAATTGTAGAAGATAATAAGGTAAACATGCTTCTTTTAAAAACAATCGTAAAAAACCTCAACTTAAATACCATAATTTTTGAATGTGAAAATGGTTATGAAGCTGTAAATCAAATAGAAACTATCAATCCGGATTTGGTTTTTATGGATATTCAAATGCCAATTATGAATGGTTATGAGGCTACAAAAGCAATTAGAAATACATTGAATGGCAAAAGTATTCCCATTATTGCCGTTACTGCGGGTGCAGAAAAAGAAGAACGAAACAAATGCATATCGGCCGGAATGAACGATTACATCTCAAAACCTATTATACGTGGAACTGTTGAAGAGGCATTATCGAAGTGGATAAAATAAAAAAGTAAATCTTATTAATACAACATATTCTACAAAAAAATATATAAATTCGTACAACAAAAATTACAATAACTACAAATACAATATTATATGAAATGGTTAGGCAGAAGACAAAGTGATAACGTAGAAGACAGAAGAGGAATGTCTGGCGGGAAAGTTGCCGTTGGCGGGGGAGTTATCGGTATTATTATTTTGTTATTAAACGTTTTTGGCGGTGAAACCGGGCAAACTGTTGGAAATGCATTGGAGCAAATGCAAGGCGGGCAGCAAACCGAAGCTGCAGCTCCTTTAAGCGAAGCAGACAAACAAATGGGTGACTTTGTGAGAGTAATTCTGGCTGATAATGAAGATATTTGGAGTAAGATATTTGAAGAAAACGGAATGACGTATAAAAACCCAAAATTGGTACTTTTTAGAGGTTCTGTACAAACGGCTTGTGGCGGAGCATCTTCTGCATCGGGACCATTTTACTGCCCGGGCGATCAAAAAGTATATATGGATTTAGGCTTTTTTGAAGAGCTTAAAACAAAATTTGGTGCTAAGGGCGGTGACTTTGCGATTGCTTACGTAATCGCGCACGAAATTGGGCATCACGTACAAACCTTATTAGGAACCTCAGCAAAAATGCGTGAAGAACAAGAAGGAAAAAGTGAGTCTGAAGCCAATAAACTTTCTGTTGCTTTAGAACTTCAGGCTGATTTTTATGCCGGAGTCTGGACGCACTATAATCAGAAAAACTTAGATACAGACGATATTGATGAAGCTTTAAGTGCTGCAAATGCCGTGGGTGACGATGCAATTCAAAGCAAAATGAGCGGACAGGTTGTTCCTGATTCATTTACACACGGAACATCAGAACAAAGAATGTATTGGTTTAAAAAAGGTTTTAAAACCGGAGATATTAACCAGGGAACAACTTTTGAAGAAATTCGATAATACAACAAACCAATATAATAAACCAACTAAAAGCATGATCTAAACTTCATGCTTTTTTTTTTGCTTTTTTGAACCATATAATTAATGTAATTTATTGAATCATGCAGCGTAATCTTTTTCAAGTTTTAACTTTGACAAAGATCTAATATCTTGAATCACTTTTATTTGCTCTCACTTATTCCATTTTGAATCGACAAATCACAAAATGCAGGGTAAAAGGAGTTAAACCTGCTTATAAAGAACTTACTTTTAAATGAACCTATATTACTTATATGGTTCAGAAATTACGCGCACAAAAAAAGCCTTGAATTTCTTCAAGGCTTTAAATTTCTGGGTGGCTGACCGGGTTCGAACCGGCGACCCGCGGCACCACAAACCGCTACTCTAACCAGCTGAGCTACAACCACCATTTTGCTTAGCGGTTGCAAATATACAACTAATGTTTACTTCCGCAAATAAAAAATTGAAAAAATATTGAACTTTTTACATCAAATCTTCTAAGCTATTGACTGCCAAACATCTTTCGACAGTAAAACCTTCGGCAAAATCTTTGTTAACCAGCCTTCCCAAGTCTTGTGCGCGGTAATTTAGGCTTTCGAGGAAGTTTTTACTTGTAATAGGCGTTGCAGGTTCTTTTGAGTCTGGGTCATAAAACTGGGTTTTATATGCCAAAACAGCTTCTATCTTTTTATCCTCAAAACCTGTAATGTCTACAACAAAATCCGGCTCTAAGTTTTTCCATTGAATGTAATGGTAAACTACTTTTGGTCTCCACGCTTCTTGTTTCTCTCCGTCAACCGAAGTTTCGATTTTCATCAATCCCGATAAAAAACAAGCGTCAGAAACTAATTTACTTCCTTTACCATGGTCAATATGGCGATCATCAACTGCGTTGCACAAAACGATTTCGGGTTTGTACTTACGAATCATTTTTATAACCTCAAGCTGATGTCGTTCGTCATTGACAAAAAATCCGTCGCGCATTTCTAAATTTTCACGTACCAAAACGCCTAAAATTTTTGCTGCAGCTTTCGCTTCTTCATCTCTGGTTTCTGCCGTTCCGCGCGTGCCTAATTCGCCACGGGTTAAATCAACAATTCCAACTTTCTTTCCTAGTGATACTTCTTTTAAAATAGTTCCGGCGCAACCTAATTCTACATCGTCCGGATGTGCGCCAAAGGCTAATATGTCTAATTTCATCTGCTTTTTGTTTTCTTTGTTTCAGGTTTTAAGTTTCAAGTTCTAAACTTTGGCTGAAAACTAAATAATCTTTTTTATTTTCTTTGTTTCACATATCAGGTTTTCACGTCCAACAACTTGAAACCTGAAACTTTTATTTTTAACAACTATTGTTCTTCTTAATATTCAAAACCCTTTTCATTGTCATTGATTTGTTTACACTTTCCTCCCACTCTTTTTCGGGAATGCTTTCTTTGGTAATACCGCAGCCCATGTATAGAATGGCGCTTTTTTCCTGAATTTGCATGCTTCGTAAATTTACGAATAAATCAGAACTGGCAGTTTTATGCGCGTAACTGCTGTTTAATTCGCCCAGAAAACCCGTATAAAAAGTTCTTTTGTAATTTTCGTTTTCTACAATAAATGCTTTTGCTTTTTTCTTTGGTAAACCACAAACCGCAGGCGTTGGATGCAGCGTATCAATAACTTCTTCCAGCGTTGAATTGTCATTTAAAACTCCCGAAATATCCGTTTTAATGTGCCAGATCGATCCGGCCTTTATGCTGTAAGGTTCTGTAATAACAACTTCTGAAGCTACTTCACGCAATCTTTTTACAATAAAATCAGTAACATATTGCTGTTCGTCTTTTTCTTTTTGCTGCCACGAAATCTCTTCTTCTAAATTCGCTTTTTGAGTTCCGGCGAGTGCTGTGGTTTCAAAAACATTTCCGTTAGCTTTTAATAATTGTTCGGGCGTTGCTCCCATCCAGAGTCCAATCTCCGGATGAAAAAAACAATACGAAAAAGTACTTGGATATAGTTGAATCAAACGCTGAAAAGTGATAATGAAATCAAAATCTGTCAAATCGACTTTTTCGTTTCTTGACAGCACAACCTTTTTAAATTCTTCGTTTTTGATAGCATCAATTCCTTTTTCAACTAAATTTTCATAACGATTTTTTGCTTCGGGATCAAAACCTAAATCATCAATTTCATTAAAATCAAACTTAATTGCTTTTTGTTCGGTACTTATAATTTTCGATTCTTTCTCGGGAATTAAAATGAGTTGTTTTTCATCAAAAGAAGCAAAAACAAACCCTTTTTCGCTGTAATCTTTAACTTTATATAAAGTATCATCTTGCTGTAAAAAGGCAAAAAGCAGCGACGAATTGGGTTTAGAATATATTACAAAAGGTAATTTTAGCTCCTGATGTTTTCGGATTGTAGAAAAAAAGTCGTTCATAATTAGCTGACTTTTTTATCTAAAACCATATTCGTCAGTTTGCAAAGCGAAATCAGATTTCCGGCTTCATCGGTAATTTTAATTTCCCATAAATGGAGGCTTCTTCCTTTATGAATAATTCTTGCTGTACCAAAAACCCAGCCTTCGCGAATGCTTTTTAAGTGATTTGCAGAGATTTCAATACCTCTTACTTCCTGAATTTTTGGATCTATAAAAAAGAAAGATGCTGCGCTGCCTACACTTTCGGCTAAGGCAACCGAAGCGCCGCCGTGTAAAAGTCCCATTGGTTGATGAACGCTTGGATTGACAGGCATTCTGGCTACTAAAAAATCTTCGCCTGCATCAATATATTCAATTTTCAGCGTTTCCATCAGGGTGTTTTTAGTAAACTGATTGCAACGCTCTAAGATTTGTTCTTTTGTGTAATTCATTAAAATGGACTTTAAAATCGTAAAATTAAAGAAAAGATGAGTTACAAATTAGAAAATCCAATTCTATTATTTAAAATCATCTCCTAACATGTAAGTTTTTTGTTATTTTTACAGAAAAAGAATTTAAATGCGTCACTATTTTACACTCTTCTTTATCGGTTTACTTTTAGCTGTTAGTTCATGTCGAACTGATTTTGATACTGTTGCAAGTTCCGGAGAATTAAAGTTTTCGAAAGACACTGTTTATTTAGATACTGTTTTTAAAAATATTGGTTCGAGTACGTACCAGCTTAAAGTCTACAATAAAACTAAGGACGATATTTCGATTCTGACGATTCAGCTAAAAAAAGGATTGAATTCTAAATACCGAATGACGGTTGACGGCATGAACGGCAACAACGGAAAAATCTTCAATAATGTCACTCTTTTAGCCAAAGACAGCTTGTATATTTTTATAGAAACTACGGCTGATATCACAGATGCAAATCAGACAGATTTTTTATATACTGATGAAATTCAGTTCGACAGTGGCACAAATCTTCAGGAAGTGGCACTGGTGACTTTAATTCAGGATGCTGTTTTTCTTTATCCAAAACAAAATCCAGACGGAACTAAAGAAAAAATTGAAATTGCCGGAAAGGCTGTAGATGGTTTTTATTTGGATGAAAATGATGCCGTGAACGGAAATGAATTGATTTTCAACAATCAGAAATCGTATGTGATTTATGGTTTTGCTGGAGTTCCCGCAAACAAAACCGTCACTTTTGAGGCCGGAGCAAGAGTTCATTTTCATGCGAATTCAGGACTTTTCATTGATAAAAATGCTTCTCTTCAAATTAATGGAAAAACCTCAACAACAAATAAATTAGAGAACGAAGTTGTTTTTGAAGGCGATCGTTTAGAACCTGAATATGCTGATGTGCCGGGACAATGGAGTTCGGTTATTTTATCTAAAGAAAGTACGAATCATTCGATCAATCATTTAACATTGAAAAATGCAACAATTGGCTTGTCTATTCAAAATCAGGATACAACGCCTTTCCAGATCAAAAATACGCAAATTTACAATTGTGCCGAATATGGAATTTTAGCCCAAAACGCCAATATCAATGGCGAAAATATTGTCATTAATTATTCCGGTTTAGCAAGTTTATCGTGCGTTTATGGCGGAAATTATAGTTTTACACATTGCACTTTTTATAACAATTGGCCAAGCAGTTCGCATTTTGCAGTAAATTTGAGTAACAGTTTAGCAGGAGCCGCTCCGGAAACAAATCCATTAACTCAGGCAACTTTCAACAACTGTATTATTTATGGTTCGAATATTAACGAATTGAATTTGAGTAAAAATAACGCTGTTGCTTTCGTTTACCAAATAAATAATTGTCTATTAAAATTTAGCAGTTCTTCAACAAATCCTGATTATCAGTTTAAAACTGATACAGAACATTATAACCAAATCATTCTAAATGAAAATCCGAAATTTTATAATGTGAATCAGAATAAATTCAATATTGATAAAACGTCTCCCGCTTTCGCGAAAGGAAATCCCGCATATATAATTCCGTTAGATATTATTGGAGCTGCGAGAACTTCTCCGCCTGATTTAGGGGCTTATCAAAATAATGATTTTCCAAAATAAGTTTTTGCCACTAATGCGCTAAAACGTAAACTTCATTCTCACTTTATATCACTTCAACGCAAAAAATCTGACTTCGAGCCTTTTGGCAAAAAAAAACTTTGTCCGTTAACGCCTTAACGGCAAAAACATCCGTAAGAAAATATATCTAAAAATAATCATTCCTTAACTCAGCGTATTCATAAAAGTAGTAGATTTGGTACAATAATAAATTAAAACGCTATTATTCAATTTATTAACAACCAAACTTTATTCAACTTTTTTATGAAAAAAATCTACTCTTATTTATTGTTGCTGTTTGTTACAGCAGGTATTGCCCAAATACCTTCCGGCTATTACAATGCGGCAACCGGAACGGGTTACACTTTAAAAACCCAATTGTACAACATTATTAAAGGTCATACAAATAATGGCTATGCAGGTCTGTACACCACTTACCTCACCTCTGATGTCGATAACTTTTATGAAAATGACGGAACGATTTTAGACATGTATTCTGAAAATCCATCGGGAACAGATCCTTACACTTACACAACGGCAACTACACAGCGCTGCGGTAATTATGCTGCAGAAGGCGATTGTTACAACAGAGAACACATTATTCCGCAGTCAGTTTTTAATGAAGCATCACCCATGGTTGCCGATGCGCATTTTATTACGCCAACAGACGGAAAAGTAAACGGTATGCGTTCCAACTATCCGCATGGAACGGTGAGTTCAACCACATATACTTCTCAAAACGGAAGCAAATTAGGATCAAGTTCTGTTTCGGGATATTCAGGAACTGTTTTTGAACCTGTGAATGCTTTTAAAGGCGACATTGCCCGAATGTATTTTTATTTCGCAACGCGTTATGAAAATACTGTTTCAGGATATTCATATCCTATGTTTGACGGTTCAGCCAATAAAGTATTTACAACGGCTTTTTTAAATCTCCTTTTGGCCTGGCACACTCAAGATCCTGTAAGTGCTAGGGAAATTGCGAGGAACAACGCTATCTATGGACGTCAAAATAATAGAAATCCATATATCGATCATCCCGAATATGTGAATCAAATTTGGGGAGGCAATCCGCCTTCCGGAGATACTCAGGCTCCAACTGCTCCAACAAGTCTGGCTTCAACTTCAAAAACGGCTACTTCAATTTCACTTTCATGGAATGCTTCTTCAGATAATGTTGCCGTTACAAGTTATGATATTTATGCCAATAGTACTTTTAAAACAACGGTTTCAGGAGTGACAGCAACAATTACAGGCTTAACAGCTTCAACAAGTTATTCGATTTATGTAAAAGCCAAAGATGCGGCCGGAAATACTTCTGCGTCAAGCAGCACAATCGCCGTAACAACAAATGCAAGTGGCGGAACTGGTGGATCTGCCACAGATTTGCTTTTCTCTGAATATATTGAAGGTTCCGGAAATAACAAAGCGCTGGAAATCGCGAATAATACAGGAAGTTCTGTGAGCTTATCGGCTTATACGATTAAAAAACAAACCAATGGAGCGGGTTCGTGGAGTACTGGTTTGGCTTTAAGCGGAACTTTAACCACAGGAAGTAAATTCGTAATTGTAAACAGTTCTATTTCTTCTACTTGTTATTCTACAAGTGCCGCGAATATTTCAACTTCCGGAACGGAATTAATGTTTAACGGAAATGATGCTGTAGGTTTATTCAAAAATGGCGTTTTAATTGACATCATTGGAACTTTTAGCGGCGGAACGGCCAACTTTGCTGTTGATGTTACGTTAAGAAGAAAATCAACTGTAACTTCTCCGTCAACTACTTTCAATTTAAGTTCGCAATGGGATTCGTACGCAACAGATACTTGTAATAATCTGGCAAGTAAAATCATCAAACCAATCGAAGAAGAAATTGCAGTTTCTGATGAAATTATCATTTACCCAAATCCTTCTGACGGAAACTTCTATGTTGGTTTTGATAATCTGGATACAACTTATTCTATTGAAATTATTTCGTTTGCAGGACAAAAAGTTTTTGAAAAAAAAAATACTACAGATGCTGCAATTGTTGTAAATCATTTGGCTAAAGGAATTTATGTTGTGCAAATCATTACAGATTCAAAAACAATAATTAAGAAAATAATAATCAATTAAGTTTTTTTGACTTGCCTCCAGCTTTAGCTGGAGGTTTAGAAATATGATTATGAAAGGCTTTAACCAAACAGGTACAGTTTGGCTAAAGCCTTTTTCTTTGATGTATTTTTTCATCCAGCTAAAGCTGGACGCAATTCACCAAATATTAATCTTTGCGCCACTGCGACTTTGCGAGATTAAAAAAAACAAACTGAATAAATTTACCCAGATTTACAATAAAATTACAATCCATTTAAATCTGCTCAATCTGCAAGATCTGCGTGAAACAAAAAAACTTTGCGCCTTCGCGCCTTCGTGGCAAAAACTTTAAAAGACTTTGTTTTCAAATTTGCGCTTGCTATTTATTTACACTAAATTTGCACCTCAATACAACAAACTACACATCACAATGATCCATTTCTTTGAAAACCAAAGCAAAACTGTTTTCGCGGTACAAACGCAAAACGAAATTTCGGCTCAAGACATTTCAAAATTAAACTGGCTTTTTGCCAACTCTAATAAGATCGAAAAATCCGCCTTGACGGATTTTTTTGTTGGTCCCCGCGCCACTATGATCACACCCTGGAGTACAAATGCTGTAGAAATTACTCAAAACATGGGTATTCCGGGCATCATCAGAATCGAAGAATTTCATCCTGCAACGGCTGACTTTACTGATTTTGATCCAATGCTTTTTCAAAAGTTTACTCAACTAGACCAAGAAATTTTCACTATCAACGTGCAACCGGAACCAATTCTGGAAATAGATGATATTGCAACATATAACAAAGTTGAAGGCTTGGCTTTAAGCCAGGAAGAAGTAAATTACTTGGATAATCTTGCTGTAAAACTGGGAAGAAAGTTAACTGATTCTGAGATTTTTGCTTTCTCACAAGCGAATTCAGAACACTGTCGTCACAAAATTTTCAACGGAACTTTTGTTATTGATGGTGAAGAAAAGGAAACTTCTCTTTTCAAATTAATCAAAAAAACATCACAGGAAAATCCTAACGATATAGTATCTGCTTACAAAGACAACGTTGCTTTTGTAAAAGGACCAAAAGTGCAGCAATTTGCACCAAAAACAGCTGACAAACCAGATTATTACGAGATAAAAGAATTTGATTCGGTATTATCTTTAAAAGCAGAAACACACAATTTTCCAACAACAGTTGAGCCTTTCAACGGAGCCGCAACAGGTTCAGGAGGAGAAATTCGTGACCGTTTAGCAGGTGGACAAGGTTCTTTGCCTTTAGCAGGAACTGCAGTTTACATGACTTCTTATTCTCGTCTGAATGACGACAGAAAATGGGAAAATGCTGTTCAAGAAAGAAAATGGCTGTATCAGACTCCAATGGATATTTTGATCAAAGCTTCAAACGGAGCTTCTGATTTCGGAAATAAATTCGGGCAACCGTTAATTACTGGTTCGGTTTTAACTTTCGAACATTCAGAAAACGACCGCAAAATTGGTTACGACAAAGTAATCATGCAAGCGGGTG
>Ga0247813_10001862_pt1 | contig 15246 bp, 13 predicted proteins | sample UWRJL169409C1_FD_180719 | JGI IMG/M metagenome (GOLD analysis project Ga0247813, IMG submission 180719) | Plant litter microbial communities from Arlington Agricultural Research Station in Wisconsin, United States - UWRJ-L169-409C-1 | ecosystem: Environmental > Terrestrial > Plant litter >... | reverse complement strand
CATCCCGAACAGAGTAGTTAAGCCCGCCTGCGCAGATGGTACTGCAGTTATGTGGGAGAGTATGTCGTCGCCTTTCTTTTGAAAACCCTTCATCTATCGATGAGGGGTTTTTTGTTTTATAATACTTTGTGTTTTTTAACCGCAAATTGCGCTGAAATTTTACCGCAAAGCGCGCAAAGATTTTTTTACTGCCTGTTTGTTGCTGTCTTCTTAAGGTCGCAAAGCTTTTTGTGGCAAACTTTGCGTAAATCCTTGCGTTCTTTGCGGTTAAGTAGTATACAGTATCAAATTTTAAGAATAATAATTATTGTTTACCCGAAACCGTGCTCAGATGGGAGCGGCATCCTTTTGCGATCCCTAGACCTCTTCTCAAACCAAAAACTTCATCGCAAAAGATATAGCGGAAAGCTCAGCCCGGAGGGAAACGTCCAGATTATTATTAGTATTGGAAATAAATTTTTTTGATAGAAATATTTATTTATTGGTTGTTTTGGAAGTTTGAGGTAATAAAAAAATCCTCACTAAAATAATGAGGATTTGATTAATAGTTTAAAAACGTATTAGTTTTGTATTCTTTATGTGCAATAAATTGGAGATTATTTTTTTACTTAAAGCCCTTTTTAAAGATTGAGTCTGCATTTTTTGCTTTTTTTGAAGGTAGAATAGTTTTACATTGCTCATTTTCTATTATTGGATTCCAATCTATCTCAAAATTGTTTGCGGTTGTTGTATTAGCTGCAAATATTTTTACTTTGGTATATTCCAAAGCTGCTGCTTCACTTAGTTGATTTGACCATTCGATTCGATTGTCTGGTATGTAACCTGGACCATAACAATTATATTCGGCATAAAAAGTAGTTTTCCAATTGTTGTATGCTTTATGTTCAGGATCTTTCGACCACACTGACCAACCTTCAGGTATAATATGTGATTCTTCGAAACAATTAATAAAAACTACATTAGCACCTGCACCCCACGGTCTTCCTAAAGAAACTTTTGTTGCATCCTTTTTAGGATTTGCCATTATAACACAATCTTTAAATACAAAACCATATTTATTTTTTCCAATGTCCTGATTACTGGCTGTAATAAAAGAATCTCTTTTACTTTGGATAAAGCAATTTTCAAATAAAGCTATAGCAGATCCGAAAATAAAGTCTGTTGTGCCGTCAATAATGCAATCTTTTATGTAAGTTCTCTTGTTTGCTTTAAGGTAAAAAGTGTCCTGAAAACCGCTTATTTTACAATTGTGAAATATAGTTCTATCACCATTGACCATTAGTGCTACTGCCTGACCTCCCTTTTTGTATTGGGGCAAATTGCTATCAATAGTATTTTCAAAAGTAATATTCTCGGCATAGAAATCATCAGCTTCAATCAGCGTACTAAATGATTTGCTTGTACCGCCTGCTATTTCTGCATAATCATCATAAGTAAGAATGGTATTTTTATAAGACTCTCCAATTAAGGTTACATTTTTCTTTGTTGAAATCAATTTCAATTTTTCTTTATAAATTCCTGCCTTTACAAAAATGGTTGTGCGTTTAAAATTATTATCAGAAACTGCATCAAAGGCATCTTGTACTTTGGCAAAATTTCCGCTTCCATCTTTGGCTACAATAATATCATAAGTAGTTTTTTTATCTTTTTGAGCGAATATTGTGCCGTTTACTGCGAGCAACAATAAAAGAATTGGAAACGTTTTTTTCATCTGAAATTTGATTTAAAATGGAATTACCAAGGTTGTTGTTTCAATTAAGAAAAATACCTTGGTAATTTATGAAAAATGAAAATTAATTATGCTGAAACCTGAGTTTTTACTTTATGTCCAAAAACTCCAAATGATAGAATGATAATGAAACACACTAAAGGAATGATATATCCTGATTGAATGTCGTCATGATTCATATCGATTAAAGTTCCCATCCCATACGGTAAAATAGCTCCACCCACAATTGACATTACCAACCATGAAGAACCAGTTTCGGTATTTGATTTTAATCCAACAAGTCCTAATGAAAAGATTGTGGGAAACATAATTGACATAAAAAAACCAATTCCGCCAAGGGCATAGATTATATAAATTCCTTTTCCGTATATAGCAATTAAACAAAGAAAAATACTAATTATACAATAGATTGAAAGTAAAATGTAGTCCTTTACAAATTTCAAAAAGAAAGTACCGCTAAAACGTCCCACCATAAATAAAAAGCCATATGCAGTTAAATAATAAGCGGCAGTTTTTTCGTCAAGTCCAGCTTCTTTTTGAGCTATTCTTATAAAGAAACTTGTAACGCAAACTTGTGCACCCACATAAAAAAACTGTGCAACAACTGCCCAACTCAAGTGTGAGAATTTCAAAACAGAAAAAAAACCAGGCTTAATTTCAGTTTCGGTTGGTTGAGATTTCATAGCTGGCAAATGCATGAAATAAAATAAAATAGCCACTAAAACCAATATACTTCCTAAAATGATATAAGGTAATTTTACAGCCGAGGCTTCTTGTAGAAAATATGCTGCTCTTGTAGCATCAGGCATTGCAGCAAGTTGCTCATTTGTATGATTAACACCAGAAAGTATAAAAACACCTCCTAACAATGGAGCAAGAGTTACAGCCAAACCATTAAAAGAAGCAGCCAAGTTTAATCTATTTGATGATGATTCAGGAGGTCCTAATATTGCTGCATAGGGATTAGCACTGGTTTCGAGGATAGTTAATCCACAGCCAATAATAAATAAAGCAAGCAAGAAAAGCTCATACGTTCGAGTGTTTGCTGCTGGTACAAAAAGAAATGCCCCCGCCGCAAAAACTAATAATCCAGTTATAATGCTATTTTTATAACCAATTTTTTTGATAATAATTCCCGCCGGAATTGCCATTATAAAATATGCAAAAAAGATAGCTGTATCAATCAAGGTAGATTGTCTGTTGTTAAGCTGGCAAGCTTTTTTTAAATGAGGAATCAATATACCGTCTAAACCATGCGCCATTCCCCAAAGGAAAAATAAGCTGGTAATTAAAATAAAAGGCAAAAGGTATTTTGTTCCTGTTCCTTTTTCTGTAGCGACTTCATGTTGATCGCCGGTTTGATTGGTTATTTGCATTAGTTAGTTTTTTGTTAGAGGTTCAGAGATGCAAAGGTTCAAAGGCTCAGCGGTAAAAGCTAATTCTGATTGATCAACTTGTTACTTTGTCACTTTGAATCTTTGTACCTCAAATTAAAGATTCTTTTTTACTAATAATAAATGGTCGCATACTAAAACCACTTCACCACGTTGATTGATAATTTCTACGTGTTCTGTTACTGTTCCCATATCTGGTTTTTTGGCTTCGCCTTTTTCAGAAATCGTAATTTCAGAATGGATTGTGTCACCAATATGAACTGGCTTTACAAATCGCATCCGATCGTAACCTTTAGAAAAAGCTTCCGGATTTATTTCTGATGCCGTCAAGCCAATGCCTATACTGAAAACCATAGTTCCGTGTGCGATGCGTTGTCCAAAAGGCTGTGTTTTGCACCATTCTTCATCCATATGATGCGGAAAAAAATCTCCTGTGTGACCTGCGTGAACTACAAAATCGGTTTCGGTAATCGTCCTTCCAAAAGTGACACGTTTGTCGCCAATTTGATAATCTTCAAAAAATGTTGATTTGAAATACATAGTTTTTTTGTTTTCACCATATAAGTTATATAAGTTCATTTTAATTGCTTTGCGTAAAGCTTAAGAGAGCTTATTTAAGTTTTATGGTTTATTATTTTTACTTCTTATATGATTTATTTTTTCTATACAAACTGAGTTAAATGCACTTATATAACTTATATGGTGAAAAAATTATAATTGTTCTAATGAAACTCCACCACTTTTATTACTGATATAGCAGGCTTCGACCACTTTCATGGTGTCTAAAACATCCTGAACGCTTGTTAATAATTTTTGATCAGAACCTTCTTTGAAACGCATTAAGTTTGACATCGTTCCGATGAAGGCTTCCGGAAACCACGAACCTTCCAATTCGATTTTCTTCCATTCATATTCACCATTTTCATTTTGTAATGAATATTCAAATTCGTCTGGCAATCCATCAGGGTAATTCATCAATAAGCCCATTTTTGCTTTAATGGCACCTTTTGTTCCTTCCCATTTAATGTAACTTTCTTCGTGTTTTGGCCCAAAATGATGGTCGTGATTTGTATTGATGACAACATGTTTGTCTTCTCCATAATCTAAAATAATGGTTGATCGGCTTGAGGATAATTTTTTTAAGGGATGTTTTGCCGTTTTTGCCATCACACTTTTTGGGTTTCCTAAAAAAGATCGGATACAATCAATATAGTGAACACTATGAAAAAGAATTTCCAATCTTGGATGTTCCTTAATTAGAGGAAACAATTCCCATGGCGTATTTACCGTAACTTTGAATTCTAAATCATATATGTGACCAATAATTCCTTCATTGATTAAGTGTCTTGCAGCACTAACGAAAGGAGCAAAACGCAATTGAAAATTGATAGCTGCAACTAACTTTTTTCTTTCACAAACAGCAACAATTTCTCGGGCTTGAGCCAAATCATTTCCCATTGGTTTTTGAATAAGTACAGCTGCACCATCTGGAAGTTGTTCTAAAATTTCGATATATTGATCAGGAAGAACGGTGATGTCATAAACTGCATTTGATGGAGCATTTTTTACAGCATCGGCAACATTTTCAAAAACATGCGCAATTTTAAATTGTTTTGCCAAATCATGTGCTTTTGAAATCGTTCTGTTTGTAATACCAAAAACGGTAAAACCGGCCATTTCATAAGCAGGCAAATGCGCATCCTTTACAATACCGCTTGCCCCAATAATAATTATGGGTTGATCCGTTTCGGGCAATAAAGGTTGATATGGGATATTCATAATTTTTATTTTAAAGGTTCTAAGCTACTATCCCGAAGCCTCGGGACTGAGTTGCTAAGTTTTTGGGTTTCCTGGTTAAAACTTTGACAAAGATGTTAGTGCGTTATATTTTCAATTTTATTCTGAGTTTCTGCTATTAGTTTTTCAGATGGAATATCACTTTCAATTGCTTTCAAAACCATTTGATCTATTAGCTCTGCTACTTTTGGCCAAACCGGAGTTTGTGGCAAAGTCAAAGCATTTTCGTGCAGCATTTCAAGTTTATGATAAAATGGAATAGTTTTATTGATTTCAGTGTCATTCCAAGTTGATTTTCTGCAACCAATTCCGCCTTCATTGGTCAATAATTTATCACTTTTTGGAGATGTAGCAAATCTTAAAAAATCATAAGCAAGTTCTTTTTGTTTACTTCCAATTCCAATAGTGTATAACCAATAAACATTCAAAGAAGCGGTTTTGTGATTGGGATCGGAGGGAAGTTCAGTAATATCAACTTTTCCTTTTACTTTCGATTCTTCAATTACTTCACACATCGAAGCAAAACCAAACCAGTTAATTGTCATTGCAGCTTCTCCTTTGGCGAAAGCCACTCCTGCTTCAACAGATCCAAAATCTTTCGATTTAGGATGAACCGCATTTTTATTTTTTACAATAGTTCTATAAAAATCTAAAGCTTCAATTGCTGCGGAATGATTAATATCAATTTGATTTTTAGCGTTTAGTAAAGACCCGCCGCGTGTCCAGAATTGTAGGCAAAAATCAAAAACCATATTATGACCGTCCGGATAATTTGCAAAAACGCAGCCATATAAATTTTCTTCCGGACGATTGAAAAACTCTGCTATCTGAACAAATTGCTCCCAGGTTTTTGGTGGTTGCAATTCATAACCAAATTGCTTTTTGAAGTTTTCTTGTTCTGCTTTATCTTCGAATAAGTCTTTTCTAAAAATCAAACATTCCGGACCATCGTGAAAAGGCAATCCATAAGTTCCTTTGTTAATTTGCTGTAAATTCAACAAGGATTGATGCCATCCTTCAGGATAATCTTTTGGTCGATTTTGATTGATTAACGATGTTAGATCAAGAACCGCTTTTTCATTGACAGCATCAAAAATCCAATCGGTATTGATGTGGGCGATATCCCATTTTCCTTTTTTTAAACCTTCTTTAGTGATGGTTTCTTCATAAAGATCGTGCAATTCTAAAGGAATCATTTCAGCTTCAATCTGAATATTATTTTTGAGGCAAAACAAATCCCATAGCTTTTTCAGCGTACTTTCAAAAGGATCAAATTTTCTAACTGCAATTCTTAACTTTTCCATTTAGACGGCGATAAATTCTTTAATGATTTTTTCGTTGTCTTGTCCTAATTTCGGAGAACCTTTTCCAGAAGTTAAATATTCACCATCAATTTTAATGGGACATCTTGTTGTTTCATAAGAATACCCGTCCAGCATTTGCACTTTCTGCGTAAAATCTAAAACTTTAAAACCTTCTTCAGCAAAAAGCTCTTGATAGTTTAAAACACCAGCACACCAAATATCTGCCGGTTCTAAAATATTCAACCAGAAATCTGTGTTTTGAGTTTGTAAATGTTCGGCTAAAATATTTTTGATTTCATCTCTTAAATGAAATTTATTTTCAGGAAATTGTAATAATGCCTCACATTTTAAAAGCGAAGCTAAAACCGGAATTGAACCCATAGCAAGAGCTAAATACCCATTGTTGGTTTTGTAAATTCCGTAAGGCGCTCCTAAGTAAGCGTGTGCATTATTGGTTTTAGTTCGAACTGGTAATTCTCCTCCGTCATTAAAAAAGGTTGTAATGGTTTCAAACTGAAAATCAAAAGCAGATTCTAACATACTTACCTGAACAGAAGCTCCAATATTTTGTGTTGCTTTTCGATATAAAGCGGCTAAAATTCCTTGTGCTAAATGTGCTCCGGCCAGCATGTCTACAATTGATAATCCCATCGGAACCGGACCATCTTCCTGATTTCCGCTCAACCATGTTAAAGCGGTTAAAGACTGCAATAACAAATCCTGTCCTGGTAAATCTTTCAAATTCGGATGTTCGCCAAAACCGGAGATTGATCCATAAATCACGTTAGGATTTATTGCTTTTACATCTTCATAATTTAAACCTACGCGTTCCATTACGCCAGGTCTGAAATTATGCATGACAACATCGGCTTTAGCCAATAATTTTTTTAATTTTTCGAGTTCTTCTGGTTGTTTGAAATCAATTGCAAATGACTCTTTATTTCTGTTGATGGTATGAAAAACAGAAGATTCTCCATTCATAATCAAATCAGAAGTATATAAGGTTCGGCAGATATCTCCCGTCCCTGGTTTTTCAATTTTTATCACACGCGCGCCCAAATCAGCTAAGCGCAAACTTGCTGAAGGACCAGAAAGAAACTGGCTAAAATCTACTATTAAATAATCTTCTAAAGGTTTCATTCGCTTAAAAATTGTTCGTGTATTTTTATATTATCTTCTCCAACTGAAGGAGCTGCTTTTGTGCTTGTTAAAATTTCTCCATCAAGCTGAATTGGGCTTCTCGTTGTAACCAATTTTTCTCCGGTAGCATTTTGAACCGTTTGTTTTAATTGTAATTCATCTACAAAAGGCTGACTATCCAATTCTTCATAGTTCAAAACTTTTCCAGACCAAATCCCTTCTTTTTGAAGTAGCTCTAACCAATAATCTGATGTTTGAGTTATTAGTTTTTCAGCTAATAATTCTCTGATTTCATCTCTGAAAGTAAACCAATCTTGTTTGTCAGCGTATTTGTTTAAATCAACTCCTAATGTATTTCCAATGAAAAGTAAATCTCCCATTGCCAATGAAATAAAGCCATCCTGAGTTTGATAAACTCCATAAGGTGCACTCAAAAAAGCATGAGCACTTCCTTTTACATCACCTCTTTCCGGCAATTGTCCGCCGTCATTTAAAAAAGATGTAATGGCTTCAAATTGGGCATCCAAAACAGATTCTAATAAACTTACTTCTACCAAAACTCCTTTTCCTGTTTTAGCTCTTTTTAATAAAGCCGCCAAAATTCCCTGAACGAAATGATTTCCGCACATTAAATCGGCGACAGCCAAACCAAACGGAACTGGCCCCTGACTTTTTCTACCGCTTAACCAGCTTAATCCGGAAAGCGATTGTAATAATAAATCCTGTCCGGGTTTTTTTGCCCATGGACCAATATTTCCATAGCCTGTAATGGTTCCGTATATTATTTTTGGATTGATAACTAAGCTTTCGCTGAAATCTAATCCTATCTTTTCCATCACGCCAGGTCTGAAATTATGGGTCATAATATCAGCTTTGGCGATTAATTTTTTAATCAGAATTAAATCTTCCGGATTTTTAAGATCGGCAGCAAATGATTCTTTATTTCTGTTAATCGTATGAAATAACAAACTGCTGTCATCAACAAAAAGATCTTTTATACTTAATTGTCTGCAGGCTTCGCCTTTTACCGGGCGCTCGATTTTAATAACCCGCGCACCTAAATCGGCTAATTTTAATCCGGCAGAAGGTCCTGCCAAAAACTGGCAGAATTCTAAAACAACTAATCCTTCTAATGGTTTCATCTTGTAACTAAGTTTAAAGATTTCGCATAAAGCGAATTCATTTCTTCTAAAACCAATGTTTCATCTCCGCCTTTCATTAAATAATCACGAACGACATCGCCCGCATGATCCTGAAAATACATATGACCGGAATATCTCGGACGTAAAAATGCGCGTTCTAAAGTTGGCAACGTATTTTTGAAATAATCATGCGTTACTGAATTGATTCTATCACTTTTCCATGCCTGAAGATGTCCGGGTTGTCCGCCATTATCTGCAAAAATATTCTGCTGAACCTGAGAGGATCCTGTAAATTCTGCATATTTAATAGCTTCCCGAATATGTTTACTAAATGAAGAAACCGCTAATCCTGTTCCGCCCAAAGAGCTAATCATTGGCTGATCGTTCAAACGAACTAAATCATAAAAATGAAGTAACTTTCTGCTGTAACCTGTTCTTGAGTAGTTTGAATATCCGTAGGCAAATGGGCAATAGGCAATGTCGTCTGAGTTTACCATGGCTTCATAAACCTGAATTGGGTTTCTGTTGAAGTTAGCAGGATCAATTAATTGTGCTAATTCCCTAAACATTTGCAAAGCTTTTTTTCCTGTTTCCGGAGAAATAACTTTTTCTGTCGATTGAAAAGGTGCTTCACCCAAACTACAGCAAAACATATAAAAACTCATTAAAACATCAACCGGAATTCCGGCAAAAGCCACTAATCCTTTTTTGGCCAAAGCCAATAATTCATCGTAAGTCTGCGGAACTTTTAATCCTTGTTTTTCTAAAATATCCAAACGAGCTGCTGCAACCGGAGTCGCTGCATCAATTGGCAATGCCCATAATTTATTTTCAAAAACGTAACTTCCGTAGGAGCGTCCAACGGTATTTACTTCCTGATCTTTTATATATTCTGATGGTAAATAATCTGACAATGGCAAGATGGTTTTTGAATGTGCTCCAAATCCTGTCCATGGATGATCGATCACAAGTAAATCAAAACGTTTGGCTAAATCTTCGATCGAAGCATCTGCAAATTCCTGTAAGCTTCTTTTCTCCCAGGTAATTTCAACTCCCGGATTTAATTCTGTAAAACGTTGAGCTGTTGCGACCATTGGCAATAAACCTCTTGTATGATTCCAGGTTATCCCTTTTAATATTGTCATTTTTAATAAAATTTATATGGATGATTTTATTCGGAAATTAATAAATGTAAAAAATACAATTACAAAAATAGAAATAAGATTGAATTGAACAATAGATGAGAAGTTTATTAACAGTAGTTTTTTGAAGTAAGTGGAAGTAAGTTAGAATTTTTTTACAAATTTGGCAAAAAGTGTTATAATATATTAAAGTTTAGTCATTTTGGGAGATTCAGATGAAAATATATCTCAAATATTAATATTAAAATATACTTTTGTAATTGTGTTTTTTACATTTATTAATTTCAAATAGATTTTTAAAACGAAAAGCGATATTTAAAAGACTTAAAAACGATAAAAATGTTTTCATTAAAAAATAAAAAAGCAGTAATAACAGGAGGCGGAAGCGGGATAGGAAGAGCAATTGCAACCTTGTTCGCAAAACAGGGAGCAGAAGTTCACATTATAGATTTAACGATCGAAAGTGCCAAAGACACATTAGACGAAATTCTAAAAGAAGGCGGAACTGCATTTTCACATGCCTGTAACGTAGCCAATCAGGAAGAAGTTTCGGCAACATTTGAAAAAATTGGTAACATCAATATTTTGATTAACAACGCCGGAATCGCGCATGTTGGAAAAGTAGATACTACACCAGTTGCTGACTTTGATCGCGTAATGGAGGTTAATGTAAAAGGAGTTTACAATTGTTTGTTTGCTGCAATTCCACAATTCAGACTTTCAAATGGCGGTGTCATTATCAACATGGCGTCTATTGCGGCATGGGTTGGAATTCCGGATCGATTCGCTTATTCAACAGCAAAAGGAGCTGTTATGGCCATGACTTTATCTGTAGCAAAAGATTATATAAAAGAAAATATTCGTTGTAATTCGATTTCGCCTGCAAGGGTTCACACGCCTTTTGTAGATGGTTTTATTTCGAAAAACTATGCCGGTAAAGAAGAAGAAATGTTCGAAAAATTATCTCAGTCACAACCAATAGGAAGAATGGGAAAACCAGACGAAATCGCAGCATTAGCTTTATACCTATGCAGCGACGAAGCCGGATTTATCACAGGCTGTGATTACCCAATCGACGGAGGATTTATCAAGTTAAATAATTGAGAAAAGGGGCTAAGTTGCTAAGGTTCTGAGGGACTAAGGTTTCTTAGGATTTTAGCTTCTCTAAGCACCGTAAAAAATAATTAATAAAAAAAGAAACTAAGTGGTTAAGGTTCTTAGGTACTAAGAAAAATAACTTAGAACCTTACCAACTTAGCTCCTTAGAACCTTAAAAAAAGAAAAAATGAAATTAATACGTTTTGGAGAAATAGGAAAAGAGAAACCAGGAGTTTTAATTGGTGAAAAAAGATATGATGTTTCGTCAATTGTAACAGACTTTAACGAAAGTTTTTTTGAAGAAAATGGTTTAGAGAAATTACAAAAAGCATTAGACAGTAATCCAACTTTACCAGAAGTTGATGTCACTGTACGTTTAGGTTCTCCAGTGGCGAGACCTTCAAAAATAATTTGTATCGGTTTGAATTATGTAGATCATTGCAAAGAAACTGGTGCACCGATACCAACAGAACCAATTATCTTTTTTAAATCTACAACATCTTTATGTGGACCAGATGATGATTTGATCATTCCAAAAAACAGTGAAAAAACAGACTGGGAAGTGGAGTTGGCATTTGTTGTGGGTAAAAAAGCAAGTTATGTTGAAGAAGCAGAAGCTTTGGATTATGTTGCTGGTTATGCTTTACTTAATGATTACAGCGAAAGAGCTTTTCAATTAGAGCGCGGCGGGCAATGGGCAAAAGGAAAAGGAAGCGACACGTTCGCACCACTTGGACCCTTTTTGGCTACCAAAGATGAAGTAAAAGATGTTGATAATTTATCGATGTGGCTGACTGTAAATGGTAAAAAATTCCAGGACAGTAATACATTAAATTTGGTTTTCAAAATTCCATTTTTGGTGCATTATTTAAGTCAGTTTATGACGTTGCTTCCTGGTGATATCATCAGTACAGGAACGCCTCCGGGAGTTGGTTTGGGAATAAAACCAGATCCAATTTATCTTAAAACGGGTGACGTTGTAGAATTAGGAATTGAAGGTTTGGGAACCAGCAAACAAACTGCAGTTGCATACTCAAAATAATTTAAAAGAAAATTTTCAGATGAAATTTATAGTATGCGAAAAACCGCAGGAGTTTATTCTAAAAGAAAAAGCAATTCCGGAACCAAAAGAAGGTGAAGTTTTATTGAAAATTAAAAGAATTGGAATTTGTGGTACTGATATTCACGCTTTTGGTGGCACTCAGCCTTACTTCGAATATCCAAGGATTTTAGGTCATGAACTTGCTGCAGAATATGTAAAAGGAAATGCAAAAGGTTTTGAACCAGGTGATAAAGTAACTTTTATTCCATATTTTAATTGTGGAAAATGTGTTGCCTGTAGAAACGGTCTAACCAATTGCTGTGTAAATATTAAAGTTTTCGGAGTTCATATTGATGGCGGAATGGCAGAATATGTGACCATTCCGGAACAGTATTTACTTCATGGACAAGGTTTGGATTACGATCAATTGGCATTGGTTGAACCATTGGCAATTGCAGCGCACGGCGTACGAAGAGCGGCAGTAAAACCTACTGATACCGTTTTAGTAATGGGTGCCGGACCAATTGGTATCGGATTGATTCAGTTTGCTAAGATTGCCGGAGCCAAAGTAATCGTGATGGATATCAACGAATACAGATTAGGTTTTTGTAAAAATGAACTGAATGCTGATGAAACAATAAATCCGTTACGCGATGATGTGGCGCAAAAATTAGCAGAAATCACAAATGGCGATATGGCGAATGTTGTGATTGACGCAACCGGAAACCAAAAAGTGATGAACAGCGCTTTTAACTACATTTCTCATGGAGGCCGATTTGTTTTAGTTGGACTTCAAAAAGGAGAATTGAGTTTCAGTCATCCTGATTTCCACAAAAGAGAATCTACTTTAATGAGCAGCAGAAATGCGACTATTGAAGATTTCGAATATGTAATGGAATGTCTTAAAAATGGAAAAATTGATCCGAAAAAATACATTACGCACAGAACCAATTTCTCAGAAATGATTACCGATTTTGGACAATTAATTGATCCAAAAAATAATGTAATCAAAGCGTTGATTGAGATGGAATAATTTCGAGTTTAGATAAAGTTTTACATAAAGTTTGTCATTCCGAGGAACGAGGAATCTCCGCGAGAAACTCTACAAAGATTGGCGAACTTGCTTAAGGAGCTTCTTGTGGAGATCCTTCCTTCGTCAGGATGACAAAACTGTAAAAAAAACTAACTATTTGCTAAACCTTTAAATAACCACAAAAATGGATTTAAATTTAAAAAATAAGATAATCGTTGTTTCCGGTTCGGCCGGAAAGCAAGGCAGTATTGGAGAAACCATCATTAATCGATTGGCTGATGAAGGTGCAATTCCGGTATTGGTAGACAGAAACAGCAGAGGTCTTGGTTATGCAGAAGCCCTTCAAAAGAAAGGAATCGATGCTTTGTTTGTACAAACAGATGTAACCGATCCTATTGAAATCGAAAATGCTGTTAAAACTATAGTTGCAAAATACGGAAGAATCGATGCCGTAATTAACAACGTTGGTGTAAATGACGGAGCAGGTTTAGATTCCACTTATGAAGAATTCATGGATTCGTTGAAACTAAATGTGGTAAGTTATTTTCTATTGGTGAAATACGCGCTTCCTTATCTAAAAGAATCAAAAGGAAATATTTTGAATATTGGCTCTAAAGTGGCTCTGACCGGACAAGGCGGAACTTCTGGTTACGCTGCTGCAAAAGGAGGAGTTTTAGGATTGACCAGAGAATGGGCGGTTGATTTAATTCAGTACGAAATTCGTTCTAACGCTATTATTATTGCAGAAAGTTACACACCGGCATACGAAGACTGGATTAAAACAGTACCAGACGGTGAAGCTGTTTTGAAAAAAATAAATAAAAGTATTCCACTAAAAGGGAGAATGACCCAGACCGAGGAAATTGCAGATACAGCACTTTTCATTATTTCGGATCGTTCGTCGCACACAACAGGTCAATTTGTTTTTGTTGATGGAGGATACGTGCATTTGGATCGCGCTTTAATCAACGATGTAAATTAATACCACATGAGTAAGCGAATTGATGCACACCAGCATTTTTGGAAATTTGATCCCGTACGAGATAGTTGGATTGATGAAACCATGCAGAAAATTCAGAGAGATTTTTTGCCCGAAGATCTTTTGCCCTTGCTTCAGGAAAATCAATTTTCAGGTTGCGTTGCCGTTCAGGCAAGTCAGTCTGAAGACGAAACTAATTTTTTGGTGAATTTAGCAGCAAAAAATGATTTCATAAAAGGAGTTGTGGGTTGGGTCGATTTGCGCGGTGTAACAATCGAAGAACAATTAAATCATTTTTCAAGTTATAAAAAGATAAAAGGTTTTCGACATGTTGTTCAGGGTGAAGCTGATGATTTTATGCTGAGAAAAGATTTTCAGAATGGAATTGCTGCTCTGAAACAATTTAATTTTACTTACGATATTCTTATTTTTCATCGCCAATTACCGGCGGCTATAAATTTGGTAAATCAATTTCCGGATCAGCCTTTTGTGATTGATCATATTGCTAAACCGGATATTAAATCAGGTGATATTGCATCATGGAAAAAAGGTATTACGGAAATTTCAAAAGCTGAAAATGTCTTTTGTAAAATTTCGGGAATGGTAACTGAGGCGGACTGGAAAAACTGGAAAGCAGATGACCTAAAGCCTTATTTAGATGTTATTTTTGAGAATTTTTCTGCTGATAAATTAATGTTCGGATCAGATTGGCCAGTTCTCAATGTAGCTTCAGATTATACAGAAGTGGTGAAAACTTTGGAAGATTATATTTCCCAACTTTCACCTCAAAATCAGAATAAAATCTGGCATGAAAATGCTACATCATTTTATAAACTTTAGGTTTAGATTGATAAAACTTAAATTTTAAAAGTGCTTCTAAAAGTTTAAATCATTTTTTTTGATGAAACCTGGAAGCACTTTTATTCTTTCAGCCTATTTTTGAAGCGCTCATCTTCATTATAAAATTTAATTTTTTAATTGAATTAAAAATAATGCAAATTCGTAAAGTTAAATTTTTATAATTTCTATAGATTAAGTCTATTTTAAAAGCCCTTCGTGAAGACTTTTCTTTGATATTTTTCACTTCCTTTTTACCAATTTATTTTTAGACTTTATGTCTAATTTTCATGCAATTAGATGTCTTTTTGCTTCTTTTTTCTTTGAATTATTTTTCCGGTTTTAGTCTTTGGTTCAATTGTTAAGATTTAGTTATCAATTGAATACTTTCGTTTTCATAAAGGATAGTACAGGATAGTTATGTTTTTTACATTCTCTTATTTTACACCATCAGATTATTATAAAACCAAATATAGAAATGTCAAATACAACCACACATACAAATTTTAAGCACGTAAGCTACCTTTGGGATGAATCTAAAGCGGCAGCTTTGGCAGGAGATGAAGTAGCGCTTTTCATTTATCGTTCCAACTTACTGGGAGCTGATTT
>Ga0247813_10001861_pt1 | contig 15265 bp, 16 predicted proteins | sample UWRJL169409C1_FD_180719 | JGI IMG/M metagenome (GOLD analysis project Ga0247813, IMG submission 180719) | Plant litter microbial communities from Arlington Agricultural Research Station in Wisconsin, United States - UWRJ-L169-409C-1 | ecosystem: Environmental > Terrestrial > Plant litter >... | reverse complement strand
TTGATAACGATTTGTAAATCGAAATTCTTTAAGGCCGTACGCAGGAAGTTCAAGAGTTCGATTTTCTCGTCTATTAATGTGCTTTCTAAGGCAGAATTTTCCACCAATACCGTAATTTCTGTCCCGTTTATCAAGGGTTCATTGTTCATCAAGGTGTAGAGGTGTATCTTGTCTTGGTCTTTTGCTTTTTGCGTATATACCTTCCACAATTCGAAAAATTGTTCAGGTGCGAACTCCTGCTTTTCATTTCCGCTAACATATTGAGGGCCTTTTTCTTCACTTCCAGTCGCAATCCTTTCTAAATCTGTAAGTGATGGGATTAATGATGCTAAGTTGTTGCTAGTTGAAGGCTGAATTTTTATAGATCCACTACGTGGAAGGGATACTGATTTTGGTTGAATTGCAGGAATTTCTGTTGGTAACTCTACATTCAAATGATCCGGTAAATCTTGCAAATCTTCCTTCGCTATAAAAGATTTTAAATCAGCAACAGATGCATTTATTGTACTATTCGGAAGGATTGACTTCTCAACTTTCGTATTTTCCGAACTAACTAAAGTTTTTTTTTTATCCTGATCGGTATCAGTTGCTGTGGAGGTGGAGGAAGATGCTAATTGAATAACCGAATGGATATGACACATCTTAATGAGCGACAACTCTACTTGTAAACGTTGATTTTTACTGTTCTTATAAATCAAATCGCATTGATTTGCCAAGTTTAGTGCCGTTAAGATAAAACCAAGCTCGGTTTGCTTACTTTGGTTTAAATATTTTTGCTTGATGTTTTCGCTTACTTCAAGTAGTTGAATGGTCTGTGCGTCCTTGCCTACTAATAGGTTTCGGAGGTGACTGGCCAAACCGTTAATGAAATTGTTCCCATCAAAACCATGATTTAAGATTTCGTTAAATAACAGTAAAGACTGACTTACATCACCATTGGTTAGATAAGCTACAAGTTTGAAATAATAATCGTAATCTAAAATGTTAAGATTATCAATTACTGATTTATAAGTTAAATTTTTATTGGTATAACTTACAATCTGATCAAACATAGAAAGCGCATCGCGCAGTCCGCCATCTGCTTTCTGAGCAATAATGTGCAATCCATCCGCTTCAACGCTAACCTGTTCACGTACGGCAATATTAGCCAGATGATTAGCAATATCCTCTACTTGAATTCTATTGAAATCGAAGATTTGACAGCGGGATAAGATGGTAGGTAAAATTTTATGTTTTTCGGTAGTAGCCAAAATAAAGATGGCATAGCTTGGTGGTTCTTCCAAGGTTTTCAGAAAAGCATTGAAGGCATTGGCCGAAAGCATGTGCACCTCATCGATGATATAAATTTTATATTTACCTGCCTGTGGGGGTATGCGAACCTGCTCGATTAGACTTCTGATGTCATCCACCGAATTGTTAGATGCGGCATCGAGCTCGTGAAAGTTAAAAGAATGACCAGTTTGGAAAGAAATACACGAATCGCATGTGCCACAAGCTTCCATCTCTGCCGTGGGCGATGTGCAATTGATGGTTTTAGCTAAAATACGAGCGCAAGTAGTTTTTCCAACACCACGAGGACCACAAAATAAAAAAGCTTGTGCCAACTGGTTATTTTTAATAGCATTTTTTAGCGTGCCCGTAATGTGCTGTTGCCCAACTACAGTTTCGAAAGTAGCTGGACGGTATTTACGTGCCGAAACGATAAAATTCTCCATCGCAACGAAAATAAGGATTTTTTTTTGTTGAAAGGTTTAAAAATTGGAATGTGGAAAAGTTACTTAATGATAGACTTGAGCTCTTTTCTGTATTCTGATGCACTTTTGCCCGTAAATTCTTTAAATAATTTGTTAAAGTGGCTAAAGTTATGGAAGCCACTTTCGTAGCTAATGTTGGCAATACTGGTTTGTTTTTCGGCTAAAAGCTTTGAAGCATGCACGATACGGTATTCGTTTACGAACTTGGTAAACGTTTTTTTGGTAACTTTTTTAAAGTATCTGCAAAAGGAGGGAACTGTCATGCTGGCCATCTCTGAAATGGCTTCCAGACTAATCTCTTCCGTAAAATGGTCTTTAACATAATTGAAAACCATGTTAATCCGATCGTTGTCCTGAAGTTGAGTTTCCATCGAGAAACCCGCGGCATTCAATATTGTATAATCTTCAGAGCGCTCTAAGGTTCTCAAAACACCGAGTAGAGTAAGTAATCGTTCAAATGGAGGTTGTTTTTCCATCATCTCAATTTGTTTCCCTACTGCAATTTTAGCTTTTTCGCCAAAAGCAATTCCACCCTTGGCCTTGTCGAAAAGTTCAGATAGCCATTTGGTTTCTTGGAGATCAAGAAAATTGGCACCTAAAAAATCCGGTTTCATCTGAATTACTGTTTCATTTTTATTCCCGGTATGCGTATCTGTAAATCCACAATGTGGTAAATTAGTGCCAATTAAAATTAAATCGCCATCTATATAATACGATACATGGCTACCAATCTGTCGCTTTCCGGAGCCTCCATTTACAAAAACCATTTCAATTTCTGGGTGATAATGCCATAAGTGAGCTTTATTGTTGGCGTTTTCTACGTATTTTGAATAATAAAATGAGCTACCGAATGAAGATTCGACTATTTCATAGCTAGGTTTCAGTTTTTTTATCATAATTCCTTATAAAAGTATGAAAATTTATGCTTTTTTGATACTCAACTTGCCAGAATAGTGATGGTGGGTTAATATTGCATAGAAATAGGAGAATTTGGAATAAAAATAATTGTCAAATCGGTAGTAGTTTTGGATATTATTAATCACACACACAATATCAAACAATCTCGTCATGAAAAATCTCTTAAAAATTAGTTTACTATCTGCTATAATGTTTACTTCTTTTGGTGCTTTAGCAAAGGATGACAATTTTTCGCTAAAGGTTAACAACGCCAATGAAAAATCAATTGTGTTCTTCATTAATGAAGCAAATGATATCAATCTATCCATTCTTACTTCGGATAATGAAGTTGTTTACGAACAGCAAATACATGCTTCGGGAGCTGCAAAAAAAGTTTATAATTTAGATGCTTTCCCGGATGGAAATTATACGCTTCAATTAGAGACGACATTAAAACGCACAACATATAGCATTGCAATCGAAGCTGGTAAAGCTTTAATTTCTGCCCCAACGGTTAAAGAGTTTTTTAAACCGGTTTTAGTTAAAGAAAAGGAAGTAATTACGTTAAACTTAAGAACACAAGTTAAAGGTGCCATTGAAGTTGTCATCGTAAATGAATATAATGATCAATTATTTAGCAAATCATACACTAAAGCTGAGCTTATCCAGAAATTTGATGTGAGTAAAACGGATGCAAAAGAGCTGACCTTTTTAGTGAGATATAAAGGTGAAGAGCATATCGAAACTTTCAAAATACGCTAGTCATAATTCTTAGCGCAATAAAATGGCTGATCAGTTAATGGTCGGCCATTTTTGTATTGTTTACTATTTAAAAATGGTTTAGTTTAATAACTGCTTAATTCGGGCCCTTCAGTTGAAGATGAAAATTGGCAATAACCCTTTGATTTTTAAAAATATATCACTACATTTGCAACCCGTTTTAAAGCGGAATTAAATATTAAATAACAATTAAATAACAAAGATGAATCAGTACGAAACTGTTATCGTTCTTACCCCATTGTTATCAGAAGAAGTTGCGAAAGAGGCATTAGCTAAATTCAAAAGCATTATTACTGATAGCGGAGCCGAAATTGTCGCAGAAGACAGTTGGGGTTTGAGAAAATTAGCGTATCCGATTGCAAAAAAAGCAAGTGGATATTTCCACCTTACAGAATACAAATCTGATGGGGAAATCATTAACAAGTTAGAATTAGCGTTAAAACGTGATGAGCGTGTGTTACGTTTCTTAACTGTAAGATTAGATCGTCATGCGATTGCTTACAGCGAGAAAAAACGTAGTGGAGCTTTCAACAAAAAACCTAAGAAAGAGGAGGCTGGAGCATAATGGCAAAGGATCAAATACAATATGTTACCGCTCCAAAGGTGGACGATAACAGAAAAAAATATTGCCGTTTTAGAAAAAATGGTATTAAATATATCGATTACAAAGACGCAAACTTTTTATTGAAATTCATTAATGATCAGGGTAAAATTTTACCTCGTCGTTTAACTGGTACTTCATTAAAGTTTCAACGTAAAGTTGCTCAAGCGGTAAAACGTGCTCGTCACATCGGTTTATTACCTTTCGTTACTGACCAATTAAAATAAGCGCAGAGAAATGGAAATTATTTTAAAGCAAGATATCAAATCACTAGGTGAGAAAGATGATATCGTTACAGTAAAACCAGGTTACGGTCGTAATTACCTAATTCCAAAAGGATTTGGTCAATTGGCTACCACATCTGCTAAAAAAGTATTAGCAGAGAACCTAAAGCAAGCTGCTTTTAAACAAGATAAAATTAAGAAAGATGCTGAAGGTATTGCTGAGCGTTTAACTGATGTGAAATTAAGCATTGGTGCTAAAGCTGGCGAAACTGGAAAAATCTTTGGTGCAGTAAATACAATTATGATTGCTGATGCATTAAAAGCGAAAGGCTTTGATGTAGATCGTCGTCGTATTACATTCGAAACTGAACCTAAAATGGTTGGCGAATACGTAGCTAATTTAAACTTGCACAGAGAAGTGAAAGTTAAAGTTGCTTTTGAAGTAGTAGCTGAATAATAAAACCTGTCTTCAAAAAAGCCGTTCTTGAAATTCATGAACGGCTTTTTTTTTGCTAAAAATTCCAGCCCAAATTCCACCTCTGAACGACTTACTACAACACTTCCTAGCGAGTGACTTCCTACAACGCGTCCTATCGAGCATAGCGACGAGATATCTAGTCGATTGCCTCTCGCGATGATGACACGTAAGTTTCATAAAATTTACAAACAATCTCATTCATAATTGATTATATTTGGGTAGATGTCAAATTAATTAACCAACGTATGAAAAAGCCTTATTTGTTTCTCACGGCCGCTATTGCTGGTACCTTGCTTTTTGCTGGTATAAACTATAAACCTGCGCTACCTTATGGTATGCAGATGGGTACACCGGATATTAAATCCATCACTGCGCTAACCTTTGGTCCAACCGGAATTTTATTCCTTGGCGATTCTCAAAATGCTTCTGTTATTTCTTTTGATACGAAAGATGCCGAAGTAAACAAAGCGCCTAAGAGCTATGATTTAAAGCAAGTTGATCAAAAAATTGCTGAAGTTTTGGGTACCACTAAAGAAAACATTAGTATTCTAGACATGGCGGTTAATCCAGTTTCTAAACAATTGTATTTAGCGGTAAAAAGTGCAGATGGTACTCCTGTATTACTAACGGTATCACCCAACAATGAATTTAAGGTAGTTTCGTTAAAAGACATTCCTTTTTCTAGTGTAGCTTTAAATAATGCACCGGCTGAAGATGCAAAAGATAGACGAGGTAGATCGCTACGGGTGTCTTCCATCTCAGATCTGGGATTTGCAAAGGGCAAGTTGATGGTAAGTGGATTAAGTAACAAAGAGTTCAGTTCTTCTTTCCGAAGCATTAGTTTTCCTTTTACTGGTAAACAAGAAGACGATTCTAGTTTAGAAATGTACCACACTGCTCATGGCAGATACGAAACTACGTCACCTGTGCGTACGTTCTCTACTACTACTATTAATGGAAAAGACTACGTCATCGCTAGCTATACGTGTACGCCCTTGGTTTTATTCGCTATGGATGAAATTAAACCGGGTGCAAACGTTAAAGGAAGAACAATTGCCGAAATGGGCAACCAAAATACGCCGACTGATTTAATTTGGTTAAAAGAAGGTGGCCAGAACTTTATGGTAATGGCGAATGATAATCGCCCAGCAGTGAAGGTAAGTTACGATGAAATTCAAAAATTCCAAGGCAATTTAACAGAGAAGGTAGCCACAACTGGAGGAGTTAACTTTACCGCGCTACCGTATCAAAAGATTTTACAATTAGATAAATTGGATGATGGCAGAGCTGTAGTTATCCAACGTAAAGCGAATGGTGATATCGATTTGTGGACGACAGATGGTAAAACTATATAATTCTAACTGTTATAAAAATGCCAAGTTGTATGTGATGTACGGCTTGGCATTTTTAGTAATGTTACTTTTGTCTTATTGCCATCGTGCGCCAATACGTTTAGAATTAATTTGGAAGAACAATAGGGCTGTTGGGATTTCAATTCCTTTAAAAAACTATGTTTTAGATTCACTAAAAATTGTTAACGTTCGGGAAATCTTAGGATCCTTTGCTGAACATGAAAACTGGATCGAATTTAAGCCCACCATTCCACTAACTGCTGGTTTAAGCTATGAAGTTTGGAACGGGAGCCGGCAGATTGGTAAACTAACCGTACCCTTCCCAAGTGGCAAGTTAGCTCCTAAACTAACTGCTATTTATCCAGAAAGAGATACTGTACCAGAAAATTTGCTTAAATTTTATTTTGTTTTCTCTCGTCCAATGAGAACGGGTGAGGCTTTGCGCCATATTTTTCTTATCGATCAGCATAAAGATACCCTCAAAAATGTCTTTTTAAACGTGCAGCCCGAGCTTTGGGATACGGCTGGCAAAGTGCTTACGTTATGGCTAGATCCTGGACGAATTAAGCGGGATTTGGTGCTAAACAAGAAGTTAGGTAATCCATTAATTAGAAATGCTAACTATGAGATTAAAATTTCATCGGAATGGAAAGATAGAAATGGTCTAAGTTTAACTAAAGCCTATACCAAGTCATTCGTGGTTAGTGCTGCTGATCATGAGATGCCAGATGTTAAAAAATGGAGTTTCTCAGTGCCGGATGCTGGTAGTAAACAAGCTTTTATTATCGATGCAAAAGCAGCATTAGATCATTTTTTATTTGCTGAAACGATAACAATTTTAAATCAAGAAAATAAGATAGTTGAAGGGCAAGTTAGAATAATAAAAGATCAAGTCTGGGAATTCATTCCTAAGAAGATGTGGAATAGCGGGACGTACAAAGTGCAAGTGTATACGCGCTTAGAAGATTTAGCTGCAAATAACCTGAATAGAGTTTTCGATCGCGATATTAGCAAAGAAAAAGCAACCTACGAAACGATAGTAGTAAGAAGTTTCCAAATCAAGTAATAGTTGCATTTATTCGAGCAGCTTTAACCATTCCCTAATGATTTGTTGAATTGCACTTTCTTTTCTTTTAAAATCGGCTAAGTCTACGATAGTGATGATTTTTCTTCCATCAGGATAATTTTTCCCGCCAATGTGATCTGCTATTTTCTCCCCAGTAGGAAAAACTAATAAAATTTTTCCTCGGTGCAAGTTACAGACCAGAAGGTCTCTTTTGTACGTTTTTGGTTCAAATGGAGCTAACGGCCCTGTATAGTAAAAACTTGGGCTGTTCCATTTAATTTGCTCGCCGATTTCTGTATGTGTGATTAAAATAGCTTGTCTAATGTATTCAATTATTGGTCTGTGCGAAGGTTCAAGCGTAGCGATATGTTCATCTACTTGTTCTTTATTTGTCATCTACTTCTTTTTTCGATTGATTAAGTTTTTGAGCACTATATTTTTAAAGTCTATGGGCTGCCCCTCACTCTGCAGGGCTATAAAACCAGATTTTAATAATTTTCCGTCGATTTTAATTTTAGGATCATAACGGTTAGCTACATCGCCACCGATCTGCGGTTTGGAGTATTTTAGTACGGTATCTCCATTAATGATGTGCGTAATTAATGAATCGCCTAGCACAATTAATTCTGCCTTTACCCACTGATCGCCATCGTAAGTTTTAGAATTAGAATTGATACAATGATCGGCAGCAATTTTACCCATATAAACTACATTTGTGCCTGGAGAACACATATTGCCAGTTGGCCTACTTTTACCATCACCAAGCCCACCTAAAAATTGCATTTCTACAGAAATTGGCCAGTCTTGTTCTTTAGGCATGGTTTTAGGATCTTGAGAATGAAACATTACCCCACTGTTTCTTAACGTATAACTGGGTGCTCCTCGATGTAGCTTGCCCACAAAGCGATATTCTAATTTTAAATGATAGTAGGAAAATGGGGTTTTGTAGTAAAGATGACCAAATTGGTCATCAAAGTCGGCATACTGGTCATAACGAACTTTAATTAGCCCGTCTTCTACTCGGAAGGTTTTACCAAAATTCTCCTTATACGTATGGCGATGAATTTTAACATTCCAATTTTTAAGATCTTTTCCATTAAATAATGAAATCCATTCTTCTTTTTCCATTGGGGGTGTTGATGATCCACAGAGCAAGAATATGAATATGGCGAAGTAATATAATGAATTTTTCATGCTTGTTTTCAACCTAATTTTTCTTAAAATTTAACTTATTTTCTAGCAATGCTTGATGAAGTATGGGTATCGCACTTGGCCCTATCCCATGCAAACTTAGTATTTCGTCTACGGTAAATGAAGATAATGTTGTCAAGCTGTGAATTTCTTTGCCGGCCAACGCTCTGCGAGCAGGGGCGCTTAATTTTGCTAAAAAACCATTTTCTGGCTTATCTTCTTGGGCACAGACTGGACATGCCAGGCAATCGCTCGACTTGTAAAACTGATGGCCTTTTGGGCAAATTTTTAAAGACTTATTAGGCATAGTTGTTTTCTTCACTACTAATGGAGACATAAATTCAATCAAGATGCTACATACTAAGCTACTAAATAAATAAATCTTTACCTTTGTTGCAATGGCAAAAAGAAAAGTAAAACCTACATTAACCAAACAACCCTTGCTTAAGCGGATCGGCATCATTACCGGAAAAGTTATCCTGTGGTTTATTTTGGTAAGTGTACTATGGGTTTTGGCCTATCGCTTTATTAATCCGCCCATTACCCTACTGATGGTGCAGCGAAATTTTGAGCGTAAAGCGGATGATAAAAAGTCGAAAATTGATAAGAAGTGGGTAAAATTCGAAGAGATTTCAGATAACATGAAGAGGGCTGCAGTTGCTGCAGAGGATCAACTCTTTTTAAAACACATCGGATTTGATATCAAGGCAATTGAAAAAGCCTATGCCAGTAATGCTAAAGGTAAGAAAGTAAGGGGAGGAAGCACCATATCGCAGCAAACTGCAAAAAATGTTTTTCTTTGGCCTGGTAGATCATTTATCCGTAAAGGATTTGAGGCTTACTTTACTTTATTAATTGAGTTGCTTTGGAGTAAAGAACGTATTTTGGAAGTGTACCTCAATGTAATCGAAATGGGCGATGGTATTTACGGTGCAGAAGCCGCGGCTCAGCGATATTATGGTAAATCGTGTAGAAAATTAAGCAGAAGTGAGGCATCGCTCATCGCGGCCTGTTTTCCTAATCCACTCCGCTGGAATCCAAATAAAGCCACTAGCTATATCTATCACCGCCAATATTTAATTATGAGGAACATGAGAAGATTAGGACCGTTAGATTTTTAATCCCGATTGCCATTCCAACCTACTTTAATTCCGCCTTTGCCGTCATCTACGGCTTTCAAATGCAATACAATACCCTTCATTCGGGCTAATTTTAACTCTTCTTTATCGATAATGCCTTCGTTCTTTTTAGGGTTTCTTAAAGGAATATCCAAGGCGATAAAAGTTCCACTGCTTAAGCCATATATACCTTTCATATCGAAATTTAGCACGCTGGTGTTGACTTGCATTGGACTGATATCAATTTTATCGCCCTTTAAAGTTAATGTGCCATCTAGGTTGGGTATAGTAATATTTTTAAAATCTCTATTCTTAAAAGCAAATTTTTGAACTTTCTCTAAGGGTTCGAAGCCAACTAAAGCGGCATTGTTAAGGTTAAATATAACTTGGCCGTACATGGCTCTAGATACAATACTGCCATTGTCGGTTATACTGCCTGATGCATTTACTTTAGCCGATAAATAGCCCTTTATGTTTTTACTGGTAATTGAATTTTGGCCAAAATTATCAAAGGCGTAGAAAAACTCCTTAACATTTACTTTACTGATGACCGAGTTAATTAAAAATTTATTGATTTTTCCAGATTGCTTAATGTTTCCATTTAAGTTTAAGCTTCCACCAGAATGGCTGATGTTAATTTTATTGAAGTAAATGCCGTCGCTCAACATCGAGATATTGGCGTTTAAGTTGGTCGCCACAAAGCGCTTATAAATGGCTCTATTAACTTTCAGATCTATATTCACCTTTGAAGCTTCTAGTACCGAAGCCAGCTGATCGGCTACTTCGGCCACCGAATTTTTATTGACTGGTTTTTTCTTTATCGCTTTTCTTGGGCCCAAGAACGACATAAACTCGCTTAACGAAAGCGTAGGGCTGCTTAGCTTTAAGTTAACTAATATTTTTTCTGGATCGGTGTAATAGAAATTTAAGAAATTTTGGATAGAACAGTTCATGTTCAATATACTTTTCCCTAACTGGAACCGACTATTAGAAATCGTTAAATCCTTTTGGTTGAAGTTTAGCGTGAGATTGCTATTTACCAATTTCATGTTCCGTGGGAGGTAGGTAATTTCGGCATTTTTGATGGCTACATTGCCAGATAAGACCGGTCTTACGAATTTGAAATTATCAATATCTGTTTTACAATACAGACGTAAATCTGCGGTGCCACCTTTAAAATTAAAAGCTTCGCCCCCGATTGAGCTATTTAGTTTCTCTAAAGGAAATTGTGACGTAATAAAACCGGCTGCTATTGGACGTTGTAAATTGGTGATTGAAAAAGTGTCAATTTTTAAAGGCGCATTGTAATAGTCGCCTGTTAAGCCATAAAATCGAATAGCCGAATTTCGATCTCCGATGGGATTGCCAACCGTATCCCTATTGGTGAAAGTGCCGGTAAAGCTGCAATTCGTTAGTCGGCCAGATGGAATAGTAATTCCATTGTCCTTCACCTGAATTCTCACATCAATTAAGGGGTCTTGATTTTCTGTTTTGCCGTCATCAATAATATGGCCAACAACAGAAATGGGCTTGTCGATCACAAACTTCAATAGCTTGGTAGAAATGTTGGGCGAAAGCAGCAAGGATAAATTTTGGTATAAGATTTTATCGGCTCTTACATCAATTGCGAAAGCAGATTTATTTTTAGCCAAGTCAATTTTTGCACCAATAAGAAACTCATCTTCTCCTATGTTTAATTTTTTTTGCTCTATAGTTACTTCTTCACGGTCGTTACTATAGTGTGCTACCAAGTTGCCTTCGAGTTTCTTACCCTCTAAAAAACTACCTTTTTTGGTGTTGAAAGCAAAACTTTTAACTGTTGTATTTAATTTTAAATTACCATTCCAACCCGAGTCTGGGTACGCTATTTTTCCCTTTAATTCTTCGATTAAAAAATTGAAAAGCTTAAAGCGTTTCCTATTATCTACCGTTAAATCTACGTTATTAAAATCTAATCGACCAATTTCAAAGGCTTGCTTATCTTTTTGGTCAACGGTTTTAGGGTCGCTCTTCCGTTTAAACATGCTGGTATTGCTGTAGCCATTTGTATCGGTGTACAGGTAAATGCTCGCATTATTAATGCCGATCTTATTGATTTTGATATTGCCGGCAATGAGCGAAAAAACGTTCAGGGAAACCTCAATATCTGCTGCATTTAAAAGATCATGTTTGTGCACTTTCCACAAACTATCTCTTAGCTGCACTTTTTTTAATGAAACGGCAACACCCGGGAAACCTCTTAACAAGGTAGTTTCCATGCTCTGGACATCAATTTCGCCGTTCACGTTCGCATTAAGCTGGTTGACAATAGTGGCTAAAATGGTTTTATTATTATGGTTGATGTAATAGGCGGCGCCAAGCCAAACCAAAACAATGAGAATAAGTAGACCAGAAAGAATTTTAAGAGATATTTTGAGCCAGCGAGACATAGATGTGTTTAAATGCTATTAAAGATAACAAAATAAAACCTCTATTGTTTGTTGATTGGTTCAATGAACTAACTACCCAATTGTTCGGCAAAAACAAAGTTATGCCAGCTTTGTGCCAGCGGAACTTCCCATTTGGTTTCGAACTCTGCCAATGTTTGAACTAAATTGTTAAATACGATGGTTTCTGGTGTGATTTTTTTGATGCTGATTAATGTTTCGAAATCTTCTTTTGTATTTACGTGCACTTCGTTGTCAACTTTATATGCCATATTAAACCGATCAAATAAATCGACCCCATATTCGGTCTCAATCTCTTTTATCACCCTTACGGAGGAATCGATAGAGCAGCCTGTTGCGCTGGCCGCATCTTGGTCTACCGTTAACACGATAAAAAAGTGATAGGGTAGTTCAGCTTTTGCCTTCAGCTGATGTCCGTGTGCCTTCCATTGCGCAGTGAAATTATCCAGCTTTTGCTGAATAGCGGTTGCTTCGGTAGGTGTAAAAGCACGGCTGCTTTGATAGATCCAAACTTTAGATTGTGGAGAAAAAATCATATTCAAATTTATGATTTTATTTAATTTACATTTGCTTAAACTGGTATATCATGCAAAAGTTTACACTTAACTTAAAAAAGTACGTTTTCTTTTCCATCTGTTTAGTTTTTTTAGTTTGTTCTGGTTTTGAAACAGCGGAAGAAAGTATGGCGATTATTCAAAATACTTTAAATAAATACTATGATTCTAATGCCGAGAATGTTGGCTTAAAGCGGTATGAATTAAATGTTACCAACACTGGTTTTTGCAAATACAAGAAGACTTATTCGAATGGTAAAACGGAGTTCTTCTCCTTTAATCTATCTCGTTTTAAAGGGGTGCAATATTACGGAACAGTTAAAAAGGGCGCTCTCTACTTATTTACAAATAGTGATGATGTGATCGTGCAGACGCATAACGATCGAAAAGGCGATGTAGATTCGATGGCTACCCATATGATTATTCCATTAAAGGAGATTGATGAGGATGTGCTTAATACACTCGCGGCTCAGTTGTTAAAGGTAAAAGGTAAGAAGTAAAGCGAAATATTCTTACAGTCCGTTCGCTCTTGCAGTAATTTCTGCAATATCTAAAACTTTTACTTCCTGGTCTTTATCTTTTAATTTTACCCCATCACTCAACATGGTCATGCAAAACGGACAACCAGATGCGATAACTTGCGGTTCGGTAGCCAAAGCTTCTTCAATTCGCTCAATGTTTACATCTTTTGTTCCTTTTTCGGGTTCTTTGAACATTTGTGCGCCACCTGCACCACAACACAAACCGTTACTTTTGCAACGCTTCATTTCTACTAATTGCGCGTCTAAAACTTCCAACGCTTTGCGCGGCGCTTCATATACCCCGTTGCCCCTGCCTAAGTAGCATGGGTCGTGAAAGGTGATTTTTTTACCTTTAAAGCTTTCTCCCCCCTCGGCTTTTAGCTTTCCTTCGTTAATTAAATCTTGAATCAGTTGTGTATGATGGATAACCTCGTATGTGCCACCTAAACCAGGGTATTCATTCTTTATGGTGTTAAAGCAGTGGGGACAACCCGTTACGATTTTTTTAATGTTATATGCATTTAGGACTTCAATATTGGTCATGGCCTGCATCTGAAAAAGAAATTCGTTTCCTGCTCTTTTCGCCGGATCGCCAGTACAGCTCTCTTCGGTACCCAACACTGCATATTTAATACCTACATGATGTAAAATCTTGCAGATGTCGCGGGTTATTTTTTGTGCACGTTCGTCGTAACTTCCCGCGCAGCCAACCCAAAACAATATTTCTGGCTCTTCGCCCATGGCCATTAACTCGGCCATTGTAGGTACTTTAAATTCCATTTTCTTCGTATTTAGTAATTAGTATATAGACACCTGCCTGGCGCATAACTACCTTAATTCCCCTCGGCCCAATTTAATCGATCTGCTGGCGAATACTTCCAAGGGGCGCCGTTGTTCTCTACGTTTCCTAACATGGCGTTGATACTGGATGGCGCATTCGATTCTTCCATCACTGCAAATCTTCGTAGCTCTACGATGATTGCTAAGGGGTCAATATTAATTGGACAGGCTTCGGTGCAGGCATTGCAACTGGTACAGGCCCAAATTTCTTCTCGTGTGATGTAATCGTCTAATAAGGCTTTTCCATCTTGATGATCTTTGCCATGCTTGTCGAGGTTTTTCCCAACTTCTTCCATGCGATCGCGTGTGTCCATCATGATTTTGCGGGGCGATAATAACTTGCCAGTCATGTTTGCCGGGCAAGCAGCAGTACATCTTCCGCATTCGGTGCACGTATAAGCATTCATCAGATTGATCCAAGTTAGATCGTTTACGTCTTTTGCTCCAAATTTACCAGGAACGGTTTCGGACGGAACAAAAGAAGGATCGAGCATAGCTTTAACTTCGTTAGTTACACTAGCCATATTCGTGAACTCACCCTTTGGTTCTAAATTGGAGAAATACGTATTTGGAAAAGCAAATAAAATATGAAAATGCTTAGAATAGGGTAGGTAGTTTAAAAATGCAAAAATACCAATAATGTGAAACCACCAGCAGATACGCTCAATTAATAGTAAGCTGCTCGCGCTATCGGGCAATAATCCCTGAAGCCATACACTTATCGGAAATGCCCCTGCTACCGTATAATGACTTTCGCCGAGTAGTTGAAGCTTGGCATCAGCTGCATTCATTGTTAAAAAGGCAGTCATTAACAGGATTTCAGTAATTAAAATGTAGTTGGCATCTGATTTTGGCCATGCCTTCATTTCAATGCCGCTAAACCTTTTTAATTTTAAGACATTCCTTCTAATCAGGAAAATAGCACAACCTAACCAAACACCAAATGCTAAAAGTTCAAAAGATCCGATTAAAAAATTATAGAAACCACCTAAGCCTGCAAATACACGATGGGTGCCAAAAATACCATCGATCATTATCTCCACAACTTCGATGTTAATGATGACGAAACCCAAATAAACAACCAAGTGCAGTAGGAACGGAATGGGTCTGGCGGCCATTTTAGTTTGCCCAAAAGCTACTTTAAACATGGTTAACCATCTTTTTGCCGGTTGATCTGTGCGATCGGCAGGCTGGCCTAATTTGATGTTACGAATTACTTTGCGCACATTGAGGCTAAATAAAGCGATACCTGTAAGGCAAAGGATAATAAATATAACTTGAGACGCCATAGTGTAATTGGTTAATCTATGGCTAAGTTAAAAGTTTTAATGTGAAAATATATTACTATGCATGCATAAAATTAAAAATTTAGAATCGATATGAATAATGCAGATTTTGTTTACGGTGTAAAGGGTTGATTTATAGTAGTAATATTGACCTGA
>Ga0247813_10001860_pt1 | contig 15271 bp, 12 predicted proteins | sample UWRJL169409C1_FD_180719 | JGI IMG/M metagenome (GOLD analysis project Ga0247813, IMG submission 180719) | Plant litter microbial communities from Arlington Agricultural Research Station in Wisconsin, United States - UWRJ-L169-409C-1 | ecosystem: Environmental > Terrestrial > Plant litter >... | reverse complement strand
CGACGAGGTCCGCGACGGCATAGGCCAGGTGCATCTCGTCGAGGTACTCCCGGACCAGGTAGCGCGGCGCCCCGTCGACGGCGAGGCCGGCGACAGCCGCCTCGACGGCCTCGGACTTGCCTCGCCCCGTCAGGTGCAGCACCTGGACCCCGGCGGACGTGATCTCCGCCGCGAGGGCAGAGATGGTCTCGTTGAGGCGCTGCGCGCCGAGGGACCCGCCCGTGACCACCAGGACAGGCATGCTCGGGTCGAGGCCGAGGCGCTCGGCCGCAGAGCGGCGCGAGGCTGCGGCGTCGGCCGCCCTCTCCTCGACGAGGGCGGCGATCTCGCGGCGCAGCGGCAGCCCGGTGACGACGGCGCCCTGGAGCGCAGTCGAGGGGAAGGTCACGGCCACCGCGCGTGCCCAGCGGGCACCGAGGCGGTTCGCGAGGCCGGGGCGGGCGTTCTGCTCGTGGATCACCACGGGCACGCCACGACGCCGAGCAGCCAGGTAGGCCGGGGTCGAGACGTAGCCGCCGAAGCCGACCACCACCTGCGCGCCGCTCGAGTCGATCGCATCGCCAGCGGCCTTGACGGCCGCGCGCAGACGTCCGGGCAGCCGGAACCACGCAGCGCTCGGGCGGCGCGGCAGCGGGACCTTCGGCACGGCCGCGAGCGGGTAGCCCCGGCTCGGGACCAGCTCGGCCTCGAGGCCTTCACGGGTGCCGAGCACGGTGATGGAGACCCCGGGGCTCGTGCGCGCGACCTCGTCGGCCACGGCGAGCAACGGGTTGACATGACCGGCGGTTCCGCCGCCGGCCAGCAGGACAGACTTCAGCACGTGCTTCTCACTTGTCGTCAGAGGTGGTCGGTCGTCCGCCGCGGCGCCAGGTGGCTCCGCCCACGACGGCGATCGAGCGGCGGACGACGCTCGACCTGGCGGCGAGAGCCTCACGGGCACCGGGCTCGTCGCGCGCGAAGGAGATGACGATGCCGAGGGCCAGCATCGTGGCGATCAGGGCCGAACCACCGGCCGAGACCAGCGGCAGCGGGACCCCGATCACCGGGACGAGCCCGATGACCACGCCGATGTTGATGAGGGCCTGGCCGATGATCCAGCAGCCGATGGCTGCGGTGGTGATCTTGACCATCGGCTCGGGGTGGCGACGGATGATGCGCACCATCGCGATCCCGAGGATCGCGAAGAGCAGCAGCACCAGCAGCGTCCCGAGCAGACCGAGCTCTTCGCCGATCACCGCGAAGATGAAGTCGTTGTGCGCCTCGGGCAGGTACGACCACTTCTCGCGGCTCGCGCCGAGCCCGACCCCGGCGAAGCCGCCCGAGCCGAGGGCCTCGAGGCCACGCTGGGTCTGGTAGCCGATGCCCGAGGGGTCGGCCGTCTCCCCGCCGAAGATCGCGAAGATGCGCCCCGCGCGGTTGCTCGTGCTCGCCGCGATCGCGACCAGGCCAGCCGTGGCGACGGCGAGGACCGTGAAGATCCGCATCGGCACGCCCGCGACGAACAAGGCACCGGCCACCAGCAGGACGAAGATGAGGGCCGTCCCGAGGTCCTTGCCGACCATCACGAGACCGACGACGACACCCACGGCCGGTCCCGCGGGGATCGCCACGTGCTTCCAGTCGTGCAGCAGGTCCTGCTTGCGTGCCAGCACCACACCGAGCCACACGGCGAGGGCCACCTTGGAGAACTCCGAGGGCTGGATGGTCAGGCCCGGGCCGAGGCTGATCCAGTTGAGGTTGCCCTTGGTCCCGACCGCGAGCGGCGTGAAGATCAGCAGCTGGAGGAAGATCGCCACAGCCAGCGCCGGCCACGCGATCCGGCGGTAGCCGCCGGGGCGGATCCGTGAGGCGACGATCATCAGCGGCAGGCCCATGAGGGCGAACTGCGCCTGGTTGAGGAACACCTTGTACGGGGAGTCCCCGGCCGCGAGCGAGTCGACGGAAGAGCTCGAGAGCACCATGACCAGACCGAGGACGAGCAGCAGGGCGCTCGCGCCGACCATGAGGTAGTAGCTCGTGACGGCGCTGTCCCAGTGGGAGGCCCACGAGTCGCGCAGGGTCTGACGAGGCACCGTCGAGGCGGTCCGGCCCTTGCGCTCGATGCTCGGGCTGGTCATCGCCCGTCTCCGACCCGCCCGAGGAGGAGCCGGGTCTGCTCGGCGAAGGCGTCGCCGCGGGCGGCGTAGGACGCGAACTGGTCCATCGAGGCGCAGGCGGGGGCGAGCAGCACCGTGTCACCCGGCCGGGCCAGTCCGTGAGCGGTCTCTACCGCGCGCTGCATCACCGTCCCAGTGTCACCAGGATCGACCTCGACCACGGGGACGTCGCCCGCGTGTCGACCGAGCGCGTCGAGGAGGGCGCTCCTGTCGGCGCCGATGAGCACGACAGCGCGGAGCCTGTCGGCCCGCGTCCGGACGAGCTCGTCGAAGGTCGCCCCCTTGGCCAGACCACCGGCGACCCACACGACGGTCCCGGGCGCGAAGCCGCCGAGGGAGGCCGAGGCGGCGTGGGCGTTGGTGGCCTTGGAGTCGTCCACGAAGGCCACGGTGCCGTCACCGTCGACGGCGGGGACCTGCGCGACCGTCACGATCCGGTGGGCACCGGGCCTGAAGGCTCGCAGCCCCTCCCGGACAGAGCTCGCGTCGACGCCGTAGGCGCGTGCCAGCGCCGCCGCGGCGAGGGCGTCGAAGACGACGTGGGACGGCACAGCCCCGTCGGGACCGGCCAGGTGCGCGAGGTCGTCGAGCGACCCGAGCTCAGCGGCGCTGTCGTGACGACGCGGGTCGTCCGCGGGGACGTGGAAGGCCCTGTCGCACAGCACGCCCTCGACGAGACCGACCCCGGAGCGCCCCGGAGCGCCGACGGTCACACCGACGGCGCGGGCTCCCTCGACCACGTCGGCGTCGCGCACGAGCTGCTCGGTGAGGGGGTCCTCGACGTTGTAGACGCAGGCGACCTGGGCCTGGTGGTAGACCTTGCCCTTCGCCGCGGCGTACTCCTCGAAGGTCCCGTGCCAGTCCAGGTGGTCGGGTGCGACGTTCAGCACCGCGCCGGCCAGCGGCGACATGGACGTGGTGAAGTGGAGCTGGAAGCTCGAGAGCTCGATCGCGAGGACCTCGAGCGACGGGTCGACCACGGCCTCGACGAGCGGGCGTCCGACGTTGCCGACGGCTGCCGCCGCGCGGCCGTCGGCCTCGAGGATCGAGAGCAGCATCTCGACGGTGGTGGTCTTTCCGTTGGTGCCGGTGAGGGCCAACCACGGCGCGGGCTCCCCGGTCGCCGCGGACGGCACGCGCAGGCGCCAGGCCAGCTCGACCTCGCTCCACACCGGGACACCCGCCGCCGCGGCGTCGACGAAGACCTGCGAGGTCGGGCGCCACCCGGGCGACGCGACGACGACGTCGAAGGTCGCGACCTCCTCAGCACCGATGGACGCGAGGTCTGCCTCGGGGTCGCCGGCGTCGAGCGTGACCACGCGCGCGGCGCGGGTGCGCAGCACCGAGGCCACGGCCCGGCCGGTGACGCCGTGACCGGCGACGAGGACCGCGAGGTCGGTCAGCGGACCCAACCCACGACCCACTCTGCGTAGAAGATCCCGAGGCCGAGCGCCGTGAAGAGCGCAGCGACGATCCAGAACCTGATGACGATCGTCACCTCACCCCACCCCGACAGCTCGAAGTGGTGATGGAGCGGGGCCATCTTGAAGACCCGCTTCCCGGTCATCTTGAAGAACCCGATCTGGATCACGTCCGAGAGGACGACGAGCACGAAGAGGCCACCCATGATGATCGCGAGCAGCTCGGTGCGCGAGAGGATCGACAGACCGGCGAGCGCACCACCGAGGGCGAGGGAGCCCGTGTCGCCCATGAAGATCTGGGCCGGGGAGGCGTTCCACCAGAGGAAGCCGAAGCACGCACCCATGATCGCGGCCGCGACGATCGCGAGGTCGAGGGGGTCACGGACCTCGTAGCAGCGCGGTCCGACCGAGCCCGCGAACTGGCAGTTCTGGTTGAGCTGCCAGATCGAGACGATGACGTATCCGCCGAAGACGATGAGCGAGACGCCCGTCGCGAGGCCGTCGAGACCGTCGGTGAGGTTCACGGCGTTGGACCACGCGGTGATGATGAGGTTGGCCCAGAGCACGAAGAGGATGAGGCCCAGGGTCACCCCAGCGAAGGCGAGGTCGATGTTGGTGTCCCGGATGAACGAGACGCTCGTGGATGCCGGGGTCCGCAGGTTCGCGTTGGGGAACTGGAGGGCCAGCACGGCGAAGGTGATGCCGACGATCCCCTGACCGACGATCTTCCACCGCGCAGACAGACCGAGGCTGCGCTGACGGGAGATCTTGATGTAGTCGTCGAGGAAGCCGACGAGTCCCAGGCCTGTCATGAGGAAGATCACCAGGACCGACGAGACCGAGGGCAGGCGTCCGGAGACGATCGACGCCGCGGCCCAGCCGGCGAGCGTCGCGCCGATGATCACGACACCGCCCATGGTGGGCGTCCCGCGCTTGGTGAAGTGGGCTGTGGGCCCGTCCTGACGGATGAACTGGCCGTAGTTGCGCTTGACGAGCAGCTTGATGAACAGCGGGGTCCCGAGCAGCGCGACGAGCAGCGAGACGGAGACGGAGGCGAGGACGGCGATCATGCTGTCACCGCCGTGAGGGAGTCACCCAGGCGCCACAGACCAGATCCGTTGGACGACTTCACGAGGACCACGTCACCGGAGCGGAGCTCGTCGGCGAGGAAGCGCTCGGCGGCGGCGACGTCCTCGACCTCGACGACCTCCTTGCCCCACGAGCCTTCCTGGGTCGCTCCGTCGGCGAGGCCCGAGGCGCCGGCTCCGACGACCACGAGCAGCTTGATGTTGAGGCGGACGACGAGGCGCCCGATCTCGTCGTGCTGGTCACGCGAGTCAGGTCCGAGCTCGAGCATCTCGCCGAGCACGGCGACCGAACGACGGTCGCGCCCGGCCACGACGGCGAGGGCCTTGAGAGCCGCGCGCATCGAGTCCGGGTTCGCGTTGTAGGAGTCGTCGATGATCGTCACGCCGTCGGCGCGGTCTGTCACGGCCATCCGGTGCGGGCTCGCGGGGTCGGACGAGCCGACCAGCGCGGCGGCCTCGGTGAGGTCGACCCCGAGCTCGACGGCCGCGGCGAGGGTCGCGAGGGCGTTGGTGAGGTGGTGCTCGCCGACCAGGCGCAGGGAGAGATGCTCGGTCCGCTCCCCCGCGGCGACTGTGCACGAGACACGGCCGAGCCTGTCGATGGTCACGTCGGTCGCGCGCAGGTCGGCGTCGCGGACGGTGCCGAAGGTGACGACCCGGCCTGGGGCGAGGTCGCGCATGGCGACCACGCGCAGGTCGTCGGCGTTGAGCACGGCGACGCCTCCGGGGGCGAGCCCGGTGACGATCTCGGACTTCGCCCTCGCGACGCCCTCGATCCCGCCGAAGCCGCCGAGGTGCGCCGAGCCGACCGCGAGGACGATCGAGACGTCGGGCGGTGCGATGCCGGTGAGGTAGGTGAGGTCCCCGGGGGCGGAGGCGCCCATCTCGAGGACCAGGTAGCGGGTCTGCGCGTCGGCCTGGAGGACCGTCAGCGGCAGGCCGATCTCGTTGTTGAACGAGGCGCGGGGCATGACCGTCGGACCGCTCGCCGACAGGACGTGCCCGAGGAGGTCTTTGGTGGTCGTCTTGCCGACCGAGCCTGTCACGGCGACGACCTGGAGCGCCCCGTCCGCCCGCAGGCGACGCAGGTGCTCCGCAGCCAGCAGACCGAGTGCCCGTGGCACGTCGTCGACGACGACAGACGGCACGCCGTCGAGCTCACGGCTGGCGAGGACCAGCGCAGCACCGTCGGCGACTGCCCCGGCGGCGTGGTCGTGCCCGTCGGAGGTGTCTCCGGCGAGAGCGACGAAGAGCGCACCTGCAGACACCGTGCGCGAGTCGATGACGGTAGGGCCGTCGACCTGCGTCGTGGGCGGGGCGGCGAGCCTCCCTCCCGTGAGGTCCGCGACCTCTGCGGCAGTCAGATCGATCACTCGCTGTGCTCCTTCGTCGTTCGCTGCGCGCGGTCGGCGACCGCTGCGCGTGCTTCCACCCTGTCGTCGAGCGGGTGGTCCACCCCGTCGATCTCCTGCCACACCTCGTGGCCTCGCCCGGCGACCAGGACCGTGTCCTCGTCGTCAGCAGCCAGGACTGCGGCACGGATCGCGAGGGCGCGCGGGGCCGCCTCGAGGACGTCGACGTCGCGGCCCGGGAGGGCAGCGGCGGCGGCCTCGCGGGCACCGTCGAGCACCTGCGTCCGGATCCCGGCGGGCTCTTCGGCGTGAGGGTCGTCGTCGGTCACGACGACCACGTCAGCACCCTCGACCGCGATCCGTCCCATGACGGGACGCTTGGTCGTGTCCCGCTCCCCCGTGGCTCCGAACACGACCACCAGGCGGCCGGCCGTCGTGGGTCGGAGCGCCTCGAGGGCGAGCGCGAGAGCATCAGGGTTGTGGGCGAAGTCGACGACCACACGGGGGCGGTCGGCAACCTGCTCCATCCTGCCAGGGACGGCCGGGGACATCCCTCCGGCGGCCTCCAGGGCGGCTGTGACAGTGCCCACGTCGACGCCGGACTCGACCACCATGACGAGGGCGAGGGCGGCGTTGGCGATGTTGAAGGACCCGGGCAGCGTCGTGCGCACGCGCATGCTGCGTCCGTCGCTGTGGGCGACGGTGAAGGTCGTGCCCGCAGGGCCTTCCTGGACGTCCCGGACCGACCAGTCCCCCACGGGGGTCCCGCGCCGTCCGACGCTCAGGGTCACCACGGGGATGTCTGCGGTGGCAGCCAGCCGCTGGCCCCACTCGTCGTCGACCACCACGACACCACGGCGCGCGCGCTCGGCCGTGAAGAGCTCGGCCTTCGCCGCGAAGTACCTGTCGAGGTCGCCGTGGAAGTCGAGGTGGTCCTGGCTGAGGTTGGTGAAGCCGACGACGTCGAAGTGCAGACCGTCGACCCTGCGCTGGCTGATCGAGTGCGAGGAGACCTCCATCGCGAGGACGTCGACCCCGTCTTCGCGCATGGTCGCGAGCACAGCCTGCAGGCTCGCGGCGTCGGGTGTGGTCAGGCGGCTGGGGAGCACCCGAGAACCGGAGCGGGTCTCGACGGTCCCGACCAGCCCAACGGTGCGCCCGAGCGCGGTCAGCAGGTGGTCGAGCAGGTAGGTCGTGGTGGTCTTCCCGTTCGTCCCGGTCACGCCGAAGCTCGTGAGCGCCGTCGAGGGGTGGTCGTAGAAGAAGGCCGCCGCCGCTCCCGCTGCCCGCTGCGGGTCGCTGCCCGTCGGGAGGAGGACGACAGGCACGGGGCGCTGGTGCGAGGGCTCCCCGACGGCGGTCTGCTCGGCGCGGAGGAGGTCCAGACCTGCCTCGTCGGTCAGCACCGCGACCGCACCGGCGTCGAGCGCCGCCTGCGCGTACCAGGCACCGTGCGACCGGGCTCCGGGGACGGCGACGAAGAGGTCGCCGGGCTGGGCCTCGACGCTGCCGAGGACCACGCCGGTGACGGGGAGGTCGCGGTCGGCCGGGTCGACCGAGCCCGAGACGGCGACGGCGAGGTCACCGAGAGTTCGCGGCTGCACGGAGGCAGGCCGCAGCGATCCGGGGGCGGAAGTCATGGGGGCCAATCTATCGCGGGAACCTTCCGGGCACCGGGGCGGTCTGCCTCGGTGCCCGCGGTTCACCAGGTGGTGGGGTAGAGCTCGGGCGTCGAGCCCGAGGGCACCACGCCGAGCTGCTGCAGCGCGAAGGACGTGACGTCGGAGAACACCGGGGCGGCGGACACCCCGCCGAACTTCGCGTACTCCGTGGCCGTGGGGTTCTCGATGAACACCCCGACGGCGAGGCGTGGGTCGTCGACGGGCGCCACACCGACGAAGGAGGCGAGGTAGGCGTCGAGCTTCCCGTCGGCGCCAGGGATCTGGGCTGTCCCGGTCTTCCCGGCCACCCTGTAGCCGGCGATCTCTGCGTTCCCACCGGTGCCCTCGAGGACAGCGGACTCCATCATCTTCAGCACGGTGCCGGCAGTCTCGGGCGAGACGGCCTGGACCGGGTCGGCCAGCGGGCTCGGCGTGTAGACGCCGTCGGCGCCCGTGGTCCCTGCCACCAGGTGCGGGGTGTTGCGGACACCGCCGTTGGCCATGGTCGCGAAGACGTTGGTGGCCTGCAGGGCTGTCGCTGCCATGCCCTGACCGAAGAGGACCGTGTACTGCGTCCGCCCGTCCCACGCGTCGGCGTCGGCGAGCAGCCCGCGCTCTTCACCGGCGAGCTCGATGCCGGTCTTCTCTCCGAAGCCGAATTTGGTGAGGTAGTCGTGGCGGACCTGCTTCGGGATCTGCTCGCCCACCATGACGGTGCCGGTGTTCGACGACTCCGCGAGGATGCCCGTGAGGGTCCAGGGCTCGTCACCGTGCTCGTGGGAGTCCTTGAAGGTCTGCCCGTTGGAGGTCGTGTAGTTGTACGGCACCGTGTACTGGCTGGTGGGCGTGGCGACCCCCGTCTCGAGGGCCGCTGCCATCGTGACGATCTTGGCCGTCGAGCCGGGGTCGAAGATCGTCGAGATCGCCTTGCTGCCACCGAAGCCTGTCGGCTTGTTGGGGTCCATGGCACCTGAGTCTGCGAGGGCGTAGATCTCTCCGGTCTTGACGTCCATCACGACGACGAAGCCACCGCTCGCGCCCATCTTGGCGACCTGCGCGTCGATCGCGGCCTGGGCCTTCCACTGGAGGTCCATCCGCAGGGTCGTCCGCACGTCGGTCCCGGGGACGGCAGCCTTGGAGGACTGGACCCCTGTCGGGATCGCGTGCCCACCGAGCCCACGCTCGTAGGTCCGGCTGCCCGCGACCCCGGCGAGCTGCTCGTCGAGCGCGTACTCCAGGCCAGCCATGCCTGTGCCCTCGGCACCGACAAAACCGATGAGGTTGCCACCCGTCGTACCCGCCGGGTAGGACCGGCGCGGCGCCTGCTCGGCGAACATGCCCGAGATGCCGAGCTCTTTGATGGCGTCCCAGGTCTCGGGAGCCATGTCACGTTCGAGCATCTTGTACTTGCTCGTGCCTGAGAGCTTGGCGGCGAGCTCGGCCTCAGGCTCTCCGAAGATCGGGGCGAGCAGCCGGGCAGCCTCGACGGGTCCGCCGACCCTCGCGCCGTCGACAGTGTGGGTCCAGTCAGCGATGAGGACCTGGTCGGCGAACACGTCGTAGCGCGTGACCGAGGTGGCGAGCACGTTGCCGTCGGCGTCCGTGATCTCACCACGGACGGCCGGGATGGTCGTCGTGTTCATGCGGCCCTCGAGTGCCTGCGCCGCGAGGGTCTCCCCCTGGTACGCCTGGACGTAGACGAGACGACCGGAGAAGAGCGCGAGCGTCGCGATCACGGCGATCGACAGGACCCGCACACGCGTCAGCGGGTTGCCGACACGCGCCTGGCTGAGCCTGCGCTGCGTGACGGCGTCGAGCCTGCCGCCGACCCGAGGTCGGGCAGGGCTGCGGTCGGCGCCGATCCGAGCCCGGGCACCACGGGGGGTGCGTGCGGGTGCCGCGGCACGAGCCGTGCGACCGGCGGACGCAGAGGTCCGGGCCGCCGGCGCACCGGCGCGCACCGGGCGGCTCGCTCCTGCGCTGCGCGGAGCGCTGTCGGACGACCTCACCGGGCGCGGTGTGCCCGAGTCAGCCGCCGGAGCGGCCGGGCGGGCACCGCGGACGGGTCGTGCGGCGGGACGGTCAGCGGAGGTGGCCTTGGCCGACCCGTCAGCCTGGCCTGTGTCCTTGGCACTGCGGCTGGCACCGGGAGAGGTGGGGCGTGCGGTCGGACGACCTGCTGCGGCCTGCGGACGGCCCGCGCCTGCTGGCGTGCGACCCGTGCCCGCTGGCGTGCGACCCGTGCCTGCCTGCGTCCGGCCGGTCGTGGCGTCCCGACCGGTGCGCGCCGCCCCGCGGGAGGTCGCCCCCGCGGCACGCGGAGTCTTCTCGGTGTCTGCGCCGGACCGGGGCGACCTCGGTGCTGACGAGCGTGGTGCTGACGAGCGTGGTGCAGCACCAGACCTGGAGGTCGGTCGGGCGGCGCGAGAGCCCTGCGGCTCGTCGCGCCCGTCAGAGTCCTTCGACCGCGTCACTGCGCTGCTCCTGCGCCGCTCGCACCACCGAAGATCATGAGGTCGGAGAGCCGCAGCACACCCGGGTTGGGGCTCTGGACCATGCCCAGCTCGGTCGCACGGGCGGCGAGGGCCTGGGGCGATGACAGCGCATCGATCTGCTCGCCGAGCTGATCGGCGATCTCCGCCTCTCGGGCGATCTGGATCTGGATGTCCCGGGCTGCGTAGGCCTCGTTGTTCATGACGGTGTTCATCACGAGGGTGCCCAGCAGCGCCGCCGCGAGGAGCCCGATGCAGAGCAGGACGAAGGGCGCGCGGCTGCGCGTCTGGGCAGGGGCCTGGACGAGCCTCAGACGCTCGGAGGGCCTCGGCAGAGACGGCGCCGGGATCTCCCGTACCGGGAGGGCGCGTGCCGCCCCAGACTGTGCAGTGCTCATGGTCAGCGCTCCGTCCTGGTCTTCATGTGAGGGGGTGTCGGCCGGAGCCGTTCTGCGGCGCGCAGGCGCACCGAGGCGGAGCGCGGGTTGCGCTCGAGCTCGGCCTCGTCGGCCTCGTCGGCGCCACGGGTGAGCAGCGAGAGATAGGGCTTGTGAGACTCAGGCTCGACCGGGAGGTCGTGCGGCGCGCTCGAGACAGCACCACGACCGAGCTCCCGCTTCGTCAGCCGGTCTTCGAGCGAGTGGTAGGACTCGACGACGATCCGTCCGCCGACAGCGAGAGCCTCGACCGCAGCCGGCAGAGCGCGCTCGAGGACCTCTAGCTCGCCGTTCACCTCGATGCGCAGCGCCTGGAACGTGCGCTTGGCCGGGTTGCCCTGGCCCTTGCGCGTCGCCGCCGGGATGCACGCGCGGACGAGGTCGACCAGGTCGGCCGAGCGCTCCCACGGCTTCGCGTCACGCTTGGCGACGATCGACCGGGCGATCTTCGAGGCGAACCGCTCTTCGCCGTACTCCCGCAAGATCCGGGTGAGGTCACGCTCGCTGTAGGTGTTGAGGACGTCGGCTGCCGTGAGCGAGGCCGTCGAGTCCATCCGCATGTCGAGCGGGGCGTCCTGGGCGTAGGAGAAGCCGCGCTCCCGCTCGTCGATCTGCAGGGAGGAGACACCCAGGTCCATGAGGATCCCCTGCACCCCGGTGAGCCCCTGCTCGGCGATCACCTCGCCGATCTCGTCGTAGACCGCGTGGACCCCGGTGAACCTGTCACCGAAGCGAGCGAGCCGCGCACCGGCGAGCTCGAGCGCCTGCGGGTCGCGGTCGATGCCGATGACCCGGACCTCGGGGAGCCTCTCGAGGATGGCCTCGGTGTGACCGCCCATCCCGAGCGTGCAGTCGACATAGACGGCGCCCGGGGCCGACAGTGCCGGAGCGAGGAGCTCCACGCACCTGTCGAGCAGGACCGGGAGGTGACGGTCCGAGGTCTCACGTGCCTCAGCGCCCTCGGTTGCGGGCACGGAGGGGGAGGTCTCGATGTCGGTGGTCTCTGAGAGAGTCGTCTCGTCGCGGTCGACGGGGTCACCCGGAGCGGGGGCGTCGGTGTCGTGATCGCTCACCCTGCGACCTCCTGTCCTGAGTCGTGCTCGACCTGTCCGGCGCGCCCGGCGTCCGCCGGTCGTGATGTGCTGCTGTGCCCACCTGCTGGATCAGGTCTCCCTCCGCGACCGTCTGACACCGGGGAAGTGCGTCAGACCGGGCGGGAGGAGGCCTCATCCAGCGGTGGTGCGTCTAGAACCTCAGGCCTGGCACGACCTCTTCGGCCGTGTCGGAGTACCCGGCGACCTGCTCTGCCAGATACGTGTCCCACGCGGCTGCGTCCCAGATCTCGACGCGAGTACCTGCGCCGATCACCGCGACCTCCCGGTCGAGCCCTGCATACTCGCGCAGCGCCGCCGGGATCGAGATCCTGCCCTGCTTGTCCGGCATCTCGTCGCTGGCTCCGGAGAGGAAGACACGCAGGTAGTCGCGCGCCTGCTTGCTCGTCACCGGGGCCTGTCGGATCTGCTCGTACATGCGACGGAACTCGTCCATCGGCAAGAGGAACAGGCATCGCTCCTGTCCACGCGTCATGACCAGCCCTGGGGCGAGCTGACCGCGGAACTTCGCGGGGAGGAGCAACCGTCCCTTGTCGTCCAGACGAGGGGTGTACGTCCCGAGGAGCAGTGTGGACGACGCGCCGAACAGTTCAGTCACTGCGACGCCTCCCCCGGCTGCTCCAAGTGGCTCCACCGTACTCCACTTCCCTCCACCACGCGGCGGCAATCACAGAAACTTCACCCTTGACGCGGCATCAGCACAGGTCACGGCGGTGGAGGGAAGTGGAGGGCGCGGCGCGCACTGGTGCTCTCGTCGCACGTCCAGCCGGGTTCCCGCGGCTTGAGCACCGGGGAAAGTCGGGCAGAGCACGCAAATCGACCCGGGATCGAGGGGTCCGAGGATGTCAGCGGCGGCGCCGAGGGCCTGTGGGCGTCAGGGTGGAGTGAAGTGGGGGCTGCTAGGAGCGGGGTGGAGGAGCAACGAGAAGCCTGGGCTCGAGGCCGGATCGGCCCCGACGATCCACTCGACGTGCGACTCTCGCTCTCCGGGATCCGGAGGACCGCGCGAGAGGTCAGGCACCGAACACCGGCACCGGCGATGATCGCCGACGCCTATCGCTCGAGGTCACGTTGTGCTGTGGAAGCACGACAGCGCGGGCTGGGCGTCTGGACGCCCAGCCCGCGCTGGAGAAGATCTCTAGGTACTGACTGTGGAGAGCTAGATCGTCGGAGCGAAGAGGTCTGCCGACCTACGATCTAGGCCGGGGTGCCTTCGAGCGTCACTGCTCGTCGCGGCGCTTGTCCCATCGCTCTTCCATGCGCTGCATGAAGGGCGCCTTGCCGGCCTTGCCCCCACGCTTGTTCTTCTGCTGCTTCGCGGCCGGCCTCACGGTCCCGTCAGGGGAGACCACGCCGACCGGCCCGTTGGACTTCGACGGCTGGGCGAAGGCGTACGCGACGGCGGCGAACATCACCGCGAAGCCGACCACTCCCACGACGGGCACAGACTGTGCCACACCGATCACCAGCGCGAGGAGACCGAGGATCAGCCCTACCCCCGCGATCACATAGCGGACCGAAGACCGCTGGGACGTCGTCTTCATACTTGTCGCAAGGCGCGGATCATCAGACGTGAGCTCTCGCTCCATCTGCTCCAGAACACGCTGCTCGTATTCGGACAGAGGCATCGCAACCCCCGCACTGTTCGATCGGACCTTGTCAGAGTTCAGGATAGTTCGACATCCGGCACAACGGTAGTCGAGCGCTGTGAGGAAGTCGTGGCGACCGCCGCCTGCCGGATGGCCGATCGCCCGAAGCGCAGACGCACCTGGTCGATCGCGGCGTCGGCCAGTCGCTGCTGCTCGGTGTCACCCGCCACGGCGTCTTCGAGGGTGAGCTGCAGAGCAGCGCTCCCCCGCGCCTCGAGACCTTCGCCCCGGACCCCCACGAGCCGGACCGGCAGGCCCTTGAGGTCGACCGAGGAGACGAGCTCGCGGGCGACCGCGTAGATCTCACGGACGCTGTCCGTCGGCGAGACGAGAGACCTCGAACGGCTCAGGGTGCGGAAGTCGCTCGAGCGCACCTTCACGCTGATGGTCCGCGCGAGGTACCCCTGGGCCCGCAGCCTGTCTGCACACCGGTCAGAGAGCTCGAGGAGCTTGGACTCGACGACGCTGAGGTCGGTCACGTCGTGCCCGAAGGTCGTCTCGGCCCCGATGCTCCGCTCGCGACGCGTCGGCTCGACAGGCCTCGGGTCACGTCCCCACGACAGGTCGAACAGGTGGGCGGCAGCAGCAGTGCCGACGGCCTGTCGCAGCACGAGCGGATCCGTCCTGGCGAGCTGCTCGACCGTCGTGATGCCCCACGCGGCGAGGTTCTTCTCGGTCTTCTCCCCCACGCCCCACAGCGCACCCACGGGCAGGGAGTGCAAGAACCGCACCGTCGACTCGCGCGGGACGAGCATCATGCCGTCAGGCTTGGCGTGGGTCGACGCCAGCTTCGCGACGAACTTGGTCGAGGCCACGCCGACGGAGCAGGTCAGACCCAGCTCGCGATAGACCCTCGCCCGGATCTTCCGGGCGATCTCGGTCGACGAGCCCAGCCGACGTCGGGCACCCTCCACGTCGAGGAAGGCCTCGTCGATGCTGACGGGCTCGACGAGGGTCGTGACCTCGCCGAGGATCTCCATGACAGCCGTCGAGGCGTCGTGGTACGCCGTCCTGTCAGGCTGGATGAAGACAGCCTGCGGGCAGAGGCGGCGCGCTGTGGCCGCTGGCATGGCCGAGTGCACGCCGAAGGCTCGCGCCTCGTAGGTCGCGGCCAGGACCACGGACCGGTCCGAGCCGCCGACGATCACCGGGCGCCCCTTGAGCTCCGGCCGGCGAGCCACCTCGACCGAGGCGAAGAACGCATCCATGTCGACGTGGAGGATCGAGCAGTCCGAGTCCTTCTCGCCGAGGTCACGCGGGACTGTCGTCGACCGCGGGCCCTTGCTCATGCGCTCACCGGACCGTCGATGAGCATGCCGCTGCGCGCGACCGGCACCTCGGCGTCGTCGACCCAGGCGCCGACCTCGTCGCGGAAGTCCTCCGCAGCAGCGACCCAGCGAGCAGCGCCCTCCTCGTCGACGGCGTCGAAACGGCCGGCGTCGATGGAGGAGCGCAGGTGCGCCCCGGAGGCGAAGAACGACGCCCACGGGACGAAGTCGTCGGAGGCCGCCGAGAGACGCTCCCACGCGCTGCGCGTGCGTCCGCGCGGGGGCCGGGTGCCGAGGACCGCGAGGACGGCACCCGAGACCCTCAGCGCTGCCATGTGCGCGTGGGTGAACCTCTCGGCGGGGTCGGTGGCCAGCTGTGCGGCCACGAGCTCGGCGTCAGCACGGTCCAAGAGGTCGCTGGCGGCCTGACGACGCAGAGCCGAGGTCAGAGCCGCAGCCTCAGCGGGGACAGGTGCTGCCGAGACGGCGTGCGGAGCCCGGGTGGGACGACCGTGGCGTGCTGATCGCGACGCGCCCGCTGAAGCCGTCCCCAGAGCGCGTGCTCCTGATGTCGCTGCGGTCATCCGTGTCGCTGCCATGTCGAACCTCCTTGCTCTAGTATCGAACACCTGTTC